>OBLI01000055.1_pt1 | contig 110956 bp, 93 predicted proteins | sample 1519701 | NCBI WGS metagenome assembly OBLI01 (sample SAMEA3663005, study PRJEB22513) | pig gut metagenome | biome: pig gut; feature: pig-associated habitat; material: faeces | place: France | collected 2012
AGGAGTCGGAGTCCTACGTTCTATCCATTATACTACGGCTGCCGGATGGCAGAAATCATCTGCCAATCGCGCGTCTGCGCGTTTATAAATAATACCATACCTCGCCAAGTTCGTCAACGGCTGATACTCTTATCCAGAATACCAAGCACCTGTTCCAGTTCTCCCATCGGGAGCTGTCCCGGTGCACTGGCCTGCTCCCCCGCACCAAATGTCACACAGGAGCCAAAAAATTCTCCCGCCACACGGGATACGGCGCCTTTCGCCCCCATGGACATCGTAATGAGTGCCTTGTCCGGGTATTGTTCATGGAAAAAGCTGGTTTCTTCCAAAAGATCCAGCACATCCTGCATACTCTGTGGCATCACGGCAAGTTTTACAACATCCGCGCCGCTCTCCCTGATCTGTTCAAGAAGCATACGGATCACTCCGCGTTCCGGCGTCTGTTCAAAATCATGATGGGAAGCGATCACATGTACTCCCATCTCCTGAAGTTCACGGATTTCCTTTTCCGGCTTCACCGCCTCAAAATATTCCAGGTCCACAAAATCAACAATATCGGTTTCCGCGGCGATCTGATGAATATCGTATATTTCATCAGGTTCCAGTGACATCAGTCCCCCCTGATTTTTCGATCGAAATGTATATACAAGAATTGTATCCTTGACAAGTGGTTTTAATTCATCCAACACCTCACGAATCGCATTCATGCTGCGCGCATTCTCAAATGCATCCACTCTCCATTCGATCATATCGGCATGAAGCCATACCAGACGCTTGGCTTCCTTTATAATTTCTTCTTTTGTCTTCCCCATAACAGGAACGCAAACAAGCGGCTTTCCTTTTCCAAGTACACGCCCCTTAATGCACAGCAGATTCTCCATTTCCGTCCTCCCGCATCACGCTTACCGCCAATCTTACCATTTCTCTATGCGGCCCAATTTCATTAATTATAACAGTTTTCTGTATAAAAATAAAGGATATACAGTGACAAAATTGACAATTAAGGCATTTTCGATTAAGATAAGCGAGTGTATAAATATTCTACAATTTGGAAGAAATAAGGAGTACAAAATGAGTTTTACGTTTTTAAATCAATTACCGACTCCGGATGAGATCAAGCGTGACTATCCGCTTTCTCCGGAATTAAAAGAATTAAAAAAACAGCGTGATGCTATGATTTCCAATGTGATCACTGGAAAAGATTCACGTTTTCTTGTTATTATCGGGCCATGTTCTGCAGATAACGAAGACTCTGTATGCGACTATGTCAGCCGCCTGACCAAGATTCAGGAAGATGTCAAAGATCAGTTAATCATCATCCCTCGTGTATATACGAACAAACCACGTACAACCGGCGAAGGTTACAAAGGAATTGCTTCCCAGCCGGATCCTGAGAAAGCTCCTGATATGGTCGAGGGACTGATCGCAATGCGTAAGATGCACATCCGCGCAATCGCAGAGAGCGGACTTACCTGTGCAGATGAAATGCTTTACCCTGAGAACTGGGGTTATGTCGAGGACCTTCTCTCCTATGTTGCCATCGGCGCACGTTCGGTAGAGGATCAGCAGCATCGTCTGACTGTCAGCGGTTTTGACGTTGCTTCCGGAATGAAAAATCCAACCAGTGGTGATTTTTCTGTTATGTTAAACTCTGTATATGCTGCACAGCATCCTCATCACTTCGTATATCGTGGATCCGAGGTAAAGACATCCGGCAATCCGTTAACGCATGTCGTTCTCCGCGGTGCTGTCAGCAAACATGGAAATACCGTACAAAACTACCATTACGAAGATCTTATCCGTCTCCACGATATGTATGAGAAGATGGATATTGTAAATCCGGCAGCGATCATTGATACCAACCACTCCAATTCAGGCAAGAAATTCAAGGAACAGATTCGTATCGCCAAAGAAGTTATGCACAATCGTCAGATTTCTTCCGATATCCGTGGTCTGGTCAAAGGCCTCATGATCGAGAGCTACATCGAGGAAGGTAATCAGGCAATCGGCGAACATGTATATGGTAAATCCATTACTGATCCATGTCTCGGATGGGAAGATTCCCAAAAATTGATCTACGAAATTGCTGAGGCAAACGCCAGATAAAAATTTTGCACCAATTTAGAGCAACAAATGCAAAATTTAACCAAAAAGTGTTGTTTTTTCCACCTTTCTATGTTATATTGTACTTGGGTATAAAATTTTTCAATTGAAAGGATAAAACTATGAAGAAAGTTTATGTTAAGCCAATCATCGTTGCCAATGCAGATCTTTCAGAGGGTATTTATCTCGCAAGCGGTAGCGGCGCTGGTTGTTATACAATCGACGCATCAATTGTAACGCAAACTCCGACTGAGGGCCGTACTAATTATATAATTTCTATCAACGCAACTCATGCTGCAGATCACACTCGTGAGGCTCAGACCTTATATATTAATTTTAACCAGCCGGTAAATTTTGTCAGCTGTGGCGTAGGTTCTCTGTTAAGTGGTGATAATACAAGTTCTTTGGCTATCGGTATGCATTATCATCAGAACCCAAACGACAAAATCGGTTTTTCCGATTTAACGGTCGAATCCGATCCTGGTCTTTCTATTACCGGAGTACAAATTACAGACTAAAACAAAATGGTACAATGTGGAATTATGTTTCACATTGTACCATTTTTTTATTTCATTTTTCAAACGCAATATACCAGCAGGATTATTCTTCGCATCAGCCATAATCCCACAGTTGCTTCCAAAACACACCCAAAAACAAATAAGATCATCAACCCTATTGTAGCCATTAACCTCTTTGCTATCGGATTATTATGCTGGTAATACCGATGCCTGTCGCTTCGCAACAGTAGATACAACACCAGCAGATACACAATTCCATGCGGAACCCAGGATAATACAAAAAATACAGCACCAGCCATTCCCATATTAAGCATACATGCGGCCAGAAACACACCTCCCGTAAAGCAAATGCCACACTTTAGTATAAGTGGAATTACTTTGCGTACCGGAGTATAGGACAAGATCCATAAGAATACAAATAATTTTCCCCTCTCCCACAAAATATTGCCGAGAAGCGACATCGTATCCATCTCGGAATCTGCAAACGACCTCATATGATATTCATTTAGGAATCCGTATGTTGTAAAATATTCATTTCCGAAAAAGCATGCGCATAAAATTCCTGCCACAGCAAAGCAGATTCCGATCGTAATTTCTTTTTTCATATTCTATCCAAAAATTTCTTCTTTCTAGAATATGTCCTAGCCTTTCACTTTATTACTATAAGCCATAATTGCAGCAACGGTCTTAGAATCCTGCAATTCACCCGAATAGATCATCTGACAGAGTTCATCCAGTGTGTAAATTTCAATATCAATACTCTCCGCATCATCAAGATGCTGCTTTCCTTTTTCAAGATCTGTCGCTAGATAAACATCTACAAACTCATCACAGAAAGCAACCGTTGTGCGAAGGGAAAGCAGGAATTCCACATGTTTACTCTTGTATCCGGTCTCTTCTTCCAATTCTCTCGCTGCACAAACACTTGTATCTTCGGTTTTACTGTCTCTGGCACCCGCCGGAATCTCAAGAGTCTCCCTCTCTAACGCATTACGATACTGACGCACCATAACGATTCTTCCGTCCGGAAGAACCGGAAGAATTGCTGCTGCGCCCATTCGATGCGATACAAAATCCCACTCTTCCTGCTTACCGTTTGCAAATTCCATTGTATCTTTATAAATATCCAGAATAGATCCTTTATACATCAGTTCACGCTTTAACCGCTTCATTTTTTCAATCATAATCTATTGTCCTTTCTCGAATCAAAAAAGCTCCGATATCCGGATATCTGTCCGAATATCAGAGCCTCCCTTTTTAATCTTTACTTTGCGTAATCAACGACACGCGATTCACGAATGACATTAACCTTGATCTGTCCAGGGTATTCCAATTCAGATTCAATCTGTTTTGAAATGTCTCTGGCCAGCAGTACCATGTCGGCATCGCTAATCTGTTCAGGAACAACTAAAATACGAATCTCTCTACCTGCCTGAATAGCAAAAGATTTCTCGACTCCCTTATAACCATTTGTAATATCTTCCAACTGCTGTAAACGGTTAGAATATGTTTCCAATGTCTCTCTTCTTGCACCCGGTCTTGCAGCGCTGATCGTATCAGCAGCCTGTACCAGACATGCAATCAATGATTCCGGCTCCACATCACCATGGTGTGATTCAACTGCGTTGACCACTAATGCTGACTCCTTGTACTTTCTACAAAGTTCAGCACCAAGCTGGATATGTGATCCTTCCATATCATGATCGACTGCCTTACCGATATCATGTAACAATCCGGCACGTTTTGCCATACGGACATCCTCACCAATTTCAGCAGCAAGAAGACCGGTCAACTGTGCGACCTCGATGGAATGCTTTAATGCATTCTGTCCGTAGCTTGTACGGAACTTCATCTTACCTAAGAGACGAACAAGTTCCGGATGGATTCCGTGGATACCGACTTCAAGTACGGCAGCCTCACCTTCCTCACGGATCATTGTGTCAACTTCCTTCTGTGCCTTCTCTACCATCTCCTCGATGCGGGCCGGATGGATACGTCCATCAACGATCAATTTTTCAAGAGCAATTCTTGCAACTTCTCGACGAATCGGATCAAAGCTTGATAAGATGACTGCTTCCGGTGTATCATCAATAATTAAATCTACACCTGTCATTGTTTCAAGAGTACGAATATTACGTCCCTCGCGTCCAATGATGCGTCCCTTCATCTCATCGTTCGGGAGCTGTACGACTGAAATTGTTGTCTCAGCAACGTGATCCGCAGCACATTTCTGAATTGCAGTAACAACATACTCCTTTGCTTTCTTGGAGACTTCTTCCTTCGCCTGTGTCTCCATCTCTTTGATCATCTTTGCAGTGTCAATCTTTACATCTTCTTCAACGGTCTTTAAAAGGAATTCTTTTGCTTGTTCAGAGGTTAATCCGGAGATTCTCTCCAGTTCCTGTACCCGCTGTTCATTGAGCTTTGCTATCTCAACTTTCTGCTTCTTTAAATCTTCTTCCTTGGCGTTAAAGCTGGCTTCGCGCTTCTCCATCGCTTCGATCTTCTTATCCAGGTTTTCTTCCTTCTGGACAATTCGACGCTCATTACGCTGGATTTCGTTTCTGCGTTCCTTGATCTCTTTGTCAAGCTCATTCTTAGATCGAATGGTCTCTTCTTTGATTTCAAGAGTCGCTTCGCGCTTCTTAGCCTCCGCTGTCTTAACAGCTTCGTCAATAATACCTCTTGCTTTCTCCTCCGCATTACCAATCTTCGTGTTTGCAACACGCTTATGATATTCTACAGAGATAAACCAGGTAGCGATTGCAGTAATTATAAGTGTGATAACAACAGCTATAATAATCTGCAGCACAGGAGCACCTCCTTTATTAAATTTTCATTGTACATATAACAAAAAGAAACACTTTCCATGTCATAAACTTACAACATAACAATTTTATCCTTTTTGCTCAATTATGTCAAGGTATTCGAATTTGTTTTGTGCAACTTTGGTGGAATGTTATGTGCGCTCCCTCATCGCCTTTGTGATCTCAGTGCTTTTAAATCCCCGTCTCATCAGATACTGGTAGGTGCGTCGGTATTCCTTCTCATCCGTCTGCCCTGCCACGTAATTTCGTTTTTCTAAGAGACGATAAATCTGCTCAATTTCCTGCGTTTCATACTCTTCCTCCAAAGCCTGTTCGATCAGGCCCCGATCGATTCCTTTCTGTGCAAGCTTCATCTTAATCTGCAACCGGCTCAGACGATCCTGATAAAGTCTTACATATGTACATGCATAACGCAGATCATCAATGTAATGATACTGCTTCACATATGCGATCGCCGCATCCACACATTCCTCCGGATAACCTCCGTTCCGAAGCTTCTCCCGAAGCTGGTGCTCCGTCCGGTCCATTCTCTCAAGAAGGTGCATCGCACGCTTCGTTGCTCTCTTAGAAACCACTTCATCGACCAGCTTTTGATATAATTCTTCATCGATTGCAGCATCCTCGGCAAGCTTAAATTGTTTTGCCTCTGAACGATACAAAGAAAGCTCCGCACCGTTATCAAAACGGATACGGAGCTTTCCCCTGCCCAGAGATTCATACTCTGTCACATAGATCATATATTATGCATCCTTACCTGCATCTGCACTCTCATCAGCTTCGGTTTCTTCCTCCGCATCCTGTGCAAAATAATGTTCCCTTACCTGTTCCTCGATCATCTTGCAAAACTCCGGATTCTCACGCAGATACGTTTTCGCATTCTCACGTCCCTGTCCGATCTTATCGCCCTCATATGCATACCATGCACCGGACTTGTTGATGATACCGACATTCGCAGCAAGATCCAGAATATCTCCCTCCTTGGAGATTCCCTGACCAAACATGATATCAAACTCAGCCTCTCTGAATGGCGGAGCGACCTTATTCTTGACGATCTTTACTCTGGTATGGTTACCGATGACCTCACCAGCCTGTTTCAAGGCTTCCACTCTGCGGACATCCAAACGTACCGATGCATAGAACTTAAGCGCACGTCCACCGGTTGTTGTCTCCGGGTTACCGAACATAACTCCAACCTTCTCACGTAACTGGTTGATAAAGATTACGATACAGTTTGACTTGCTGATGACACCGGTCAGTTTACGAAGTGCCTGGCTCATCAGTCTCGCCTGCAGACCAACATGGGAGTCTCCCATATCTCCATCGATCTCCGCCTTCGGAACTAATGCAGCTACAGAATCGACAATTACGATATCTACCGCACCGGAACGAACCATCGTCTCTGTGATCTCAAGTGCCTGCTCACCACAGTCCGGCTGCGAAATATACAGATTATCAATATCTACACCAATATTCTTTGCATAGACAGGATCCAATGCATGCTCCGCATCGATAAATCCTGCGATACCGCCTCTCTTCTGAACCTCAGCTACACAGTGGAGTGCAACGGTTGTCTTACCACTGGATTCCGGTCCATAGATCTCAATGATTCTTCCCTTCGGAAGTCCTCCGAGTCCCAATGCAATATCAAGACTTAAGGAACCTGTAGGCACGGTTTCCACATTCATATTCGCGGAATTGTCACCGAGTTTCATGACAGATCCCTTACCGTACTGTCTCTCAATCTGCGCAATCGCAGCGTCCAATGCTTTCAATTTATCTTCTTTTGCCATAACGATCTCCTTTACACGAACTTATGTTCGTTTCTATGTTCTAATAGTAGTATACTTTGGTTGCATTGTCAATCATTAATTTTAAAACGGTGTTGGGAAAATAAAAAGACAGCTGCTCACGCAACTGCCCTTATTATACCGATGCCAAAATCAATTGTCAACCAAAATTCCATGCAGGAAAAGAATTTGAAGATTCTATTCTTCCTCCAGCAAAGTATTCAGATATCCCGTAATCGTATCTTTGTTCTGCAGACCGATCATCTTCTGCTGGAACAGACCGTATTTCATAAAAACAAGAGTCGGAATGCTTGTAATCTGGTAATTTAATGCAAGTGACGGCTGTTCGTCCACATTTACTTTGCACACTTTCACTTTATCTCCAAACTCCGCAGCAATCTCATCGACGATCGACGACTGCATCTGGCAAGGCCCGCACCACGTTGCCCAGAAATCGATCAGTACAGGCACCTTTGCTCCAAGAACCTCCTGCTCAAAATTATCTTTTGTCAATGTCACTACACTCATCTTCGTTCCTCCTTTGTATCGTCCTACAACACTTAATTAGTACCGAATTCAGCAAGAACCAGACCTTCGTTCCGGTCAAGTACCATTCCGACACTCCATGCATTGACAAATAAAAGAAGCGGATTGCCCTTCATATCAATGATCTTCTTCATATCGGATGTTCCGATCAGATTATCAACGTCTACTTCGTCTTTATTCTCAATCCAACGGATATGCTCATACGGCAGATTTTCAAGACGTATCTCCACATTGTACTCATTTTCGAGACGGAACTTTAATACATCAAACTGGAGCACACCGACAACACCGACGATGATCTCCTCCATACCGCCTTTGTACTCCTGAAAAATCTGGATCGCGCCTTCCTGCGCGATCTGTGTCACACCTTTGACAAACTGTTTACGCTTCATGGAATCAATCAGACGCACACGTGCGAAATGCTCCGGTGCGAATGTCGGAATTCCCTCAAACCGGAACTTGTCCTTCGCTGTCGTAAGCGTATCTCCGATGGAAAAAATGCCAGGATCAAAGATACCGATAATATCTCCGGCATAAGCCTCTTCCACAATCTTACGCTCATCTGCCATCATCTGTTGCGGCTGTGCAAGCTTGATCTGTTTGTCGCCCTGCACATGATATACTTCCATTCCTGCAGTAAACTTTCCGGAACAGATTCGCATAAATGCGATACGGTCTCTGTGATTCTTATTCATGTTAGCCTGAATCTTAAACACGAAAGCAGAAAAATCCTCTCCAAACGGATCAATCTCTCCCATATCGGATTTACGTGCCATCGGCGCGTAGGTCATCTGCAGGAAATGCTGCAGAAAAGTCTCTACACCAAAGTTGGTCAATGCAGATCCAAAAAATACCGGTGAAAGTTGTCCCTTTGTCACAAGATCCATATCAAACTCTGCACTGGCTCCGTCGAGAAGTTCGATCTCATCATCGAGCTGCGCCTTTTTGTCTGCTCCGATCTCGTCGACAAGGGACGGATCATCAATATCAATGATCTTCTCGGAACCTTCCTTTGTTCCTTTCAGGGTATCTGCAAATGTCATGACCTTTCTTGTGTTTCTGTCATAAACACCCTTAAATTCCTTGCCGGAACCGATTGGCCAGTTGATCGGACAGGTCGCGATTCCTAACTCGTTCTCGATATCATCGAGAAGTTCAAATGTATCATTGGCATCGCGGTCCATCTTGTTGATAAAGGTAAAAATCGGAATATGGCGCATGACGCAGACTTTAAAAAGTTTACGGGTCTGCGCCTCTACGCCTTTGCTTGCATCGATAACCATGACAGCGGAATCGGCTGCCATCAGTGTACGATATGTGTCCTCCGAGAAATCCTGATGTCCCGGTGTATCCAGAATGTTGATACAGTATCCGTCGTAGCTGAACTGTAATACGGAAGAAGTAACCGAAATACCTCTCTGCTTCTCGATTTCCATCCAGTCGGACACAGCGTGCTTTGCGGTCGCTTTTCCCTTAACGGAACCGGCCTGATTGATTGCACCTCCATACAGAAGAAACTTCTCTGTCAGTGTCGTCTTACCGGCATCCGGGTGGGAAATAATTGCAAAAGTACGTCTTTTTTCTATTTCTTTTCTTAAGTTGCTCACAATAGATCCTCCAAAACCTGATATAAATGCATATCAAATTTTATATTACTCTAAAAAATATGTATTTTCAACTAAATTATTGAATCGGTGTAATCACGATATTCTCTGCTGCCACTCCGGTCTTGCGTTTTACAATATCTTCCACCTGTGCGCGCTTGGCATCCGTTACATCTCCCATATCAAGTACAACATCACATTCTTCATCGGTAATGCTGACCACGACATTGGTGAAGCCTTTTGCCTCGAGCATCATCTCCGCACTCGACTCTTTCTCGGCCAGATCCGTCATTGTTACCATCTCATCAATGGCAGCCTGCTTCTGTGCTTCATCAATGGTCGTACTGTCAATGATTGCCTGCAAGGTTTCTTTATTTTTTGATCGTACCTGCTCACGATTGAGTTTCACATTGGCTGCATAATCCGCGCTTGCCGCCACTGCACTTGTAAGCACCGTCTCCCCCGGATTTTCCACCTCCTCTGTAGAGGCAAGTGCCACACTCTCCCCATCGCTGATGTCAGTCACGATATCATCGTAATTATTCTCTGCGCCGTCCACTACGATGTCCTGATCCGTATTTGCTACTGTCTTTGTTTCCTCCGGGCCTCCGTTTTTGCGGTCATAACTCACATATCCCGCGATTGCGATAAGTACTGCAAGCGTTGTAATTACGACCTGATTTTTATGAATGATTTTTTTCACAGCTATTCCTCCTGCACTGACATTTTAACTACTTTCACTTTATGCGCCTCAAGGTCAAATAATGACTGCATCGCATCGGTTATTTCCGCAATAACTCCGGGGCTGTCTCCCCCCTGTGCGACCACCACGATTCCTTCCACCCTCGGACGCTCCTTTTGAATCACATATGGTTGTTTCGTATCTCCCAGATCATAGATTACCGTGGTTTCCTCGCGCGTCTTCTCCTGTGTCTTCACATCCTTATCAAGATGTGTAAGTCCATCATCGGACAGTGTCAGCATCACACGGACTTTTCCTGCGCCATCCATACTCCCGATTAATTCCTGTACCTGATCCTCGAGCATACGAACATACTCTGTATCTGTCTGCACCTGACTCTCCGATATGCTTTCATCGGTAGAAGACTTCCCACATCCCGCAGTCTCATTTGCATTTTTCTTCTTTGTATTTTCTCCCGTTGGAACCAAAACAATCAGGATCAATATCCCGATCAGGATCAATATGATTCCGTCCGTCTTACTCTTTATTTTCAAACGCTTTGTAATCCACTCCTTCACGCTCCATGAACCATTCAAAGACATCTTCCCCCTTTCCCTCATATTGGTTTTCTTCCAATTGTTCGGCAATAGAATCGAGCTGCAGCATCGCCTCATCCCTCACATCTTTCTGCATGATTCCCAGCACCGGCTTCATAAGCACCGCGATCATAAGCGCGCTCACAAAAAAGCGAAAATATTTCCGGTAACTTTCCTGTGGTGCCAGATAAGAAAACAAATACAGCACCAGTAAAAAGACAAAATAATTTTTCACAAATTCCACGACCGTATTCATAAACTCTCCTAAAAAATAAAACTCGTCGATGCACTGATCATTGAAACCGTTATAACAAAATATAACATCAGATCAAACAGAATCCTGCAATACATACCGCTGCCCCGTCCCACTCCCGCCACACATTCCACAATACGTTTATCGCAAAACGGCTCTAAAAAGGCAGCTACCACCCGATACATAACCGTAAAGCAAAACACACTGCAGAGTGGAGCCGCACATACAATAAGTAAAACAACAAGCGCAGCAGCACCTACGCTGTTTTTGATCATGATCGCACATCCGAGCAATAGTTCGCCGGTCGCACTGAATGTACTTCCGACACCTGGTATGGACTGGATTCCATGATAAATACTGCTCGTTGAAAGACGGTCTTTTGCAGGGGTCAGTATGGACTGTACCACCGAAAATCCTACGACAGACGCCAATCCGAATTTAAGCGTCCCGCGCACTGCGCTTCCGATCAGCTCTGCCAGTTTTAAGAAACGACGCTCCTCAAACATATGATCCATCATGATAAGAAGCACATAGATATGTACCCCCGGAACAAACACGAACTTCATCGCCAGTTCCAACAAATAGATCATACCGAATGCCACCTCATAAAAAAATCCCGCACTCGACGAATTTCCTGACAGCAAAAGCGTTGCAGCATAGGTGGGAATAAATGCAGTCATAAAAGACACCATCTTACTTACCCCCTCCTCCACAACTCGTCCGATGAGCGTAAATGACTGCAGCAAAAGAAGAACGATTCCCGTATATACCATAAAAAATCCCATATCCGAAACATAACCCTGCCGTGTGATAAGAAGTTTTCCGAATAACGCAAAAAGCAAGGCAATTACAACAATCTGAAAAAGAAATGGCTTAACCTCCGCTACTTCATAAAAAAACAGATCAAACACATACTTACATATCATATGCGCATCCACACCATCCGCTCCGTCCGTGGCAAATGCCTTTGCCAGATCATAAAACCGGAGCTTATCCGGAATATCATTCTCCTCAATGCTCTCGTCTATCTCATTCAACTGCAGTTCTTCCATTATCTCCTGCACATAATCCTGTGCCTTGACTTTCTGCGGCACCCCAAGAATTCCGCTTATGATCAATAGCATCACAATTGTTTTCTTTCCCCAGCTTTTCATCTACAAAAAATTCTCCAACACATCCACCAGATATTGCAGTTCCGGTATACTTAACGCGATAATGGACAGTTTTGCAAAAAGTTCCATCTGTCCGGCAACGGACGAATACCCGGATTCCCTGCAAAAGGAAGCAGCAAAATCCGCCACATAAGTTATCCCAAGCATTTTAAAAAGCGGAGTAAGATACTTAGTTTCAATCGGCAGGCTTTCGATCAGGTCCGTCAAAAAAACAAGCACCGTCTGTATACGTGCCAGTGAATACACAAAAATAAGCATTCCAGCCGCGAGAACAAGCAATAACGCAAATTCGCCTTTTTCTTTTCGTAGCGGCATGGCAAGAAGGATCGCCGCAATTCCGATCATTCCGATTCTGACCATCATAAGCTACATGACAAAAAGCGTTTCCATCGTTTCAAATAGTTCACTGATATACGGAACGATCCAGAACAATACGATGATCAGTCCTGCAAGACTTAACAGAAACGCCTGCTCCTCTCTGCCGCTGTGCTTTAACACCTGACTCAGCACGGTTACAACAATGCCTACCGCAGCGATTTTGAATATGATTGTTACTCCCATATCGTCCCTTTCCTCCGTTTAAATCAACAGAATCACGATCATGACTCCCGTGAGCATTCCGACCGGCATATAAACTCTTCGTTTTTCGCGGTAATTCTTTTGTTCTTCTTTGATGACACATTCCAACATCCCGGTACATGCCTGAATACATTGCTGCGCCTGCCTGCTGTTGGTCCCAAAAAAGCCATCGGCGGCGCGTATGAATATCTGATATGCATCTTCCGGCACTCCTAATACGGATTTATATTTCTCAAGTACCTCTTCCCATACCTCCTGTCCCGTCGAATACGTATGTGAAAGCAGAGTTCTTCTCACCTCATCAGCTACCAGACGAAGTTCCGGTACGGTATACGGATATGTTTCTAAAAACTCTGTAACCCGCATCTGCCTGATCTGAAGAGAATACTCCCAGCTGCGAAAAAAACGGACAATTTCCTGCATGGACTGCCTGCTTCTTTTCATCCGTTCCATCCAACAGACCAATAGCACCATACAGCCTGTAAGAATACACATACTCCCGGCTAACTTTCCCACAGACGTTCGCCCTCCCCGTTATAAACACGGTACTGTCGCCGTGTTCCATTTCTGCCTATTTCGATCAGACGTACTGTATCCTTCTGTCCTCTTTTGCTCTTCATTTCCTTGTGTAAAATCAGTTCAGTTACATTTCCCGCATGCATCGTACCAAGCACATACACACCACTGTTCATTGCCTCCTGTACCATTTCGAATTCCTCTGCGCTCCCCAGTTCATCCACCGCCAGAATTTCCGGTGACATCGATCGCAGCAGCATCCGCATTCCAACGCTTTTGGGACAATTGTCAAGTACATCACATCTCTCCCCAAGATCATTCTGTGGTACTCCCATATGGCACGCCGCAATCTCCGATCGTTCATCCACTAAGCCGACTTTATATCCTCTATGTAAGCCTTCTCCGCTTGAAATGATCCTGATCAGATCCCTGAGACAGGTTGTTTTCCCCACCCCCGGTCCCGAAAACAGGATCGTATGATACCATCCCTCTCCTTTTTTCATCCACGGGATCAATTCTGCTGCGCATCCCTTCACTTCATGCGCAACTCTGATATTGATGGCCCCCACACTGCTTACACTGTCTGTTACCGCCCCTTTATCACCTCTGTGGTAACTTGTATGACCGCTAATACCCACGCGGTGTCCACCCTCAATCGTAAAAAAGCCCTGGCGCATTTCCTCTTCCAATATATACGGAGAATATCCCGTCAGATAATTCAGGCACTCCCGCATCTGCATCTGCGATATATTCCCATACCGCTTTATTCCCTCATCTCCCATCACGATCTCAAGAGGCTGTCCGACCCGAAGCCTGATCTCCTCGGCTTTCTCCACCGTATCGCTGTCCACACTTTGGCGCATCTCCTTCGGAAGATACCGTATCATGTCCATTACTACCACCTCCATCTATTGCTCTTTTTTCGCCAATATGTTTATAGAATTTTTGCAGAGACCGTGCCCACCGATTTCTTTTCTGCGATTTCAGACGGAATTGCTGAATTTGGCAGCAACACATTTTTCTCTTGATTTTTGTGTACGACAACGTTTGAACCATTCCGAGTCGGTGTCCGCCTGACACAGATGCGCTCAAAATTTCTAGTCTGCCTAAGAGGGGCACTTTGTGAAACTTGATTGTGCCCGCTCTTGGTTAATGTCGCCCATATTGGTACTGCACAAAGCCACTATTAGAACGAGGGCGCAAACACAACCCGCGGGCACTCTTTCACAAAGATGCCCCACATAAGGCAGACACGAAATCCATCGGACGCATTCTGTGTCTAGGCGAACAACCGGCTTGGAATTGTCCAAACTTTGGCGGACATAAATCATAAAAAAAGAGAAAAATATGTTGCGCCAAATTCGTGATTCCGAATGACTAGCAAAAAGAAATCGGTGGGCACGGTCTCTGCAAAAATTTCAGGATAAACAGCGAAAAAAAGAGCCATAGGGGATTGTCCCTATGACTCATGTATATGTGGTAATCTGAATTTGTATGCGTAAAATTTACATACGATCCGGTGCAGAAAATCCGAGTACATCGATGCAGGTCTCAAGCACACCCTTGGTAAGCATGAGAAGACTGATGTAAGAATCCTTAATGAATTCATCTTCCTGCGCAAGAATCTTGTTCTCATGGTAGAAACCATTAAATGCATTGGCAAGCTCGTAGATATAAGCACAGATCTTATGCGGCGCAAGCTCCTCATATGCATTCTCCATCATCGCATTAAAACGGGACAGAACGAGCATAAGATTCTTCTCGCTTGCAGAATGTGCAGGCAGGATCGCTCCGTTCGGAAGATCCTTACCATTGGCCTGATACTTTGCAAGGATTGACTTGATACGAACGATCGTATAAAGGATGTATGGTCCTGTATTTCCTTCAAAGGAAGTAAAACGCTCGATATCAAAGATGTAGTCCTTGCTTGCCTGATTCGAGAGATCTCCGTACTTGATCGCTGCAAGAGCTACCATCCTGGCCGTCTTCTTTGCTTCTTCGTCACTGATATCCAGATTCTCTTTCTCCTTCTGGTTCTCAGTGATCTTCTTTAACATCTCCTCATTGATCTCGTCGAGGAGATACTCCAGGCGCATAACACCGCCGTCTCTGGTCTTGAAAGGCTTTCCGTCCTTGCCGTTCATCGTACCGAATCCGATATGGGCAAGCTTTACATGATCGTCCACAAGTCCGGTCTTTCTCGCGCAGCGGAATACCTGGATAAAATGCATGCTCTGTCTCTGGTCTGCCAGATAGATAATGCTGTCCGGACTGTAATCTTCCATACGCATCACGATCGTCGCAAGATCCGTGGTACTGTAAAGAGATGCTCCGTCCGACTTTAAGATGATACATGGAGGAATCTCCTTTGTATCGGTGTCCTCTTTGACATCGACGACCAGGGCTCCCTCACTCATATAGGCGTATCCTTCATCCTTCATCATCTGAACCATTCCCGGGATGTATGGCTGTGCATCGGATTCCCCTTTCCACAGTTCAAACGATACATTTAAGTTGTCATAATTTTTCTTTAAATCCGTTACCGATACATTTAAGATATGCTCCAGTAACGCACGATAGCCGCGTCGTCCTGCCTGAAGCTCACTGGTTGCTTCCATCGCAGCCTCACGGAACGCCTCATCTTCCTTACTCTTTTTACTTGCGGTCGGATAGATATCCTCCAGCTCAGAGATGGTAAAAGGCGCTTCCTTCGGGTACTCACCCTCATAGTTTTCATCAAAATATACTAATTCCGGCTTACGTTCCTTCAACTCTACAATGATCAGTCCCATCTGAAGCCCCCAGTCTCCAAGATGCACATCACCGATCATATGATGTCCCATAAATCTGCCGATACGCTTTACACTCTCACCAATGATTGCCGAGCGAAGATGTCCGACATGCAAAGGCTTTGCGACATTGGCTCCGCCGTAATCTACGATAATGGTCTTCGGATCATCCGTCTTGTCACATCCGAATCTTCCCTCATCTTCCTTCATGGAAGTTACCACAGAAGCAAGGTAGTCCTTGCTCAGTTTCAAATTGATAAATCCGGGCTTAACGGATTCTACGCTCTCAAACATAGCGTTATCCTTTAAGCCTTCCGCAATCTTGTCCGAGATCATAAATGGTGCACATTTATATTCTTTCGCAGCCGCCATTGCACCGTTACACTGGTACTCACATAAATCCGGGCGGTTGGATAATGTCACTTTTCCGTATTTTGCATCATATCCGTTCTCCGTGAACGCTTTCATCACTTCAGTGGAAATACTGTCGATCAATGTCTTCATCTGTTTTCTCCTATTCTCAGTCTAGGGACTATTCTATACATTCCCCTTGGAATTGTCAACGTATTCCCTCATCGGTCAATGAAACATTTCGGCTAATGGTCTCTTAAATCCTTTTTCTTAAGCAATGCAGAAGTATCGAGTGTCACTTCCTCCTGCTTCTTTTTCCTCTTTGAAGTCTTTTTGTTTGAAGTTTTCCTGGCCTGTTCTGCCACATTCTCAGTTTCCTTCACGCCCTGAGCCTGCTGCACGTCAGCCTTACCGGCAGCATCGGCATGCTGCGCACCGGAGATGCCCTCTGCACCCGGCATGTATTTTCTCTTTTCAGCCATCATAGCAGCCTTGTTCTTGTGCGCCATCCGACGGCTCTTTACCAAACGATACAGCCGGCTGTCCTGTGGCACGAACGCGAATCTTCGCATCGCCACATCCAGAAGAAACCACACGATTGCAAGGATCAGAAGCCACTTCGACAGATCATATGCGGCTCGGGAAGTCGTCTTTAATTTCTTCCAGAACGAATCTTTCGGCGTTATCACCCTGCCGTACCGGTTCATAAAGCTTAAGAAGCTCTCATTGTCCGCCGCAAACTTATACTCATCCGAATACTGTGCGACCGCTGCTGTGGTGATCGCATTTTTCAGTTCGCCGTCATCACTTCTTCGCACACTTAAGTTATAGATTCCCGGGATATCCGTATCAAGTTTTGCCTCGTACTCTCCCGGTGCGCGTGCCGAAAGCTTAACCGTATGTGTCTGACCGTCCGGATCGGTGTAGACCGCCTCGACACTCGTGCGCTCCTTGTAATCCTGCGCCTTATACCGGATCGTTGTCACCTCGCCGCTTGTCTCCACCTCAAGGGAATCATCCCCCAGCGATGCATTTCCGGCGCTGTAATCAATGATGCGTTTCCAAAGCTGCACATAATCTTCCTCATTCGCAAAACCGGAAGTCCAGGTGTTGGTCACATCCGTATTCCATGCCACCGTATGTCCAAGTCCGTACTGCATTACGGAAAGGATCGGATCGTCCTTGTCCGAAGCAAGCAATACATTCGCCGCATTCTTCGGTGTGGCACTGATATATCCTTTGATCGTCGGCCAGCCGCCCGCAAACAGATTCTTTGTGATCGCATTGGACGAATTGACCGCAAGCGAAAAGGTTCCGTTCTGTATATAAGTTTCCCCGCTTAAGAGCACTTCCTGCGCGAAGATCTTTGGCATATCTGTTCCGTTATCGCAATAATAGTAACGGCCGCCGCAGCCTTGTGCGATTGTCCTAAGCAGCGACTGATCGGAATCCGTTCCCACCGCTACCGTCGAAAGCGTGACGCCTTTGTCCGCGTAATCCTTTATGATGCCTGCAAAATTGCGGTCCTCGCCCTGTCCGTCGGTTAACAGTACCACATGTTTGATGTCTGCATCACATTTTACGATTTCAGTTAATGCCGCATTTAAAGCGGGCTTGATCGTGGTTCCTCCACCGTCCGAAACACTCTCGATCGCCTTGTGGATGGCATCTTTATCCTCCACTTTCGTGATCGGCAGCTGCCAGTTGTACCGGTCATCAAACGTGACCTCGCCAACATAGTCATTCTCCGTCAGTTCATCCACCGCATGATGGGCAGCCGTGATCGCAAGATCCAGATTCGTCACCCCGGAATCCACATCTTCTTCCACGGACATACTGCCGGAATGGTCGATGACCATCACCATCGCAAGCGACGGCACCTCATTCGTGCTGCGCGGCATCATGTCAACCGGCAGAATGGTCTCCAGTGCCGTATCCCGGTACAGTCCGAGCCCAAAGCTCTCCTTGCCGCCGGTTGCGACCAACCCGCAGCCGTAATCTTTGACATACGTGTCCAGATTCCCGACAAAAGCCTCCGGCAGATCATCATAATGTACATTTTCGAGAATCACACTCTTGTACTTAAGCAGTCCCTCGAGTGTCGTCGGTGCACCACCGGCCGGAACGATCGTATAATTACAGCCCGCACTGTCAAGAAGCGCCGCAAAATTCGTTGAATCTTCCTTCACGCCGCACACGACAAGGATCTTCGGCATCGCATCGATAACCGAATAGGCGTTATACGCATTATTCTCTTCGCATGTATCGCCTTTGGCATTCACCTTGACCGTAAAGCTCTCAATATTTTCACCGGATACTTTCTGCTTTAATACAAACGAATTGCTTCCCTTGTTCAGATGGACCGGCGTAACAGACTTCTTCTTGTCGCTCATCCAGATCTCCAGATCCGCATCCGTCTCGTAGTTGCTCATCACGGAAACCGTCATGGAGTACGCATCGCCCGCATACAGGTAACTCGGCATCTCGACATTGTCAATGTAGGCATCCTTGCCCTGCGTGGTATCGTAAACGACCGAAAGCAGCTCCACGCCGCGCGATACGACCGCAGAAGCCGTACTATCGATATTGCCGCGCGTCTGCCGTCCGTCCGTGAGGATCACGATGCGCCCCGCGCTGCCTTCCGGGATCATAGAGAGGCCTCTGGACACCGCCTCCTCGACATTCGTTGCCGTCTTATCCGGTGTCGAAAGAATTCCGGAATAATGTTTCTCCCTCGTCACGAACTGCTCCACCATCGGCTTCTTGCCAAAGGTCACGATTCCATACTGATTGCCTTTCGGCATCTTCTGAATTGCATCCGCGATGTAGGAATCCATATCGGACAGGTTCGTCTCGTTGCTCGTCGATGCATCGACCAGAAAAATCGTGGTGTTTAAATCCGCTCTCTTCGGAATCGAAATCCCGATCGCAGCGAGAACAAGAAGCACCAGACCGGCCAATCTTACGCCCAGGTAAAATCTGCCCCGATAACGCATCTGCTTTACATAAACGATCCACTCAAGGATGAGAAGCAGGATCACAAGAAGAATGACAAGACTTCTGAGCGACTTTCTTGTCATTCCGCCCTGTGTCGTCACTCCATCCCCGCTCGATGCTGCCGTAACCGATGCATCGGACTGTGTGCCCGTTGCAAAACGCACCACATACGCTTCTTTTTTATCACCTGCCTCAACCGTAAAAAGCCCCGCCGTATCGGTCGCTGCGGAAAGTGTACTGACATCCACATCCGACTGAGGATGGTAGACGATTTTCTCACCTGCCACATACACATTCTGTGCCAGAAGCGAACTGTCATTTAAGAAGCTGAGCGCATTTGCCATATAGACCGGGAACTCCGCCTGCAGCGGAAAATCCGACTCACGGATATCAAAGCCCACAACCACGACACGCACGCCGTCATGCTCGCCGTAATAGCCGGCACATTTCTTGCCTGCCCACAGGAAACCGGTCGCCCATTCCGGCACATCATACGTGTAGGTCTCGTTGACGCCGACCGAAAAATCCTTGATTCCGGATGTAATCTCTGTATCCGACACCGTTAATGCGATATGTTCTTCCTTGCCTGTCGCATCCGACGGATCCGCAAATACCATCCTGCTTAACGCATCCTCCTGCAGATCGGCAGTTCCTGCATCATAGATGCGCACCCTTGTATCATCCTCTTCGAGTGTGTTCTCACGTTCCGCACGCACCAGACTCTCGCCGCTGATCGCCTCATAGGCTTTCTCGATGTACGTATTGCCTTTTCCGATCAATACGGCATCATACTGTGCCGCCTGATCCTCGATCGCATATGTGACATTGTCCTGCGCAAGCGAATCCTTCGCCTCACTTCCCGCGAAACGAATCGCAGAGATCTCACTTTTGAGCGGCTTGCCATCCCACTTGATGTCCTCAAACAGAACCGTATAACTTTCCCCGGCAGGAACCGTCACATTTCGCACACTAAGAGGGGTATCCTCCTCATACAGCGTGATCTCAAGTGACGCTTCTTTGTCGCTGTAATTTGTCAGCCCCGCTGCTGCCTGATAACCATTCTCATCCTTCGCGCAGGAGAGAAAATCATTCGCCACATTCTCAGCAGCCTCACCCATCACACAGATATCCGCATGAAACCTCTGCACCAGAGTATCCGCATCTGCCGCACCGATGCCATCCGTATAAACAAGAACCGATGTCTTCTTTCCATCCTCCTGCTGCGCAGCAAGTGAATCCACCGTATCTTCCACATCAGAAAGCGAACCGTCCGCATCGCTGCAAGTCACCCCGTCGAGTGCCTGCGTAAGCTGCCTGCTGTCCGTTGCACCTACCGCAAAAAGTTCCGTCTTATTCTCATGTGTCGTCACAATGGAAAACGTACTTCCCGAGGAATCGGCGATCTGCTGCTTCATCGCATCCACCGCGCGTTCCAGTCTTGACTTGCCGCCCGCGTCCACGTTCTGCATGCTGCCGCTCGTATCAAGAACCATGATCACATTGGCATTCGAATTTCCCTTACGGTTCATGTATGGTGTCATTAACGCGAGCACCAGAAGCAATGCGACAACGATCTGTAAATACATCAGAATATTGTGCAGGAATTTCTCTAAAAATGTCTTCGACTGTCGGTTGACAAAAAGCTTATTCCACAACAGGTTCGAAGAAATCTTCGTATCTTTCCCTTTGGGAACAAGCAGATAAAAAATGATGATGATCGGTACCGCAAGCAGGAACGCAAGCGGCCATAAACTCTCAAATGTCATATAATACCCTCAAATCTTCATAGATCAGCTTCTTGTGATCCCGCGTCGTGTCACACAGCACATACGCGCCGCCACCGGATGCGCACCCTTTCTTCAGCCGTCCGGTCAAAGCAAAAAGCTCCTTTTCGTATGCCTCGATCGCCTGCGCATCCATCGTGACACGAAGCTTATCCTCCGTCTCCATATCAATAAGGTTTCTTGTTCCTTCCATATCGATATGAAGTTCCTCGCCGCAGAGTGTCTGCAGCATGACCGGACGCTGCTTGCGGTACCGGAGATACTGCAACATCTTCTCGTACGTACGATCCGCTTCCTCCAAAAGAGGCTCCTGCAGGAAGTCACTGATCACAACCATAACGCCTGCCCCGGTCAGCGGAATCTTTCGCACGGATGAAAGCAGTTCACTCTCCCCACCGAATGTCCGGTTTTCCAGCCAGTGGATTACGCGAGGGAAACTTTTCTTTCCGCCTCCGACCGACAGCGGCCGCATAAGCTCCGCCGTATCGACCAGTACCACCCGGTCCATATTCGCCAAAGCGATATATGCCACCACAGCTGCCAGCATCGTGGCGAGTTCGGATTTTTTGTGTTCTCCGTACTCCATCGAGGCGCTCGTATCGAGAAGGATCGTAACGTAGGCTTCCTTCTCCTCCATATACTCCCGGATATACATGCGGTTCAGTCTCGCATACACATTCCAGTCGAGACGTCTTAAATCATCGCCCGGCATGTACTCACGGAAATCCGAAAACTCTGCCGAAACACCTTTTTGTACCGACTTGCGGTTTCCGGACATGTTCCTGTTACTCTTATGCGCCATCGCAAGCGAAAGCTGTGACAGCGTATTGTAAAACTCTGAATCAAACATTGTTCCTCTCCCCAAATGCCCACATCTGCATCTTTTTCCAAACAGATGCTGCGCAAACTTTGTCAATCAAAAAACTTTGAATCAGCCTTACAACAACTGCTTGATGATTGCATCTTCTGTCACACCCTCGGAGATGGCATCGAAGCTTAATAAAATACGGTGGCGCAGTACCGGATAGGCCACGCTTTTGACATCCTCAAAAGCAACGTTAAAACGTCCTTCCATAAACGCACGCGCACGCGCCGTACGGATGATCGCCTGCGCCGCACGCGGGCTTGCGCCCTCTCTGATATACGGATTCTCCTTGTGTGTTGCCATCACAAGATCCAGAATATAATCCATGACCGCATCCGCGATCGGAATCTGTGCGACGAGACTTCTTGCAGTCAGAAGCTCCTCCCCGCTCATGATCGAAGTGATGACAGGCTTGTCTGTGCCCTCAGTCAGATTGACGATTCCGCGCAGTTCCTCCTTATCCGGAAAAGGCACTAAGATCTTAAATAAGAATCGGTCCAGCTGTGCCTCCGGAAGCGGATAGGTTCCCTCCTGCTCGATCGGATTCTGTGTTGCAAGTACGAGAAACGGCTCTTCCAGCCTGTGGCTCTCGGTTCCGACCGTAACCGTGTGCTCCTGCATCGCCTCAAGTAAAGCAGACTGTGTCTTTGGTGTCGCACGGTTGATCTCATCGGCAAGTACCAGATTGGCAAAGATCGGTCCCTTCTCGAACCGGAAGCTGCTCCTTCCTTCTTCCTTTACCATAATGTTGGTTCCGGTGACATCACTCGGCATCAGATCCGGTGTAAACTGGATACGCTTAAAAGACAGTGCCAGCACCTTACTGATCGTGCGCACGAGCATCGTCTTTCCAAGTCCCGGCATACCCTCCAGCAGCACATTTCCGCCTGCGAGCATCGCAAGCATGACCTGTCGGATGACTTCTTTTTGTCCGATGATGCCTTTGCCGATCTCCTGCTCACACTGTATGATTTTTTCCTGATAGCATTCAAATTCTGTCATAGTTTCTCCTTTATTCACTCAGATTCTTAAAATAATCCTTGATCACATCTTCCATTCCGCTCGGATAACGTCCGGACGAGATTCCCTCATAGGCATCCTTCGTATAATCACCGATGACAGAGTCGAGGCTTACATGATCCCCTTCCCACACAAGTCCGTTCTGTGCGCGGTAGGAATCTCCGTTCTCGTCGCCGGTCTTGTTTCCGGTCAGATTTTCATCGTTTCCGACCGCATTCGGCACACTGACATAATCGTGTGTTCCACCGCCCTGTCCGGTTCCCCGTCCACTGCCATTGCCGGATCCGTTTTCGTTTCCATTTCCGTTTCCGTTTCCATTTCCGTTCCCGGATCCATTTCCGTTTGAACCATCTCCGTTTGAGCCATCTCCGCTTCCGTTGCCCGAACCGTTTCCATTGTTATCTCCCTCCGAGCCGTTGCCATCTCCGTTAGCGTTATTTCCATTCGATCCGTTTCCGTTGCTTCCGTTATTTCCGTCGCCGGAACTGCCATCGCCGGTACCGGGCGTTCCGTTGCTTCCACCGTTGGATGCACTCTGTGTGCCATTGCTTCCGGACGACTTCCCAGCTGCGTCCGCGGCCGCCTTGGCCAGTGCCTGAGCGATTGCCGCCTGCTGCTCCTTGCTCATCTGACTCGCAAGATTCGCCAGACTCTGGCTCGTCTGCTCCAGCTTAAATCCAAGCTTGTTCTTCGCCGCATCCAGTGCTTCCCTGCTGTCCGCGCGCGCCAATTCCTGCATGGAACGGTTTAAAGCCTCCTGTAACTCGGAAAGCTTCTCCTTCTGTTCATCCGTAAGCGTACTTGTATCCATCTGCTCCAAAGCATCGGCAAGCTCAGATAATTCCTTCTGTTTCTCCTTCGCCTCCTGATGGATTGCATGTCTCTGGCTTGCGGTCTCTCGCGCCTGTGACGGAATGAAAGCCAGACCGCATGCAAGCCCAAGTGATAACGCCGCCGCGGTCAGATGCCTTTTGTCCGGAAGCAAACGGATACGGATCTCCTTTTTTTCGACCTTGCCCCGCAGCTTCTCTGCCGCATCGCGCCTCTGCATACAGGCAAACGCACTCTCATCTTCCATCTGCTCATACGCTGTCTGCACACGCTCCTGTAATCCGAAGGTATCGATCCGTCTCGCAGCCTCATGCATACCGACTCTCTTTACGATGGAATACACCAGTCCCACAAGGAAAGCGACGAGTAACGCGATACCCGCGCACAGATGCACATAGTAAAACGGAATCCATATCGATGCCGCCTCAAGCACGATTGCAGCAACACCTGCACACGCCAGAAAGCAGGTGCAGGTATCGAGTGTCTTTGCCATATTTAGTTTTCGTCTGCTCCGCCTGATCGCCTGCAGAAGATAATTTCGTTCATCCATTCGATTGCTCCGTTATTTGTGTCATCTGCTTTCCGGCAAGCTTCTTTGCTTTACGCTTTGATACCGGAGAGATCCGCTTCTTTGCGATCAGCAAAAACAGGAAAGAGACCGCAAGGAAAGCGATCGTTGAGAGGATCATCCACACCGATCCTGATGCGAGCCAGTTCAAAAGCGGTGACTTCGTCTGTCCGATGATATCCGCGATCCAGGATGCATCCGCCATGCTTTTTGCTACAAACTCCGTGATATAGACCACCGGATTCAACAAAAAGAATCCGATCACGTCTTTCTCGCTTTTTGCATAATCCGTCAGAATACAAATCAGATAGGCCGGAAGCGCCGTCACAACAAAGAATATGATATAGATTCCATAGGACACAATGACCGCTGTAATGCTTTTGCGGCAGAATGAAGAACACATGATGCCGATGCTCGCTGCAAAAAGCGATACCAATAGTGCCACCGCGATAAACCAGAACAGATAACTCCATGACAGTCCTCCCACAACGAAGGTAAGCGCCATGACCGGAATACTTGCAACGACAAAAATCATCGCCTGTGCGACCGCCGTCATGACTTTGCCCATAATCATGGACCACGGAGTCATACTGGTTGTCATCATAATATCGAAGGTCTGACGCTCCTTCTCCCCGGATATGGCAGACGACGTGTGGATCGGAATGACCGCTCCGAGTATCACCCACTGCGCGATTGCAAGCACCGGGTACAGCCACACCATCTGGCTATAAACATTGCTGTCCGTAAACCGATTCTGACTCGTGATATATAGCAGTGCGACAAAGAATACCAGCGCCATAATAAGTTCATACACAAACACTTCCACACACATCTTAAAGCTTCTCGCCTGTACTTTGACGTCTTTCTTAATGATTGGATTCAGCCGCATGTTCCGCACCTCCTGTCAACTCCATAAATAAAGATTCCAAATTGCCTTCCTGCTTGTGGAATCCCGTCACAAGCACCTGCTGTGCGATCATCTGTCCGATCATCTGCGCCACTTCCTGATCCGTTGTCCTGCAAGTCAGCTTTAACTCTTTCTCACCGATCGAATCCACTGTAATTCCGACATGTTCCTTTGCGATACGCACCGCAGCCTCCATGCCTTCGGCCACATTTACGATCAGCCGGTCATGCCCGAACACGCTCTCCATGACATCCTCGATCTTACCGGCAGCCACCAGCTGTCCCTTGTTCATGATTCCGATGCTGCTACACATCTCGGAGAGTTCCGAGAGAATATGGGAACTGATCACGATTGTCTTACCCATACTTTTGAGATTGAGGAGAAGCTCCTTCATCTCGACTCTCGCACGCGGATCCAGTCCGGAATTCGGTTCATCGAGAACGAGAAGTCCCGGGTTGTGGATAAGAGCACGCGCCACACACAGACGCTGCTTCATGCCGCGGGATAAGGTATCGACATACACCTCTTTTTTATCCGACAGATTGACCAGTTCCAGCAGATCGTCCGAGATCCGTGCGATCTCACGCGAGGTCATGCGGTACATTGATCCGTAGAAATCCATATATTCCTTTACTTTTAAGTTATCATACACCCCGAAGAAATCCGGCACATAGCCGATCTGCCGCTTGATCTCCTTAGGGTTTGCCAGCGCATCCACACCGTTGATACAGATGCTTCCGGCGGTCGGCGGCATCAGTCCGCACACCATGCGGATCGTCGTCGTCTTGCCGGCACCGTTCGGACCGGCAAATCCGAATAAATCTCCCTGCGGCACATGCAGATTCAAATCGTTTACCGCAAGAAATTTGCCGTAATTCTTGTATAAATGACTAATTTGAAGCATGGCTGCCCTCCTGTTCCGCAATCGCATAGAAACAACTGTATGCGCGCTCGCTTTGTTCCGATGTGGCTTTGTTCATTCCCTGTTTGGTGATGCCGGTTGCCACAACATAATCTGCCTGATCCGCCGTATACTGTCTCGCATCCGACATACCAATCATCAGTGCGGACATCACATCCTTGTCCGCAACCGTTGTCTTTGCTCCGTAATTGTAATAATCGACCAGCTTATCAAAAGCATCATCCGGATAAGCATCCGCCTGATTATAAACATACTTTTTATTCTTGATTGCATCTGCGATGTCCACCGTCGCACCGGCTTTCACATCCGTCAGAATCAGTATATAATCCGAGCTCTGTAAAGCCAGATAAGGGAAATCCTGATTGGTGTTGTTTGTCACACTTCCACTCTGTGCGTTGCTGTCAAGTACAACCTGATCCGTGTCGATCGATCCGATCGAAATTCCGCTTCCGAACGCCTTCATATATTCGCTCTCAAAGTTCGTTGTTGGATTGGCGCCAATACGGATCTCATCACCATCATACACAATATGGTTTATATACTCCGGTACCTTGCGGCTGGCTATAACATATGTTGAGAATGCGCCTCCCGCATACATATAATTGTCATTTAACTTTGTTGTCCACTCTTTCGTACCGGAACGATACCCGAGCAGATACGTGTTCACATCCGGATCCGTCTCGCCGTCTGCCTGCTGCACCGATACAGAATACATCTTCGTTCCTCTTACCTGCATACCATTGCCGCACAGATAGACCAGTCCGACAAAGACCACGCCGAGGATCGGGATTCCCACCCAGTACCACTCGCTTCGTTTTGCCCTGCGCAGGATCAGGTAAAGGACCGGTCCTACCAGGATCGCATAAAGAAAGATCAAAACCTTAAGCGACGTAAAATTCACATCCGTAAACTGACGGTCGATCGCGCTCAGCGCGCGGCTTCCCATATAAGCCCAACTGTCCAGATCCGTATAGCTGGACGCTTTCAAAGAATTATACTGCACCTCATCATAAAGCGAGTAAACGATATTTTCGCTGCCACTTTGCACCTGCAGATCTGAAAGCGAGATGCCCAGCACTAGCGCACACCCCTGTCCGATCTGGATATTCCATCCCGGATGCTCGGAGCTGAAATATCCGCTTGTGCCGTTGTAGGTGAACTCGGAATATGCCAGATCCTGCAGATTGACTCCATTGTTAACGTAAGCCGTATAATCTCCCTGATGCTTGTTAATAATCTTTGATGCCTCGTTCGGCGTTCCTGCCTCCGTCGTGGAAACATAAGCCAGATCAAGAAATCCCTTGGAAAAAGCAGAAATCATATCTGATCCCCTGCTTCCGGTTCCGATGATCAGCCATCCGCCCTGATTGACCCAGTCCTCGATTGCAGCGATCTGTTTCGAATCCAGAGCGCTCATATCATAATCATCGATGACAAGAAAATACAGACCGCTCAGGCTTTTTTTCAGATCACTCGAGGAGAGCTCGATGAGATTGATGCTGCGTTCCTTGTTATTCGCATAATAAGTCTGTCCCGGCATCTGCAGATAAGACAGCTTATCAAAGCTGTCCGACAATACGCCGACCGTTGTCTTCCCCGCCTTGTCCCCAAGAATTCCGGTGAGTTTGATCAGTTGCAACGCCTCACCCTTGTCGTCAAGAAACGTGAGGAAGGCCAGCCCTTTGGATGACGAATAATCGTCGAGCGGAACCGTTATCATATACTGCTTCTGTCCGTCCTGTGGCAAGGTCATCTTCGTATCAAACGCAGAGTATGCTTTTGCACCGCCGTCTACGTCGATCTGAAAACGGACTGTGCCGTCAAAATCTTCTCCTTTATTGGAAACGGTAATCTGAAATGTACCTGACGTGCTGTCCTGCTTGAGCAGGGTTGCCTCTCCTGTGAATTGCTGCGTCTCATCCGCATGCACACTTACCGGCTTTAAAAATAAACCGAATGTAAGCAGACAAATACATATGAGTGCCGCAGCGGTCAATCGTTTGGTCATAACTTCCTCCTTCTACAACTTGCATGTCTTGCTGATTATTACTATAGCATAAGTGAAGGTGAAAGGTCTTTTAAGAATTACTACAATTTCTTTAAGATTCTATGAATATCTTCACATTCTCTACTCAATGCCAATCGAATCCGCTTTAAGCCGTAAAAAAACGGACCGCCTGCCTTGCGACATGCGATCCAACAACCTTCATTTCTATATTATTTTTATTGGTTCAGGCTCTGTGCAAAAAGCACATTGCGATACTTACTCAGCACCTTGAGAAGCAGGCTTCCAAGTATGCATACCGAAATGATCTCACCGATTCCGACGGTTACCACATTAAACGGGATTGACCAGTCGATTCCCTTATAGATCGTCTTGAATCCGTAACCGTAACGAAGCACAAACGGTACGATGACCATATTGGCGATCACCGGCGGTAAGGTACATGCAAACTTGTGCCTGCGCAAGAGATAGGTTCCTACCGCACCGATCAAAGTCGCAAGGCTTCCGAAGATGATGTCCCAGATAATGGCTCCGGTCATCAGATTGGCGATCAGGCATCCGATCCACAGGCCCGGAATGGCTGCCGGTGTAAAAAACGGAAGGATGCAAAGCGCCTCCGAGAAACGAATCTGGATACTGTACGATGAGAGGCCAAGCGCGTTGGCAAGCATCGTAAGCACCACATAGAGAGCGGCGATCATCGCTCCCTGAACAATAAATACAACACCTTTGTTTTTCATATTCTTTTGTCTCCTTTAGTTTTGTTTTCTGTCAGGAAGGTTTCGAACTGACATAACTGCTTTTGCAGCAAGAAATACTTTACGCGTCAGCCTCCCATTTGTCAAGAGTCTGGCGCGTAATTACGACACATCTTATACTTTTTTCTTAATCCTCAGTCTTCACCATCGGAATGTATTCGTACCGCGGAATAAAATCGTCTTTGCCGTACAATTCATTGTACTGTGCAAACGTCCGGTCCATCACATTTGCGATCCGATCTTCCTGCGCTTCAAAAAGAATGATCAGGTACTGCATCGAACTGAATCTGGTGCAGACATCCACTTTACGGATTTTCTCACGGATGGCATTCTCCATGCATCCTAAAGCTTCCTCAATATGCTCAATATATATCATGCGATCCGGAAACGTCTCCATCGTAACCATGACAAGGTAACACTTATGGCGATACCGCTCTCCAAGACTGTTGACATACTCATAAACCTTTGCAAACGCACGATAGTCAAGATCCAGTGCGCCGGTATAGCTTCCGCTTTGCTGCAATGCTTTCGCAACAAGCTCAAGATCCTTTCCTGTACCGGACATTCCGCGATCCAACGGCATGTCATGATAGAACATGTAATTTCCCTTACCATTCTGTTTCACAAAATACAATGCTTTATCTGCTTCCCTGTAGCATTTTTCAAACGTTGCCCCATTGGTACTCAGGCTCATTCCTGCAGACAGATCCGCGCAGCGCAGCTCGACATCATCTTCTTTTGCCTTAGCGAATTCAAAGAAAATGTGTTTGACACATGCATGGATCTCATCCTTCGAATAATCCGGAAGGAATAACAGAAATTCATCCCCGCCAAGACGGCAGGCAATAGAATTGTCTCCCGCATCCTTTAGTATATTACCAAGTAATTTGAGTGCGCGGTCACCTGCTTTGTGTCCGTACACATCATTCAGCTTCTTGAGATTGTCCATATCCACAAATACCAGTCCGCCATCATGCTCCTGCATCATCTGTGCGATCAGTATCTCACCCTTGCTGCGCACCGGAAGTCCCGTAAGGAAGTCATAACTGTCACTATCCTCCTGGCTTTGCATCGTGCTCATAATATCGGAGATAAATTTCGTTGTCTCGGATTCGTAATGATCCATTTTGCTTTCCCCGATCGGCTCGGCAGGCAGCAACGCCGTATCCACCTTGCCCTCACGGACCAGACGGACAAACAGTTCCGCGATAACCGGATCAAACTGCGTTCCGCTGCAGCTTTCAAGTTCCTCGATGATCTTCTCCTTCTCTAACGCATTGCGATAAATGCGCTTGGAATTCATCGCATCATAACTGTCAGCCACCGCCACGATACGCGCCTCAATCGGAATCTCTTCCCCGGAAAGTCCCTCCGGATAACCGGTTCCGTCATAACGCTCGTGGTGATAGTGCGCCACTTCGGCTACATGCTCAATCAATGTAATATCTTTTAAGATATCCACACCGATCAAGGTATGCCTTTGAATGATCGCATATTCTTCTTCGGTCAACCTGGTCGGTTTATTGACAATGGAATCCGGAATTCCGATCATACCGACATCATGCATATAAGCAGCATTGCGCAGATTGTTGATTCTCTTGTCATCCCAGCCGAGTGCACCTGCGATCAATGCAGAATAATCTGCCACTCTCTGGGAATGTCCCTTTGTATATACATTCTTTGTCTCGACGGTTACAGAAATCGTCTTGATCGTTTGCAGCGAAATGCGCTCTGTCTGTCTCCTTCGGCTCTCAAGCTCCTTTTTCTGGCGGAGCCGTTCCAGATTACGCACACTGCGAACGGTTCGGATGAGATTGAGGAAAAGCAGGATAACCAGTCCTATTCCGATAAAAAGCCCGGAGATTGTCACTACAAAATAAACCGATACCATCTCGATCAAAACGGACACCAGTGCGATCACCATTCCGACCAGTGCCAGATGATAGCCTCTCGATCCGCCGTGAAGCATATCTCTTATAAATGTGACAAAGATTGCCACAAAGGTCACCGACAGTACCACATGTGAAGCCGGCAGTGCCTCGATAAAATCCGCCTTACCGGTAAGCTGCAGTGTTACCGACACAACAAAGTTGATACACGCTGCAAGTTCAATCCATCGGTAAATCCTGTGATACCGGCTTTTCTGCACAGTATCCACATACAAAAGGATTCCGAGCGGACAGATCATAACGATGATAAAACAAAGTGCCGCAAGGATCGAAACATTCGGAATCCATAGTTGTCTCAGCTTCGACTCCCCGATCATCCATGTTGCACCCATTAGCATGCACCAGCCCAGATACTCAATATCAAACTTTGTCCTATAGGTAATGCGAAGGGCAAAACTGAACAGGATCGTTATAATTCCCGTAAACAAAATAAACAGTGCGATCAGGCTTTCCATTCCGTTACTGCGGAAAACAAATGCCCATATATCCGCTTTGTCACCGGAATACACCGGATTCACAACACCGGAATAGTTTGCGGTATTGGAAGTCAGTTCAATTTTAAGCTCTCTACCTGCATCTCTTGTATAAGTCGGGCAAAACACATACCGACTGGCTGAATCTTTGCCGAATGGTCTTGTATTTGCCGTATCATATTCCGTGCGTAGTTTTCCGTCCACATAGAAACGAACACTTTGCAGCGAGGAACGGATTGCGATCGAAGTATCCTTATAATTATTCGGAAACATTGTAACAATCGTCATTGTTTCTCCGGCCGGTACCTCATACTTTCCCGGGACTGCAATTTTCTCCTGTGTTCCGTCCTCTTTCTCCCACACAAAGGTTCCGTGGTATATCAGATTTTTCTCCTGTGAAGTCTCTGCACGCTCGCTTGGATACACAATTTCCGCCGCAATAAATACAACCAGGATTGCTATCATTGCAATATAAAATATAATTCTTGGTATCCTTCCATTCGCATACATTTCTCTACGTTCCATAGCTAATTCTTCTCCTACTCGGACATGCTTCTTTGCTCGATCAGACGCCACCTGTCTATACATGCAGCATCATTTTTCTCTCTACTGACGAATATAAATTCCCTGTGATTCTATGAAATCATCCATCTCTTCTAAGGCTTCCGTTGCCCAGTCTTCACTCTTCGGTCCCTGATTCGTTTTCTCCTTTTCCACCTGATTCTTCTTGTTTTTCTCTTCCATACGGTGCTCTCCCTTCTACGTCAAATCCCCTTAAATTTCTAAAAGTATATCATTAAGTGAATAAAAAAGCAAAAAAAATCCCATCCTTTTACTAAGAAATTAGAATCGGAGGAATGGAACGATGTCTTCATATAAAGTTGAAATCTGTGGTGTCAATACTGCAAAGCTGCCTGTATTAAAGGACGAAGAAAAGGAGGCATTGTTTCAGCGGATTCATGCCGGCGATGAAGCAGCACGACAGACTTATATTGAAGGAAATCTGCGCCTTGTTCTCTCCGTGATCAAGCGGTTTCACAATCATAACGAGAATGTGGACGATCTGTTTCAGATCGGCTGCATCGGACTCATGAAAGCGATCGATAACTTTGATGTCACCGTTGGCGTCAAATTTTCCACTTACGCGGTACCGATGATTGTCGGAGAGATCCGGCGCTATCTGCGTGACAACAGCAGCTACCGTATTCCACGTTCCCTGCGCGATATTGCCTACCATGCGATGCAGGCGAAAGAACAGCTTGCACGTACGTCTCAGAAAGAACCGACACTCGATGAGATTTCCGAAGCCAGTGGTATTGCAAAAGAAGACATCGTCTATGCACTTGATGCGATCCAGACACCTTTAAGCCTCTTCGATCCGGTCTACACGGACGGTGGCGACACACTCTATGTCATGGATCAGATTTCCGACAAGAAAAACAAAGAAGAAAACTGGATTGAGGACCTCTCCCTAAGCGATGCGCTCTCCCGCTTGAGTGATCGCGACGAACGTATCATTAAACTTCGCTTTTTTGAAGGAAAAACGCAGATCGAGGTGGCCGATGAAATCCATATATCGCAGGCACAGGTATCACGTCTCGAGAAAAACGCACTCAAGAATATGTATCAGTACCTGAAAACAGAGGGCGACCGGTAGACGGCTGCCCTCTAAGAATTTCATTTGTTTCAGAATTTTCTTCTCATCGATCCCACTTGTCGCACAATGCATTGATCTGATCCGCAAACTTCGCAAGATCCTTATTAGCCATGCCCTGGCACTTCTTGATGACGGCGATCAGACGCTCACCGGCGATCATCAGGCGGTCAAATACGCTTGAGCTTGCACGGTAGACTCTCTGTTTCTTCTTCTCGACAAGTTCGCGGCTTCCCTGTGCCGTCTGTTCACCGGTAATGAGATCATACTCATCTCCACTGTACGGAGCCACTGCCGGGAATCCGACATCTTTGGTCACATGCTCGGCAAACTCTACCGCGGTACTCTCCTCACCATGTACGATAAAAACCTTCTTTGGTGGCTTTTCAAACGAAGAAATCCACTCGGTCAGATGATCTCTGTCCGCATGACCGCTGATACCCGGAAGATTGACAATGGTTGCCTTTACATTAATCTCCTCACCGAACAGCTTTACTTTCTGCACTCCGTTAAGAAGGGAATGTCCAAGCGTTCCCGGTACCTGATAACCAACAAACAGGATTGTGGAATCCGCTCTCCACAGATTGTGTTTCAGATGATGACGGATACGACCGGCTTCGCACATACCGGATGCCGAAATGATCACCTTCGACTTTGCATTTACATTGATCATCTTCGATTCATCGCTCGTGACTGCCACTCTTAATCCGTCAAACTGGATTGGATTCACACCAGACTGTATCAGCTGCAATGCATCGTCATTAAAACAATCTGACACATTCTTATTGAAGATATTTGTCGCCTCCACAGCAAGCGGACTATCAATGTATACCTCAAAATTCGGATACTCCGGGAGAAGTCCTTCGGTCTTAATGCGGCGCATATAATAAAGCATCTCCTGCGTACGTCCGACGGAGAATGCCGGAATCACAAGATTGCCGCCCTTGGTAAATGTGGAATTAATGACTTTGGCAAGTTCCACTGCGTAATCCGGCGGTGTTTCATGATTGCGGTTGCCGTATGTAGATTCCATAATGATGTAATCCGCATCCTTGATAAATTCCGGATTCTTGATGAGTGGACGGTTGTGGTTTCCGATATCTCCCGAAAAAGCCAGCTTCACCGTCTTGTCATCCTCTGTTACCCAGATTTCAACGGAAGAAGATCCGAGCAGGTGTCCGGCATCTACAAAACGCACGGTCAGCCCCTCACAGATCTCAATCTTATCATGATATTCGCACGGCACAAAATGCTCAAGTACTCCCTGCGCATCTTCCATGTTGTACATCGGCGTTATTTCCGGCTTACCGGCACGTCTCGCCTTACGGTTTCTCCACTCCGCCTCAAATTCCTGAATATGTGCGGAATCCTTAAGCATAATATTACACAGTTCGCAGGTTGCCTTTGTCGCAAAAATCTTTCCCCGGAATCCGTGATTATACAAAAGTGGCAAAAGTCCCGAGTGGTCAATATGCGCATGTGTCACAAACACATAATCGATCGTTGCCGCATTTACCGGAATCTCCTGATTGACATACAGATCCGGCCCCTGCTCCATACCACAATCTACCAGAAAATGCGTTTCCCCAAACGTCACATAATGGCAGCTTCCCGTTACCTCACGGTCGGCGCCTAAGAATTCTATCTTCATGATTCGTCCCCCGCTTTCTTGTAAAAGTTGCACAAATATCTTCCACTCCTTTTACTATTTATGTCCATTATACCATATTTTGCTATATGTGCTACTAATTTTTCTGTATTTCTTTCTTAAGACGTATCATTATCTTCTTTTCAAGGCGTGATATGTAGGATTGTGAAATTCCAAGAAGATCCGCAACTTCCTTTTGTGTCATTTCAATTCCGTCTTTTGTACCGATTCCGTACCTGAGACAAATAATCTGCCTTTCTCTCTTGGACAGACGATCCAGTGCTTCCCTGAGCAGCCTGATTTCCACCTCATTCTCCATATCCCGATAGATGATATCCTCATCCGTTCCCAATATATCGGACAAAAGCAGTTCATTGCCATCCCAGTCCACATTGAGCGGTTCATCGATCGATACCTCCAGCTTAATCTTATTGTTGCGTCTTAAATACATGAGTATCTCATTTTCAATGCATCTCGACGCATAAGTGGCAAGCTTGATCTTCTTTTCAGGATTAAAGGTATTAATCCCCTTGATCAATCCGATCGTTCCGATTGAAATCAGATCCTCAACGCAGATTCCCGTATTTTCAAATTTCTTTGCAAGATAAACGACAAGACGCAGATTATGTTCAATCAACATCCGTCTTGCATCCTCCTTTGTAAAATCCTGTTCCGGCAGATCCGGTTGAACAAGAGCCGTCAGACACTGTTTCTCCAGCTCCCGTTCGAGAGGCGGCGGGAGTACATCGGATCCTCCGATGTAAAATACTTCCTCTTCCGCCCAAAACAGGCGAATTCTCTCCATCTTCCTGCGCAGCACACTTAATACATCTAACATTTTATGACATCCTTTCTTTCATTTTTCCCTCTCAAACGCCATCCACCGGTATCACCAAAAACGGACAGAAGCATTCAAAATAATCTGGTAGTCCATATTTTTCAATAAATTATCCTCTGCACATCCCATCCACACCCCTTTGCAGCAAACAGACTTCTTTCCGCTGAATACGCACATCTGCTCCATCCTCGTTACCCGGATTCTCCCCTCCTCTGTTCCCAAAGCCCGAAATGGTATCACACGATCCGGTATTTCACTGACACCAAGTTTTTTAAGCAATTCGGGACTTGCAATATGTACCGCTTCGCCGGTATCCGGCATCTTAAGATGATTACCGGAGTCATACAAGCCAAAGCAGGAAGCACTTTTTCCATGATTTGATACCACCACCCGCATCCTATTACTTAACCCTTTCAGACTTTTCAGCAGCATACGGACAAGCACACCGGAAATGATCAACACAAGGATTCCCACATAAATCGTAAGGCTCTTTATTCCGGACCACTGTTCCACAGCAGTCGCAACACCATTTAAAATAACAACCGCTAACCAGCTGAGCGCAGTCTGACGAATGATCCGATGCAGCTTTTGTCGCCCAAAAGCGCACCTGATCATAAGCGGTATCACAAAAATTGCAGACAACACAACAAAGAACGGATACGAAAATATGACTAATATTCCGGCAGATGCGACAGCTCCGGTCAAAGCAGCCACCGTCCGCCATATATAACGTTTTTCGCCTTCCATATTGCTGAAAATATAGGTGAGGGATAATACGATGAGATTCATCAGAAAGGTTTGTTCTAAGAACAAATCCACATAAAATACATAGATAAAAATCACCTCCTGTTCTTGCCATTATAAGGAAATATTCCTCAATAATTTAGCAAAAACAGGAGGTTGTAATTCAGAATTTATAGTCCGGTTTCGACAAAAGATTTATCTCTTTGAATTCTTAAGGAAATCCGGGATATTGATTTCAACCGGCTTAACATTACTCGTTGGTGGAGTCAGACGATTGATTCCGATACCAGGCATCTGAGAAGAAGCCGGCTTAGCATCAGAAGTAACCGGTCTGCTTGTAACCGGAGTTGTTGCAGCGGTACGATTTAACAGTCCCTGTGCTGCGGAAGGACGGGTTGCGTTCTGTGTCGGATATACCATACGGTTTCCGATTCCGGAAGGTGCCGTCTTAGGTGCAGCATTCTCAAGTCCGGTTGCAATAACCGTAATGGTAGCTTCATCTGTCATAGTCTCATCGAACTTTGCACCAAAGATAATATTTGCATCCTCTCCTGCAAGATCCTGAACGTAGCTTGCGGCATCATTTGCATCCATAAGAGAGATATCTCCGGAAATATTAATAATAACATGGGTTGCCCCATTGATGGTTGTCTCAAGAAGAGGAGAAGCCACTGCAAGTTTCACTGCCTCGATTGCCTTCTCATCACCCTTTGCACTACCGATACCGATATGTGCCATACCCTTGTCCTTCATAACCGTCTGTACATCTGCGAAGTCAAGGTTAATGAGAGCCGGCAGATTGATCAGATCTGTAATTCCCTGTACTGCCTGCTGTAATACTTCATCTGCCTTCTTTAATGCGTCCGGCATAGAAGTACGTCTGTCTACGATTTCAAGAAGCTTATCATTCGGGATCACGATCAGTGTATCCACATTCTCTTTTAACTTTTCAATACCGGATACGGCATTGATCATACGCTTCTTAGCCTCAAACTTAAATGGCTTTGTTACAACGCCAACTGTCAGGATTCCCTGTTCCTTCGCAATCTTGGCTACGACCGGGGCTGCACCTGTACCGGTTCCGCCACCCATACCGCAGGTAACGAATACCATGTCTGCGCCCTTAACAGCTGCGGATAATTCTTCTGCACTCTCTTCTGCTGCTTTCTCGCCAATCTCAGGCTGGGCACCTGCACCGAGTCCTTTTGTCAGCTTCTCTCCGATCTGAATCAATGTTGGAGCCTTGCACAACTGTAATGCCTGCTTATCGGTATTCACTCCGATAAATTCAACTCCACCTATATTCTCGTCAATCATGCGGTTCACAGCATTATTTCCGGCTCCACCTACACCAATCACAATAATTTTGGCACTTGTGTCTGCCTCTGTTGTCCGAATCTCCAGCATGGTTCTTCCTCCTCTTTCTCAATCCCATTAAATTTCTATCAATCTATCATCAGCCCCTCTGGGCCGATCATCGGCGACACACACGATCCATGCCTGTCCACCTGCAAAACTGCTTCCTGATAGGTTCTGTGAAACATTTCAAATGTTTCATGCACACCCATATAGACTATAATATAGTTTTTTCAAAAAATAATCAACATAAAATTGTGATTTTTTACATTTATTATTGCTTCTTCTTTTTGGACGCTTTTTTCTTACTGATATTTTTGTCAAACACAATATTTGTCGTTTCTTCTGTCCAATTTTCTAAATGTAGTGTTCCATCCATTCCTTCAAGGCTCGGTTTGATCTTCGCAAGCCGCTCAACTTTCTGTGTCAGAAGTTCGAGCGATCCCATCTCAACTTTAATCTTGCCGTAAGCCAATAGCGGCTCATTCGCCACACCGTATGTGATGGAATCCGGAATCAGGGAGTTTCGTTTTAAAGCCTGTGTCAATGTCAGGATTTCCCTCAGCTTTGCATTGCCGATCGGAAGCTTCTCATATAACACAACCTTGTCACAATCGATACCGATGATCTGTGGCGTTCCATCGATCACTTTCGACGAGGTTTCCACTACCAGTCCATCCTTGTCAAAATACGCATTCTCATCGATCGATGAAATATACAGATATCCCATGATACCTTTTTCATACACTTTAATGTGCAGCGTCTGCGGATCCTTCAGGGTAATCTCCATCGTGTCCACAAACGGAACTTTCTTCGTATCCACAAACCGATACTTTAGGAATACATACAGTGAATTCCACGAATATTTATCATTCAGCACCGCTTTCTCGATCACCTTTGCATCGTAGAGTTCATTGCCCTCCACTTCTACTTTTTCCACCCGAAACACTTTGATCACAATGAGTGCCGCAGCAGCAAGAAGCAGAAGAATAATAAGTAAAGCAATCGCTATCTTCTTACGTTTTCTGGCTTTTCTACGTTTTTCTTTAATCATTTTTTACCTACTATTGTTGACTTAACACATTACTCTATCGACTCAAGTCGTATGCCCTTCGACACACTGAGCGCAAGCCCCATCTCACCCATCAGGAATACGATCGACGTACCTCCGTAACTGATAAAAGGCAGGATAACTCCCGTATTCGGAATCGTATTTGTAACAACCGCAATATTAAGGATCACCTGGATCGCAATATGCGACATAATACCGGTGACGATCAATGCACCATACAGATCCTTCGCATTATTCGCGATCACCATCATTCTCCACAGAAGAAGAACGAACAGAAGGATTACACACACCGCTCCGAACAGGCCAAGTTCCTCACAAATGATCGTAAAAATCATATCATTCTGCGACTCCGGCACATTGCCAAGCTTCTGAAGGCTCTCTCCGAGTCCTTTGCCAAACAACTTGCCCGAACCGATCGCATACAGACCCTGCATCGTCTGATAGCCCTTGTCGCCTGCCGTCTCCGGATGCAGCCATGCATCCACTCGATTACCTCGGTATCCCTCAAGCGCGATCAAGCCGACTACGCCGACCACGCCGATTCCCGCAAGTACAAAGAACGGCTTATACTTCGGATTGGCCACAAAAAGCATGCAGAAGGCAATACCAAAGATAATAATTGCCGTACTTAAGTTTCCTATTGCAACCACACCGAGAAGCGGGACCAGATAAACAAATACTTTAACCAGTCCGGCCGGCTTGCTGACATCCCTTGTGTGTTTTTCGATCAACACCGCCAAAAAGATGATGATCGCAAGCTTTGCCAGTTCGGACGGCTGGAAACTGACCATTCCGAGATTCAGCCATCGCGACTTACCGTGTGAAGATCTTGTCAGTCCCGGAATCGGGAACAGTACAAGCGTACACAGGAGCATGGACCCAAAATATGCCCAAAAGTAAAACTTTCTCCATGCGTGGTAATCGATCTTTGCCATAATCCACATAAAAAACGCTCCGACCGCCATATTACGAAGTTGTAATTTCAAATAATGTGCACTGTCTCCATAGGTGTTGGCCGAGACATACGAGCTCGAGCTGTACAGCATAACCAATCCAAAACACAGTAAAAAGATTACAATAAAAAGCAGATTATAATCAAAATATGTAGTTCCTTTTTCTCTGCGTCCTCGTTTTGCCACGAATCACTACTCCTTCAGATTGCGAACGATATCTTTAAAGATTCTTCCTCGCTCTTCATAATTAGGGAACATACCCCAGCTCGCACATGCCGGAGACAGCAATACCGCATCTCCCGACACTGCATGGTCATAACAGTAATTGATTGCTTCCTCAAAAGTCTCGCATCGCACGGTATCCATAAATCCATGACGGTGCGCACAGTTTTCAATCTTCTCTGCCGTCTGTCCGATCAGCACAAGTTTCTTGACTTTTCCATCGAAAGCATCGATCCACTCATCGTACTCGGACTGCTTATCATATCCACCGCCGATCAGAAGCGTCGGACGGTTCATTGCGCGGATTCCCTGAATTGCAGCATCCGGATTCGTTCCCTTGGAATCATTATAGAACTTAACGCCGCGCTTCTCTGTCACATACTCGATTCTGTGCTCAACAGCCTGGAACTTCTTTAACACTTCCACGATCTTTTCCATCGGGACACCGAAGTTCACACTCATCGCACATGCTGCCATCACATTCTCATAATTGTGCCGTCCGAGAAGATTCAGTTCATTGACATTGATCACATGCTCCGTCTGTCCGTCATGTGCATAGAAAATATCCTCTCCATCAAGGTAAAATCCGTTTTCAAGCTTTCTGTGGCTGCTGAAATATACCACGCTCACCGGTGCCTGCTCCCCGAAAGCACGAAGCACTTCATCCTCATAGTTAAGAACACATACCTGATCCTTTGTCTGATTTTTGGTGATGGATTCCTTCGTCTCAATATAACATTCCATCGTATGATGACGGTTCAAATGATCCGGTGTAATATTTAAAATTGCCGAAATTTCCGGCTTAAAATCATGTATTGTCTCCAGCTGGAAGCTGCTGATCTCTGCGACCGTCACAGTATCGTCCGTCATTGTTGCAGCCTCTGATGTATATGGGATTCCGATGTTACCTACCACACGGACATCATCAAAATAATTTTTCATGATCTCGCCTGTCAAAGCAGTGGTTGTTGTCTTTCCATTTGTTCCGGTGATTGCGATCAGTTTGCCTTTGCCAAAGTGGTAAGCAAGCTCAATCTCACCCCAGATCGCCACATTCTGTGCGCGAAGTCTCTCCACCATCGGAAGGTCTGTCGGGACTCCCGGGCTTAACACTGCCACACCAAATTCGTGCATCTGTTCCTCGGTAAGTTCTCCGAGGATCATCGGTACATTTTTTAACTCCGGTGCCTTCGCATAGAACTTTTCCAGATCCAGTTCTTTGTTGACATCAAACAAAACCGTATCAATCTTCTTTTTAAGGAGCAGCTCTGCGGCTGCGATTCCACTGACTCCGGTACCTACGACCAGAACCTTACTCTCTTCTATCTTCATGTTTTGTTCCTCCGTTGTTTTTGAACATCCGTCCATTTAAAGTCTGCGCAGCACCGTCTCACGCAATGCTATGCATACTGTTTTTAGTATACGTTATTCCCTACTGCAATTCAAGATAAGGCAGAATGTTTTCAAATATTTCCTTTGCGACCGGTGCCGCGATCGTACCGCCGTAATAAACCCCGGACGGATTTCTTATGATCACAAGAACCAGTACCTGCGGATCATCGGCAGGTGCGAATCCAAGGAATGAAGAAATATAACGGTTTGCCGACCTCGGTAATGTCTGTGAGGTTGCGGTCTTGCCACCGATGTTATACCCCTCGATATAAGCCTTTTTGCCACCGCCTTCCGATACAACCTTCTCAAGAAGATACCGCATTTTCTCCGATGTCCCGGGGCTGCAGATCACCTGATCCTGTTCATAAGAGAATTTTTCAATGCAGTTGCCAGCTGCATCTTCCACCTGCATGCCAAAATGCGGCGTCACACGGTTTCCCCCGTTGATGATTGAAGATACTGTTGTTGCAAGCTGGATCGGCGTAATCTGAAAAGACTGTCCGAACGATATCGTCGCAAGTTCCACCAGTCCGATGTTTTCTCTCTTATGCATGATCGTCGCTGCCTCGCCCGGCAGATCAATATGCGTTTTATCAAGCAGCCCGAACTGTCCGAAATAGTCATAAAAGCGGTCCGCGCCGATGCGGAGCCCCACATTGATAAAAACCGGATTACAGGAATTTTCAATACCTTCCACAAAACTTTCCGCTCCGTGTCCCGTTGTCTTATGGCAGCGAATTCTTCTATCCTCTACCACAATATATCCCGGACAATGAAAACGGTCTTCGAGCGAAACCACACCCTCTTCGAGTGCTGCCGCACTGGTGATGATCTTGAATGTGGATCCCGGCTCATAAGTATCGTTAATGCAATGGTTTCGCCACATCTGATTTAAATATTCCTGTTCCTCATCCGTCCCCTCATATTCCCGATAGGGTTCCGTCAGTACAAACGGCTCGTTGAGATTGAATTCCGGATAATCGACCATGGCAAGTATCTCGCCGTTCTTTGGATTCATCACCAGAATGCTGACCGAATCCGCCTCTTTTTGCAGGTATGCTTTTTCCGCAGCCTGCGACGCAAAAAGCTGGATATTCGAATCGAGGGAAAGCCGCAGATTATTTCCGGCCACCGGCTCGATTCGTTCCTCCCCGATATTATCAACCTCCACGCCACGCGCATCCGTTGTGGTCAGGATCGTACCGTCCGTTCCTTGCAGATATTTGTCATACACGGTTTCAAGTCCGATGATTCCCTGGTTATCACCGCCTGTAAATCCAAGCACTTTCGAAGCCAGATCATCAAACGGATACTCCCTCTTATAATCCTCATCCACCTTCACACCGGCATATCCGTACGCCAGGATCCGGTTCCCCGTTTCCTTGTCGACATTACTTTTGATACGCTCGATCGATGAATATTTTTCTACGCGTTTACGCACACGTTCCTCCGGCAGATCCAGTTCTTTGACCAGCATTGCAATGACCGCTTCCGGGTCCTGAATCTGATTATGAATCACCGATATCGTACAGACTGACCGGTTTCCCGCCAGCACCACACCGTTTACATCCAGTATTTTGCCTCGCGCCGCTTTGATCTGACGTTCTCTCTGCTGCAGATCTGTTGCAAGACGAGAGTAATAATCTCCGCGGAAGATCATAAGATATACTAATCGTCCAAGCAACACACAGACCGCAACAAGCACGACGGCTGCAAAGACACATATTTTTCTGCGGTGATAGGTTTTATTGCGTTCCACGACACATTCCTGCCACTGCTCTTTACTTATAGATATATGAATGGGCGGATGTCATTAGAACACCCGCCGCATATCCCTACTGTTATTCATTTGTATCGGTTTCGCCTTTTTTCTTAACCGGCTTATGTTCTCCGGTGTACTGTGCATTCACACCTGTTACGTCAAGGCCTTCATTCTTGCCTGTCAGTTCTTCATCCGGATAGATATTCATATACGGAAGCACTTCCTCTAAGATCTCACGCACGATATTCTGTGCGAAATAACTGTGGGACTGCTCCGCAACGTTTGGTTCATTTACAACACAGTAGATGACCAGCTGCGGATTATCATACGGTGCAAAGCCCATAAATGACACAAGATATTTGCGGTCTTTACGAGGAATCTTCTGTGCCGTTCCGGTCTTGCCACCCATGGAATAACCATCCACTTTGGCAGTACTGGCAGTACCCTTGGATACAACATCGTATAAATAATTGCGGATCTTATCGCTCGTGCTCTCGGAAACCGTCTGTTTTACCGCCTTTGGCTCGATCGTTAAAACCGTATTGCCGGACGCATCCGTAATCTTTGTCACAAGATGCGGCTGATAATAAGTTCCTCCGTTGACAAGCGAACCAAAAGCGCTCGCCATCTGGATCATCGTACAATTATAGTTCTGACCGAACGCATTGGTTGCAAGATCGATCTTTTTGATCGTATCTTCCGTATATACAAGCGTCGATGTATTTGCCTCACCCGGCAGATCGATTCCCGTCTTCTGTCCGAATCCAAAGTCAGACTGATACTCTAAGAAATTCTCCTTACCGATCTTATAAGACATCTGCATCAAAGCATCATTACACGAATCCATCAGTGCCTTTCGAACGGTCTCAACACCATGTCCGTTACGGTTGACACAGCTTACTTTCTGTCCGTCGAACACTTCCCCTCCATCGCAGAGGAACGTCATCTTATCGTTGATCGTTCCGGTTTCAAGACCTGCCGCCACGGTAAAAGGCTTCTGTACCGATCCCGGCTCATACGTTGCCGTCACACAATAATTCTGCCACAGACCATTCAGAATATCCATGGTTTCATCATCCGTCATATTCTTAAGTTCTTTTTTCGAATACAGGGAACTTAAATCTCTCGGATCATTCGGATCAAACTCCGGATAATCAGCCATCGCAAGTACTTCACCATTCTGCGGATTCATAATAATGACCGCTGTGTCCGCACTTCCGTTGCCCTCATAATAATTATCACGATATGCGTCATTGAATTCCTGTATCTTCTTTTCAACAATCGACTGGATATTGGAATCAATGGAAATAACAAGATTGTTTCCGTCCTGTGCCGGAATTACCGTCTTCTCAAAATTACTGTCTGAATTCAGATATCCGTACTCTCGTCCGTTAACGCCGTTTAACACATCATCATAATAATTTTCCAGCCCGGACGTTCCGACATTGCCGGATGAAGTAAAACCGATCACCGATGCTGCAAGTGTCTTATAAGGATAACCTCTCTGATATTCCTTTTCGAACCACACACCTTTGATATTCGGATTTACCTTGTTGCCTTTCTTATCTGTCTTATCCTCAAGTTCGACGAACTTCTGGATCGCATCATACGGAAGTTTCTTTGCAAGCACAATGTACTTGCTGTCTTTCTTATCCTTGGCATAGGTTCGTAAATCTTCTTCTTTTAATTCCGGGAAGCATTGTACCAAAGCCTGAATCGTCGGCTCTATAAAATCTTCCTTATATGTCATCTGCGAACAGTCCAGGATCACATTGTATACGGCCACACTGGTCGCAAGCACAGTTCCCGAACTGTCAATAATATCACCACGCTGATAAGGGATCGTTTTACTGTCATAGGACTGCATCGACAGTACCTTTTTCTCGTATTTGTCTCCGCTCGTGGATTCAATGTAAGTAAGTACACCGATCAACCCGCACAACACCACAAGAAATACAGAAAAAAGCACGATCAGCTTTGTCCGCATAGCTCGATTGAATTTTTTTACAGGTCTTCTTTTCTTTCTTCTTACCACATTTTACTCCTACTGTTTCGGAATATCGCTATACTGATCCATATAGTTGTTGTTCTCAATCGTGTAGTATACAACCTGATCTTCCTTTGGATAGTCCATTCCGAGTTTATTGATAGCAACATCCTTGACATGATTCAGATCAACGGATGTTGTTACATTCTTATAACGTGCATCATTATCTGCACGGAGATCCGTTACCTGGCTCTCAAGATTCGCGATATTGCGCATGCGGTTTGTAATCTGTGACTGCAGATTAACAAATGACACCGCTGCCATTGCGATCACAAGAACTCCGGCTGTCAGGAACATCACATATCCCGGGCTCATCTCCATCGCTCTCTGACGATTTCTGCGTGCTGCGTTTCTCCGGTTTTTACGATGTCTAACCTGTTCTATTTCCTCACGACTTCTGCGCTTAGGACGAACCGGAGCTTCTAATTCGCGGACTGTGTTTCCATTTACATAATAATTTCTGGTCATATTCGCTTCCCTGCTTTCTCTTTAATCCGTCGCACGCTCAAAAACGCGGAGCTTCGCGCTCTTGGAACGGCTGTTCTCTTCAAGTTCCTTCTCCGAAGGAAGTATCGGTTTTTTGGTTACTACATGTCCTTTGGACTTGTTACCGCATACACATACCGGAAAATTACTTGGGCATGTACAAGGGTTTTCGTTCTTTTTAAAACTGGATTTTACAATACGGTCTTCCAGTGAATGGAACGTAATAATACATATTCTTCCACCATCATCAAGAAGTTCGATCATGTCGTCAAGATTATCTCTAAGCACATCCAGTTCATGGTTCAACTCGATTCGGATTGCCTGATAGGTTCTTTTGGAAGGATGTCCTCCCGTCACCTGCACCTTCATCGGGATAGCACCCTTGATGATAGCGTTAAGTTCTCCTGTCGTCTCGATCGGCTTTACAGCTCTGGCACTTACAATATGCTTCGCAATATTCTTTGCGAAGCGATCCTCTCCATAATCCCGGATGATACGAAACAGATCCATCTCACTATATTCATTGACAATATCCTTTGCCGTCAGTGTCTGTCTGTCATCCATTCGCATATCAAGAGGTGCATCCTCACTCCGGTAAGTAAATCCTCTCTCCGGTGTGTCAAGCTGAAACGAAGAAACGCCAAGATCCAATAAGATTCCATCCACCTTGTCGATTCCAAGATCATGAAGTACTTCTTTCATCTGTGCATAATTACTTCTGACAATGGTAACTTTATCCTTGTAATCCTTAAGCCGTTCGCTTGCTGCTGCGATTGCGTCTGCATCCTGATCGATTCCGATCAGCCTTCCGGTCGTCAGGCGCTTGCAGATCTCAAGTGAGTGACCCGCTCCACCCAATGTACCATCCACATAGATTCCGTCCGGACGGATATTCAGTTGTTCGATTGTCTCATTGAGCATTACCGAATAATGCTTGAATTCCATATTTTTCCTCTCTAAATTCCGATTCCAAGATCCGCCATGTGTTCTGCAATCTCATCCATATCATCAAAGTCACTGTTCTCCTGGTAACGTTCTTTGCTCCAGATTTCAACTCGGCTGAATACACCAACCGATACGACTTCTTTATCAATTCCTGCATATTCGCGGAGATTTGCCGGAAGATTAATTCTTCCCTGCTTGTCCACTTCGCAGTTTGCTGCACCTGCAAAAAAGAATCTTAAAAACTTTCTTGCATCTTTGGAGGTAAGTGGTTTCTCTCTGAGGCTTTCTTCGATACGCTGCCATTCTTCATGTGAATACACAAACAGACATCCATCCAGGCCCTTGGTTACAACGAACTCGTTGCCAAGCTGCTCTCTGAATTTTGAAGGTACGATCAATCTGCCCTTCGCATCAATGGAATGATTGTATTCACCCATGAACATGACGCGCTCACCTGCCTTTCTGTCTAATCGATCGTGTGCTCGTTGTCTGCAGGTAAGTTCTCCACATTGTTATCAACTTATCCACCACTTCACACCACTATATGGTAAATTTCCGCCACTTTCTACCACCTTGTATCAATAATACCTCTCATAAGACTAAAAATCAAGATTTTTTCATGGATTTTACGCGGTTTTTTCTATATATCCAAGATGTTGTGGTATACTGTATTTCACTCAACAAAAAGAACTATTTTGCGCAAAATTCTCATAAAAAAGCCAAAAAGTGGAGGATATTCCCACATATGGGTATATCCTCCACTTTTTATATTTTTATTTTACTTCAATTATGCTTCGATTCTGGGATCTTCCTCCACTTTCGCTTTCTTTCCGGCACGCACATGCCAGATGACGATCCAGGCGATCGATACGACTGCAAGCAGTGCCGCAAGTGCCATGGATACCGGATAACCGATTCCCGGAACCAGCAGCTGATCCGTGCGGAGCGATTCAATCCAGAATCGTCCGATTCCATAACCGGCCAGATACAAAAGGAACACTTCGCCATCAAATTTCTTATGCTTCGTAAACAAAATCAGGCAGATCAAAAGCACCAGATTCCACATCGATTCATACAGGAATGTCGGATGAACCTGAATATAAGAGATTCCGCCACTCTCTACCACATGGTTCATCAGATCCGTCGTCACATCCGACGAGCGTACCGCTGAGAGAGGAAGCTGCATAGCAAACAATCCGTCCGTATATCCGCCAAAGGCTTCCCGGTTGAAGAAATTTCCCCAGCGTCCGATCACCTGTCCCAGAACAAGTCCAAGCCCCGCAGTGTCGCATAATAACCCCATCGAAAGTTTTTTCACCCTTGAAAATACGAACGTTGTGATGATTGCTGCGATCACGCCGCCATAGATAGCGAGCCCACCCTGACGGATATTAAAGATGCTTAACAGATCATCCTTATAATAATCCCATCGGAATGCAACATAGTACAGCCGCGCACCGATCAGTGAACAGACAATTGCAACTATCGCAAGGTCATAATAAGTGTCCGGCTTTTGTCCCGTTTTCTTTGCCATCCAGCAGGCAATACCGAGTCCCGCAAGCATTCCGCAGGCAATCACGATTCCGTAATATGCGACGGAAAAATTGCCTATCATAATATTCTTTCCGACATGATCCAGATAGATATGCAGATGAGGAAAGTTAATATTATAATCCATGATTCATACTCCTTCTATATTGATATTGATTCCTATATCGTCTTTATTACGCCTCAACCGGCTCCTTCTCTTTTCCGAGAGACCGGTATGTGTGATAAAACAAAATCGATGTGGTCGTTACGGCGATCACATCCGCGACCGGCTCCGCCAGAAATACCGCCATCAGCTTATCTTCCATAAATGCCGGAAGAATATAGATCAGTGGGATCAGCAGAAGTACCTTACGCAGCAGCGCAAGGAATACGGATGTCTTCGCATTGCCCAATGCGATAAACGTCTGCTGGCAGGAGATCTGCACACCGAAGATCAAAGATACCGCCATATAGATGCGCATTGCCCACTTCGTAAAAGCGATCAGTTCCGCCTGATCCGTAAAGATCAGAATAAATGCCTGTGGAAGCAGCATGCAGATCAGCCAGATTACAGCCGTAAATGTCACACAGGATAATAAAAGCAGCCGAAAGGTCTTCTTTACACGGTCCATCTTCTTCGCACCATAATTAAACCCGATGATCGGCTGCGCGCCCTGCGTCAGTCCCTGAATCGGCAGCATCGACATCTGCATGACCGAGGAGAGGATTGTCATTGCGCCGACCGCTACATCTCCGCCATACTTTAACAGACTTGTATTAAAGCAGATATTTAACACACTCTCCGTAAACTGCATGATAAACGGTGCCACACCAAGCGCGATACATGGTCCGACCGTCTTCGGGCGGATCCTTAAATTTTCTTTTCGAATGCGAAGTGTCGTCTGCCTGCCAAGCAGAAAACGAACGATCCACACACAGGAGATTCCCTGTGAGATGATCGTTGCAAGTGCCGCGCCCCGCACACCCATATGTAATCCAAAAATAAAGATCGGATCTAATATAATGTTGCATACCGCTCCGATCACAACCGTCAGCATTCCGGTCTTTGCAAATCCCTGCGCGTTAATGAATGCATTCAGCCCCAATGCAAGCTGCACAAAAATCGTTCCGATGGAATAGATCTGCATATATGCCCACGCATACGGAAGCGTACTCTCACTCGCACCAAAAAGCATCAGAATATCCGTTCCCCAGATCTGACTTACTGCCGTCACGATGACCGCCACGATCACAAGCATCGAAGTACAGTTGCCAAGAATCCTCTCCGCTTCTTCCCTGTTACCACGTCCCATCATGATCGACGCCCGCGGCGCACCTCCCATGCTCACAAGCGCTGCAAATGCAGAGACACACATGATAAAAGGCATCGTTACTCCAAGTCCCGTTAATGCAACCGAACCTACCTTTGCAATATGTCCGATATACATGCGGTCAACAAGATTGTACAGCAGATTGATTACCTGCGCCAGGATTGCCGGAAGTGCCAGTTTAAAAAGCAGGCCTCCAATTCGGTCTTCACCGAGGTTTGCTTCTTTTTTCACTTTCTGTTCCATGATAACACTCTTTCTATTTCATAACAAAACTTTTCATCCCATAATGAGATTATTTTGTCACTTCCGGTAAAAGTTGTCAATATCGTACCGCTTATCCATGGAACATAAGATCCCAATATAGAAAAACAGACAGAAGCCTTACGCCCTGTCTGTTTTCCTTCCTTTTCCGTCATTCGATGACATGCAGATTACTGCCTAACAAACACTAGCAGCGGCACTCAAAGCTTCCGCACTCAGTCTCTCTGCTGGTGTCCGCGTGTCCGCCGGCGATACCGATATGGCTTGCGCAGCACGCTTTTTCCCGATTAAATTTACACTCGGTTGCTTCGCAGGCTACATTTGTATCCTTCTCCGGCTCACCCATCTTGTTGGTTGCACATCCGCATCCCTTGGCTGCAAAGCTTCCGCAGCTTGTCTCGGATGGTGTCTTCGCCTGCATACCCTCGACCTGAATGTCCTCTCTTCTGCAACAGTTGCTCTCATTGTAAGAACAGTTTACAACATTACAATCCAGTTTTGTCATCACACATACCTCCTGATCCTATCTGATTTCTGTCGGTTTCTTATGACAGCCGACATCATCCATCGCTTCTTTCATATGGATTCTGAATTAATATGCGTAATCTGTTCCAAACTATTCTTAATTTATTGGAATGTTTTGAAGTGTTTTGATTCGTGGAAAAATTTTTCCTATGAATCAAAAAACATCCGAAGCCTGACGGCTCCGGATGTTTTCCAATTACAAATTTTACATTTTGATCTAAAATCCGTATTCCCGATTACAGGAAGATGTACTTGCAGATAAATAAGACTGCGAGGATGTACATAAGAGGTGTAATCTTCTTGTGCTTTCCGCAAACAAGGTTGAGGATTACATAAGAGATAACACCGATTGCGATACCTTCTGCGATGCTGTACATAAGCGGCATAGCGATCAGGCAAAGGTATGCAGGGATGGCTTCTGTAAGATCGCTGAAGTCAACCTTAACGATTGCGGATACCATAAGGAATCCTACGAAGATTAATGCAGGAGCGGTAGCAAATCCAGGGATTGCTGTAAAGATCGGTGCAAAGAAGATTGCAAGCAGGAATAAGAAACCTGTTACAACGGATGCAAGACCTGTTCTTGCACCTGCACCAACACCTGCAGAGCTCTCTACGAATGTTGTGGTTGTTGATGTACCGAAGATAGCACCTGCGGAAGTAGCAACGGCATCCGCAAGGAGTGCCTGCTTAACATTCGGAAGCTTTCCTTCCTCATCAAGCATGCCTGCCTTGTCCGACACACCGATGAGTGTTCCGATGGTATCGAACATATCAACAAACAGGAATGAGAATAATACAACGATGAAATCGATGACACGGACACCGCTGAAATCAGCAGTAAAGCACTGTCCGAATGTATCCTTGATTGCTGTAAAATCAGTAAACTGTAATGTCGGATATAAAGAATAGTATCCGGCATCCGGATCGATCACATAGATACCGGTTGCCTGGCAGATCATACCAAGAACCCATGTTGCGATAATACCGATCAGGATGGAAGCCTTCACACCCTTTACATAAAGGATTGCAGTCAGTAAAAGACCAACTAATGCAAGAACCGCACAGATGCCTTCTGTGTGCCAGTTCTCTGTAAATTTCACATAAGTTAACAGCGTAGAATCATTGTTTACAACGATATGACCGCCCTGTAAACCGATGAATGCGATAAACAGACCGATACCAGCTCCAACACCTTTCTTTAAGGTTGCCGGAATTGCGTTAAAGATTGCCTCACGTACGTTGGTCAGTGACAGGATGATGAAGATAATACCTTCCGCGAATACTGCCATCAAAGCAACTTTCCATGAGTAACCCATGTTACCACATACGGTATAGGCGAAATATGCATTCAGTCCCATACCAGGAGCCAGTGCAAACGGATAGTTTGCAAGAAGTGCCATCGCAAGTGTTCCTACGAATGATGCAAGACAGGTTGCGATCAATACTGCAGTCGGATTCATTCCTGCTGCACCCAGCATGTTCGGGTTAACGGCCAGGATGTACGCCATTGTCATGAATGTCGTAATACCGGCGATCACTTCCGTTCTCACGCTGGTGTTGTTCTCTTTGAGTTTGAACATTTTTTCTAACATTGTTCCCTCCATTTAAATGATTAAATTTTTATGTATGAACCCGAGGGAGGCTACGCTACTCGTCTCCCGGGCAGATACCGTATCTTACTTGCTCTCCTCTTCGGTCTTAACTTCCTCACGGATTGCCTTTGTCTCGATTTCTTCACAGATCTGGGCAATAAACGCATCAAGCGGCTTCACACCCTCATCACCGGCGAAGCGGCTTCTTACGGAAACCGTTCCGTCAGCCTCTTCCTGCTGTCCGACAACAAGCATATATGGAAGCTTGTCAAGTCTTGCCTCACGGATCTTGTAACCGATCTTCTCGGCACGGCTGTCAACGGTTACATCGACATGCTTCTTTTTGAGTTCTGCCGCAACCTTGTTTGCATAATCCATATACTTCTCGGAAATCGGAAGCACACGAACCTGCTCCGGGCAAAGCCATGTAGGGAATTTTCCTGCATAATGCTCAATGAGCCAAGCGAGTGTACGCTCGTAGCATCCCATGGAGGTACGATGGATGATCCAAGGCAGAACTTTCTCACCCTTCTCATCGATGTAGTACATACCGAACTTCTCTGCACTTGCGCAGTCAAGCTGGATGGTTACCATTGTGTCTTCCTTGCCGTATACATTCTTCGCCTGAATATCGATCTTCGGTCCGTAGAATGCGGCCTCACCGTCAGCCTCTGTGAACGGAATATGATTCTCCTTCATAACGTTACGCAGATACTGCTGGGTGCTGTTCCAGTATTCCTCATCGCCGAGGTATTTCTCTTTGTTGTTCGGATCCCACTTGGACAGACGGTAGGTAACATCTCCGTCGATACCAAGTGTCTTCATAACATAGTGGCACAGCTCAGTACATCTTGTCAGCTCTTCCTCAGCCTGATCCGGGCGCAGAATGATGTGTGCCTCTGTAATCGTAAACTGTCTTACACGGGTAAGTCCATGCATCTCACCGGAATCCTCGTTACGGAACAGAGTGGATGTCTCTGCCATACGATACGGAAGATCTCTGTAAGAATGCTGCTCATTCATATATACATAATACTGGAACGGACAAGTCATCGGACGCAGGGCCATTGTCTCCTTGTCATCGGAATCCTTATTTAAGATGAACATTCCGTCCATGTAATGATCCCAGTGTCCGGAAATCTTGTAGAGATCAGCCTTCGCCATCAGTGGTGTACGTGTTCTCACATAACCCCACTCGTTATCCTCCAGATCCTCGATCCAGCGCTGCAGCTTCATGATCATCTTGGTTCCCTTTGGTGTAAAAAGCGGAAGTCCCTGACCGATGACGTCAACGGTTGTAAATAATCCCATCTCACGTCCGAGTCTGTTATGATCGCGTAACTTTGCGTCTTCAAGCTTTGCAAGATGCTCCTTCAGTTCGTCCTTCTTATTGAATGCGGTACCGTAGATACGGTGCAGGCGCGCCTTATTGGAATCGCCTCTCCAGTACGCCATAGAAGAAGAAAGCAACTTGTAGGCCTTCACGCCCTTGGTGCTCATAAGATGCGGTCCTGCACACAGATCAACGAATCCTCCCTGATCATAGAAAGAGATCTCTGCATCCTCCGGCAGATCCTCGATCAGCTCTACCTTGTAGGACTCGCCTTTCTCCTCCATAAACTTGATCGCGTCATTTCTTGAAAGTGTATATCTTGTAATCTCATGACCTTCCTTGATGATCTTCTTCATCTCAGCCTCTAAGTTGTCAAGATCCTCTCTTGAGAACGACTCAGAATCGAAATCATAGTAGAAACCATCATCGATTGCCGGTCCGATTGCCAGCTTTGCATTTGGGAAAAGGCGTTTGACTGCCTCTGCTAAAATATGTGATGCGGTATGGCGAATAACGCGCAGACCTTCCGGATCACTTGCGGTCACAATGTTAAGCTCGCAATCATCCTTGATCTCTGTACGCAGATCCACGATCTCTCCGTTTACCTCTCCTGCACATGCCACACGTGCTAAACCTTCGCTAATGTCGGAAGCGATCTCATAAACCGTTTTAGCTTCCTGATACTCCTTGACTGATCCATCTTTTAATGTGATCTTCATAATGATTATCCTCCTTATCAAACAATCTTGGCACATCAGTCTTGTGCCTGTACTTTGTCGTCTTATCCGAGGATTACGAAATTGTGTAAAATAGAAATCCCCGGTATCAGACGATCCTGATACCGGGGACGATAATTCATCGCGGTTCCACCCCAGTTACCACACATAAGAAACATGTGATCACTTCATTCGATGATAACGGAATCACCGGACCGGATTGGGGTCACTCTGAGTTGGTCTTCCATAAACTTCCCATACGGATGCTTGCACCACATTGTTCACACAACGGCATCGTTCTCTGTTATGTTTCGCTTACGTACTCTTCTCTTCAACGTTTTGCTTTATGTTTTAACATAACTTATTATAGGCTTGATTTTCAGAAAATCAAGAGCTTTTTAAAAAAATTATCTGCCACAGCAATATTTGTACTTCTTACCGCTTCCGCAAGGACAAGGATCGTTACGTCCGACCTTCTTGCCAACGATAACCGTACCGGACTTCTTCTGCTCAAGGTACAGCTTATGCTTCGTCTCAGCATCGAAGATATCATCCCACATTGGAAGATTGTAAAGCCAGTCAGCCTTTGCATCTACCATGTTCTTGTACAGCTTTACTTTATCGAAAGCAAGGCTTACCTTGGTGTCCTCTTCCATTGTATCAATCGGATTCGGCTCAACAAGACTCTCGTTGATTCCGTCTAAAAATCCTGCCATCTCAAGTACAGACAGTCCGTACTTATCAGCCAGTTCCTTAACAGTTCCCTCTACTACTTCATCCGGGTTCGCCAGAAGCTTCTCGTAGACACCCTTCTCTAAAAGGAAATATCTCTGCCAGAATCTCTGCAGCTCTCCCTGGTTTGCTTTCTCATTATAGGCAATCTTCTGCCACTCCTGCAATATAGCCATCTTTATACCACCTTCATCAATAAAGAATTCATGGATAACTCACATGTAAAGTCATTATACCAAAATGTACGACATTTTCCAAGCCTTTTCTTTTGTTTCCGCCGCATCCCGCACGAACTTACCTTAAGGCATCCGTTTCTTACAGAATATCAATGTACTCCCCTGCCAATGCTTTGTTCATGCTGCGCACAGCGCAGAACTTGCCGCACATACTACAGGTATCGCTATGATCATCTTCCGGGCTTCTGCTGTCTCTGATTGCTTTCGCCGTCTCCGGATCAAGTGCACAGGCATACTGTGCATCCCAGTCAAGCACACGTCTGGCATCACCCATACGGTCATCGATATCTCTTGCATGTGGCACGCCTTTGGCGATATCCGCTGCATGTGCTGCGATCTTCGATGCGATGATTCCCTGCTTTACATCTTCTACATTCGGAAGTGCCAGATGCTCAGCCGGTGTCACATAACACAAAAATGCCGCCCCGTTCATCGCAGCCACGGCTCCACCGATTGCAGCGGTAATATGATCATATCCCGGCGCAATATCTGTGACAAGCGGTCCCAATACATAAAAAGGCGCTCCCATACAGATGCTCTGCTGTACTTTCATGTTCGCAGCAACCTGATCAAGCGGCACATGTCCCGGCCCCTCGACCATCACCTGTACATTGTGATCCCATGCACGCTTCGTAAGTTCTCCGAGGCGCACCAGTTCCTCAATCTGGCACACATCCGTTGCGTCCGCAAGGCATCCCGGTCTGCATGCATCACCGAGTGAAATCGTCACATCATGTTCCTCGCAGATATCAAGGATCTCGTCGTAATATTCATAAAACGGATTCTCTTCCCCGGTCATTGTCATCCAGGCAAACACAAGGCTTCCGCCACGGCTTACGATGTTCATCTTGCGCTTATGCTTTTTGATCTGTTCAATTGTCTTTCTTGTAATTCCGCAATGAAGTGTCACAAAATCAACACCGTCTTCCGCATGCATTCTCACTACATCGATAAAATCCTTGGCTGTCAGCGTTGCAAGATCTCTCTGATAATGGATCACGCTGTCATAGACCGGAACCGTTCCGATCATCGCCGGACATTCGCTTGTCAGCTTGCGGCGGAATGGTTGCGTGTCTCCGTGGCTCGATAAGTCCATGATCGCCTCTGCACCCATATTGACAGCGCTCATTACCTTCTGCATTTCAATGTCGTAGTCTTTGCAGTCTCTTGATACACCTAAGTTTACATTAATCTTTGTGCGTAGCATACTTCCCACGCCCTCCGGATTTAAAGATGTATGATGCTTGTTTGCGCAGATTGCAACCTTTCCCTCTGCCACCAGCTCCATCATCTTCTCCACCGGCATATGCTCCTTTTCTGCCACCGTCTTGATCTGCGGTGTCACAATGCCTTTTCTTGCTGCATCCATCTGTGTTGTGTACGTGCTCATCTTCTCTCTCCTTTGTCTTTTCTTTGAAATTTCTTCCATTAAAATTTCTTTTTTTCAAGATTTCCTGTTTCATGTTTGTTTTCCGTCGCTTCGCGCAAATTGAAAAAACATCTCTGATCGGATTGCTCCTTCACGAAAAACATCCCCGATCGGATTGCTCCTTCGGGGATGTCGTCTGCATATCTTCTGCATCTGCGTATAGGGGATTCTAAAAGAAGTTCCTATACAAAAAAGAGATGCAGAAAGCATCTCTTTGTACACAGATATCGCTTCCTACGTTGGCATTATCCAAATCAGGTTTTGGGTCGAAACGATACAGTTTCCTCTCAGCCGACTATGATCAGCTCCCCGTTTGCTTCTATTTTACACAAAAACTTCGTTATATTCAAGATATTTTATACTTCCGTTGCCACTTTATATCCTGCTTTCTCCATTTCAAGTGCAAAGACTTCTTTCGCCATATTCACTGCACCAACTTAATTTCATTTAAGGCAGCATTGTACTCTTCTTCTGTATAATCCTTAAGAATAATTTCTTTCGATGCATTAAAATCAATAATCATTTTTTTAATTGCCCGAATATTCGCCTCTTCTGCTGCTTTCTTTTCATATCTTTCCATCACTTCACACACTGCCTGAAGTCCTCCTTCCTGATGTTTCAAATAATTCATTCGTTTTGTAAGTACCGGAAATTTAGAGTTATTCACTTCTTTCTCTATTAAGCAACTTAAATATTCCGATACTGTTGTCCCATCCCTAACTTGTGTGTTCACAAACACTCTCTCAAGTCCATCATCAACTTTCCCACCAGTTTCACGTATTACACTATCTACGTGATAGATTACCCGATTTTCTTTAAAGATGTCAAACTCCGAAATATAAACAACGATAATATCTTCAATATCTTTAAATCTCTGTTTTGTCTGTGAATCCTTGACCGCAATGCTTGACGCATTAAATCGTACTCTACGCAGATGATCATCAGAACCGGAACGTTGTACTTCAACATTACATTTCCCATACCTTTTCAAAAAGCATAATGCATCAAGCCGTACAGATCGTCCATAGATATTCCGCTCACTGCTTTGTACGATCACGTCCTCAACGATCAATTTTTCATCATCCAAAAGAATCCTTAACATCTCCTGACAAAAGTCAATATCATTTGCCAGCACCTCAAAGAAAGCATCATCAATCGGTCGAAACTCCTTGACCCTTTTGTGCTTTTCTTCAATGGTAAAATCTTTTCCCTTCTCCATATAGTTTTCCTTTCTTTAGTATAGCATAACGAGTGTTTTTTACAACAAAATCCCCTTATGTCCCCTCAAAATTCTGTATTAATTTTAAAACTCATGGTATTGCAGCGCATGAAACTCACGCTTAAATTGATTTGTCAAATCGAAACATATATCCAATCTGATTGAATTTGGATTTGTGGATACAGAATAACGCATCTGTGCAGATTCGTCAATACCATTTTGTCCGGTTTTAATTGATTTTTTCACCGGTTGACGTTTCCCGCATCTTCCGCTATTATTCTATTATTAGTCCATAAACTTATAAACGGCGCAATGACCTATCCTTTTATTTTGTAATTGCATGGAGGAAATTCTATGAAGAAAGTAAAACAGATCCTTGCCATCATCGGCATTGTATTTCTTGTTCTCTTATACTTAAGCACACTGATCTGTGCGATCATCGACCGCACGGAAACGATGCGCCTGTTCCAGGCATCCGTTATGGCAACCGTAATTATCCCGGTGCTGCTCTGGGCATACTCATTTATCTACAAACTCATCAAGAAAAATGCCAAGGACCAGATGGATGAGATGCAGAACAACTCCAACGCATCCCTGAAAGATAAGGCCAATTTATCAAAAAAATAGAGAGCACAACAAAACACTTTCTTAATACATAAATTCGGGTTTATCCTATACACAGATACCGGATCAGTAAGCAAAAAAAGGAAATTAGCAGTAATTTTATCTAGCCAACAGGACTTTGGATGATACACTTTATCGAAGTTCTTTTCTGCGACTGCTCCTGCGTTCCATTGTTTTGGATAATAGCATTTACTTTAGCATTGTGAAAAACTATCCAAAATCGTTGCAGGAGTTAACTCGCAGAAAAAGCTGAGAGAAAGTCGGTATCGTTCAAAGTCCGTCAGTTATCGAATATTTACTGCTAATTTTCTATTGTAAATCTATCATCCGGTATCGTCCGTTTTAGAAATTATATCTGATCACGACAAACCCGAATTTACATCATTCCGCCCATTCCTGCACCTGCACCGGCTGGCATTGCAGGAGTGTCTTCTTTAATGTTTGCAACAGCAGACTCTGTTGTAAGAAGTGTAGAAGCAACCGATGTTGCATTCTGCAGAGCACTTCTTGTAACCTTAACAGGATCAAGAATTCCGGACTCGACCATATCAACATACTCTTCGGTAGCTGCGTTAAATCCAACGCCAGGAGCTGACTCCTTAACCTTATTAATGATAACTGCGCCCTCTAATCCGGCGTTTGCAGCGATATAGAAAAGCGGAGCTTCCAGAGCCTTAAGGATAACCTTGGCACCGGTCTTCTCGTCTCCCTCAAGTGTATTTGCAAGCTCAGCAACCTTCTTGGAAGCATGGATATATGCAGATCCGCCACCTGCGATAATGCCTTCCTCAACTGCTGCACGGGTAGCATTTAAAGCATCTTCCATACGAAGCTTTGCTTCCTTCATCTCTGTCTCAGTTGCAGCACCAACACGGATTACGGCTACGCCGCCAGCCATCTTGGCAAGTCTCTCCTGAAGTTTCTCTTTATCAAACTCAGATGTTGTCTCATCGATCTGTCCACGGATCTGGTTGATACGTCCCTGGATAGCAGCCTTATCGCCTGCGCCATCAACGATAACCGTGTTCTCCTTCTGAACCTTAACGGATTTTGCACGACCAAGCTGATCCATGGTTGTATCCTTAAGTTCAAGACCAAGATCGGAGCTGATTACCTGACCACCGGTCAGTACAGCGATATCCTCAAGCATTGCCTTTCTTCTGTCACCGTATCCAGGAGCCTTAACAGCAACAACATTGAATGTTCCACGTAATTTGTTAACGATCAGTGTTGTAAGAGCCTCTCCCTCGATGTCCTCGGCAATGATAAGAAGTCTTGCTCCGGACTGTACGATCTGCTCCAGTAACGGAAGGATCTCCTGAATATTGGAAATCTTCTTATCTGTAATTAAGATGTATGGATCATCCAGAACCGCTTCCATCTTATCCATATCGGTACACATATATGCAGATAAGTAACCTCTGTCGAACTGCATACCTTCTACCAGGTCAAGCTCGGTCTCCATTGTTTTGGACTCTTCGATTGTGATAACACCGTCGTTTGTAACCTTCTCCATAGCGTCTGCTACAAGATTACCGACTTCCTCATCTCCGGCTGAAATAGCTGCAACCTTAGCGATCTGCTCCTTGCCTTTGACTTTCTGGCTCATCTCTTTTAAAGCCTCAACAGCGGTATCGGTTGCTTTCTTCATACCACGTCTTAAAACGATCGGGTTGGCACCAGCCTCAAGGTTCTTCATACCTTCCTGAACCATAGCCTGTGTTAATACGGTAGCGGTTGTTGTACCGTCTCCGGCTACGTCGTTTGTCTTGGTTGCTACTTCCTTAACAAGCTGAGCACCCATGTTCTCGAAAGCATCCTCAAGCTCGATCTCTTTTGCGATCGTCACACCATCGTTTGTGATAAGCGGAGCACCGAAAGACTTATCAAGAACTACGTTACGTCCCTTCGGTCCGATCGTTACTCTTACTGTGTTTGCTAATTTATCAACGCCAGCGCCAAGTGCTGCACGCGCTTCTGATCCGTATTTAATTTCTTTTGCCATAATACTGAAACCTCTTTCCTATATTTTTCTAAATGATGCTTGCATCATTCACCTATCCGACTTCTATTGTGCGGACACATCTCAATTTTTCCGCACACCGATCCTATGTTACTCTACGACTGCAAGAATATCGTTCTGTCTTACGATAATGTACTCTTCGCCTTCAAGCTTTACTTCTGTTCCTGCATATTTGGAGTAGATCACCTTCTGTCCTTCTTTCACCTGCATAACCACTTCTTTGCCGTCAACCATTCCGCCAGGTCCTACTGCGATAACCTCAGCTTCCTGTGGCTTCTCCTGTGCCGTGCCGGTAAGAATGATTCCGGACTTGGTAGTCTCTTCTGCTTCTAACTGTTTTAATACAACTCTGTCTGTTAATGGCATTAATTTCATTGTTAAATAGCCTCCTTTTGTTTTACTAGCACTCATTTGGTTCGAGTGCTAATTTGTTCTGTAAATAAAATATCACTGTTGATTTTCAATGTCAACAGTGATATCTAAACTTTATATTTTTTTTATATGTTTGCCCGGACTAGTCGAGAAGGAACAAAGCCTGCGTCTGCATATTGAGTTTTGTGTATCCGGTTTCCTTGATCTTATTATTTTTGATCTCAAAGGTAATGTTACGCCTTGCATTGGCATGTACATTACCATCTTTGTCCTTCCAGTTCTCACTTAAGTATGCTTTCGGATAATAGAAATAATACTCATCCATCGAGTTGATATTGTCGGTAATATAATCTCCCTGCGCATTCTTCTCGTCCGCATATACCCAGTTTCTGGATTCATTGGTCGTCAGCGTATCCACCTTATCGTCCTCATTGACATGATAGATCGTTGTAACATAATGTTTCTCCCCGCTGTTCCCGTCCGTATAATAAATGGAAAAACTGAGTCTTGTCGAGATGGCATTTAGTTCAACCGGACTAAACCATACCTTTACCATATCGGAATCCGCATCGCTTCCAATGCCCTCATTGGCTGTATCAACTGCTTTTTGCGATAATATTTCCGTTGTATCTCCATCATATTCCTGATTGTAAGTCATCGTATACGACAAATTCTTTGTATCCGTAATCTCTGCTTCCGGATTTAATACTTCAACGATCGGCGGCTCATACGAAACACGATAGGCTCCAATCATCGTATTGATAAAAAGCTTTGCCTCCATATCGCCTGCTACCTTCGAATGACCCACACCGGAATAAAAGATATTGTCCTTACTGTAAATATAATAGTTGTTGGAAGCATCATTCGGAGATACCCCATAAGTATCTGATTTTCCATTGCCACGGTCTTTTCCATCCGCCAGACAATACCATACCGTCACTTCCGGATCTTCCATGTTGAGCTGATAATACTGCCCATGCGTTTTGGCCACTTTTAATTTCGTGTCATCAAACACGGTGTTATGATTACTCCAGTCCCCAATCTTGTACGGATACTGCGTAATCTGCCCCTCATTGGTTTTAGTAACAAGTGTCGTCTCATCATTATAGTTGTTGAATCCGGTATTTTGTGTCTGCCAATTGTCCTCACATACCATATGACCATTAACATCCTTGATCAGATACTGATATGGCATTTTCCAGCCTTTTCCTTCATATGGAACCCACTGCCCTTCAACCGAATGATACCAGTCATTCTCATCTTTCTTCTTCTGATCATATGCCAGACGTTTAATCGTATAATAGGTAAATCCATGAAGTTCATCGAGCGCATTACCATTCACGTCTTTAACAAAATCATATTTGTTATTGCCCTGCTCATCCTTCTGTTTTTCCTGATATCGAATAATTTTGTTTCTCTCCGCAGCGCTAATCTGGTTGCTGACTGCCTTATAACGGTTCATTCCCATCAGGTCACGGAGCAGTGCATTCGCACTGTACCCAAACGGATTTCCCTGATTTTGCACTTTAACATTGTTCATCGAAGTCAAATCATGTGTAAAAAGCACACTTTTGCCTTTTGCCGCAAAATACTTGATGAAATCCACCGCACCGTCTTCGTTCGATATGTCGTCACCGACGTAGCAATCACCGAATCCGATAATGAGCATATTGTATTTGTCATACAGCTGCGTTTTAACATCATCCGAATATTCCGATGGGTTCTGCTGTCCTTCGCCCCCAAGATTAATCTCACTCGACTCATCAAACGAGAATCGATTATCTCCATGGAAAAGAGCCTTATACTCATCAACCGTCTTCGTATCGACCGATATCTCATAGTCATTCAGATTTTCATAATATTTTGTAAAAATACCATCCTCTTTCAGATTTACCGTTCCCTTGTTTTTATCATTCGGCATAATCTGCAGTACCTTAATCTGTTTCTTGAATCCGGTCCGATTCTTTGCCGCCGAGCAGCCGGTCTTCGTAAACCGGATCTGCTGATTGTCCGTCCGGTATACTTCGATCTTCCACTGGATCAGTCCTACATACAATTTGGAAATCTTAAGCGTCCTTGTCTGTTCACTATTCAAAGCGATCGTTTTCCTTGCATCATAGAAAATCTCATCGTCCTCGAACTTTCCGTCACGGTTCTGATCAATATAAATCCGATACTTGTATTTATGATTTGCATCGGTATCCTTTACGGTAAATTTAAATGTCAGCAGGCTTCTTCCGTTCGTATCCGTGTTCAGATAATTGGCATCCTTGATCGTACTGCTGCTTTCAGACGCAGTCTCTCCGTTATAGATAGCAGGCAGTTCCTTCCACTCAATATCTGCCTGTGCCCTTTTTAACGCACTCTCAATAGAAGTCGCATCAAGAGTCTGATAGATCGGCGATTTATCGTTCTTTTCATCTTTTATAAATTTGCAGATATTACTGTTTTGATCGATCCTGAGTTGATTGGTTTCATACAGATACGGAATTGCAACGATCGGATATCCGGCATCCAGAAACGCACTCAGTTCTTTTTGTTTTACCTTTGTAATATCATTTCCCGGAAAACGGATTACAGGATAATCCTCATCCTGTGTTGTTGATTCCCTGTTATTCTCAAACCAGAGGAATTTTACAGAACGGCTGACTCTTGGGTCTCCCTCCCTATATGGAGTAGACTTTGCCAGATCTCCCGTATGGAAATAAATCTTGCCGTTCATTGCAGAATCATTCCATTTCGTAAACTGTCCCGATACCTCTTTATTCTCCGTCGGATCTTTCAATGTCTGTTGTTCTTTGTTATAAGCCCCGTCATCCAGCCCCATAAAAATCATATTGTAGGTACTGTTCAGATCCTCGGAATTTCCGATAAACTCCGCTGTCGTCATATGGGTGATATTCACTTTTCCATCGAAGTTCGGCAACATAATATAGATGTAATTTTTTGTCAGAGAATAACCGTTTTTACTGTCATAACAAGGTTCAATATCCAGGACCTCAAGATCCCCCTTGATCTTATTATTGGTATTTTTTTTCAGTCCCAAAACATATCGTACCGCATCCGCAGGCGTTGCCTGTCCTTTCCCATGACCATTTGGTTTATTGTCGTCTAAGTATGTCTTAAAATCAGTATATCTGGAATCCTGATTTCCTGCGGGAACATTTTGGCTCGTATATTTCTGTGAGATACTACCATCATCCTTACATACAAACAGACGATCATTGACATAACCCTGATTAACTTCATCTGTAATATTTCCTGCCACGCCGTAATTATCCCACTTTTCCTGATCGTTTGCCCAATACTGATACCACGAATTGCCATATTTTGGACTCGGTCTCTCCCCATTTGCATCCGAAAGCATAAATGTAAACATAGACCAATAATTCTGTGCCGTCTGCTTATCATTAACGATTTCATCATTCTCATTTTTGTAAGATGATGCATTTAAATACTTTCCGTCAACAATAAGCGGATTGTCTTTATCTAAATATAATTTCTTAAATAATTCAGACTTCATGGAAAAAAGCATCACGGCAAGCTTATACATATTATTATTATACGCCGGTCTTGTAGCTTCATCATAATATCCGCTAAAATTCAGGTTCCAATCAAAAATCTGGGTTTTTATTTCCTTTTTCTGCGAAGCATTCATATAACTAGAGGATGTCATAACAATCGGCGCATAGTTTATATCTGCAGTAATTTTATTGTACATTGCTAAAGCTATCTGCCAACTGATATCTCTATCCTTTTGTCCCTCAACATCTTCGAAGCTACTCTCATTCGATGACGATGTTGCATTATGTTGATAACGATTATACCTATTCCACTCTGCTTTATACGTCTCCCACTCACCATTCCCAACCATCGCCATTTTCGCAGTAGCAATATACAGATCCGCATATTTGACCCAATCAGGATTCGCATTTAATTCCTGAGGTGTAATCGTTTTAATAATTACAGAATAATTCTTTGCTTCTTCCTTGCTCAGTCCCAACGACTGAATCAAAAAATTGTTACTACTCCGATATACACGATAATCATACGCAACATATACCGGATCATTTTCCGAATTTACACGAATTGTATAAATTCGATCCCCCTTTTGCTTTAAAAGATTCTTTTTTTCGTCCGGCGACTGAAATGTCTGATCCTTATATTCATTACTTAATTCACTTCCTAATAAAGAATGCCAAACAATGTTTCCCTTTGAGCTTTTTACAATTGTTCCATCCTCATTCTGTTGAAATGAACCGGTTCCAGTATCTACCAATTCATAATATCCCTTAATCTTCTTTAAATCATATGGATTATAGCCATATTCGGTAAAAGCCGAAAGATCCCCTGTCTGATCCACTTCTTCTTTAAAGAACCATGCTGCTTCTCCTTGTCCTGCCGTACCGCCTCCAAAGCTGCCAATCGTACTTATATAGCTGTCTGCACCCATTTTCTCAACTTCTAATGGTTCACACCCTTCAATCTGATATCCGATTGTGCTGTACTCAACATAAGGTACAATTTCCAAAATGAGAAAAGGATTCTCCTTCGTTCCTAATTTAGCGGCATCAGCATTTTTATCATAAATATCACGCTTCGACTCCGGAATCTGATTGATCTTATCCACCACGCCTCTTGTCATAACCGGGAGATTATCTTCCGCCTTCAGTTTATTCTGATATCCGACCACGCCAAGGCATAAAGCAACGATCCCCAGCACACAGACTGCGGATGCGATTCGCTTCTTTGCCTTCGTAAGCGGACTATGCATTTTTTGTTTCCGATTGACGCTTTTCAACATGAATGCCCCTTCCTTATGCTGAATGAAATTTATCGAAGTACATTTCTCAGTTTGAACATATTTTGTATCTCATAATTTTGTTTCAGGTATTGCATCTTAAATGAAACCGTAACCGATGCCTGCGAAGAGGCATCGACCGTCCCTGTAAAAGCCGTCACATACTCTCCGAGCAGATTCTGTTGCACTTCATCCACATCTGCCGCGATCACGGTTGTGTCTTTTTCCGGGTCTGCCACAGCTGCCGTCTTTGTGTACAGTTTCTTTCCGCTTGCCGATAGCCAGATCACACGCTTACTGGCCGGTTCGGGTGCTGCGGCTCCGTTCGGGTTCTCCACCGAGGTCTTGCGGGGAATCCGATAGATGACAATTCCCTGTGCACCGGAAGTCGATGGATCCAATGCTTCCACCCGGTTTCCTTCCATCACCCACATACCGATCTGCTCCATTAAAATCTGTGATTCGGATTGCAGATCAATCTGGGCGGACGCATTGTTATAATTTTTGTGTGCCGCACCAAGGAACATGGTTGCGGCGATCATAATGATCGAAGAGATTGCGATCGCAATCATCAGTTCGATGAACGTAATTCCCCTTTGATCCCGATTCACACAACCACTTCCTTTCTGCTTTCTGCTTCCTATTTCATATCACGTTGATAAACGCATCATTTTTAACCAATCAATTTGACTCAACAAAATGCTTTCCGGTATCCATCACAAGCCGGATACTGTATTTTGGCACACCATCGATCAGAATCGTCTGCACCGTTGTATTGGCGGTATCAAATGTTGCCTGTTTTGTGTAAGCGATCTTCATAAAGCTATTCTCCGCCAGTTCCGCTCCGTCCTGACAGAGTTTGATCGTATTGTTCGATAATTTGGTTCCGTCCTTCGTCAGCTTCGTTGCATCAAATGCCGAAAGATTATCCGGCAAAATCTGCTCATAATATCCGTTGTCCAAATGATAAATATAAAGATAGTAATTTCCACTTTTACTGATGGACTTCACCTGCAGCTGATTCAACGAAGCATCCAATGTCTTCATGACCTTCTGCGTATCCGCATAATGCAGATGCCCGATCATCATGACCGCCGTACTCGCCAATATTCCAACGATTGCGATCACGATAATGATCTCCACCAAAGTAATTCCTCTTTGATCCCGCAATCTTCTCTTTTCAAACCATCGCTCTCTCATCGGCGCACCCCTTAGTTCTTCTTCCACTCATCGTAATTGATATACGAATCCAGATCCAGCTGACCGGAGATATTGCTTGCAGCGGTGCCGGAACAATCACGGAAGAACTTAGAAAAAAGCGGAGCCTTTCGGCTTTGATCTTCTTTAAACAGATTGGAGACAAGAAGTTTGTTGCCTTTTACCTGCACGTTTGCATCAAATGTAACCTTGCCGCCGGAAATAATCAGCCCTTCAAAATTTCCGCTGACTTTCACACTTCCGGTTGCCACAACAATGCCCTTTGTGATCGAAGTCGGGAGATCATACACACCGGTGTTATCGATCAGATAGACATCGTCTGCCGGATGATACACTGTGAATCCGGCATCTCCCGGATTCTTGTGTTTTGCAATCTCCTCCTGTAGTGCACTGCGGTCAATCAATTTATCAAATAACGGATCGATCGACTTGTCGATCTTCTCATGTCCGTTCTCATCCGTCACGCTGAAACGTACCTGATCCGGCGTCACAGACTGTCCGAAATCTTTTAAACCAAGTTCCAGAGACTTATAACTTACCGCCAGCTTCGAACAATAATCCCACAGAAGTCCCGCAGAGTCTTTCCAGTTGTCCGGTTCAATCGTTACTTCTTTCTCCTGAAACATTTCTTCCGGCTTTGTCCGGTACATAATATCTCCGCTCAGCGTCATGATCACCTTATTATGCTCATCGATAATCAGGGCATTCTTATCCAGATAAGTTCCGGCAAGCCCGCCTGCTTTACTGGTATTTCCGGCATAATAAGCAGCATAGAATTCATTCGCATCCTGCTGTGACTTAAAATTCAGATAGTAATTGACGCCATTGATGTAATAATATGGTACGATCGGATTCGCATGGTTCAGCCAACCGTCAAGTTTCACCGGATCAACATGGATGGATGCGGCATAGTCGCTTTCCCCAATCGGATACTCCTTTTCACCGATCCTGACCTTCTGCGCATCATTCCACTTTAACAAAGTACTCTCGCCGCTTTCCACCTTCACATACCGTTCCGGAACATAGTAGGCCAGCTGATTCGTTCTCGCCGCGATCGACTCACCCATCTGAATATCCGTGTTACTGGAATTATTCCCGCGTGAGATATAGGTTCTTCCTGCAAGCAGCAGATACTTAAGATTCTGTATGTTTAATGAGCTGCTTTTGCCATTGATCATGATTGCACTGCTAAAGTCGGCATCCGTTGCAACCGTATCTCCCGCACCGTAATTTTTCTGAAAATTGTAGCCGTAATAATTTCCCTGAAGCGTTACCTTGCTCTCCTTTGCATTTAGCGCAAGATCATCTGCCACATACATATTTCCGTTCACGTCAAGTGTTGCAGCGCTTTTTCCGGTTGTCATAAGATTCTCCGCCCAGATGGAGGAATTTCCGTTTCCGACCGTAAGCTTCGATCCCATATCCGCCACAATATCGCCACGGGTAAGGATCATCCTGCCATTCAGCTCGCCGGTTCCGTTATTGGAAGCCAAAATGCCGCCGGCTCCCGCATACACGCTTCCGTCCACTTTGACACCGGATGCATTTACGTTGATCTGATTATCCGCAATCAAAGCATATTTCATAAACTCCTTCACCTGGCTCTGACCGGAAAAATTCATATCCGGTGTGGAAAATACCAGATCCGTTGTGATCGTGGTCTCGTAATCCTGTGCATCCTTATAGACCACCCGGACATCTTTTAAGGTAAAAGTGCCGGCTCCGTAATCAATTTCATATTTCGGATCTGCAGGTGCAACAAAACACCCCTGCTGCGTTCCGTCCAGAATACACCCCTTTACCTTGTCGGCATCGTATCCCGCAACACGGTACACCACATTTCCCTGCTCATTCGTCGTGTCGACCTTTGTCTTCATCGGATCGGGATCGGCAAAATACTTTTCCAGACCGTTCATATAGTTCTGTTTGAATACATCCTGCACATTCTTACCGCCGCTTGTATAGTCCACATAATGCTGCAGCACATCCGCATACGCATTTTCAAGTGCTGTCTCAGCCTGTTCTCTTGCTCCGGTGCGCAGATCATCCATGATTGCATCGGCACTGTAGAAGTTCTTCTTCGTGCCGCGCTCAACTTCCTTCATCTGGATATTCACGATCGTAATCTTTGTAATCACCACCGCGATCGCGCTGACAACCACCATGAGTATCAGAACGGCAAGCAGGGAAGCCCCGCGATCATCTTTATGAAAAGAATTCTTTTTCATCGCTACTCCCCTTTCGCTGAATCAACCGTAATATACTGATAATCATCCTTATCCGGTCCGTTTCCCTTATCTTTTTTATACACACGGACGACCAGGTTTACCTCGCGGACGCCCGCTTCTTTTTCCACCAGTGCTTCCACATTGGTTAACTTATAGGAATCCTGCCAGATTTCTCCCTTATTCGTCACAACCGGGTTCTCATATGACTTCTTCCCCAGATTGGAAGCCACCTTCGGCATCGAACATCCATCCTTCGGCGAAATCGTCAACCGGTACGAACCATAATTGGTATTAACTTCCTTAATGTTCTGACAGACGATCACAAGTTTCGGGACTCCCACACCGACATCGCATCGGAGTTCTATTTCATCGGTATTCTGGTGAACTTTATACATCAGATATATGTGCTTGACATTTTCAATGTCTTCCTCCGCATAATTACTGCATTGATACTTATCATCCGCGGCCACACCATCCACGCCTTCACAACGATAAAAGCATTCTACCGTCACATAATCCGCTTTCACCGTAATCAACATCGTCCGGTGCAGCTTCGCACAGATTGCATCCCTACTCATAGCCAAAATATTATGTTCGTCCGCATATCCCCTGTTTTTGGATGAGAAATAAATTAATGCGTTCTGCAGCTGCCCATTTTCCAATGCGATTACATCAACCGTTCCGTCAATGCCATCCACCTGCGGCACTTTGCTTACATTTTCTGCATTGTTCGTGCTGACGCTTACCCGGACATCGTATTTTTCGCCGATTGCATCCGCCTGTCCGTAATATTCCACGGTACCGCCGGTTGCAGTGCTCCCCGGCGCAGCCGGCGTATAAGCAGTCTTCACATAATTCTTAGCTGCCAGATAAGGAACATCAAATCCGGACACATTCACATTCTGCGCCAGATTCGGCTGATTTTTCAGATTTTCCATTACTTCCTGCGCCAGATTTGACGCATGCTGCTTATCCGCCATCTTCGCATTGTATTTCATGGACTGCGTAAAATAGGACATAAGCGGAATCGAAAGAATCGCAAGGATTGCCATAGAAAGGATGACTTCCAGCAATGAAAAACCGGCATTGGATAAAGCCCTTTGGTTTTGTTGTTTTTTCATCTGAAAGCCTCCTTTCTTATCATTCTCTTAATACGAATTATTTTCCACGGAATCCCCCTGCGTGGTGCCCATGGTATTACCGAAGATATTCGATACTCCCTTTGGCATAAAGTCAAATACCGGAGGAACATAATCCTTACCTGTATTCGTGATATAGTACATATTCAGTGTCATCTCACCGGTCAGTTTTCCGGTAGCATCGTCAAACGCAGCTGTAAACTGCGTAATCGTTGTACGATCCTTAAACTCGTTTACATACGCGATCATTTCTTTTAATCCACTGTAACTTGCTTCGTATCGGATTCCGATCGATGCATAATATCCTGCGACAACAGATGCATCTGTTGCTACATCGTCTGTTCCGTCCTCTGTACTCTGGGTATCCGCAGTGGTATCCGTTGTCGCAGAAGTGTCATCGGCCGCACTGTCGGCGGCTCCGTCCGCGGTCTCCGTGCTGCTGTCCGCTGCATCGGTGCTGCTGTCTGCGGCTGTCGTATCGGCTGCTCCCACAAGCGGCATACGCATCGCAAACGTGATATCCGTGATATGGAAATCACTGCTGTGGTCTTCATAATCCTGCAGCGACTCGTTGGCCTTCTCCGTCGTCATATCGGACGGATACTTCGCAATAATGTCCGCCTGCGTCTGCTTCATATTCACAATCTTTTCCTTTACCTGCGGCAGGGAAGCCTCCATCTGCTGCATCTGCTGCACCTTGGCTCTGTCCTCGGCATTCTGCGCCTCCAGTTCACTTGCTTTATTCATGCCCTTGTTAAACACAAAGAAATAAGAACATGCTAAGAGAACGATGGCAAAGAAAATGATCAAAAGTCTCTTGTCCGAATCGGAAATTTTTATCTTATTCATCTGCCTGCTCCTCCAGATCCCCATAATATGCATTCAGCGTATACGTCCATTCGCTTTTACCGCTCTCCTCATCCGTCTGTTCCGACATGGACGGGATCGAAGGATCCGTAAGTAATGTCACATTCTGGAAATTGAGCAGCATCTGGCCAACCGTAATCTTTCGATCCGTCGTCATATTCAGCGTGATCAGATTGTCATCCGTCTGCATACTGGTTACTTTTATTGCACTCGGAAGTTCTGCTTCCAGCTGCTCGATCAGAGGAAGAAGGTATTCATTCTTTGTCTTTGTTGCGTCATCGATTGCGACATAAACCTGCTCCTCCTGCTGCACGCTGCTGCTCTTGTCATACGTCTGCTGCACATAGGCAAGCGACTCCAACTGATCCGTCAGATGACGATGCGCGGAATGGGCGATCAGCTGACGCACACTCGATCCGAGGATCAAAAGCAGACTGATTAAAAGCGATCCTGCAAAGATCACATACGCCGTATGCAGATCATTTTTCTTGGAATCTGCCGCCTGCATCTCCTTCGGCTTCGCGTCAAGCGGATGCACAGCAGCACCGATCACCGAAAGGAATCCGACCGGCGTGGCTGCACGCGGCTGTCTTGGGTTTCTGCGCTCTTCCATTACCGGATCGGTATAATCCTGATGCTTTTTCTTTCCGGCTTTCTTTTGGTCATTTACTCCATTCTGATTTCTCAGATCGATGACCTTTGCGAAATCAATCTTCTGCAGCGGAAGCGGTAACTCCTGCGCAAAAAGCTTATGGATTCCCGCAAAACGCGATCCGTCGCCGACCAGATACACGTTTCCGACGAACTCTTTTTTTACCTGATTCTGATAATAGTCCAATGCCGTATTGGCAATGCGCAGATGATACCGGAGCGATTCCGCCAGATCCTCATACGCCTCGTCTGCCTGTGTCTGATTGATCGCCTGCTGCGCAGGATCTCCGTTGTCCGGCATCGACGGCTTATTAAAGATAACATTGTGCTCCAGCAGGAAATCAAATGCCTTCTCCTCGTCATCGATTCCAAGGATCGGATGATCCACCACGGCGGAAATGGTTGCACCGTATCCGTATGGTGTCACACGCTGGAACGCAAGTTGCTTGTTCTCTAAAATGCTGATAACGGTCGCCTGCTCCTCCAGCTGGATGATCATCGCATTATCTACGAAGCTGTCACACATCAGCTGAATGCAGCCATTGCCGATATAATCAAAGGTTTCCACCTTCAGTCCTGCCAGTTGGGCAAAGGACACATAGTTGCCCAGCAGATTATCCGGGATTGCGACCAGAAGAAGCTTTAACTGTTTTTTCCCGTCATCCTCAACGATATCCATCTTGCTGTAACTGATCGTGTAGCCACTGATGTCCATCGGGAAATAATCGCGGCTCTGCGCATCGATGATTCCCTTGATCTTGTTGTCTTTGACATACGGAATCACCACTTCGCGGGTAACGACCTTCGAAGAGGACAACGTAAATACAACGTCTTTTTCCAAAATCTGCCGGCGCACAAGTTCTTCTTTTAACGCTCTCGCCAGACTGTCTTTATCTCTTATGTATCCGTCTTCCACCGCATGCTCCGGCGTACGGAAGGCAAATGCCTCATGTACCGGTGGATTTTTCTTGCGGTAATCGACCAAAGCGACCTTGGTCCATTGGATTCCGGTCTCAATACTGATCACTTTTTTTGCCACTTTTTCTTCCCCCTCATTTACGTTCCAAATGTATATGGAAAAACATATATAAAACAATCACCAACTCTTGCACTTTTTCCAAACACAATTGTCTTATATATATTTTTCGTCCTATGCACAGTCAAAAGAAGTGCGTTTTTCACTTCTTTTAGTAAATTCCCATCATGCCAAGATACCATGTCCAGAACCGGTCGCCCCAGAGTGCGGCAATATAGATTCCGGCAGAAAGATACGGTCCCATCGCAAGTAAGTTATTGCGTTTGCTTACTTTCATGCGGATTGTATGAAGAACCGAACCGAGTATGCACGCAAGTACAAATGCAAGCAGTATGTTTCTGGCGCCGAGCAGAAGTCCTGCATACGCCATAAGCTTGATATCTCCGCCGCCGATCGCCTTGCCGGAGGAGAAATAATACAGACCATACAAAAACAGACTGACACAGAAAGCACCGATCAGGTGCGATACGATGTGCCGGTAATCATAAACCGTCATAATGATACCGAGAAGTCCGATAAACAGATTAAACGTCACCGGTATCCGAAACGTTCTTTCATCAATGACCGTAATAACGATCAGAGCAGATGTCATGAGACAATACAACACACTGCTGAACGTGAAGCCGTTCGCCATGAAAACGATCACATACAGCACACCATTTAAAGCCTCGATTAATGGGTACTGTATGGAAATCTTAGCACCACATTGCCGACATCTGCCCCGAAGCATTATGTACGAAAATACAGGAACCATATCACGCCAGCCCAGCTTACGTCCACAGCTCATGCAGTGCGAGGACTGCACGATATTCTCCTTCTTCGGAATGCGGAAAATGCAGACATTTAAAAAGCTGCCGATCACGATTCCGTAGAGAAATACAATTGTGTAGATGAAAATGGTAAGTTGGGTTAGCATGAAACATTACTCCTTAAATTGTTAATTACATATCAGATGTCACTGTGATATCAGCTGCCTTAGATCCTGTTCCATGAATTGTGGCAGTAACAGTATGTGCAGATGGCGTAATTACTATGTTAACTGCGCTTGCTCCTGAACCTTCATTTGATTTAAATTTATCAGTTGGGCAAGCATCATAAGTTAATTTTTTAATTTGTTCTGCAACCTTTGCAGCATCTCCTGTTAATCCTGAGCCATATACATCAAAAGTTAATGTTGCATTGGCATCAGCTAACTGATCAGCAACCATAGAATATGCAGATACTGCTGCTGTAGAATAAGAGCTTACAATCTGACGATCTTTTTCAAGTTTTGACTTATTCAGATATGGCAATACCTGTGTACCAACAACACCTACCAAAATTGCCATAATCGCGATAACGATGATCAGCTCTACGAGAGAAAAACCTTTGTTATCCTTCTTTTCATTCTTTGCCTTCATGTTCTGAAGCATTTCCATAATCTTCTTCATTCCTTAGATCTCCTTTACTTTAAAATATTTTATTTTATTACCACATGCCCATGGCGACATGTCATAATCAAATTTTTACCTTTGCAAGCATTGCCCACTTTTATGCTTTGCCTATGCACCAATGTTATTATATAAACTATACATCGGCATCATGATCGCCAGTACGATCGGCACAACGATCACCGCCATCACGATAATGATGAGCGGTTCCATCGCTGCAAGCAGCGACTGCGTTGCCATCTCGACCTCCTCGTCATAGTAGGCTGCAACCTTGTCGAGCATATCCTCCATATTACCGGTTTCCTCACCGATCTCGATCATGTGATAGACCATCGGCGGAAAGACACCGGATTGCTCCAGCGGCTTGGAAAGCGGAATACCCCGGCTGACCTCTTCCTGCGCTTCCTTGAGTGCCGCCTTAACCACCTCGTTTTTCATCATGCCGGTGACAAGTTCCAACGCATCGACCAGCTGGATACCGGAGCCCATCAGCGTGGATAACGTACGCGTCATGCTGGCGCTCGCCGTCTTGATATTGAGGCTTCCGATCATCGGAAGCTTAAGCATCAACCTTCCCCAGAGGATCGCTCCGTGTTCCGTCTTCTTAAACGACTTCACAAAGAGCACGATGCCCACTACGATGACAACCATCAGAAACCATTTATGTACAAAGAAATCACTGATGCTCATGACCGCACGCGTGATGCCCGGAAGCGTGCCACCGACTTCATCAAACTGCGCCGTAAAGGTCGGCACGATCTTGATCATCATGATCGCAACGATGGCAATGATGACAACGATCAGGATGACCGGATAGATCGCCGATTTCACAATCATTCCCTTCAGGTGGGCTTCCTTTTCAAACTGTCCGCCGATCCGGCTAAAGGCTTTATCGATACTACCGGATGCCTCTCCCGCTGCAACCATATGCACCATCAGCTCCGGAAAGATCTTCGGATGTCGGGACATCGCCACCGCAAGGGAATCCCCTTTCTGCACGGAATCGCGCACATCCGCGATTGCCGCGGCAAACTGCTTGTTTTCCGTCTGCTCCGAAAGCATGTTTAAGGCTTCGATCACGGTTACGCCGGCGTTTAACACGCTCTCAAACTGCCGACAGAAGACGGAAAGTTCGCGGACGCTGACCGCTTTTCCGATATGGATTTCCAAATCTTTATTGAATGCATTCGCCCGCGCGATGGATACGATCGTACTGCCGCCCGCCTTCAGTTCCGCGGTCGCGATCTCGATATTCTGCGCTTCGATCGTGCCGGATTTCGGTTTACCGTCCGGTCCTACGATCTCATACTTGTAACTTGCCATATCCGCCTCCTAATACAGTTTCTGCTGCATCGCAGCGGTATCCTGTGCATACTCGACGGCATTGGCGCCATCGATCCTGTGCTTTAAGTACAGATTGAAAAGCGACTCGTCCATCGTCTGCATGCCAAGCTTTTTGCTCGTCTGCATGATTGATGGGATCTGGTGCGCTTTGTCCTCGCGGATCAGATTCTTGATCGCCGGTGTCCCGAGCATGACCTCGAACGCCGCCACTCTGCCTTTGTCATCGATGGTCGGCAGAAGTTGCTGCGAGATGACCGCCTCCAGAACCGATGCAAGCTGCGAACGGATCTGGTTCTGCTGATGCGGCGGGAATACATCGACGATACGCTCGATCGTCGGTGCCGCACCGATCGTATGCAGGGTCGAGAATACCAGATGGCCGGTCTCTGCCGCAGTAATCGCCGTGGAGATCGTGTCAAAGTCTCGCATCTCGCCCACCAGAATGATATCCGGATCCTCACGGAGAGCCGCACGAAGCGCGTTGCCGTACGAATCCGTATCCAGTCCGATTTCCCTCTGGTTTACAATCGATCGAATATGTTTATGTAAATACTCGATTGGGTCTTCCAATGTAATGATATGTTCGTTTCGTTCCTTGTTGATGACATCGATGAGGGATGCCAGTGTCGTTGACTTACCGCTTCCGGTCGGTCCCGTTACCAGAACCAGTCCTCGCTTTTTCTTGGTAAGTTCTAAGACAGACTCCGGTACCCCAAGCTGAGCCGGTGCTGGGATGTCGCTTGCCACAATACGCAGCACTGCCGCATAGGAGCCTCTCTGATGAAAGGCATTCACACGGAAGCGTCCGATACGCGGATCGGAATATGCGAAATCGACTTCGCCGACCTCTTCCATGGTCTGTTTCTGCCCGGGACTAAACATTGATTCCACCAGTTGCTGCGTCATCGCCGGTGTCAGCCGCTCGAATCCATCCATCTCATAGAGCGTGCCGCTGATTCGGCATTTGGGTCTGACTCCTACTGTGATATGTACATCGGATGCATGATTCTCTTTTGCGATAGAAAGAATTGTGTGCATTGATAATTCCATTTTTAAAACCCCTTTTATTCATCATCCTCTTCGTAAGCTACCCGCCGCACTTCCTCGACTGTGGTAATTCCCCTGAGTGCATACTCCACTGCACTCATACGAAGCGTTTTCATTCCATGCTTTCGTGCAATCTCCTCCAACACATCCGCATTCTCACCCCTGTTGATCGCCTGTCTTAAGTCGGGGGTAATCGGCATGATCTCATAGACACCGATTCGTCCGAAATAGCCGGTTCCGCCGCAGCGGACGCACTCTTTGTGCCCCGGGGTGCGCACCTGGATGCGTTTCGGGCTGCCTGCAAAGCCAAGCGTTTTTTTCTCTTCTTCGGTTGCGTCCCTTACCACGCCGCACGCCGGACAGACGCGCCGCACCAGACGCTGCGCGATCACACCGACCACAGAGTCTGCAATCAGATAATTTTCCACTCCCATATCCGCCAGACGCGTGATCGTGTTGGCAGAACTGTTGGTATGTAAGGTACTGACAACCAGATGGCCGGTGATCGATGCCTTGACCGCGATCTCCGCCGTCTCCTGATCTCGGATCTCTCCGATCATAATGATATCCGGATCCTGACGCAGGATCGAACGAAGCGCGCTGCCAAAGGTCAGCCCCGCCTTATCGTTTACCTGCACCTGATTGACACCGTTTAGATTGGCCTCAACCGGATCCTCAACCGTGATAATATTGACACCTTCCACGTTCAGCTCACTGAGCGCTGTATAAAGCGTGGTGGACTTACCGCTTCCGGTCGGTCCCGTTACCAGAATCAGTCCGTTCGGATGACTTAGGATACGATTGAATTTTTCCAGTTCGTCATCCGGGAATCCTAAATCCCTTTTATCCATGGTGAGTGCCTTCTTCTGTGCAAGTCGCATAACGACTTTCTCACCGTAAACCGTCGGAAGAATGGATACTCGGATATCGTACTCCTGACGGTCGACAATGCTTGTGGCTCGTCCGTCCTGCGGGCGGCGCTTCTCGGATATGTCAAGTCCGCTGACGATCTTGATTCGTGCGATCAAAGCCGCATGCAGACCGATATCGTGCCGCATCGCTTCATGCAGCACTCCATCAACACGGAATCGGATGCGCACCTGATTTTCCATCGGTTCAATATGGATATCACTGGCTCGATTATGGACTGCCTGCTCGATGATCTGCGCGAGAAGCTTAACGATCGGTGCCTGCTGCACGCTGCTTTCTTCGCCGCTTCCCGGTTCGACCGCGGCTCTCGCTTTGGCCTGTTCTTCACGCTCTCTTGTGTACTGTTCCGCCACTCGGAGCGCTTCCGCATTGCCGTAATACCGGTCGATCGCCGCAGCAATATCACTTGTCGCGGCCACATACCGTTCCACCTGGCAGCCCGTGATGATCGAAATATCGTCCATCGCACGGATATCCATCGGGTCGCTCATCGCTACTTTAAGGAGATTCGGATTCTTCTCATTAAACTGAAAAGGGATCAGCATATACTTTCGAAGAACCGACTCTTCGACCAGTCTGGTGATCTCTTCCGGAATTCGGATCGTCGATAAATCAACGCTTTGGATCTTCAGCTGCTTCTTCAGTGCATCCATGATCTGATTCTCATCGGTCATCCCCAGATCGATCAGTACCACGCCGAGACGATCTCCCTTTTTTTCGGTTTTCTGTATCTGTAGAGCCTGCATCAGTTGATCCTGCGTGATGACCCCGGCATCCACAAGCAGATCGCCCAATCGTTTCTTCCGGCTTCCTCCCATTAAGTTATCCATGTTTCCCCCTAACATGCATATCCGTCACCCGACAAAGCCTGATGACCTGCGCATACATCCGCATGCTTTATTTCATAGCTATCATTATAATCTTTTAGACAACATACTGCAATAGGACGGAGCTAAAATTTGTATTTTTTGTGCAATTTTATTTTAACTTGTTCTGTCACTGCTTCCAAACAAGCAAATCCAAACTGCGGATTTAAAATTATATCAAATGATAATGCAGCATCGCGTTACGGATTCCGTCCTCATGAATATCCGTTGTCACAAACTCCGCCACATCTTTCGGTGGCTGCGTTGCATTCCCCATTGCAATACCATGCCCCACATATTCAAGCATGTCCAGATCATTGATACTGTCACCGATCGCATAGGTCTCCTCTCTCGGAACTCCAAGATACCTGCAAAGCCACTCAATCCCGGTCGCCTTAGAAGTCCCCTTCGGCACGCACTCCACGACATTGCCCTCATGCTCCAGAAAATCAAAATCATTTCCCAGTTCTGCCTTAATGCGGTCATAATCCGTGTCCTCGAGCACATCTGCAGAGAACTTGTTAATTCGGATATCCGGTGTATATTCCTTGAGAACCTTGGCGCTTTTGCCCATCTCCTCAAACAGATAGATCACATACGGATCATCCTCAAATCCATGCTCATCGATCCAGTGACAATCCGGTCCTTCCAACACAACCGGCATATGACATTCCTTCAGAATACGAACCACTTTCTCCGTAAGTTCCGGCGAAATAATATTTTCATACACGATCTTACCATCCAGCTCGACATGATTACCGCACGCCGCTAAGATTCCATCAAATCCCACATCCAATAATGTTTTGTCACGAATATTTCCTCTTGCACGGCCGCTGCACAGAAAAATCTTGTGTCCGTTCTGTTGTACCTGCTTTAATGTAGCAATCGTTCCATCCGGAATCTTCATATTCTCATCCCAAAGTGTTCCGTCTATATCAAAAAAAACAAGAGCCATACTGATCTTTTCTCCTTGCTTTCCCCTTTTTATTCGTAAAATAAGCCGTGTTTCCACGGCCTATTTCATCGCTTTTGTTATTATATCACATGATAACCTTGTAAACATAAGTTAAACTTACGAACAATTCCTAATTTGATCTGGCCTCATTGCGATACTGGATCGGCGTCATATCAAAGCTCTTCTTAAAGGTACGATTGAAGTGTTCCACATTCTGATATCCAATCGCATATGCAATATTTTCAACGGTCATATTGCCATTCTTGAGTAATGTCTTTGCACGCTTCATACGAATATGTGCAACATGCTCGCCAAATGTCTTACCCGACTTATCCTTGATATACTTGGACACATACGGCTCAGAGAGGTGGAACTGCTCAGCCAGACTCTCTAATGTGACATTCTGATAATTATTCTGGATGAAGTTGAGCATAGAAGTCAGGCGCTCATCCTGTCCTTCCTCGTTCTGCTCAATCTGTGGCAGCTTATTGACTGCAACAACCAAAGCGGAAATAGATGCCTTAATAATATCCTCATCCATGCCGACACCCCAGTAATTCTTGCCTTCGCATGTAATTCCAACATAAGCGATTGCCTTGGAAGAAGAACCATGGGACAAAGCGTGCTCCTCATAAGTTGACAACTCGTAGCTGATACCAAAGAACTGCTTTAATGTATTGCTGACCGCATCAAGACGTCCGTTTCCGTTTGCATCGACAACTGTCTTCTTTCCGCCATGTGTGATGGTAGCTTCCGCCATAATTCCATCATTCTGCTTAAAGTGGCACTCATCGACCGTAAAGTAAGGCATACGATTTACGTAATTCTCCTCAAAGATCTCATATACCCACTGTGGAGATAACTCCTTATGCTCCTCATCGGAAACCTGCTTTACTGCATAACCGACTTCCTCACGCATCGCAACCGGCATAGAAATGGAGAAATTCTGCTTTAAGATGTAGCTGATTCCGCCTTTTCCGGACTGGCTGTTGATACGGATAACATCGCTGTCGTAAGTTCTTCCGACATCCACCGGATCGATCGGCAGATACGGAACCGTCCATGTCGTAAGCTTCTTCTCCTCTCTCCATGCCATACCCTTGGCAATCGCATCCTGATGAGATCCGGAAAAAGCAGAGAATACAAGATCTCCTGCATATGGTGCACGGTCGCCAACCTGCATTCTTGTAAGACGCTCATAAGTTGCACGGATTCTTGGCATATCCGCAAAGTCAAGTAACGGATCGATTCCATAAGAGAACATATTCATCGCAAGTGTGATGATATCCACGTTACCGGTACGCTCACCGTTTCCGAAAAGTGTTCCCTCGATACGATCAGCTCCCGCAAGAAGTCCAAGTTCCGAATCCGCAACACCACATCCTCTGTCATTGTGAGGATGAAGGCTTAATACAACATGATCTCTGTATTTTAAGTTTTTGCTGACATATTCGATCTGTGTTGCAAACACGTGTGGCATCGCCGTCTCAACCGTTGCCGGGATATTGATGATTGCCTTATGTGCTGCATCCGGCTGCCATACATCAAGTACTGCATTACATACCTCAACCGCATACTCGACTTCTGTTCCGTGGAAACTCTCCGGGCTGTACTCGAATGAGAAATCTCCGTCGGTCTCGGAAGCAAGTTTCTTTAACAGTTCCGCTCCGTCCACAGCAAGCTTCTTGATCTGTTCCTTATCTTTCTTGAATACCTGCTCTCTCTGTGCAACGGAAGTTGAGTTGTACAGATGGATGACTGCGTGTGGCGCACCTTTTACTGCCTCAAACGTCTTCTTGATGATGTGCTCACGAGCCTGTGTTAAAACCTGAACCGTCACATCCTCAGGAATCATGTCGCGCTCGATCAGCGTACGCATAAAGATAAACTCTGTCTCGGACGCTGCCGGGAAACCAACCTCAATCTCCTTGAATCCGATATCGACGAGCATCTGGAAGAACTCTAACTTCTCATCTAAACTCATCGGCTCGATCAAAGCCTGATTACCATCTCTCAGGTCAACGGAACACCAGATTGGTGCCTTATCTATGTAATCTTTCTTCACCCAATCATACTCACATACCGGTGGGAGAAAATACTGTCTTTCATACTTTTCAAAATTCTTCATATTGTTCCTTCTTTCAAAATTAAAATATATCAAAAACTATGATAGAATTTTATCACAGTAATTGATATATTCAATGATTAAATTTATGCAATTTAGTTGATTTATTTTAAGAATCCGCTTACAATACGCTCTTCCGCTTCCTGTTCGGTCAGTCCAAGCGTCATCAATTTGAGGAGCTGCTCTCCTGCAATCTTACCGATTGCGGCCTCATGGATCAGGCTTGCATCAACGTTTGCGGCCGTAAGCTGAGGGCTTGCGGATACCTTTGCGGAATCCATAATAATAGAATCGCACTCCGTATGTCCGCTGCATGCTGCATTACCATTTAAAGTACTGCTGAAATGCTGGGTACTCTTGTTCCTTGCCACGGTACGGCTGACAATATTGCAGCTGCTTCCGGCTCCGTTTAAGTCCGCAACGAACTCGGATACCGCATTCTGCTCACCGGTCGTCAGGACTTTCTCCTGCACCTCAAGTGTCGCATTCTCCGCAAGGGTTGCAATTGTTTTGCGAAGCGTATCATCGATTCCGGAGATCTGCGTCGCCTCAAGAACCATGGATGCACCTTCCTCAAGATGAACTTCCGTTGTCGGGTTCATCACACGCTTGCCTCTTCCGTCGCCTTCGCCATAATGTTTCTCCACGTAACGAACCTTCGCATTCTTTCCTACGAAAAAGCGATGCAGACCATCATGTGCACTGTCTCCGCCGCCACAGTTGTGGATACCGCATCCTGCCACGATTGTAACATCACAGTCCTCTCCCACATAGAAATCGTTGTATACCATCTCTTTCATGCCACTCTGTGAGAGAATAACAGGGATGTGAACACTCTCATTCTTTGTTCCCGGCTTAATGATAATATCGATGCCGGATTTGTCTGTCTTGCTGACAATATCAATATTAGCGGTCGTATTTCGCTCGCTGCTTACTCCGTTGACACGGACATTATATGCTCCTACCGGAAGCGCATCTAAGTCAGCAACTTCCTTCAGCAGGCTTTTTCCAATCTCGTCTATCATCTTAATCCTCCATCTTGTTCATAAGGACATCGCATCCGGCCTTGGATGTGTGCATAAGACCAGGAAGAACTTCATCCTTCGGTCCGTACTTTTCAACCATTCCGTCCTTGATATAGATAATCTTATCCGCAATGTTTAAAATACGCTCCTGATGGCTGATGATCAGGATGGTTCCGTTATTCTCCCGCTGCATCTTCTCAAACACATGGATCAGGCTGCGGAAACTCCACAGATCGATTCCTGCTTCCGGCTCATCAAACACAGAGAACTTCGATCCTCGCGCTAAAATCGTAGCAATCTCAATACGTTTAATCTCTCCACCGGAAAGACTTGCATTCAGTTCACGATCTATATAATCTTTCGCACATAATCCTACTTCCGACAGATAGGCACATGCCTCATCGATCGTCAGATCATGTCCTGCCGCGATCGTAATAAGATCACGCACGGTAAGTCCCTTAAAGCGGACCGGCTGCTGGAATGCAAGACTGATTCCAGCTTTCGCGCGTTCTGTCACGCTGCAATTTGTAATATCCTCGCCGTCAAGTAAGATCTGTCCACTTGTCGGCTTAACAATTCCTGCAATCACCTTGGCAAGTGTCGACTTACCACCACCGTTCGGTCCGGTGATCACAACGATCTTATCATCTATCTTCAGGCTGACATCACGAAGGATCTCCTTGTTGTCGTCATCCGCCTGAAACCCTACATTTTTGAGTTCGAGCATCTTTTTTCATCCTTTCCTAGTACTCATAGGGAGTATTATACCAAAGATGTGATTTTTACAAAACAAATAATCTGTACTTTTTATGATACAAAATGATTATTCCGTCGCACGCATGACTGCAATTGCCGACTCGAGTGCCACATCACTCACCTGATTTTCACGCACCCACTGCTTTAACACATCGTCTTCCTCTCCACGGATCAGGGACAATGCATAGCGGTTGAGTTCGTTTCCGTAATGCATCAGCTTGGCGAAATCATTGCAGCGGTCAAGCAGATTCGTGCCATACTTCTCCTGTTCAAGACCAGCGATCGCGATAATCTCCATGCACAGATGAAGCTCGCCCGTAATGTCCGAAGCTTCCATCAGCAGATCCGGTCTGGCTTTCCTTGCAGCAAGAAAATACTGCATGGCGCCCTCATAATCCCTCGCCTTAAAGAATTCGGCAAGTTTCCTCTTCGTCTCTGTCACTTCCGCTTTCTCGCCGAACATGCCGACCATACACTCATGCACGTTCAAATGATTCTGTACGATCCATACATATTGAAGAAACTCCGACAGGAATCCGAAGATACGCCTATGGTAGGAATCTTCCTCCTCCACTTTAACGCGTGACTGTACGTTAAATAAGATGTCAAAAAGCCACGCCATATATGCATCATAGATTTCTTTGCGTGTGATCAGCATATTTCCGAAATAGGTATGCTTCTCCGCCACAAGTTTCTCAAACGTATTTCCGTATTCAGGATATAATTCCCGCAACACCTCTTCGGTTGTATCAAGGTACACCTTCTTGTGATGATGCACAAAGCCTTCCTGATAGGGGAAATTCAACTGCAGATTCTTCGTTGTAATAATGTCGTAAGTTTTTAGAACCTGCCTGATTTTTTGCTGATCAAATAACGCGCTGTCATGATCGAGCAGATACCGTCGGTAATGACAGATTCCGATGTAATCCGCATCGGAATTCTTCCATACCCAGTACATTCCCGTCAGTTCACTGTAATAACAGTTCTGATCCGAGATATTATCACCGGAATCATCTCCAACATAAGCCAAAAGCTCGGATTCTTCGCCTGGATGCGCAGTAAGCCACGCCCTTCGTCCCACGTGAACCGGCACGTAGATCGGGTCGTCCGGTCTGGTAAATGGTTTGTGTGTCATCACATAAATCTGTACTTTATTTTTCATTTTTCCGCCTTCTTCACGCGTCTGCGTCTTCTTCTGCGCCTCGGCTTCTGCCCGTTCTCCTTACGGAAAGCCTGGATTGTCTCCCAGATCTTCGTGTAATCCCGCTCAAAAAGCTCCTCGGAAAGCTGCTCGGAAAGCACTTCCGGCTCAATTTTCTCCACAATCTTATCCGCAACAAAACGCTTGCTTTTCTGTTTATATGCAGCCATGCGATTCAGTTCCTGAATATGTGCCAGCTCCGGTCGCCAGAGGATTTCGATCTTATGGCTCCAATCCATCTTGGGATTAGGCTGCGCCTCACGCATCAGATAAAAGTCTGTCTTCTCACCCTCCTGCTCCACCGTGATGATACCCCACCACTCCGGAACATGTTCCTCAATGTGCGCAGCGTGACTTGTTCCGACCACTACCATATTATAATCGTAATATAAATTATAATCCCGGACCTGCCGCTCCAACCGGGCGTAGGTATCCGCATCGCTTTTGATCTCGATTCCGTAGAGAGCCTTTGGCACGACCATCACAATATCCGCGCGCGACTGCCCCATTACCTGTTCCTCGAGAAGGCGCACTTTGCCGTAACGATCCTCCAGGAACTCAAACAGAGGCTCCCTGATATCTTTATCGTACAGCATTATTTCTCAAGCTTTGCATCGGCTTTTGCCTGGAATTTCTCGTTGAATACGATAAAACGCTCGTGCTCACCCTCGCCGATCAGGCCTTTTTCATCAAATGCCTTAACGGAAAATGTGAGTGCCCGTCCGTCCACCTTGATCAGTTCTGTCTCACAGGTAACCTTCATGCCAACCGGTGTTGCTGCCACGTGCTTCACATTCAGTGCGGTTCCGACAGTTCCGCTTCCCTCTTCGAGTTCTGACGCAACGCTCTCATACGCGGTGTTCTCCATCAAGGCGATCATTGCAGGTGTTGCAAACACGTCAAGCGTACCGCTTCCCATCGTCTTTGCAGTGTTTTCATTGGTCACCATAATCTCCTTTGTTCCTTTGATTCCAGCTTCTAACATATTTTTATCCTCCAAATTATATGATGATTATATTTTTATCAGGAAATGGTTCTATGCAAGCCATGCACATTGTTCCCAAATAATTTTCTTTCTTCCTATACCAACCGTATTTTCTTCCATCCACCCTGGCGGTAACGGACGAAGGCAATGAGAAATCCACATGCCCATCCGATTGGGTTCGCCCACATAATGATCATACCCGCAGTCGCATCCGCAAAAATATAAGTTAATGCGACTCTCGTAATCAGATTGATCAACGTAACGGACATAAACCAGCCCATATCTCCGGCACCTCTAAGAACTGCCGAAGTCGTATTCATCGCACCCATGACAAAGTAGAACATGGATACGACCGCGATATACTGCGCTCCCATCGCAATCGATTCTCCGTCTGTTGCGGCATTCATGAAAGCACCGATACACACATCGCCGAAGAAGAATAAGAAAACACCGATCGCCAATCCAATCGATACCGCCATGATCAGACCGATATGGTAGCCCTTCTTCGCACGTTCCGGCTTGCCTGCCCCCATATTCTGCGCCACAAATGTCGATACCGCGTTGCCGGCATTGACCATCGGAACGATCGCCATACCATCGATCTTGCATGCTGCAGTATAGCCTGCGATAAAGACCGATCCGAAACGATTGACCGCCGCCTGGATCAGAAGCATTCCGATGGAAACCATGGACTGCTGCACGATCGTAGGGATTGCCACTTTTGTCATATTTGCAAGCATTTCTCCGTCAAACCTGCGATACTCTCCGCATTGGATCCTGCTTAATCGGTTATACAATACACAAAACGAAAGAATAGCCGAGATTGCCTGCGCGATCAGTGTTGCCCACGCCGCACCCGCGATGCCCCAATGAAACTTTCCTACGAAAAGCAGGTCCAGCCCAATATTGAGTACCGATGAAAAAAGCAGAAAACACAGTGGCTTCTTTGAATCTCCCAGCGCATTAAACACAGATGAGAACGCATTATACAAAAACAGGAAGAAAAAGCCGTAAAAATAAATATTTAAATAGACTTCCGCTCCTTCGAAGATATTGTCCGGTGTTCCCATTACCATCAGAATCCATCGGCTCAGGACTCGTCCCAATATACTTAAGATTAATGAAAAAACAACGATGGAACGAAGCGCTGTCGAGATTGCTGTCTTCATATCCTCGATCTTCTCTGCCCCGAAAAGCTGCGAGATCACGACCGAGCAGCCGATTCCCGTTCCTACCGCAACCATAACAAAAAGCATTGTGATCGCTGTGGACGCGCCGACTGCCGCAAGCGCGTCTGCGCCGACCAGTTTTCCTACGATCATAGAATCCACCAGATTATAAAATTGCTGAAAGAGATTTCCAAGAATCATTGGTATCGCAAACGCCAGCATACACTTGACGGGACTGCCCTCTGTCATACTCCCTTTCATTTTATGATTATCACTCATTGATCATTTACCTCATATTATCGTCATGCGTCTGCAATCGTACCACTTTTTGTCCCAAAAGTCCAGTCCCGGGGCAGTTTATAAAGATTTTAGAAATCTGTCAAATGCCTATTTTAAAGCAACCGCGCCTTTATTGTTAGCACTCATTTAAAAAGAGTGCTGATTTTCTATTGACTTTTATTTTTCCGAGTAATATCATCATTATTATAAAATAAAATGCAATGGAAATCGTTACAGATACAATTGCAATCAAGAAAAGAACGAAGAAAAGGAGATGCATAACATGGCAAATAAACACGGAAATTTATCCATCGACAGCGATAACCTGTTTCCAATTATCAAGAAATGGTTATACTCTGATCATGATATCTTCTATCGTGAATTAATTTCAAACGGCTGCGATGCTATCACAAAATTAAAGAAACTGGATATGATGGGCGAATACACGCTTCCTGCCGATTACAAGGCAAAGATTCAAATTATCGTCAATCCGGAAGAAAAGACCTTAAAATTCATCGATAACGGACTTGGAATGACATTCGATGAGGTTGAGGAATACATTAACCAGATTGCTTTTTCCGGTGCAACGGATTTCGTCGAAAAGTACAAAGATAAATCCGATGCCGATCAGATCATCGGTCACTTCGGACTCGGCTTTTACTCTGCATTCATGGTTGCAGACGAAGTAACGATCGATACTCTTTCTTATAAAGAAGGTGCTACTCCTGTTCACTGGGCAAGCGACGGCGGCACAGAATTCGATATGACCGACGGAACAAAAGAAGGTGTCGGAACCGAAATTACCTTATTCTTAAATGAGGATTGTCTGGAATTTGCAAACGAATACCGTGCAAGAGAGATCATTGAGAAGTACTGTTCTTTTATGCCGACCGAAATCTATTTAAGTAAGGCAAATGCTCCGGAAGAATACGAAACGATCGATAAAGAAGATAAACTTGACACCGATAAAGTAATCGAAGAGATTCACGAGGAAGCCAAAACGGAGGAGAAAGAGAACGAAAACGGCGAAAAAGAAGTCGTTGAAGTCTCTCCTGCCAAAGACAAGCTTAAAATTGTAAAGCGTCCGGTTCCGCTAAATGACATCCATCCTCTTTGGGCCAAGAATCCAAGCGAATGTACGGATGATGAGTATAAGGAATTTTACCGCAAGGTATTCTTAGATTACAAGGAGCCACTGTTCTGGATTCACCTGAACATGGATTATCCGTTCAATCTCAAGGGTATCCTCTACTTCCCGAAGATCAACACCGAATATGATTCCATCGAAGGAACCATTAAGTTATATAACAATCAGGTATTTATCGCAGATAATATCAAGGAAGTCATTCCTGAGTTCTTAATGCTCTTAAAAGGCGTCATTGATTGTCCGGATCTTCCTCTTAATGTATCACGTTCCGCTTTACAGAACGACGGTTTCGTCAAGAAGATTTCCGAGTACATTACCAAAAAAGTTGCCGACAAACTCATCGGAATGTGCAAGACCGATAAAGAATCTTATGAGAAATACTGGGATGACATCAGCCCGTTCATCAAATATGGTTGCTTAAAGGATGAGAAATTCTGCGACAAGATGAATGATTATATCCTCTTTAAAGATATAAGCGACAAGTATCAGACTCTTCCGGAACTTCTTGCTCCTGTCGAGGACGAGAAAAAGGCTGAAGATACTTCCGCTGAGAATACCGAGGAAAAAGCTGCAGAGAATACCGATAACGCTGAGAGCGCTGACGATAAAGAACCGGAGCGTGACACCGTCTACTATGTAACCGATAAGATTCAGCAGGGACAGTACATCAATCTGTTCAAGGAGCAGGGAATGAACGCAGTCATCCTTGATCACAATATCGATACTTCTTTCATCACCCAGCTTGAGCAGCGTAACGAGCATTATCAGTTCAAGCGTATTGATGCTGACCTGACCGATGCATTAAAATCGGACAATACCGAGGATCTGACCGAAGCAACCACAACTCTTTCCGAGTTATTTAAAAAGACATTAAATAACGATAAACTGACAGTTAAGGTGGAAGCTTTAAAGAATGATGAGGTTGCATCTGTCCTGACGCTCTCCGAGCAGGGAAGACGTATGCAGGATATGATGAAAATGTATGCAATGGGCGGCATGGGCGGAATGGATCCGAATATGTTTGCCGCAGATCAGACACTGACATTAAACGCAAACAATGCATTAGTTCAGTACATCTTAGAGAACAAAGATTCCGAGCATGTACCGATGTTTGCCGAGCAGTTATACGATCTGGCAAGGATTTCGAACCAGCCACTGTCCGTCGATGACATGACCAGATTTGTAAAACGAAGTAACGACATCATGCTCCTTCTCACAAAGTAATTACATACCATATGATCATTGCAATACTCCCCTGTCTTAAGGCAGGGGAGTCATTGTTATCTGCATTCATTTCACTCTTTATTCCACACAAAAACTGCCGCCCGCATAGTTACCGGATACGACAGTTTTTCTTTTCATGCTGATTCAATTTTCTTTTATTTATCCACACAAACAATACATTTGTCACACAGGCGACCATCGTTCCAATCACAATTCCCGCAAAAACATCCGTCGGAAAATGCACGAAATGATACAGACGCGAGAACGCAATCAGTGCAGCCAGAACCACTGCTGCAATTCCCCATCTTCTATTATAAAACAGTATTGTCACCGCCGCGGTAAATCCGTTCATCGAATGTCCCGATGGAAAAGAAAAATCCGTTGGATTCCTGACAAGTAATACAACCGTCGGATCGATCCAGCACGGCCGGTCGCGGCCGATCGCATTCTTTAGTATCAGATTACCTATCACAAAAGTCACCAGCATCGCCACTGCCATCTGTGCTCCGCATCGTCTTGTTTTCTTCATAATAAGGCATATGATCGCCAGAACAATCCACATGATTCCGGCATTACCGATGGTCGATAAAAACACCATGCTCTTATCCAGCACCGGATGGTGGATCTGCTGCAATGCATACAGCCAGTCAAATTCCCAACCCATATATACTCCTTCTTCTAAGTCTGATCCGTTTCCGTAAAATATTTATCATACACATCAAAAAAGGAATCCGTTGTAATGTCCGAAGTATCCTCCAATGTGATCTCTTTCCACAAAGAATCATTCATCTCAAAAGCCGCAGAATCCACAAACGACTGATAGGCATCCTCGAACTGTTCCTTTTCACGCTTGATGCGGATATTGCTTTTATTCTCCTCTGTCAGCTGTTCCTCTAGCTTGTTCAGACACTTGATAAAATAAAATCCATCCTCCGTTTCAATCATTTCCGAACAGGTATCATTATCAAGATTAAATGCTATGTTCTCCACATCCTGTGGGTAATCACCACGTGCAACGGTCGTCTCAATCTTGCTTTTTTCATTATAGGTACCGGCAACGGCCGCAAAATCCTCACCATCTTTTAATTTCTTCTGCACTTCTTTTGCTATACCTGCATCCGTCACATAAATCTGCTGAACCCGGATCACGCGTGCCTCATCATCGCTGACTTCCTCATCAATCCCCTCTGTCATAGTCCGATACAGCTTTTCTGCCAGCGCATAACTTGCGTAAGCCTCCTGAATATCCGATTCATGCACATCCATGTAGGATTTTTCCGCGTCACTCAACGAAGCAAAATACTCTTTGGCCGCCTTCTTCGCCAGATCCGATTCCGCATCGGTAAGACGCATCTCCTGTTCCTCCGCAAGCAGATCCATGCATGCAATACGCGACAATTCCTGAATCGTCACATCCTTGACATATTGCTCCAAGGACTCCTCGCCGAAATCATACTGCCACAGATCCATTCCATATGCAGAACCATACAGATTACGATAATTGCACAAATACAGCTTCGCCAGCTTAAGCGAACACTTGTAATCATTAATTTGAAAAACACTCTTGTTATTTGACAGCCGGATCGACTCTAATTTTATCTGCGTATTCCCCACCTTGCAGCCGGTCAGTGAAACCGTTGCAAAGGAGATTGCCGCCAGGAGTCCGATCATTCGATTGTATTTCTTTCTCACTGATCTATCCCTCAACAATCAGGAAACGTCCACTTGGAAGTGCAAATACTTCGCTCGCGTCAAGGATGTCCTCATCACTCATCCCCGCGATGTCCATTCCCGCTTCATCAAAATAATCTTTAACATCCTTCAGATTCTGGCAAACCACTGCCATACAATCTTCCAGGAACTCTTCCGCTTCCTCCGGCGTCTCCGCTACCTCTTCTGAAAAGAGCTGCTGCTGATGTGCCAGAAAATACTCTAATACTTCGTCATCATATTCATACATCACTACGCCCTCCTTACAACTTCATAAATTTGCCGATTTGTAAGACAAACCTTTTCTTATATATCTTTATATACGTTATACTTAACAGTATTATACCGAAGTTCTCCATTTGCCACAATATATTTATTATGTAAAATGCATTGCATATCGGAAACATAAATCATAACGCAGAAAAACATGCATTTCATTACAGTTTCAGATCGTATCCCACACGCCGCAACTCCTGATAAAGTCTTGCCACAGGAAGCCCGACCACATTGTTATAATCGCCCTCTATTTGTTTAATGTAGATTGCACATCGTCCCTGAATGCCATAACTTCCGGCTTTGTCCATTGGTTCTCCAGTTGCAATATAGCGGTTGATCTCGTCCTCATCCATTGGATACATCGTAACATCGGTTTTTTCGAAAAAACAATATTCACCGGTACGTCCGCTTTTATCAATGAAAACCAGTGTAATTCCGGTATAGACACTGTGCGTATTTCCCTGCAACAGAGTAAGCATTCTCCCGGCATCCGCTTCATCCCTCGGCTTACCGAGAATTTCATCCCCGTATGCGACCACCGTATCCGCACCGATTACAAGAATGTCCTGCGGTGTAGCAAGATCCGGATGCTGCTCATTGTAAGTAAGCACGCCCGCAGCGACCTCTTCCGCCTTCTGACGTGACAATTCGGACACGACCGCATCCGGACGGCTCTCTGTAATGACTTCTTTACCCTTGGCCGGACAGATTTCAAACTCCATACCGATCTGTTCCAATAAAGCTTTGCGCCGCGGCGATGCGGACGCTAAAATGATCTGACTCATAAATTCACAACCTCCTGCAGCCGGAACGAATAGATTAATCGCTCCTTCGCTTTTATCTGCCTGTCCTCTCTTGAAAATACACGGCTTAATGCATCCGCATACAGCTCAAGCTGCTTCTGATAACGAAGCACCAGTTCATCGGCCGCCTTCACGCGGTCCGTCTTATAATCGAGCAGCACAATGGAATCTTCTTCCAGCCAGAACACATCGATGATACCCTGCACAAGCACATCCTCATACTGCATAACAAACGGCTTCTCCCGGTACAGATCCCCGCACAGCGCAGCATGCGCCATCCTTGTCGCCACATCGCTTTGCACAAAGTTCTCGATCATCGCCGGAATCACAAGATCTGCCTGTTCGATCGTCAGTTCTCCTGACGCTGTCATACGATCCAGTTCCTTTTGAACAAAGCTTTGTACCGCATCCGGATCCTTTGTATCCACATTTGCTAACGCTTTAAAATCCAGACATTCCATCACCCGGTGTACCGCAGTACCGCGGAGTGCCCCCTGATTAACCTCTCCGGCAGTCTCTTCCTGTGTCTCTCTTGCAAAATCCGGAATATAGGACTCATGCTCCTCCAATAAGAACTCCGGCACTTGTGCCTCGCCCTCACTGTGATCGTATTGAATTACCATCGAATCATGCTTTAACTCCGAAACCGAATACTTGCTCTTCTTTCCTGCTTCACTCCGGTACGGATATTCATATGCAAAAAGCGCCTCATACTGATTCTTCTGCGCATCATCGGCCTGATTGATCCGCTGCAAAAGTTCCTCATAATCCACTCTCGCCTCTGCCGCTGCAGCCGCTTGTTCCATTACGATATTTTTCGGTTCCACCACACCGATCGAATAACGTTCCGGATAAGAAAGCATCGCAGGCAGAATCCAGTCCAGATAACAAGTTGCACCGGCACGCTGCCTGTAACTGATCGGCTGTTTTTCAAGTGTATTTCCCTCATACTGACCGATCGTCTTTGCCTCATCCTTAATAACACCGCTTAAGATCAGTTTCTCCTTTGCACGCGTTAGCGCTACATAGAGCACACGAAGTTCTTCGCCAAGATTCTCTCTTCGAATCTTATCTGCTATCTCTGCGCGAAACAAACAATTGCGCTGCCTCTTCGGCTGCCCGTCTATCTCGCAGATTCCCATACCGAGATCCGGATGAACGACCAGCTTCTCATTGGCATCCATCTGGTTAAACTTCTTGGCAAGTCCCGATACAAACACGATTGGAAACTCCAGTCCTTTGCTCTTATGAATGGTCATAATACGAACAACATTCGCATTCTCCCCGGTCGTATCTGCCTCGCCAAAGTCGATCTCATATTTCTGCAGCAGATCAATATACCTGATAAAGTGAAACAATCCGCGATAACTCGTCTTCTCATAATCATTCGCTTTCTCAATGAGCATCGCAAGATTCGCCGATCTGCGCTCACCTGCCGGAAGCGCCGCAACGTAACTTCCGTATCCCGTGACATCCAAAATTTTCCGGATCAGCTCATGAATCGGCAGATCCCGCATTCCGCGAAGCAACACATACTTCTCATGGAAATCCACAAGTTTCTCGTCCGCATCTTCCTCCTGCATTGCCGATAGTGCAGCTGCCGCAAAAGGCACCGTCTCATCACCGACACGGATCTGTGCCAGTTCTTCCTCATCCAGCCCGACAATCTCCGATTTCAGCACAGCTGCCATCGGAATATCCTGATACGGATTATCAAGGATGCGGAGCATATTAAGCACCGTCTGGACTTCCAACGCCGAAAAATATCCGGTTGCCGATTCCACGTGCGCAGAAATTCCATGCTCCGAAAGCACCTGCACAAAATCCGTTCCCCAGTTTTTCAGGCTTCGGAAAAGAATGACGATATCCGAATACTTCGGCGCTCGAAGCTCTCCAGTCGCTTTATCCGTCACTTTTCCGTCCCGCATCAGCTGCTGAATTCTCGTCGCCACAAGATGCGCTTCAAGCCGTCTCTTGTCCAGATCCGGCTCGTCAGACAGCAACTCATCCTGCTCATCCACAAGAAGCAGTTCTGCTTCCATGTTGCCTGCATCTGGATATACCGCTCCACAATTGAGTGCCGCATCTTCATCGTATGCCACACGTCCCAGATCCGGATTCATGATCTTATAGAAGATATCATTACAGAAATCCACCACCTGTGGGCGGCTTCGGAAATTCTGGTGCAGATCAATCCTCTGGTGTACACTGTCCGTCACATCAAACCTTCCGTATTTTTCCATAAAGAGTTCCGGTCTTGCCAGTCGGAACCGGTAAATGCTCTGCTTGACATCACCGACCATAAACATATTATGTCCGCCATCCGCTTCCTTTGAGATTGCGCGCATGATGGCTTCCTGTACCAGGTTGCTGTCCTGATACTCGTCGATCATGATCTCTGCAAAATGCGCCCGAAACTCTGCCGCCGTAGTCGTAGGCTCCTTCGTCTTATCATCTACCAGTATTCTCAATGCAAAATGCTCAATATCCGAAAAATCTACAATACGTTTCTTTCGCTTGGCAAGTTCCATCTGCTTCGAATAAGAAAGCGTCAGCCTCACCAGTTCCTCTGCTACCGGCCGAAGGCGTGTGATCTGCTCATACAACGCCGCAACATCCATTGCAAAATAAGCTTTCTTAATCTCATCAATTTCTTTCTTGATCGCATTTCTTCCGTTCTGTACGGCTTCTTTTTTTAACACATCTCCGGCGAATTTTCGAATCGGCGAGAGATTTCCGAACTTAAGCCCCGCAAAAAAGCCGGAAAGCTTCTCATAATCATCCGCCTCTTCCACACCTTCAAGAAGCTCCATATCCTGTTCGAGCGTCGATGCATAGACCTGCGGTCCGTCCGGCAGGATTGCAATACGATGCAGCTTTTCAAGCTGTCTTTTCATGTCAGCAAGAACCAGCCGCACATGTTCCGTCAGATCCCGCATCATCTCGGACTGCAATAACGCTTTCGCATCCTTCGCCTCATAAGGCTTTGCAAGTTGTCCGATCCACTCCTTGGGCCACGGACTGCTCAAAGACATCCGATACAGTTTGCTTACCATGTCCCGGACAGCCTGATCACTCCGCTTATTCGAGTACGCATCTATGAGAGAAAGGAAACGCTCATCTTCCGCCTCATAATTTTCCTCAAAGACATGGTCCAAGACATCCTGCTCCAAAAGGCGTATCTCACCCTCATCCGCGATCCGGAAGTTTGGATCCAAATTAATTTCTTCAAAATGATTGCGGACAACAAACAGACAGAAGCTGTCAATCGTCGTGATCATCGCATTGTGAATGAGCGAAGACTGTCTTCTCAAGTGCGCATTATTCTGATTATCTCCACAATGTTTGTCAATTGCTGCGCCGATACGCTCACGCATCTCTGCCGCAGCCGCCTTGGTAAAAGTCACAACGAGAAGGCGATCAATATCGACTGGATTCTCCTGATCTGTAACACGCTTGATGATACGCTCGACAAGCACCGCTGTCTTACCGGAACCTGCCGCAGCTGATACAAGAATATCCCGGTCTCTCAGATCAATGACTTTCTGCTGTTCACTTGTCCACTGCATGCGATATGTCTCCTTTCTGCTTACACTCACATTTCTTACAATCCGTCACCATTTTCATATGATACTTTTCTGACTTTTGTCTGCGTTTATTGCATTTTCGGTCTGCATGCGTTCGATTACTTCATCCTTCTTCATAGACTCAAGATGCCGGTATCCGTATCCCGGGATCTTCGTATCGATGCCGCATACCGATGCATACGGACAGAAATTGCAGCTGCAGTCTGTTCCACTCTGGTACGGATTTACGCTGACATCCCCTTCATAGATCTTCTTTCCCTGCTCCGCGATCTTGTTATGCACATACTGCTCAAGGATTTCAAATTCTTCCGTTGTCGCAACTTTCGAGCGAGCAGATAATTCCCCGGACTTCTTAAGTTCCACCGGGATCACTTCCGATTTGCCCTCTAAATTTTCATCCATCGCAAGATAGACCTGCGCATCCGCATTCACAAGTCCGTCCGGTCGTAATGCCTGAAGAAGAGCGTGCTCCGCATCGGCATCCGTCATGCCCGTATCCGCATCCAAAACCGGATCATCGATGTGATAATAGAGGATTCCGCCCGGAAGAACATCTTTTGTCGTATTCTTCGCCTTACCGAGTTCCATCGCGGCATTCATGTATACAACAAGCTGCAGCTGCAGCCCCTGATAGATACGGATCAGATCAAACGATGTATTTCCTGATTTATAGTCAATAACTTTGACACATAACTTCTCTCCGTCATCAAATGTATCCATACGATCGATTCGACCGGTCAGCTTCATCGAGACATCATCCGATAAAGCATATTCAAGCGCATCCATATGATCCAACTCCGAGAAGCGCACCTCGAATTCCTTTGGAACGAACTGTCCCGCACGCACCTGTTTCGTCAGCGCCCAGACCGTCTGCTGAAAAATGCCCATCATCCGTTTCGTGCGATACCGGCTCTCCGCCGAAGCATAAATGCTCATATCCGGATACCCTTCGATTGCTTCCTGCATGGCCTCAGCCGCAAGTGCCTCTCTTGTCTCATCCGGCACACCGAACCAGTCATACTGCGAAGCCTCCAGCTTCAAACTGTACCTCTGTAACGCCGTATGATAGATATTGCCCATATCCACACTCTCAAAGCTGCTCGTCTGCCGCTCCGAAAGTTTTAATCCAAATTGAAGGAAATGCGCATACGCACACGCCGCAAAACGCTCAAGCCTTGTTACGCTTCCCTCCATCTTCCTTCCATATAAAGCAAGTGCCACTCCGCGACTGATCGGCATATTCTCATAACAGGCATACGAAGCGGAAAGCAGACGCCCGATCATCTCCCGGCCGTTTTCTTCTCCGGTCTTAAAATACTTTGCCAGCGCATACCATGCCTCATCACGTTTTCCATGAATCAAATAATCGATGGCAGCTTCCTTCGTATAGAAATCATCCCTCGCCTCAATATGTTCGATGTTTTTGAGTTCCAGCTTCGGGAAAAGCTTGCTTACTACTCCGATCAGATAAGATGGGCGGATTGCCTTACCCTCACTGTCCACCTTCGCATAACTGATATAGAGCTGTTCCGATGGTTTCGTCAGATTTCGGTACAGATAAAACCGCTGTATGAAAGCCTGCTCTCTGGCGCCCGGTGCAAGCTCCATATCCGCTTCAAGCAACGCCTCTCTCTCATACTCCGAGATAATGCCTCCTGCATTCGCAGACTTGGGAATAATCCCGTCATTAACGCCGACAAAAAATAAAATCTTGATATGATTAAGTCTTGTTCTCTCGATATCACCAAAGGTTACGCTGTCATATCCCGGCGGAATGACCGCAACCGATGCCGCAGATAATCCCGCATCAAGTACCTCGGTAAAGTCATCGATCACGAGCGGTTCTTCTCCCAGTAACTCATTGTATTTTTCAAAAAGTTGAAGGACGATTTTATAAATCTGTCCATATTCTTTTGCTTTGGTCTGCTCGTTCTGTTCCAGATATCGCTGCTCACGCGCCCACAACTGCCGCTCAATATCCAATCCGACCAGTACTTTATAATAAGCCACAATACCATCATGCACAGTGGCTTCTTTCTCTGCAAATACCGTTGTAAGAGGCATAAGGCTCTCCCATATCTGCACGCGCATCGCATCGAGTTTCTCCAGATCATATAACGCATGCTGTCCCGGCATCTTCAGCCAGCGCTTACTCCACGCTTTGCTGCCACGGATTCCTGTAGCAAGAAGATAATTGTCCAACCGATCGATGTCATCCTCTTCTATTCCGCTGAATCCGCATCGTAAGAATCGCATCACGGACTCATAACTGAAGTCACTGCTGATCACCTCAAGTCCCGCCCGGATAAACTCTGTAAACGGATGAAACAGAACTTCCTTTGTCGTATCCATGAAATACGGAATCTCATACTTACCAAACAATGGCTCAATATAATTCTGATAGGCTTCCATCGAGCCTGTCACGACTGCCATCTCACGATACCGGTATCCCTGGCGGATCAATCGGTTGATCTCTCTTGCAACCAGTGTCAGTTCCTCTCTTGGTGTGCGTGTCGATGCAAGATGTATCTGCTGTACTTCCCGATCGGTTTTTGCCGCAGATACACGAAACAGATTCTGCTCAAGGAACGCAAGATCCGGTGCTTTCACGAAACGTTTGTCCGCACTGTCTTCCAATACGATCGGATCAAGTACATCCACATGCAGATGATTCGCCATCTGCATCAGTGTCTGAATCGTTTTCTTGGAAAGATAGAATAATTCTTCCTCCCCCCTGCAGAGATAGAAATCCTCCCTCGCATCCATCGTCAGCGTCACGATCACACGCTCCGATACCTGGAGAAGTTCTCTCATGAGATCATTCTGGATCGGCGTAAATCCGGTAAATTCGTCAAACACGAGCACACTGTCTTTTAAAATATCAGAATCCTTTGCCATATCCGAGAGCACATTTAAGATCTCTTCTGCCGTAATATAGCTGCCTTCCATAAAGTCAGCAAAAGCCCGGTACATAGTCACAATATCACCGAGCTTTGCGCGAAGTACCGGCGATAGATTTTCTCTTTTGGTCACTTCTTCCAGACGGTCCGGCGAGACATTGTACTGCACCAGTTCCGAGATCAGCGACTTTACCTCACCAATATAACCCATACGGTTCATATTCGGACGAAGCACCGTAAGATGTTCCTCTTCTTTGCGGGCAAGCTTGCGGAGAACCAGATTCTTTCCTGTCTCTTCAAGTACCTGGATATCGTTTCGTCCCATCTCATCAAACACGCGATACGCCAGTCTCTTAAAACTGAGCACATCAATGTTCATGATCGCATGGTTCGGTGCAAGCTCCACAAGCTTCTGCTGCGTCTGCATCGTAAACTGCTCCGGCACAATGACAAGGAAATTCTGCTTCGGATGCTCCCCCGCCTGCTCCACGATCTGCCGATAAATATATTCTGTTTTACCACTGCCCGAATTTCCCAATACAAACTGTAATGACATACGCCTTCTTCCCTCTTTGCTTTCACCTACCATCTGCCAGAAACTGCGCGAAAATCTTGCTATCCTATAACTCCACACTCTTTTTGCATATTTTTAATAGATCTGCGCAAATATAATCGAAACCACAACCGTAAGAAGTCCGGATACCGCAATCGAAAGGCTGCTCATCGCACCTTCGATTTCTCCCATCTCCATCGCCTTGGACGTTCCCATCGCATGGGAAGACGAGCCGATTGCGATGCCTTTTGCCACAGGATCCACGATATGGAAAATCTTACAGATCTGTTCTGCAAACATATTGCCGATCACACCGGTCACGACAATGACCGCAACCGTAATCGTCACGATTCCGCCGAGTTCCTCCGACAGTCCCATACCGATGGCTGTGGTAATGGACTTCGGAAGCAGCGTGACATACTGCTTATGATCCAGCCCCATAACGATAGACAGGATCAACACACATACGGCAGACGTTAACGCTCCTGAAAAGATTCCCGCAATAATTGCCTTCCAGTTATGCTTCAGCGGCTCGATCTGCTCATAGAGAGGCACCGCGAGCGCCACGGTCGCCGGTGTAAGAAAATACGACAGATACTTTGCTCCAAATTCATAGGTATCATAATCCACATCAAACAAAACCAGGAATATAATAATCAGTGCAATTGAAATTAAAAGTGGATTAAATATTGCAACATTCCATTTTCGTTTAATCAAGGCACCAATCTCATAGGTTACAATACTGATAAATACTCCAAAGAAAATGGAGTCCTGTAAAAATTCATTCATTACTTTTCCCTCTTTCCGTGCGATTTTCCAATATGCATAACCCCCTGTGTCACAAGTCCCGATACACCCATAACAAGAACCGTCGATACGACAAGGATTAAGATAACCGGAACAAGGATCGGCTTTAACACACCCCAGCTCTCCAAAAGTCCCACTCCTGCCGGAATGAACATCATCGGCATGATCTCAATTAAAAATTTTGCGGTTTCCTGCACCTGCGAAAGCTGAATCAGTCCCGTCATCAATCCGATAAAAAGAAGAACCAGTCCGTAAATACTTGCCGGTATCTGAATCGGAACCAGATAATGCAGCACTTCTCCCGCAAACGAAAAAATCAGAATAATCAATAATTGTCTTAAATACTTCACACAACCACTCCTTAACGTCTCTTATCTTATTTTTATCATACGCTCTCTATTTTACCATCTTTAACGGACAATAGGGAGATGTTCTTATAAAAAACCAAAAATTTGTAAAAAAAGAACCCGGCCGGTTCTCATAAGAGAACCAACCGGGTTCTTGTCCTTTGCATTTACCTATTCGTAAATGTGTTTCTTCTTATCTTTGGCTTTCGCCTGTTTTTTCTTTAATGGATGTTTGGGATTCTTGTCAGCCATCTTGATACGCCTCTTTTCTGCTTAAAACTCATCTTAATTATTCGATGGCAATGTATTTATTTTCTTCAACTGCCGGTTTAGCTTCCTTCTTCGGAACAAACATCTTTAAGATACCATGCTTAAATTCGCCTTTGATATCCTCCTGCTTTACACCTTCGCCAACATAGAAGCTTCTTGAGCAGGCACCGACATAACGCTCCTTGCGGATGTAGTGTCCGGTCTCTTTCTCCTTCTCTTCCTTGTCAAGTCCCTTCTCGGCACTGATGGTCAGATAACCATTCTCCAGAGAAGCCTTGACCTCATCCTTGCTAAATCCGGGCAGATCAATCTCTAATTCGTATCCGTTATCCATTTCCTTGATATCGGTCTTCATGACACGTCCGGCATGTTTACCATATAATTTCTTCTCGACGTTCTGCATATCGCGGTCATCGTAGAATGGAAAATCTCCGAAAAAGTCATCAAACAAATTCTCTCCAAAAATACTAGGCATCAACATAAGTCATCTCTCCTTTTCTTTACGCATCCACGTTCTCGTGAATGCCTCATGCTTGTTTACCTTGTTTCCTTGGAACTGGGAGGTTTAGGAACACTTGAGAACTTCATTTCCTGTTCTCTTTTCATTCCCTTCCTTTGTTCTTGACTATGTTATAGCACTATTTGTTAGCACTGTCAATAGGTGAGTGCTAATTTTTTGTGAAGATTTTGTGAAGCCTTGATTTTACTATCTTCACTGGATGTTTATCAGGACTAATGCAGAGGTGACTTTATGAATTTTAATCTGAAACTAAAAAAATCCGAACATTCCGGAAAATGACACAAAAAGAACTGTCAGAGAAGATCAATGAAGTAGCAGACACTTTCGTTTACTATCACGACAATGATAGCTGGCCTGCCCATGCTCCTGTCTGTATATGGTTTGATTATGGGGTTCTGAATAATTTTCCGAAAGAATGGGTGGTTCGAATGGATGAACTGAAATCCGGTGAGATTACCAGAGATGAGTATTTTGAGTGGAAAATCAACTGGCCGTATACCTGTGATGATTGTGGAAAAGTTTGAACCTAAGAAACAATGGCGAATATAGCAAATACAATGCTCCCCAAAACTGGAAATATTCCAATAATGGGGAGCTACTATTCTTTTTTTAATCTAATGCTCTTCTACTATATGTATTTTTCATCACTCAACTACTTTATAGCCAGCATTTGTGATTACACAAATCTCTTCGCTTTTTCTTTCAATATATTTTCCTTTCAAACAAGCATTAAGTGCTTCCTCCCAAACAGCATATTCACGTCTATCTGGATACTCCTTAGCAACTACTTCGCTGCCAATCTGAATATATGTACCTGATTCCCTATCTGAAGTTATCAGAATCTGCCCTCCCGGTGCATCTGCCACTTTTTTAAGAAGTTGCTTCATTTCCTTTGTAATTAAGGCAGGTATAGCACTGATATTCTCATTTTTGATTGATACATCGCCATTTATTTCACAGATGAACTTGTCCCTTGCTTCTTCCCAAATAATATCTTCATTATCTGAAATATCAAATTCTGATTCTAATTCCCGTCTCAACTGATTCAGGCGATCTTTTACTTCTGAACGATCACCATCCAACTTAATAGCAATACAGTCACTTCCAATTACACCTTTCATTCCAGAAAAATCAAAACCAGGAAGAAGAAGTGAAGTTGCATTGGCTCTTAGTACCCATGCTGCGCCCATTTCATTTAAGCTGACTGGGCTTTCGTAATATTCTGGCGAATGTACGAAAATAATATGCAAGTCATAATTAAGGAACCGTTCCCTTAAAAAGTCAAAAATATTGGCTCCATTTGGTATTCCATATCCTGGGAGAGAGCTGCAAAAAATATCTCTGCGAGGACTTAAATTGATTGAACGAAGTAAATCCGCAATTTTTGCAACTTGATCCTTATTCTTAGAAGAATGACTTATAAATATAAGCGGTTTCTGTTTCACACCAGAAGCACCTCCTTGTGAATGTGACAATCCTGACTCTTTCTCCTCGTCCAGATAATATTTATCTATATTTTTTCTAATAGCCTGAAGTTTTCCGACAAGTTCAATAAAATAATACTTTTGCTCCGTAAAACCATCCAGACGCTTGCCACACAAATTGATAGTTTCCCATACAAAAATGTCATGAGTTCGATCATAAATTCCCTGTAATTCCAATTTTATCTCTTGAAGCCAATTTTGGAATTCAGGCACATCACTGATCCGTTCAAAGGATGTTCCCATACCGCCACCAAACGGATGAAACATCTTTTCTATTTCTTTTCGTGAATCTATAAGTTTAATTAAGTCTTTCTTCAATCATTCTACCCCCAATGCCTTAAACACCGCATCTTCCGCACTCTGATACGGAATCAGCTGAAATGCACTCATCAGATCAGCCGGAACGCTTGCAAAATCAACAAATGAGGTACTTGGAATCAGCACCTTCTTTGCACCGCTATCCAGACACACTTGAAGCGTGTTTGCAAGTTCATCCACCTTTATCATTGTGCCACTAATTGTTATATCTCCCAACACTGCCAAGTTGCTGACAACAGGCTTTCCAAGGGCAATCGAACAAAGTGCAATCAATGTTGGAAGTGCCAATTTGTCTGTCATACCGATACCCTGCAAATCCTGATAATTAATGATGTAATCCTTGGTTGAGGTGCTGATAGAACCGCTAATCCGGCTGCCATTCGCTTTCAGATAATTAAATGCCGTGTTCACAACCTCCTTACACTTAGAATCGCTGCCCAAACCAGTCCGTTCCATCTTGCCATTGCCCGGAAGCATCTGACTTTCCAGACGGAATACGCCGATCATGCCGCTTTTTCCTCTGGATACAGTATAAACCTGTCCGGGATTGCACATACCATCCGGTATCAGCTTACCGCCACCCTGTTCTGGTACGGAAACATAATGTTCTGACATATCTTCTAGATCTATATAAGAAAAGTTTACATCATAAAATTCCATGCCGCCCAGCTTCTTCAATTGCTCCTTGACACGGCGACGCATTTCCAATGCAATCTGAATAATTTCTTCCAGTTCTTCTTTGGTAAACTCACCATTTGGATACATCAACTTCAGATAACCGTCTATCATACGACGAACCGCAATTGTATCACGCTGATTCAGATTTCTTCCCAGGCGGAAATAGCGATCAAGTGCATCTCCATACTGTTCCTTACGGAGTTCCCGGATAAACTCTGCCAGATAATCACTGATAAAACCGTAATCATTGGTAAAGTGCTCCGGCCGGAACTTCGGAATCTCCCACCCCGGAAGATAACAGTGCATACGGTCAAGAAATGCTGTATCTGTTCCCATTTCCTGCGGGAAAGGTGCAAACAGACTGGATGTTTTCAACAGCACGTCCACACTCTGATTGATATTTCCCACAAATACCATGGACGCAGTAGCAGCTTTTTCTTCTTTGCCACGGGCAAAAGAACCGGATGCCATGTAGTCTTTCATAATCTGGATACCATCTTTATCCTTGAACTTGATACCTGCCACTTCATCAAAAGCAACGCAGTCCCACAAACCAACCAGTCCGACCGTTTTTCGTCCCATATTGTAAAACAGGTTTGCAACCGTCGTCTGTCCACCGGAAATCAAAATACTGTTTGGTGAAATCTCTTTGTAAAGATGAGATTTACCGGTGCTTCTCGGTCCAAGCTCACAAAGATTAAAGTTATTCTCAACTAATGGAATCATACGGGTCAAGAGCAACCATTTCTCACGGTATGTAAATTCATCCGGTTCCATTCCGATAGAACGAAGAAGGATATCCAACCATTCATCTTTCGTAAAAGCTTTTCGCCCTTGCTTTAGTTCATCAATATCAATGTGCGGCATCTGGATTGGTGTCAGCTTACGGATACTGATTGGAGAAATATCTTTCTGCTTTTTCTGTTTGGAACGAAGCGGATTTCCATCAATGTCCTCAATGCCAAAGTTATTGTCACCTTCAACCTCATAATCCAGCTGAACAATACACCAGATACCGCCACAGAGCAGGCGATCAAATTTTTCTGGATATTCGTCAGCAATCGGTACATTACCAACGCCCAAATTAGAAAACTCTGCAAAAAAGCAATCCTTTTTCATATCCAGTCGAACAGTCACCATATCAATGATTGTGTGACTGCCTTTTTTACGCAGCTGAGACAGAATTTTCTGTGATTCATCCGGGCGCACAAAATTGTCAGCAAGAATACGCTTCACATTCTGTACGCCTTTCTCTATAACAGTCTCATCATCTGAGCTGCAATACTGTCCCAACAAGAACTCAAGAACATACACTGGGACATTCGCCCCTTCTTTAATTTTCTTTGTCAGGTCTTTCCGAACAATCTTACCGTCAAAGTTCTGACGGAGCTTGTTCTTTATTTCTTCACGGGTACTTTCACTCTCTGCAAATTGCTCCATCTTTCTCTCCTCCTGCGGCATTAACTAAAAAAAATCAAACTCGTCCACCGCAAAGGCGATGTCAATCTGGAATGGCTCCCGCTGTGGCATCTGTAATCCCTGTTCATCTGCAATTACCAGATAATAAGTAGCTGTATTGCTGTATTTTAGAGATTTTAGATTAAACTGACAACGGAAAGTTCTTTCTGCACCGTTATCGCTGGTCTTATCTGCAATAATCTTCTGAATATCACTAATCTGCTTACCAGCCTCATCTGTAAAGTAAACCTGATAGGTTGCAGCTTCACGGTTTGTACTGACCGCATCTTTTTGATAGAAGTTCAATGAAAAAATCATATTGCTGATCTTACGGTTTGCGGACAGTAAATTGACCGTTACCGGCTTGGTATCATATTTCTGCTTATTTCGCCTATATTCCATAGAATCATTGCGGAGATAATGATACTCAATCACCGGAACAACCATTTCCTGTAAACTGATACCACCATGCACAAAATTCATACCGCCACCATTCATTTTGATACGAATACTTTCTCTCGGTGCAAATCCATCAAATTCCGTATTTCCGCCCAGGAATTTTACAGGCATCAAGTAATCTGGTTGCACACCTTTCTGCATAATTGCATATCTTCTGCCATATTCTACACACCGCTTGATGCTTTCTTTTTTTGTAATGTCAGGGTTTGTTACATCCACATCAAAAAAACCTCTTTTATCTACTTTGTCCTCTTCCTTCAAAGGACTGTATGTATAAAGAAATCCATGATCTGCTGTAATTAGAATATTTGTTCCGCCAAATTCATTTACGATAATACGCACAAGATTCTTTAATTCTGAAATTGCCTTGTCACACGCAGCAAAAACTGCAGTATCCGAAGTGTGGCTGGCTTCATCAATGGTATCGTGGTAAATATAGACCACATCCATACCTTTTACCAAAGCACTTCTTTCCGCTCGTTTCATAGCAATGATGTCATTATACTTTAAAGCCACGCTTGCCGAATCTTCTGTTTTCAGAACCTTATCCCTATAAGTACTTGCCGTAGACTGTCCATCTGCCAAAACCGTCAAAATATCGTTCCAAACCTCTACTGTCAATTCTTTGTGCGGCAACAAAGCTGCCATACCAAACTTTGTAGTAGAAGGGAAGATGCTCTGCATACTGCTGATAGAGACCTTACTTTGCGTTTCTCGCTGAAGCTGATCTGCCATCGTAGCCGCTACTTCATAACGCATGGCATCTGAGATAATTACAAATACTTTCGTATCCGAGGTTTGGATACGGGAACGGTAAAAATCCTCCTGTTGCGGTACTTCCAAAACTTTACCGTAAGTTGCCAGTTCATCCGCACATACATCCGACCAGTTGTTGCCCAACTCACCTAAGAACCAGTGCGTATAAAGTCCTTCCACCTTATCGACAACATGCTTGAACAAATCATCTAGCAGAATATTGGAAGTCTCCAAACTCTTTTGAAAACTAAGATGGAACAAACGGTAATAAGTGTCCATCTGATAGTAACTCTCAGTATATTCTTTCCAGATACTTTTCGCTTCTGCGGTATGGAATCCGGCAGAATGTTCCTTAAAGAAACTTTGCATATTCGCCACTTGTAAGATACCGTCATAAAAATTCTCAAATGGCTCATACCATACACAAGTTCTACGTTTTTCAACGGTATTCGTAATGGTATCCACATCAATAATATGGTCACTAATCTCTGTCATTAGCTTTGTCAGAATTACTTCGTTAATACACGGAAAGCACTCTGTTCCTACCAAATCTTCTACTGTCAGCTTTTCAAAACGCTGATACAGACGAGCTTCATCCTCAACATAACGTGCCACATCATATAATTGAGTAATGTTATCACTATGAAGCCATTCAGAAATAAAATCATAGCAGTATGCCTGATGAGGTATGGAAATAAAACTGTCCAGTCCGGCAAGATATTCCTGCCTCATGGTACGGGTCGCTGCAGTTAAAAGCAGATGAATTGCCAACTGCCCAAGATCTGGTTCTTCCTCCACAAATCCACATCCCTGACGAACCATCGCCCAAAAAGCTGCGTCTGCATGATATTTTACAAAATCCTGATAAACCGTATTATTATTCAAATCCAGTCCCTCCTGGAACACACTACGGAGAATCATATTGGGCTGTGCATCTTTCAATCCACAGATTGCCGCCATGACAGCCATGTGTAACTGTGCCGGTGTTTCCGGAACTTTATTCTGCGTGCTGACTTTCAAACGACGGTCTTTCGCATTGAAATAAGCACGATAATTTTTAACCTGTTTTCTCATTGCCGGATTTGATATAAGTCCCATCTCATCCATCCAGATAGAAATCAGATCCGCCCGAAACTCTTCACTGTAAAGCTCCACATCCAGAAGCCAGTTATCATCCGGGCGGTTATAGACACACGGACTGTAAACCAGATAATTTGTAGTCAAATCATCTACTGAAAGCAGTTTTTTTACTGAAAACGCATTATTTCCAGTCAGCGCAATCACCTTTGCATTTTCCAAAACCACTTCATCCAGCTTATCCTGAAATTCCTTATCTTCATCGTACCAGAAAATGATACGACGCTGATAAAACTCAGGCAGAGGTGCAGCAAACCTGCGATTTAAATCTTGTATTATTTTATCTGTATCCATGCTGTCCTCCTACCTTATAATTTTCCAATTTGCTTTTCGTTTTGTTCCGCCCTGTACCAATCTACCTTTTTCCTGTAAAGAAGCGAACATTCGAGAAATCGTTCTTTTCGATATACCCATTTTTTCCGCATAATATGCCTGTGTTGCAGACGGATTCTTCTCTATAATCTGCAACAATTTTTCTATCTGCGTCTGTTCCTTATTAAGCGGCACTTCAGCGCCATTAGTTCCATCATTGGCGCCACAATCAACGCCATTAGTGCCATTTTTGGTGCCATTGGCGTTAATTATGGCGTTATTTGTATCAACCTGGCCTCGATAAATATTGATACGCAAATCAACTTCGCCACCAATAAACTCCGGCTCCTGCAGTCCGGCAGCTTTTACTTTATCAATAATTCTCGGAATGCCGCTTCCCCAATGCTCGATCAGGTTCATATAAGCAAACGCATGGGCGAGGGCTTCATTTCTGATTTTGGAATAACCTTCTTTCATACGCTCCATAGTCTGTCCCATTGGCAGCTTTCCTGGAGAAGTAATTTCCAATCGGTTGTCATATACCGCAACCTGTATCGTACCATGATCCAGATAACTACGATGTACCATGGCATTGATAATCAACTCACGAATGGCATCCGGTGGAATCTCATAAATATCCTGCCGATAAATTCCCACAATAGTAGCACCCAGATGAATATTTCTTAAGACAAACTGAAATGCTTCATCTATCTGCTCCCAAAGCGGACCGGTATATTCTCTACGATCAACAAATACCGCTTTCGTTGTACCTTTGAACACACCACATTGCGTTGCAACATGAAGTCCTCCGTTGCCAGTCAAAATAGCAAACGCATTGGACGGATAATCTTTTCCATCACGCTCAATCAAAACACCCCAGGAACGTAGTTGCTGTCTGCCAACCTCTTTAATGGATGCTTTCTGTTCCTCAGTATGTGCGTTTTTGATTGCCTGCTCCTTCATAGCTTTGCAGAGAGCATCGATATCTTCATCCGTGATATTCAATCCTGTACACAAAGCCTGATCATAGTAGCGGTTACTGCCCTCAAACAACAACTCCTTTACCATATACTCATCGGCAAGGCGGGTAGTTCCGGCAACACGGACATATACACCACCATCTCTACCAAGAGCTTTGATATAATATGGACGTTGTCTGCCCTCAGAAACCTCTACCACAATAACAGTTTTACCATCAACCGTCTGTAATGTAATATCCGGGATGATTGCCGGTTCACAGCTGTCTGATACAGCATTGGCAATGGCATCCATTTTCTTGAACACATCTTCCTTGTCAAAGCCAACAACCTCTCTGGTTTTATCGTCAATTCCGAAAATGATTTTCCCTCCGGTTCCATTTGCAAAGGCAACCACAGATTTCATATATTTGATGCTTTTCTCCGGCAGGTTCTCTTTAAACTCTACATTCTTCGATTCCCCTGCAAGAATTTCTTCTATGGTCATCATATCACCTCGCTCTCTTTAACAGTCCTAACCACCATATTTTACTTGATTGATGAAGAAATTGAGCTCAGTGCTTTGCTTAAAGCATCTTCATCAGCCTTTTTTCTTCTCTCACTTTCCCACATACCGAGTATCTGATAAATGCATTCTAGTCGCAGTTTCTTTTGCTTGATAAACAAGTCTTTCAAGAATTCGTCTCAGATAAACATATGATCCAGCACCAACACCACTTGCAAAAAGTCCTATTGCAGTTCCAAGTTCCTTACGGTCTTCCTTAGAAATCACATGTTTATAAGCATCCAATTCCGGAAACGTCATATCTGCAACAGACGGATACTGCCCAATTTTCATCATATAATTATCTGTTGTCAGGACAATATAATCAAGATGATGTTCCTCATTCATGCTGCAAACAAATTGAAATACCAAAATCCTTGACACTTCTTCAATTTGTGATTCTTTCCACTTCCATACCGTATTTTGTTCTTCTATGTGTCCTCCAACCGTCGGTGTATTTTTAAGAATATACAACTGCTGAATTCTCCAAACTTCTTCTGAAAGTTTTTTTGAATAGCATTTATTATCCTTATCTTGAATATATATATAAGGCTTCATTGTAAAAACACGCTCTTCTTTACATTCTTTGCAATAAGCACTTATTCGGACTTTTCCATCAAGTAAAAGAATTAACTCTTCAATATTATCTTCATCTATTTTCATGAACTCATAAAGTCCAGCCGTTTGCAAAAAATTTGCAAATACACTATCTTTACCGGAAACTATATCGGATGGTATTGAATCAAAAATATTATGTCTCACTTTATTCTCTCCTTTACTACCGCTTTTTCAGGCACTTTCTCCTCATATTCCTGTTTCAATTCTTCTGCCAAATACGCATCGCTCATGCAATGCATATCGGAAACACCATCACGGATCAGCTGATAAACCTGGGAATGATAAAAGAAATCCAATGCCGCATCCAGTGAAAGTCCCTGCTGTTTAGCAAAGCACTCAATGACACGACTATATTTTTTCTGAAGCAAAATCGGATTTGCTGTCATAGTGTTTCACTCCCTTCAAAATGCAACAGAGACAATGCTTTCTCTGTGCGGAAACATATTTGCAGGTTCGGCTTTTCATAACGCAGACAAATGCCTGATAAACACGTTCTGCATCCACCCCCAGCTTTGCCGCTACATTTTCAATGCAAAATACAGCAAACTCTAGCTCACTGGAATTTTTGATTTTTTCATTCGTCATCATACGCAAGCCCTCCTTACTGTTCCTCTTTTTATCCGGAACAAATTCTACAATTTCTTGTAACTAATTGCCATGTTTTCACCTCAGTCTTATTTGTTTAAAATATCTGTTCACATTGTATTCAATTATCATATCATAGAAATGTGCTCCGGACTACTCCTTCTTTGCGCAATCTTCTAACATGAACTCTGCAATCTCCATGTTCAATTCATTATCTTCCACTAATAATATATGAAATCCTGAAATATCTGCATTTACCCCTTCATCATCCGATATTGGTTCCGTTTTTCTGCTGTTATCAATCTTAAAAGGAATCACAACTTTAAAACAGCTGCCCTCTTCCGGTTTGCTTTCAACAGAAATGGTTCCACCCGTTTTTTCTACCAATTGCTTCACGATCGGCATTCCGAGACCGGTTCCGGTATATTTTGAACGGGCAGAATTTTCCTCCTGAACAAATGGCACAAAAAGTTTATGCTTAATAAATTCTTCTGACATGCCGACTCCGGTATCTTTGATGCTGATATCATTATTTTTCAGATAGTCACGCATCATTTTTCTCATTGCTGCTTTTTGTGGGCTGTCTTTTCTTCTTGCCATAAAAATAACCTCCAAACTGAGTAATTTTATCTTACATCCGTTTGGAGGTTTACACAAACTTTGGGATACTCCCAATTATCAACAACTTGTTGACGATTTGTCGTCTCTTATTTTTGCTAATGATAGTTATGCCATTGCAGGCTCTCTCTTCTTAATAATCGCCTCAACTTCATCAACACCTGTTTCAGCTACATCTGCGATCTGATCCAATGTATAACCCTTTTTATACATATTCAGAATAAATTTTTCGCTTGTCTTTTCAGTAGCTCTTTCTTCAATTCCCGTACTCAGATTACACATAATTCTCACATCCTCTCTAAATTCTTGACTAATTGGAATATTATATTCATGTTCTATAATATCCAATTTTTCCTGTTCTTTCAGTT
>OBLI01000056.1_pt1 | contig 109187 bp, 91 predicted proteins | sample 1519701 | NCBI WGS metagenome assembly OBLI01 (sample SAMEA3663005, study PRJEB22513) | pig gut metagenome | biome: pig gut; feature: pig-associated habitat; material: faeces | place: France | collected 2012
GGATATGCACCGGATGTATTTACAAAAGTAATAATCGGCCGATTGAATTTTTCTGCCTGCTTCATCAGACGGATTGCCTTGCGGTATCCTTCCGGCGAAGGCATACCAAAGTTGCGTTCCTTGCAGTCCTTTAAATCTTTTCCCTTATGCACACCGATCACGGTTACCGGCTGTCCATCCAGATAGGCAATACCACCGACAATTGCCGGATCATCACGGAAATAACGGTCTCCGTGCAGTTCCATGAATTCATCAAAAATCTGTCCCATATAATCGACAGATGCCAGACGCTTCATCTGACGTGCCGCCATTACTTTATCCCACGGTTCTAACGGTCTGGAAAACGTATTTCTCTCGCGCATCAGTTCGGTCGGCTCATAACGGTCATCGTCATGTGCCGGATCAAAGTTTGCATATCCTTCGGTCGGACGATGCAGACGAAGAATTTTCCCCAGCGTATTTTTTAACTCGTCACGCTCTACAATTGCATCCACAAATCCGTGTTTCAGCTGAAACTCAGCTCTCTGGAATCCATCCGGAAGCTTCTCCCCGATGGTCTGCTCGATCACACGCGGACCGGCAAAACCAATCAGCGCTCCCGGCTCTGCAAGGATAATATCTCCAAGCATTGCAAAACTTGCGGTCACACCACCGGTTGTCGGATCTGTCAGAACCGGAATATAAAGAAGTCCTGCATCCGAATGCCGTTTTACAGCTGCAGAAGTCTTTGCCATCTGCATCAGGGAAATAATTCCCTCCTGCATACGTGCACCACCGGAACAGCAGAATAAGATCACCGGAAGTTTCTGTTCCGTTGCCTTTTCCATTGCACGTGTAATTCGCTCACCGACAACGTGCCCCATACTTCCCATCATGAAACGAGCATCAATCACACCGAGAACTGTCTTCTCTCCGTTGATTGTACAACTTCCCATGGTTACGCCTTCGTTTAATCCGGTTTTTTCCTGTGTTGCAGCAACTTTTTCTTCGTATTCCGGGAAATTCAGCGGATTTCCGGTCTTCAGATCATTATCCCAGATTTCAAACGTTCCTGCATCCGCCACCATACGAATACGGTTTTTGGTACGGACACGGAAATAATATCCGCACTCGTAGCAGACATATTTATTTTTGATAACGCGCTGTTTATCCAGTTCTTTTTTACAGATTTTACAGGTAACGGTCTCTACAACAGGAGCTGCTTCCTTTGCCTCTTCCTGCTTTGGCTCTTCTGCCTGTGTTTTTTCTGGTTCTTCGTTGTGATTTACTTTGATATATTTTTTATTAAAAAACATTGCCTTTCCCCTATCCGATTGCAAATGTCAGTTCTGCGGAACATGCCAGTTTTCCATTTACTTTTGCTGTTGCCTGCCCCACACCGATCGGTCCCTTCACCTTGATAATTTCGGTTTCAAGCACCAGAGTATCCCCCGGAACAACTTTCTGCTTGAATTTTGCTTTATTGATTCCTGCAAAATATGCCGTCTTTCCCTTCCATTCCGGCTGCGAAAGAATCGCAACCGCACCGGTCTGTGCCAGTGCTTCCACGATCAGCACACCCGGCATAACCGGATTTCCCGGAAAATGACCTGCAAAAAACGGTTCATTGAAAGTTACATTTTTCTTTGCTACCGCGCGCACGCCCGGCTCCACTTCTTCCACCGTATCAATCAGCAGAAACGGATGTCTGTGTGGCAGAATTTCCATAATTTCCTGTGTTGTCATACTCATAGCTTCTACTCCTCGTATTTGCGAACCAGAAGACTTGCGTTATGTCCGCCAAATCCAAGAGAGTTTGACAGTGCATAGGTAAATGACTCGTGGTATTCTTCTTTACAATAGTTCAGATCCATCTCGTCATCCGGTGTCTCATAACCAACCGTACGGTGAATGTATCCTTCTTCCAGCTCTTTGACACAGGTGATAAATTCAACCGCACCTGCGGCACCAAGAAGATGACCGATCATGGACTTTGTAGAATTGATCTTAATGGCCTTTGCATGATCCCCAAACAGTAACTTAATGGCACGGGTCTCAAAAAGATCGTTGTGATGCGTTGCAGTACCATGCGCATTGATGTACGTGATCTCGTTTTTGTCTACCCCTGCATCCTCGATGGCATTCTGCATAGCGCGTGCTGCACCTGCACCGTCTTCGAGTGGGGAAGTAATATGGTAGGCATCTGCGGAACATCCATATCCCACAACTTCTGCATAGATTTTTGCGCCTCTTGCCTTCGCATGCTCAAGTTCCTCAAGCACAACAATGCCGGCACCTTCGCCCAATACAAAACCGCTGCGGTTTTTATCGAAAGGAAGGGAACATTTTTCCGGATCATCGGATGGAGAAAGCGCAGTCAGTGCACCGAATCCGGCAATCGCACATGGACATACGGCTGCCTCTGTTCCTCCGGCTACCATGACATCTGCCTCTCCGTACTGAATGCTGCGGAACGCATCACCGATATTATTCGTACCGGTCGCACAGGCAGTTACATCATTGGTACATTTTCCCTGCAATCCCAGCTGGATGGAGACATTTCCTGCTGCCATGTTTGAGATCATCAATGGAACGAAAATCGGATTGACTCTGCCCGGTCCTTTTTCCACAATCTTTGTATACTCGCGCTCGATTGCCTGAAGACTTCCAACACCGCATCCAACGGCTGTACCGCAACGGTAAGCGTCCTCTTTTTCCATATCAAGCCCTGCATCCGCAACGGCTTCTTTGGCTGCTGCTACTGCGTACTGTGCAAACAGTTCCATACGCTTTGCTGCCTTAAAATCCATATGCTCTTTTCCGACAAAACCTTTGACTTCTGCCGCAAGATGTGCTTTATATTCACTTGCATCAAACTTCGTGATAGGACCAAATCCAATCTGTCCGGCATGGATTCCTTTCCAGAATTCTTCCACATTCAGACCGATCGGCGTGATTGCTCCCATTCCCGTCACAACGACTCTTCTCATTTTCCTTTTCCTTTCTTTCTATCAGGTTCCTTAAATGGCCATACCACCGTCTACGGAAAGTATCTGTCCGGTAATATAATCCGACTCCGGTGATGCAAGAAATGCGACTGCATGCGCAATATCCTGTACCTGTCCGGCTCTGCCAAGCGGGATCTGCTTTTTTAATTCTTCCTGGGTCTTTTCCGGCAATACTGCGGTCATCTCTGTCTCTACAAATCCGGGAGCAACCGCATTGACGCAGATTCCTCTGGATGCAAGCTCCCTTGCAACAGATTTTGTCAGACCGATCACGCCCGCCTTGCTGGCTGCATAGTTTGACTGTCCCGCATTTCCAAGGATTCCGGATACCGAAGAAATATTGATAATTTTTCCGGCACGCTGTTTTAACAGATAGCGTGACAGATGACGAATGGTATTGAAAGTTCCCTTCAGGTTGGTATTGATCACAGCATCAAAATCGCTTTCCTTCATGCGCATCAGCAGATCATCCCTTGTAATTCCGGCATTATTCACCAGAATATCCATATGCTTATATTCTTTGATCAGGGATTCAATCATCTCCTGACATGCTGTAAAATCAGAGACATTGCAGCGAACACTCACGGCATCTCCTCCGGCCGCTTTGATCGCTGCGACCGTTTCATTTGCAGCATCTTCGGAACCATTGTAGTTTACTACAACAAACGCTCCTCTTTTTGCCAGCTCTAACGCAATGGCTCTTCCGATTCCCCTTGAAGCACCTGTAACAAGTGCATTTTTACCGGTTAACATATTTATTGAAATCCTCCATTTTGTCGATGTTGCATGTTGTAACATCGCGATTGATCTTTCTCATAAATCCGGAAAGGCTGCGTCCCGGTCCGATCTCCACAAATTCCTCTGCTCCGTCTGCGATCAGGCGCTCAATTGTCTGCTGCCAGCGCACGGAAGAAGAAACCTGGCGTACCAGATAATCCTTGACGTCTGCCGGATCTTTGACATAATCTGCAGTCACATTGGTCAGATACGAAATGGTGATCGGCTGAATCGTTACATCTTCCAGTGCCTCTTTAAGTTTCTTTCCTGCTTCTGCCAGAAGTGCAGAATGGAACGGGCCACTGACTTTAAGCGGAACCACGCGCTTTGCTCCGGCTTCCTTGCAGGCATCTCCTGCCTCACCTACAGCATCTGCTGCTCCGGTGATAACGATCTGTCCCGGACAGTTGTAATTTGCAATGGAAACAACTTTGTTTGTTTTTGTAGCGGTTTCCTCACAGATTGCTGCGATCTTTTCCGCATCCAGTCCAAGAATTGCAGACATACCGCCGCCTACCGGATATGCCTGTTCCATATAAATACCGCGCTTGCGGACAACCGCAAATGCATCCCGCATTGTCATCGCTCCTGATGCAATCAGCGCACCATATTCGCCAAGGCTTAAGCCTGCCGTAACGTCGCAGCCAATTCCCGCTGCTTTTAATGCTGTATAAATTGCCGCCTCAGTTGTGAGCATACAGATCTGCGTGTACTCTGTAATGTTCAGCTTATCATTTTCTTCAAAGCAAAGAGCTGCCACATCCAGACCTGTCACTTCATTTGCCAGATCATAAACCGCTTTTGCTTCCGGCATGGCGTCGTAAAACTCTTTTCCCATACCAATATACTGAGATCCCTGTCCAGGGAACATAAATACTCTCTTCACTGTCTTCTCCTATTTCTGTCCCAATAACTTTTCGGCACCACTCATAACATCCCGGATAATTTCCGCGCAGGTCTCTTCTTTTTTTACAAGACCCGCAGACTGGCCTGCCATAACGCTGCCGTACATGACATCGCCCTCAACAACCGCTTTGCGCAATGCTCCGAGCGTCATCTGCTCGAGTTCTTCGAACGGTGCACCTTCTTTTTCTTTCTTTAAGTACTCGCGGGTCATTTTGTTACGAATGACGCGAATCGGATGGCCTGTGGACATGCCGGTCACTTCACTGTCAATATCTTTTGCTTTGACCACGCGCTGCTTGTAATTTTCATGAACCGTGGATTCTTTTGCAACAACAAAACGGGTTCCCATCTGTACTGCCTCTGCGCCAAGCATCATGGCTGCCGCAAATCCGCGTCCATCTGCAATTCCACCGGCCGCTATGACCGGAATGGATACCGCATCTACTACCTGTGGTACGAGTGTCATCGTCGTCTGGGCACCGATGTGTCCACCGGACTCCATTCCCTCAGCGACCAGTGCATCCGCACCGCCACGCTCCATCAGCTTTGCCAATGCCACGCTTGCCACAACCGGGATTACTTTGATTCCGGCTTCTTTCCACATGCTCATATATTTGGCCGGATTGCCGGCGCCGGTTGTTACTACCTTAACGCCTTCCTCCACAATTACTTTTGCAATCTCATCCGCTTCCGGATTCATCAGCATGAGATTTACTCCAAACGGCCTGTCGGTTTCTTTTTTTGCTGCCTGAATCTGCTCACGCACCCAGGAAGCCGGTGCTCCACCTGCTCCGATGATGCCAAGTCCGCCGGCATTGGATACCGCACTGGCCAGTTCATGTGTTGCGACCCATGCCATACCGCCCTGAATGATCGGATATTCGATTCCCAGAAGCTCTGTCACTCTTGTTTTCATAGCTTATGCCTCAACACCCTTATTTTTCATATAATCAATGACATCCTGAACGGTAAGGATCTTCTCTAAATCCTCAGAAGGAATCTCTACACCGTACTCTTCTTCCAAAGCCATAACCAGCTCAAACAGATCTAAGGAATCTGCCTCAAGATCCTCTTTGAAACGGGACTCTGCGGTGATAGAATCTGCGTCTACGTTTAACTGGTCTGCAATGATTTCTTTTAACTTTTCTAACATAATGGGTTCTCCTTTTACTGTCTTCAATTTTGTTTGATTGCGAAATAGTTTGATTGTCAAACAGTTTCTTAGTCAAAGTATATGCAAAGATAGTTTGATTGTCAAGACATTTTTTCAACAGGGTAATGATAAAAGAGTACAAAAAAGCACAGCAAACACTTTCTTCCTACCCGAAAATGTCTGCTGTGCATATGGTTCTGTTTTTTGAACTTATCCGATAATGAGTTGCATTGCCCCGTAAATTCCGGCATCATTGCCAAGCTGTGCCAGTTCAAAGCGGGTATCACGACATGCATGGAAGCAGCTTTCCTTAAAGTGCTTCTGGATCGTATCGATTAAAATCTGTCCGGCTTTGGACACACCACCACCGATCACGATGACTTCCGGATTGGTCACGCAGGCAATATTGGAAAGAGCTGATCCTAAAATTTCTCCTACTTCATCTACCAGTCCGAGTGCTACTTCATCGCCTTCTTTTGCCACATCAAAAATGTCTTTTGCAGTAATATCTTTATAATCACGAAGCTTTGTCGCATCCTGTGTTTTGGCAAGTTTACGTTTTGCCATGCGTACAATACCGGTCGCAGAAGTATACTGTTCCAGACAGCCATACTGCCCACAGTTACAAGGCTCGATCTCATCATGATTTACGGTAATGTGTCCGATTTCTCCGCCTGCACCGTTATATCCGGCAACCACATGTCCGTCCACGATAATTCCACCGCCGACACCGGTACCAAGCGTTACCATGATGACATCTTTACTTCCTTTTCCACCGCCCTGCCACATTTCGCCAAGACCTGCAACATTCGCATCATTTCCAACTTTTACTTTCAGACCTGTCTGTGCACCGAGTTCCTCCGCAACATTGATCACTCCCCAGCCGAGATTGACACATCCGTTAACAACGCCATCACTCCGCACAGGACCCGGAACACCGATTCCCACGCCCTCTACATCACTCTTACTGATGCCTTCCTGCGCCAGCTTATTATCAATCGCCTGTGCAATATCCGGCAGTACTGCCTTTCCGTTATCGCTGGTATCGGTCTTGATTTCCCATTTGTCAAGAAGCTCTCCGCTTGTCTCAAAAAATCCCATTTTTACGGTGGTTCCTCCCACATCTACGCCAAATCCATATTTCTTCAATTTCTGATTCCTCCTTGATCTATGTGATATCTATTTTTTTCTACCCCATGTATCTGTATTCTACCATATTCCGGAATTTCTGCCTAGTATCGATAAAAAAAATCAACCGGTGTATCCATAAATACACCGGTTGCACTGTTTTATATATGTTTATTGTACGTTTCCACCACCGATATCTCCACTCTCTCCGGTATCACCGCCATTATCCGTAGTTCCGCTATTGTCCGGTTTATTGGTATTTTCTCCATTTTCCGGCTTATCGGTGTTTCCTCCGCTTTCTCCGGAATCGTTGTCCCCATTATGTTCCGGTTTGGAATTGTTATTCTGATCACCGGCATTGCTGTCGTTATTGTCCGGCTGGTTATCATTTTCGGAGCTTCCGTCCGTTGTATTATCTTTCTGCTGGCTCTCGGAAGTCTGCTGGTCATCCGTCTGGTTTTCTTCCATCTGGTTTTCTTCGCGCATCTTGTCGTGTTCTTCCTCTTCCTGCTTCTGCTGATTTTTAAAATCATCCGAAAGCTGAGCATAAGGAAGGAAATCAAGCGAAGATAATCCCTCGTGGGCCGCAGACATATATGCTTTCCAGATCTGTGCCGGATATGTGCTTCCACTCAGATTGGAAATGGCTTTTGGATAATCACATCCCACCCAGACTGCAGTTGTATAATATCTGGTAAATCCGCAGAACCATCCATCTTTGTGATCGTTTGTTGTACCCGTCTTTCCGGCACACGGCATATCGGCAAGCTTTGCAGAACGTCCGGTTCCACTGTCCATAACGGAGGTCATGATATCCGTCATCATCCGCGCCGCATCCTGCTTATAAACCGTTTTTTCCGTCAGGCTGGACGTATAGACTACATTTTCGTCAGAATCCACAATTGATTTTACACAGGTCGGTTCCCTGTAAAGTCCGTCATTTTCAACCGCTGCATACCCGGATGCCATCTCAAGCGGAGAAACACCTTTGGTAAATCCACCAAGAGATGTGGCGAGGGTATAATCTCCGTCCTTGATCTGTGCAAAATTCATATTTTTTAAATACTGCAGGCCTGCTTTTGGTGTCAGTTCATCATACAGCTGCCAGGCAATCGTATTAATGGAATGTGCAACCGCATATCTGAGCGGAATCTTTCCGGCATATGTATTGTTTGCATTTGACGGTCCGTCTTTTAGTTTATGGTCATCCACAACGGTATCCGGAGTATACCCGCGCTCCAGCTGCGGAGTATATACCAGCAATGGCTTAATCGAACTTCCCGGCTGACGGTAACTCTGGTATGCACGGTTTAACGTATAGTTATCCGAATCCTGCTTACGGCCGCCCACGATTGCCACAACATATCCGCTGTTGTTATCAATCGATACTGCTGCCGCCTGCATCTTGTAAGTTCCGTCTTTGGATTTGTCTTTAAATCCTTTGAGGGTATCATCGATGGCAGACTGCAGTTCCTTTTGTTTTTCCATATCAATCGTCGTATAGATTTTATATCCTCCGGAAAACAGTTTCTTCTGGCACGCACTGTAAAGTTCGTCATATGCTTCCCCGTAAGATTTTTTTTCCTTATCCGAATCAAAATAATATTTGAATTCAAATCCTTCCTGTTCCATCAGTGCACGGGTTGCACAGTCATACGTGTAAGTGTCAATCGAACTGTTAATTTTCTCCGTGGCACTCTTCTTCGGCCGGTTCAGCGCAATCTCCTCTTTGGTTGCCTCATAATACTCTTCCTGAGAGATTTTCCCGTCATCCCGCATATTCTGCAGGATCAGATTCCGCCGGGTAATGGTATTATCCGGATGCGTCACCGGATCATAATTGGAAGGACGGTTCGGGATCGCACACAGATATGCGATCTGCGATACATCAAGATCTTTCAGTTCACAGTTAAAATATCCATGACAGGCAGCGTCAATTCCGTAGTATCCGTTTGCGAAATACACGTTATTCAGATAAAATTCCATAATTTTATCCTTACTGTAACGTTTTTCGAGTTCCCACGCAAGAAACATCTGCTTCACCTTGTACTGCCACGTCTGTTTCGGCTGCATATAGATCAGTTTGGCAAGCTGCATGGTAATCGTACTTCCACCCTGCGTACCACCCTGCGATTTTTTCAGTTTCGACATGACTGTGGCTTTGACCGCGCGCACAAGTCCTTTCAGATCCACACCGTTATGCTGGTAAAACTTCTTGTCCTCAATACTGATAATCGCTGCGACAAAATTCTTTGGAATATCCTCGTATTTGACATACTGCGCATTCTTGTCTCCCCTTCGTTCAGAGATCAGTTTCCCGTCTTTATCAAAAACGGAGCAGGTCTGTGAAGGGATAAACGTAGAATCGTCGGAAGTAGATACTTCCTGCACTGCCTCACGGCGCATCTGCTGTATCTGATCCGCATATCCGCCAAAATAGTAGTATCCAAAACCTGCCAGCACAACAAGCATCAGCACGATCTGCAGCTTTATGACAAACCAGAAAAAGCGATGCTGCTTTTTCTTTCTTTTCTTTTTCTTCTTGGTTGACATATACTCTCCTCCATATTTATTTTGGAAACATACATCATACATTTTATCTCTTTTGGACAGTATATGCAAATTATCTTTTTATTAAGATTTTATTATTTTCACTGTTCCATATTTTTCCCCAGAAAATTTGCAGCTGTGGCAGACAATGCTTTCAACAGTCCAAGTGTTTCCTTTTGTCCGCTGTTATCTGCCAGAATCACAGCACCCTGACAGTCTCCATTGCACAGAATACTTGAAAGCACAATTCCCTTCGGAAGGGTTGACATTGTTTTTTTTGTAATGGAGCAGGCCTGTTCTTCTCCTGTTTTCACAACTGTGCTGCGCTTTTCAATCATTTCTTCCATTTCTTCGCTCAGCTGTTCCCCCTCAACTTCCTTTTTCCCGGTTCCCGCTGCTGCGATCACATATTCCCGGTCCGTAATGCAGACCAGAGCCTCTGTGGTCTGTGCCAGTGCCTGTGCATAACTTCGTGCAAACTCGCCCAGTTCCCCAACCGGTGAGTATTTTTTGAGCATAATTTCGCCCTCCCGGCTTGTAAAAATCTCCAGGGGATCTCCCTCCCGGATGCGCAGTGTCCTGCGAATTTCTTTCGGAACCACAATTCTTCCCAGATCATCGATTCTGCGCACAATTCCAGTTGCTTTCATATGATAAATTTCCTCCTGTTTTCCAGATTACTTTCCATATTCATGTTGTATGGGTAGTATGCCGGAATCCCGGAAAAATTATGCACCAAAAACAAAGCATTTTACTTGAAAAATCGTTCATCCCGTCATACAATAGAATTAGCATTCACATAGGAGAAACGTATTATGGATTATAATGAAAATGAATTTAAGGCCAAGGCCAATATCAAAACCAGACGCATCTGGCTTGTATTTGCCCTTCTTCTTAGTGCAAACTACGGCACAGATGTATCCCAGGGCAGATATCCCTCCACAAATTACATCATTTTTTTAATACTGTGCTGGGTTCCTTTTTTTGCCGGTGATCTTCTTTTGCGCATCAGGGGAAAGGCTGATGACCGCTATCGGTATGCGCTTGTCGTCGGTTACGGTATTTTTTACACGTTCCTGATCTGCACCACCGACTCACCGATTGCCTTTACCTATATTCTTCCGGTTGTCAGTCTTCTGGTTCTTTACAAAGACCGGAAATTTATGGTGGGATGTGCAATCGCCAATATCGCCAGTGTCATTGTCAGTGTCATTTATCATCTGGTCGTTCTCGGTCAGAATACTGCAACGGACCAGAAAAATTATCAGCTGCAGGTTGCCTGTCTCCTGCTCTGTTATATCGGCTATATCATGTCTATCCGCCACCTCATCGAATCCGACGGTGCCCTGACAGACAGTATCAAAGCAGATTTAAAACGGGTTGTTACAACCGTTGAACAGGTTAAAACCGCCAGCAATACCATCATGGACGGAATCACCGTTGTCCGCGAACTCGCCACGGAAAACAAACACGGTTCCGACATCGTCGTAGACGGAATGAACAAACTGACCGACAATAACGATCAGCTGCAGTCCCGGACGGCCTCCTCACAGGAAATGACGGGAGATATCAATTCCCAGGTACAGAATGTTGCTTCCATGATCAATGATATGGTATCTCTGACTGCGGAATCCGGCAAACACGCAAAGACAAGTTCCGTTGATCTGGAAAGCCTGGTACAGACTGCCGGAACGATGGCCGATCTGTCCAATGAGGTAGAACATATTCTGGAAGCTTTCAAAGCAGAATTTGAAACCGTAAAACAGGAAACCGGAACCATTGACAGTATTTCCAGCCAGACCAATCTGCTGGCTCTCAACGCTTCCATTGAAGCAGCCCGCGCAGGTGAAGCCGGAAAAGGATTCTCCGTCGTTGCAGAACAGATCCGCAAGCTGAGTACCGAAACCAAAGATTCTTCCGGACAGATCAGCGAAGCACTCTCGCGGCTGGATGAAATTTCAGGTAAAATGACTTCTTCCATTGAAGAAACCTTAAAACTTATTCAGGTCACTCTGGAAAAAGTAACCCAGACCGGTGAAAATGTAAATAAAATTACACAGGATTCTTCTCTTCTGGGTGAACACATCCAGACAATTGATTCCGCCATGAAAGAAGTGGAATCTTCCAATCGTCAGCTGGTAGAAAATATGGAACAGGTATCTTCCATCGTGGAAACCATGACCACATGCATCAGTGATTCCGATGAAACAAGCAAACGCATGCTCAGCAAATATGAGGAAAGTGCTTCCAACATCAATAACATAGAAAATGTAATTCAGGAGCTGATGTGTGAACTGGGCATCGGTGGTTTCATGGGTCTGGATGATATTCATGCCGGTATGAAAGCAAAAGTTATTCTTCCAAAACATCTGGAACGCATGGAGTATCACGGAGAAGTCAGATCTGTTGCGGAAAATAGTATTTCCCTGATTTTGTCTGACAATCCACAGTTAAACGGATCCGAAACCTGTAAGGTTCAGGTCACGGTTGACAATGTTCTCTACTGTTGGGATCAGGCGCAGATACAAGCTGACACGGCGTCCGGTTCCCACGCCTATGCATTGCAGCTTTCCGCACGTCCGGAGATTAAAAACCGCCGGAAATACCCACGGGCAGATGTGTCCAATCCATGTACCATCACGCTGAAAGATTCCGACACAACGTTCTCCGGTCAGCTTGACAATATCAGTGCCAATGGATTTGCATTTCTGATCCGGGATCCGTTTTTCATGGATCACAAACATGCAGATGTTGCTATCGATATCCAAAATTTTGCCCTTTCGGATCAGTCCCATCTGGAAGGACATGTCATCCGATGCTCGGACGATGAAGGTGTATATATTGTGGGATGTCAGATGCCGGAAGACAATTATGCAATACGCAATTATGTAGATTCCCTTCTCGGTCAATAAATAAAACAGGGAAAACTTCTATGATTCCATAAAAGTTTTCCCTGTTTTCTTATCATTTAAGCTGTCAGCAAAAGTTTTTCAAACTCTTCTTTTGGAAGCGGTCTCGAATAGTAATATCCCTGAATACTGTCACACTTCATCCGTTTGAGGAAATCCACCTGTTCTTCTCTCTCAACACCTTCTGCCGTAACGCACAATCCAAGTTCCTTTGCAAGTAAAATCGTATGTTCCAGCAATCGTTCCCCACTGAAATCTCCGATGTAATCAATCAGACTTTTGTCAATTTTTAACGTATCGAAACATTTCATGTTCAGTGTTGCAAGGGAAGAATACCCCGATCCAAAATCATCTACAAGCAATGGAAAACCATTGTCATGGAACTTATCTGCCAGCCCCTTGATATTGTCATTGTCAATTGCTGCGCTCTCTGTAATCTCAATCGGAACCAGATGGGTTTTTACTCCGATTTCATCAGCGATCTGCTGATACCGGCTGACCACACTGTCAAAATACAGACTCGCCCTGGACAGATTGATGGATACCGGAATAATCTCCTTTCCCTGTTTCTGCCATTCTAACTGCTGCATACATACTTTTCGGAAAACATACTCATCCAGAACTTTTATCAGTCCGTCTCTCTCAAACAACGGAATGAATTTGCCGGGTGGAATAACATTTCCCTTTTCATCTCTCCAGCGGATCAGACCTTCTGCACCTACCATCCGCTCTGTTTCCGGATCATATTTCGGCTGATACCACACCTCAAAACAGTTATTTTCCAGAGAATGTTTAAATTCATCCTCCATGGCTTTATCTTCAAGCATGCGGATCGTATCTTCATGGCTGTAAAACTGATAGCTGATATCTTTGCGATCCTTGATCTGATTCTTGGCAAAATTTGCTTCGCTGTATACCTCTTCCACCTTGGAATCCGGTTTCCACTTCGTCACTCCAAAATAAGGGATCAGCTTCGGAACCTTCAGTCTTTCCGACAATTCTGCCAGTATGGTCTCCAGCTGCTGTAACTGCCGGATCGTCTTTTCCTGATCCTTTCCACTACTGTAAATCACAAAACGGTCTGCATTGATATGTCCTGCCAGATCATCTTTTTCCAGTATCCCCTGAATACACTTCCAGATTCCTTTGAGTGTTTCATCCCCTTTGATAATTCCACAGATCGAATTGATAATTTTAAAGGAGTGGATGTCCATGGACACCAGATATCCCGGTTGCCGGAAATCCCGGATTTTCTTCTTAAAACTTTCGTAATTATTTCCACCGGTTACACTGTCCACATATGCCATGCGCTCAAGTTCCCTCTGTTTTTCGGAACTGATATCGGAAAATCCTGCTACCATCCGGTGCAGCTGTCCTCCATCCGATGTATTTACAAATTTTGCACGGCAGTATTCTACTTTCCCATCCCGCACAATCCGGTAATCATACTGATATGCTTTTTTCAGGCTCAGCTGCTTACGGAGATTTTCAATGGAGGTCTCATACAGCATTGTCTCACGATCTTCGGTAAGGACAACCTTCCCCACATATTCTGCCATGATAGCTTCATATCCCGGAATTGCCTTAAGCGTATCATTGAGCACAGAGCGCACTGCGGAGTTCACCTTATATGCATATACCTTATCATGATCCACATCTACATAATATACACTGTTAAAATTGCTTCCCAGTGCCTGAATAATCTCATTCTGGCGTGTGTCTGCCCTGATCTGTTCGATCAGACCCAATACATATTCCGTTTGTTTCTGTGAACCGCCCTGAATCCTACCCATAGAGATCTGATATACCATGTCTTTTCCCGAAGACTGAATCTTTGCACTTACCGTCTTTGCGCCATGGTCAATATCCTGAAACAGTTTTAACAGTTTTTCTTTTTCCATAATTCTGTCCATGAGGATACTATGCTCCAGATCCGCAGCATTCTCCACGATTCCCATGTGACGGGCTGCAAACTCTGATGGTCTGATCCTGCGTTCTTTGGGATAATAGTAAAAAAAATACTTTCCCCATTTTGCCAGAGTCTCCTGAATCTCTATTGATATATCCCTGCACTTCTTCTGATCGATTTTTTCTACCATAGGCCTGCCTTTCCCTGGTAAACTGTAAATATTGTCTGATTATTTCTGTACAAATATACTATAGCACAAACTATTTCCCTCGTAAAGGTAGTAGATTTTCACAAAAACACACGAAAAGCGCATGCAACAGAGATGTCACTTGCGCTTTCCAACTACACAGCATTCGCTTATGTTCTATTTTATTTTACGGTTTCTACCTTGATTACATTCGTATTTCCTACTTTGCCATTGATCAGACCACCAGTCAGAACAACAGCATCTCCGCTCTGTAATGAAAATACTTCTTTTGCCTTTTTCATTGCATGGTAGAACATAACTTCCATGGAACTGAATTCCTCGCAGAGAACCGGAGTTACGCCCCAGCTTAAGTTCAGTTTCCGCCATACCTTCTCGGAAGTCGTCATTCCGATGATATCTACCGGACAACGGAAACGGCTGACCATACGTGCGGTAGTTCCGCTGAGTGTACTTGCGACAATACATTTTGCCTGGACATCAACTGCCATCGCACAGGTTGCATGCGAAATGGCATCCTGAATGCTTCTGGTCTCAAAATCAGAGTTGCGGAAACGCTTGGTATATTTGATCTGGGATTCTGTATACTCAGCAATCTCTGCCATGTTCCGCACAGCATCTACCGGATATTTACCGGCAGCCGATTCTCCAGACAGCATGATCGCGGATGATCCATCGTATACAGCGTTTGCCACATCGGAAAGCTCTGCACGTGTCGGACGCGGATTGTGAATCATGGACTCGAGCATCTCGGTCGCGGTTATGACACGTTTTCCGAGCATACGGCACTTACTGATCAGATACTTCTGAACCGCAGGCACTTCCATGCCCGGGATTTCGACTCCGAGATCTCCACGGGCAATCATGACACCATTGGCAATCTCACAGATTTCTTCAATGTGCTCCACACCCGAACGGTTCTCAATCTTTGCAATAATATCAATATCTTCGCCGCCGTTCTCGTCAAGGAATTTACGCATATCCTCGACATCTTTCTTTACGGAAACAAAAGATGCCGCAACGAAATCCACGTCGTTTTTGATACCAAACAGCAGATCTTTCTTATCCTGCTCGCTCAAAAATGCATGATCCATGACCTTGTTCGGGAAATTCATGCTCTTTTTATCCGACACCTCACCTCCGACAAGAACCTTACAGATGGCATCCGGTGCTTTCAGCTTTTCTACTTCCAGAATAATCAGACCATTGTTGATCAGGACATGATCTCCCACCTTCAGATTGTTGATCAGATTCTTGTAGGTTACGGAAACTCTCTCCTGATTTCCCACAATATCATCCGTTGTCAGTGTAAATGTATCTCCATCTTTTAATGTGATCTTTCCGTTTTCGAAGGTTTTGATCCGGTACTCCGGTCCTTTGGTATCCAGCATGATCGCAATTGGAAGGCCTAATGCCTTCCGCACTTTTTTGATCGTATCAATCTTCTTCTGATGTTCCTCATGGCTTCCATGGGAAAAGTTCAGTCTGGCTACATTCATGCCGGCTTTACACATCTGTGTCAGTACAGATTCGCTTTCGCTTGCAGGTCCGATGGTACAAATAATCTTTGTTTTTCTCATAATGCTTGTTCTCCTGTCTCTATCCAAATTTTTTTGTATCCCCTGAGTTTTATTCTGTCACACACAGACGGGATTTGCGCGGATATACCGCCCGACGATCAGCCGACGCGCCGGCGGGGCAAGAAATCTGGGTTTCGAGGTCAGAATTCTCTGCACGAGCAGCCACTGCTGTGTCATATGGCTCACCGGAAGGAAACGAAGCCCGATTCGCCTGACTTGCGGAACAACGGACGGTTTCCCTTCCCTGAGCACTGTCTGGGAAATGCAAAACTCTCCTGCATCATTCAGGTAATCCTCCGCCTGCCGGTTATGCATACTGCTGCTAAGCACATTGACCTTCTGCTGCATTCCACAGGCATCTGCTACATTCATCTCCACCGGCATGCGAAGCACAAACGCCGCAATGACCACAGCGGAACAGATCAGCACAATATGATGTTTCTTTTTGGTCCGTTTTCGGAAGTGCTTATGCATTTGCAATCACATCTGCCAGAGCTTCCATCGCTGGTAGGTCGGACTCTTTCATGGTGGAACGGATCGTTACCATCGGCTCCACAATGGTAATATTTTTCATGGTTTCCAGAATTCCCTTCATCGTTCTTCCGGCCGTCGGTCCCCAGGTGCCGTTCTCAATAATACCTACGGTACGGTTCTGGAATGCCTTGGACTGTAAATGATGCAGGAAGTCCTGCATACATGGGAATACACCGCCATCGTAACTTGCTGCTGCAAGAACCATACGGTCATAACGGAACGCATCTTCCACAACTTCTGCCATATCATCACGGGAAAGATCCATGACAGAAACTTTCTCTACTCCTTTGGCACGCAGCATCTCAGCAAATTTCTGTGCTGCTTTTGCAGTATTTCCATGGATCGATGCATATGCTACAAGAACACCCTTATCCTCCGGCTTATAGCTGCTCCAGGTATCATATAATCCAATGTAATAACCAAGATTTTCATTTAATACCGGACCATGCAGCGGGCAGATCGTCCGGATATCCAGTCCTGCCGCTTTCTTTAACAGTGCCTGTACCGGTGCGCCGTATTTTCCTACAATATTAAAGTAATATCTTCTCGCTTCACAGGCCCATCCTTCCGGATCTTCATAATCCAGTGCGCCGAATTTTCCAAATCCGTCTGCCGAGAATAAAATCTTTTCACTGCTCTCGTATGTTACCATAACTTCCGGCCAGTGTACCATCGGTGCCATATAAAAATTCAGCGTATGGGTACCAAGGGACAAAGACTCTCCTTCTGCCACTGTAATTTTATGGTTCTCATCTACCGGAAGCTCGTCAAAAAACTGCGGAAGCATGTGAAATGTCTTGGCATTTCCCACCAGAGTTACTTCTGGGAAAAGTTCTACCAGCCGCCCGATACTTCCGGCATGATCCGGCTCCAGATGGGAAACAACCAGATAATCCACTTTCCGTCCGTCCAATGCCTCCAGCAGATTCTTCTCCCACTGCTCCATGCCCCTGGCATCTACCGTATCCATCAAAGCTACCTTTTCATCCAAAATCAGATAAGAATTATAAGACACTCCATGTGGAACTACATACTGGCTCTCAAACAGATCAATTGTCTTGTCATCTACTCCGATATACTTTACTGCTTCTGAAATTGTTACACTCATTTTTTCTCCCTCTCTTTTTGTTTTTATTTATGTATTATGATGCATACATATCATTTTCCTCTTCACGCTCTAAATCCTCCGGACTCATATAACGGCGGAACAGGCGCTCTAAAATAAAATCAAATACAATCGATTCAACTGCCGGAATTACCACAAGCAGTACCGGTATAATATAAATTGACAGAGCCGATGCAATCAAAATCACCAGCAGCAACAATGCCCATGGCAGATGTCTTACCATCAGCAGGAATGCATTTTTCAACGTCTGTTTTACGGTATTTTCAAATCTTGCAATATATGGAAATAAAAATGCGCTCCACATAATCGCAACAGCAATCATAATCAGAAAGAAATAGAAAAATGCGCCCTTCATACTGCCGGTTTTTAATACCTGATAGGTGATATAGGCATCACAGCCCAGAACAATCATAACGGCCAACCATACAAGATATGGCAGTGTTGCAGCCTTAAAGTTGTCCCTGAACGCTCCGAAAAAGGTTCTTGTGGTATATCCGCGGTTTCCGCGGATGGATTTATGTACCGTGTAATACAGCGCGGTGGTCGATGCCCCGATCGTAAAAACCGGAATGCAGCAGATCACCCATAAAATGCTGACCCACACGCAGTCCACAAGTTTTCCCAGCATCTGAAATACAATATTATCCCAATTAAATTTCACGCTTATTCCTCCAGTCTCCCAATAATTTCTTCTGCGATCTCTTCTTTTGTTTTTCCATCCGTAGCTACGAGAATGTCTGCAGCCGCCTCATACTTTGGCCGGCGTGCTTCCATCAGTTCAGAAATGTATGCAACATTCATATGACCGTTTAAAAGTGGACGGTCCGTACTGTTTTTTACACGTTCGTATATGGTCTGCGGTGTTGCCGTAAGAAATACGATTCTTCCCCCATCCCGCATGCAGTCTACATTTTCCTGTCGCATTGCCACACCGCCTCCACAGGATACGATTGTCGGCTCCTGCTGATTTAGTGACTGGATCAGTTTTGTCTCAAGCTCCCGGAAATAAAGTTCTCCGTATGTTTCAAAAATTTTGCTGATCGGCATTCCCTGTTCTTTTACGATACGCTCGTCCATCTCCACAACCGGATACCCCAGCTTTTGCTTTATCGCACGTGCAATCGTGCTTTTACCGGCTCCCATAAAACCGATCAGGAAAATATTTTTCTTTTCTTTATTCATGAAAAAATTTCTCCTTCACTTCTTCTACCGGCATATCCATACCTGTATATAACCGGAATGCAGCAACTCCCTGCCACAGAAGCATTCCCTTACCTCCAATACAGGTACATCCTGCTTCTTTTGCTTCCCGCAACAGTTTTGTCTCTGCCGGATTATAAACCGCATCACATACCACCAGCCCCGGACGGAATGCAGATAAATCTTTTACCACACTCTGGTCATCCATCGGTTTCATACCAACGATCGTCGCATTTGCAAAAATGTCACTGGATGTGATCTCCTCTGTCATCTTTGCCGTATCCGCAATGTCATATACATTGACAACAATTCCTGGCACTGCTTTTCGGATCTTTTCTGCGGTCTGAAGAGTACGCTCAAAAAATGCATCCTTAATATTGAAAATCGTGATCTCTCTGGCTCCATCTAATGCACATTGTACCTGAATGGCTGTCGCAGCACCTCCACCGCCTGCAACCGTGATCTTTTTTCCTTTAATATCTACGCCATGGTCCTTGAGGTTGTGTACAAAGCCTTCTCCGTCCGTGATATATCCGGTCAATCTGCCGTCATCGTTGACAATTGTGTTTACAGCTCCGATAATCTGTGCTGCCGGAGACAGCTCATCCACATACTTTGCCGCCTCGGTCTTATCCGGCATCGTCACATTGATTCCACGCATATGAAACAGTTTCACCGCGTCAAGTGCTTCTTTTACCTGATCTTCTTTTACATCAAATGCAACATATGCATAATCCAGCCCCAGCTTTGCAAAACTGTAATTGTACATTGCCGGGGAACCGGAATGTCCTACCGGCGAACCGATCAGTGCAAGTAACCCTGTATGTCCTGAAATTCTTTCTTCCATCTTTTTTCTCCTGTCCTTGTATGTTGGTTATATGATACCATAACTTTTAAATTAAGTACAACAATTCCAGTGGTCTTTGAATAAGTACCTGTGCTCTGTTTTTACGAAGGAACTCCGCATCGCGGAATCCCCACATGACCGAAACACACGGAAGTCCCGTGTTTTCCGCCGTCTGAATATCCACCTCGGAATCTCCTACATAAATGGCCTTCTTCGTGTCCGTTTTTAAAATTTTCATGGCTTTTTGTACCATATCGGGTGCCGGTTTTTTTGCCACACCTTCCATCTCACCGATTGCCGTAGTCATATACCCCCGGAAAAAACGTTCATCCAATTCTTTTACTGCCGAGTCCAGCTTATTGGATACAATTGCTGTCTTCACTCCGCGCGCCTTTAATTCAGTCAAAAGATGCATGATATCCGGATATGGCTTTGTATGATCCAGACAATGCTCCCCGTAATATTTTTTAAATTCCGCAAATGTCTCTTCAAACTTCGGGTTTTTCTCCCCACCCGGCACGGCACGCACCATCAGCATGCGCACCCCGTTTCCTACATATCTGCGCACCTGATCCAGCGTACAAGTCGGCATATTCTGTGACGCCAATGCCGCGTTGGTAGCGTTTTTTAAATCTTCCAACGAATATAACAAGGTTCCGTCCAGATCAAAGATCACACTTTTTTGCTCTTCCTGCTCACCGGAATCCCGATAGATTTCTTCAAACAGATCTTTACGCATAATCCGGATATTGTTGATCGTATCACTGCTGTCAACCATGTAATCTCCAACCCGGCCAAGTGTATACTGTTCGTTTTCATCTTTATCCCGGAACAGTTTTACCTTGCGCTCCAGCCTGCGTGCACGAACAATTGTAGTTCCCTTTGGCACGCAGACCTTTGCACATTTCATCGGTTCTACGATGATTCCTTTCTCTACATCTTTGACGGTAGGTTCATACTCTGCATTTCTCAGATCAAACTTCCAATCCGTGTAAATCCGGAATTCTTCCATAAAAGCCTCTTCATTACGAAAGAAACATTCCCCTTTCGGTCCAATGATAAAAACAATTCCTGCTTCCACTGTAGCTTTCATATCTCCCTGCAGAGTCCGCACAGTCACCTGCGTTCCCTCCGCAAAGAGATCCGTTGCCCGGACATATCCCCACGGAACGGAGCGTCTGCAGTACGTCTTTGCATCCTCTGCCTCTATTCTGCAATCCTGTGCATACACAATATCGGTATTTCCCATATAGTCCCGCATACGCTGCTCGATAACAGATTTAATACCCGAAGCTGCCGGCTGTTCATGTCTTCCCTGTGCATCATACTCCATGCGCGGTGCAAAATGATGTTCTTTGCAAAACTTTAAATATTCCTGTGTCATCAATTCCATCGGAATCAGGCCACCCGCTTTTTCCAGATGTCCTCCGCCGGAACCAATTCCTTTGCACAACTCTGCCGCAAGTTCACTCGCCTTGACTTCTTTCACACAGCTTCTCACTGAAAACTTCACACCTTCTGGTTGCAGATTAAATGCCACACAGATATCAATCGCATCCACTTCCAGTACCAGATCGGAAATCAGTCCGAGAATATTCGGATCACACTGCCCCACTTTTACAATCGCGGCACGAAATTCCTCTACATAATCCGTATGAAGAAGTGCTGCTCCAGCAACTTCCAGTTCTTCCAGCGAAAGATTGGCATTGCGGAGTTTCCTCATGATTGCCGGGTCAAAGTTTGCCTCGTCACGCAGATCCCGGTCTAGCGGATGTACAATTTCCGTCAAACTTCCGGTATCCGTATATAATCCATAATACAGTGCTGTTGACAACTCACGATTACCTCGTACATCAAATCCTTCTGTTTTGAGCATATTCCAGACCAGTGTCGAGCACGCGCCCAGATTAGAACGCACCTCGGAAAGCTCTGGTAATTCCGTGCAGATCCGGTGATGATCAATTACAGCAATATGTTCTGCTTCAAACACTGCAGAATTTCCGGAATGGTACTGGCAGTCCACCATCACCAATAACTCTGGTTTGTGCAGATAATCCACATGCTCGATTGGTATTTTCAGATCCCGGATCAGCATCACCAGATTCGTTTTCCGGATCACATTCTGCCCTCCGTAAATCAGACGTGGTTCTTTTCCTTTGGATTTCAAATACAGATAGACCCCAAATCCACATGCAATGGTATCTGCATCCGGATTGTCATGGCACTGTATTACAATATTGTCATACGCTAATAACTCACTCAGTTTCATCTTAATTCCCCTTGCCTGATTGTTCTACTTGCTTTTTAGATTATATGGGAAGAAAAAGCTGCTGCGGTTCTTTTTGTCAAACATCGAATTATATTGCAGCATATGATACTTTTCAATCCATTCTTTTTCTTCTCCCTCGGCCTCATCGATATGCAGATAGCAGCCTTTACTCTTAGAATAATAGCCTCTGGAATTGATGGCTGGAACAACCTCCTGCATATCTGCCAGAAACTTATTGTATGCCGGAAGCTCAATTCCAGCCCGTTCCAGTGCCATGGTAGACAGATAATCAAGACTGGTAATGTCTACCGTTTCTTCCGGTGTATCATAATTGGTCCAGATAAAAAACGGAACTGTGTACAGTTTTTCCAGCTCATCTTCCGTCAGCCCTGTGAGTCCTTTTCCATTCAGAATCGGATAAAAATTACTGTTTAAGCTTGGCTGATGATCTCCAAAGAAAATGATTTCTACCGGATCATCTACCTTTGAAAAATAACTGATCAGGTTTTTTACTGCCTCATCACTCTCGTGTACCAGGGACAGATACTGGTTGGCATCCGTATAAGAACGTCCAACTTTATAATAATTCTCCGGAAAATTGTCATAGGTTTCCGTATAACCACCGTGGTTCTGCATGGTAATTCCCATAAAGAACAGTTTTTCATTATTTTTACGGTTTTCATAACGCTTGATAATCTTATCATACAGTTCCTGGTCGGTAATATATTCCCGCAGGATCTTTGTCTGGTCAAAATAATCAATAAAGTGCATTTCGTCAAACCCGATATGCGGATACACCAGATTCCGGCTCCATCCGGTTTCATAATATGGATGCATGGCAATGCACGTATACCCGTCATCTTTCAGATTTGACACAATCGTTGTCGGAGTATCACTGATATACTGCTGATAAACAACGGATCCCATCGGAAGAAATGCCATGGAATTTCCGGACATAAATTCCCACTCCGAATTAGGAGTCTTCGCGCCAAATACCGACGAAAGTGCATATCCCTTCGTTGTATTCTCTTTCAAAGAATCGATAAACGGTGTGAGCGGCATGTTGGTCTGCAGATCCCCCAACACACTCAGATCGGAAAACGATTCATTCATAATGGCAATGATCGTCGGATTTTTTGCTTTTTCATTTGTTGTGCTGTAATCCTTTTTATCGGATTGATAGGTTTTCTCCAGTTCTTTGATCTTATCTTTGGAATATCCTTCCGGAGCAGAAATAAAACTGTCACGAATCCCCAGTATGTAATTCAACAGATATCCATTGCGATAAGTTCCCTTCTGTTCCCACGTCTCTGTGTTTACATCATAAGCATTTGCTGCAATGATCACACAACTTAAGGCAATCGCCATCACAGAAATTACCCGCATCTGAATTTTTCCGGTAAACCGGACATGCCATTTGCGGACAAAAGCAATAAACAATGCTGCCAGAAAGATCACATATACTCCACGATCGTTCAATTGCAATTTATAATTTCCCGCCACACTCAGACCGGTTCCAATGGATCTGATATCGGAAAACGTAAATTCATTTCCGCGGAACAGATATACAAAATAGTCTACAAATCCAAACGAAAGCAGCGACACATGGGCAATGATGCAGGTCAGCCCACTGTTGTTCGTAAAAATCTGCACAACAAAATAGACAATCAGACAGCAAAGCACATTTAAAAAGAGCTTCTCGTACGTTGTCCTCGTAAAGTTTTCAGGATCAAGCAGCATATACTGTATCGAAAAAGTGGTGAGACAGGAACCTCCGATAAACAGAATCAGTGTCCAGAGCCACGGACACCGGTCATCCAGTTCCAAATGCAGGCTTTTTATCAAATAGTACAAAAATCCATATGCGATCAATGCAACGATGGAAAAATCAATGGTCACATACATTACGACTGCCAATATAATTGCAATCGCCGCCCAGATGTTATTTTTTTTATCGTATTGAAGTTTGAGTTTAAATTTTGGTTTCATGCCATTACAATACAACAAAATTCCCGGCATGTAAACCGGGAATCCTGTCTGAAATCTTAATTTTGTGTGAATTATATTACTGTTCACAGGTTACTTTGCGAACAGTAACCGAATTATTTCTTTTTGAAGTTTGTGTATCCCTTCTGCTTATATGGATGTGCAGCCCAGAGTTTATCTGCTGTTTCTTTCCAATCCTTTGCGTAATCTACGCACTTTCCACACAGATGCTCAACCGGCTCCTCCTGTTCTACATCTGTAGAATGAGCTCCGGTCTCATGAACCATCTTCTGTAAAATCTCCGGATTCTCAAGCATCGGACATGGACGAAGCATGTTTTCGTTGAATGGCTGGTTATCACGGTAAGCCATAAACAACGGCTGCTTCAGACACTCAAGCAGGGATTTCTCGCGGATGTTTGCTCCAGAGTAGTGAATAAATACACATGGCTCTACATCACCCTTCGGGTTAATATGACAGTAGTTACGTCCTCCGGCGATACATCCTCCAACGTATTCACCGTCGTTCTGGAAATCCATAACGAAGATTTCTTTTCCACCTTCAAATCCACGAACTTCACGCAGTCTGTGGTAAATATATTCTCTCTGCTCCTTGGTCGGCATCAGTTCCGGTGAAGCCTTCATTCCTACCGGCATCAGATGAAAATACCATGCGAAACGGCTTCCATGCTCGATCAGAAGATCAAAGAACTCATCACTGGTAACCGCATCCATATTCCTGCTTGTATAACATACACTGTTTCCAAAGATCAGTCCGTTCTCATGTAACAGATCCATTGCGTGAAGGACTTTATTGTATACACCTTCTCCACGTCGGAAATCGTTGGCATCTTCAAATCCCTCAAGGGAAATGGAAAGGGAAAGATTTCCTACACGCTTCATATCCTCGCAAAGCTTCTCATCTACAAGTGTTCCGTTTGTGTAGCAATGGAATGCGCAGTCATTGTGTTTCTCACACAGACGGATAATATCAGCCTTACGTACCAGTGGTTCTCCACCGGTCATCATATAAAAATATACGCCCAGTTCCTTACCCTGTGTAACAATGTTGTCTAACTCATCAAATGTCAGATTTAATTTATGACCATACTCTGCTGCCCAGCATCCTGTACAATGGAGGTTGCATGCACTGGTCGGGTCCATAAGAATGAGCCACGGAATATTGCAGTTCTCAATTTCTCTCATTTTACGAATCTTCTTGGTTCCTGCAAACGCTGCCTGATATCCAAGATTCAGTGCTGTCATCTTGGCAACATGCGGATCTGTCTCATCCAGAAGACGATTCACATAACGCATCCACTTGCTGTCCGGATTCTGAATCATTTTCTTTGCGCCTTCGTATGCCTCAGAACGGAAATTGCTTCCCATAAACTTCTGTGCGAGGTTTACAATATTGAGCAAACCTTTCTCTCTGTCCTTATTCAGACTCTTTAACGTAGCATCGATAGCGAGCGAAAACGCCTGTCTTTCTGCCGCATCTTTTAAACTTGCCATTTTCTTACTCCTCCGTTTTCTTTCCTGTGTAAATAAATCATAAGATATTTCATCCATTGGAAGTATAGTTGTTTTTCCACCGAATGAACATATTCAATCACAAAACCATGTATGTTTGCAATATACAATCTTCTGAAAATGTCTAAAAAAACATGATTTGTGCATTTTTCCAACGATTTTTGGATATAATTTTTGTTGCAGACTCAAAACGTAGTTTTGAATACTACGTGACATTATACCACTATCTTATGTAAAGTCAACCTAAAATATTTACTTCTGCCGCAAATTGACCGAAGCAATAAAATATACTATAATGCTGTTGTTTCTTTAAAAAATTGATTATTTACTGAAGATTGGAGTGATTGTATGCCGGGTTTTACCACCCACTATCTGTTTGGCGTAGACGCATGCAGACGTCTGACCTCCACATCCATGCACAATATGATCCGACGCGATCACAGCGCATATGCACTTGGTCTGCAGGGACCTGATCTGTTTTTTTACTATCTTCCCTCTTACCTGATGCATCGAAAAAATATTGGAGATCTGGCACATCGCAAGGATACTGGCCAGTTCTTTGCCAATCTGCTGCAAAGCCGCAAACTTTTTGCAGGGAAAAAACATTCCCTCTCTATTGCAGACGCTTACATCTGTGGATTTATGGGCCATTACACACTGGATTGTACGATTCATCCCTATGTATATGCATTTACAGGCTATAATGCCCAGACCCCACCTTCCAATACAGAATATTTTGGTCAGCATGCTTATTTCGAAACGGAACTCGATTCCGAACTTTTATATGAGAAAAAGCATCTGTATCCTTCCCAGTTTCATCAGAACGCAACGATTCGTCTGACGACGCTCCAGCGGAAAGTCATTGTGCGAATGCTGTGTTACGCATACCGGAACACCTATCCGGATATTTCCGTGAGTGAACTTTTCCTGAGCGGTGCACCATTCTGGATGAAACTTGGAACCCATTTACTGAATGATCCAAGTGGCCAGAAGAAAGTATTATCCCGTCTGATCGAGAAAATTTTCCTTGGACGTGCTTTTTTATCTCCGATGGTTGCCAGCGATTATTATCGTTTTATACAGGACCCGATGAACCTCAAACATCACACCTGGATTCATCCATGGACAAAGAAATCTTCCACGGCTTCTTTTCCAGAGCTTTATGATCAGGCTGAAAAAATTTATCATCAACGTCTGGTCCAATACGCGCATCTGCAGCACTCTGGTTTCCCGCAAAAAGAAACCGCACGCTTTCTATCCGCGTACGGTAATCTTTCGTTTCTGAGTGGTCTGCCTTGTGATGAATAAAAGAGTTTCTTCCTATTATATAAGAGACATATGATTATAATATAATCTGATTTTGGAAATCCGCAATCTGCTGACAGATAATTTCCATCAAACGCGTGCGTGCTTCCACGCTTGCCCAGCCAATATGAGGAGTGATAATCAGCTTTTCTCTGTCTTTGATTTTGAGAAGCGGATTATCCTTCCGCATTGGTTCTGCGGAAAGGACATCCAGCCCCGCACCCGCGATTTCTCCGGTCTCAAGCGCATCCGCCAGATCCTGTTCCACAACAATCGGTCCTCGTCCAAGATTCAAAAAAACTGCAGACGATTTCATTTCCCGAAATGCTTCCCGGTTCATGAGTCCCCGCGTATTTTTATCAAGAGGTGCATGAACAGAAACAATATCTGATTGTTCCAACAACGCATCAAATTCCACACGTTCATATCCCTGCTGAGAATTCTTACCGGAAGTGGAATAATAGATCACCCGGCATCCGAATGCTTTTGCAATATCCGCCACACGTCTCCCGATATTTCCCAGACCAATGATTCCCCAGGTTTTTCCGCTCAGCTCATGAAACCTTTTCTCAAAATGGGTAAACATAACATCTCCCACATATTTCTCCGATTTGACATACTGATCATAATACGCAAGCTTTTCCCAAAGATAAAACAGCATGGCAAACGTATGCTGGGCTACGCTTTCCGTGGAGTATCCTGCGACATTACGCCATTCTATGCCACGGCTTTTTAAATATTCCTTATCCAGATTGTTTGTTCCCGTTGCCGTCACACAGACAAGTTTCAGTTTTTTTGCTTTTCCAATCGAATGCTCATTAATCTCCACTTTGTTTAACACGATCACGTCTGCATCCACGGTCCGTTCCAAAGCTTCTTCTGTAGTGGAAAAATTATATGTTACCACCTCTCCCAGTTTTTCAAATGCAGACAGATCAATATCATCTCCAATTGTTTTTGCATCCAAAAATACGATTTTCATTTTATCCTCCTACCCTATTCTGATTCCAAAAGAAAAAGAGGCTGCCTTTTCTAACATCCTCTTCCCCTTTACATCCTGTATTTATATCTATGCAATCGAAAATGCATAGACCGTTTTTGTATCATATGATTTTCCGGCTTCTGTCAATGGTGTTGTAAAATTTGGCTCATTGATGGAATTTGGAAAATACTGTGTTTCCAGACAAAAAGCATCCCGATCTTTGCATACTGCTCCGCCCTGCACTTTCTGTCCCTGAATGAAATTCGCCGTGTAAAGCTGCATCCCGATACAATCTGTGATCACATCCATTTTTATGCCATTCTTTGTACTGTATGCGGTGGCAATCTTTTCAAGTCCGGCGCGTTCCTTATCCAGAACAAAATTATGATCGTATCCATGGCCGTAAGAAAGCTGATCATTTGCCTGCTCAATATCTCTGCCCATCGGCTTTGCTTCCCGGAAATCAAACGGTGTTCCATCCACCGAAGCAATCTCACCGGTCGGAATGGATTTTGCATCAATTACCGGTGTGTAATGAGACGCGCGGATCTGCAGAATCTGTTCCATGGCACTGCCGCTTCCGGCACCATTCAGATTGAAATATGCATGATTTGTCATGTTAAAAATCGTTGTCTTATCCGCTGTTGCATGATATGTAATGGAAAGTTCGTTCGCTTCAGTTACTTCATACGTTACTTTCATAACTGCATTCCCCGGATATCCCTGCTGACCTTCTGCATCCTTAATTACAAATGTAATTTTGTCTGCCGTCTGTTCCTCAGCATCCCACAGACGTCTTGAAGTCGCCTGTGAACCACTGTGCAGATTATTTTCATTATCGTTTTTCTCAAGCTGATAGGTAACTCCATCGATCACAATTTCCGCATTTGCAATACGATTGCAGTTTCTTCCAACAACTGCTCCAAAACTGGCCATCTGCTGCTGATAAGTCTCTGCATTTTCATAACCAAGGACCACATCTGTATTTTTTCCGTCCTTATCTTTTACCACAAGTGATACAATGGATGCTCCAAAATCTGTAATCTGTGCATACATCCCCTTCGTATTGGAAATAGTATAAAGCGTTGCCTCTTCTCCATCTGCAAGCTTTCCAAATGCTTTTCGTTCCATAACTGTAATCGCCTCCTGAATTCATCTACTCTGTTCCTGTCTATATAAAAATATTTTACCTTGTTTTGGTTAAGAAGTAAAGAACAAGTGCCGATGTAAACAGTAGAAATATAGAAATTATAACCTTTTTAAGAAAGGATGTTTATTATGTCCACAAAAGTTTCCTCTGGGGTATCATTATCCACGAATTATTTTTTAAGAAACTTCTATACAAATAATCAAAAAGCATCGAAAAGTTCCAATCGTTCTGCATTCAGCAACGTGGAACTCTCATACGAAGACAGCCGTGCCTTAAGCCGTGCTGCCAAGCGGCTTTCCAAAAACGATTATGGCTCTGACAAAGATGAAAAAGACAGTGATCTCAATGACACATCGCGTGCGGCCATAGAAGCCTTTGTAGATACTTACAACAACACTATCACCTCTGGAAAATCCAGTTCCGACTACGAAACCAAACGCTATGTCAAGCAGCTCAACACCCTGAGCAAAAAACACGCAGACGAACTGGAGGATCTTGGCATCACGATAAACAGCGATGGTACTTTGGATCTCAACACAGATCTTTTAAAAGCTGCCAATAATTCCAAAGCGCGAAAGCTGCTTTCTTCCGATCAGGAATACCCGCAAAAGCTTGTAAAACTTTCCCGCAAGATGAATTCCGCTGTACAGGAGAACATTATGTCCCTGATCAGCACGCAGAATATGCATATTGACATCTCCTTATAAAACGCAAAACAAAAGCAGGTGATACGGTTCGTATCACCTGCTTTTTTATTTCACTGTTCTTATAGGAACTCATCTTCTTTTGGCCAGAGATCTCCCTCATTTAATCCATGTTCGATCAGCCAGCTGTCCTCCACGGAAAAACAGGTTTCTTCTTCTTTTTCATTAATCAGAGTCACCGACACCTTCGGCTGCTGTCCTTCCGTCAGTTCCTCACACCCATACTCTCCGTCAAAAATGTGTTTGATCTTCCACATATCATGTTCCTTCCTTTACAATCACAGTCGTCAAATATCCTTTTGCCTGTTCCAGCTCATCCAGCCCATAATACACCTGTTCATTTTCCATTCCACAGTTGGATATTCCGTAAATTTCCGGCTGTCTCCCGCTTTCTTCATCCGGCATTGCTTTCCGCAGCTCCTGCAATAACTCTTCGAGTTTCTTTCCAGATTTCATATATATACGGGTTCCATGAAACCTGAGGGAATCACGCACTGCATATGCCGCCGGGATAATATGAATCTCCTCGTTTTTTTCTCCCAGGGAAATTCCCAGTCTCGCCGCAACCGCACAAAAAGAGGGAACCCCGCTTATGATCTGTGTCTGCCAGCCCGCCTCTTTCGCACGTCTATGCATATACATATAAGTAGAATATACTCCAGGATCCCCAATTGTGAGCATTCCCACCTTTTGTCCCTGCCGGAGATAATCTTCCATGGCATCATAAATCCGTTTGTGTGCCAGTTCCAGTTTCTGTGCATCTTTGATCATCGGAAATGGCATGCAAAGAAGTGGCATATCTGCAATTTCCCGACAAACCTGCTCCACGATCCGATACGCATAACATTCCTCTTTTGACACTGCCGGAAGCACAATGAGATCACAGCTGCGAATCGTTTCCAATGCCTGTATGGTCATAAGTTTTGGATCTCCCGGTCCCACACCGATTCCATAAAGGATACCCGGACGATTTTCTGTTGTTAAATCACAAAATAATTTTTTCGTTACCTGTCGCAAATGAGTCAGATACACCTCCCGGACAGCCGGATACTCCCCAATTCCCCGAATCACACATTCCGGCTGGTATCCGGCCGCCTGCAATTTTCCGGCAAAGGAATCCGCATCCGGCTGCTCCCCGTCCTGCATGCCGCCTGCCATATCATTATTTGCATGGTCTCCCGCCACCAGCATAAACGGTGCAAGAAGCACTTTCCCGTTCTGTCTGCTCTGTAGCCCGGACTTCATCCGCGCAATCACATCTTTAATGGTAATACTTCCCTCCACTGTTGTGATATAGATTTCATGCTTTGCATAAGCACGCAGCGACTGTTCCATCATCGCATAACTGGCATCTGCCGCATGTTCGGTTCCATGCCCCATCAAAATCAATGGGAAATCTCCCACCTCTTCCTTCAGCGACTCCCACAGTGCTTTTGCCACATCCTCATAATCCTGCGGTTTTGCCAAAAGCGCATCGGCAACTGCAATCTGTTCGAAAGCACCGGCATATTTTTTCGCCGCTTCCTTGAGTCTGTGATTTTCAATTCCGTCAATCACATGGGTGGGAAATACAGCTACATGCGTCACTCCCTGTTTTTTCATACTTTCAAGAGCTTCCGTCGGACTCTTTGCTTCTATATGCTCGCGCTTTTTCATTGCGTTACGCACAATCGTACTCGAGACAGCTTCCTCTACCACGGCATCCGGATACAATGCCCGGACCTGCCGCGTGATGGCTGCAATATTTTTCTGCCGGGTATCCGGATAGGTTGTTCCAAAACTCACAATTAAAATTGCTTTTTTCATGTTATTTTGCATTCCTCTCTCTGTGATATAAGCGTGCTGCCTGTACAAAGTGTTCCACAAATGCCGGATTGGACGGATAATACAAATGTGGATAACCCCACCAGTTTCTGTCGTCCTCGTGGATACATGTCCAGGATGTTCCGCTTACCGGTTTGACCGCCACGCAGCTTTCTCCGTTGTTATCACTGTCATAGTAATGAAATTCATGTGCACGGACAGGTTTTTCTGCCAAGAAATGGGACGTCTGTTCCATCACATTTACATAGCCAAAACGTACAAGTTTTCCCCGGTTATGACAGTTGCCCGTTATGACCCCTGCCATCGGCCAGTTTTCTCCTTCTTCATCTGTCATGGATTCATGCAGATACATAAACCCGCCGCACTCTGCCACGGACGGCATACCATTTTCAATTGCCTCCCGAACAGAATTGCGCATGGAGACATTTTCCGAGAGCTGCCGGGCACAAAGTTCCGGATAGCCTCCTCCCAGAAGAAGCGCATCCGCTTCCTCTGGAATTTTTTCCTGTCCAAGCGGTGAAAACCAGACGAGTTTTCCACCATACGCTTCCAGAAGCCGCAGGTTATCCTCATAATAAAAACAAAATGCCTCATCTTTTGCAACTGCGATAACCGGACATTCCTCCTGCCGTTTTTTCTTTTTCTGTAAAACCCCTTTGTCTTTTCCCGGTTCCTGTAATTTAAGCAGTTTCGTTTTTCCGTCCCGAAACGCATGTAAAAGTGCCCAGCTTTGCAACAGCTGCAGCATCCGATCCAGATCTGCGGTCTCTTCAAGTTTTTCCGCAGCCTGATTGACCTGCTTGCGCAGACCTTCCATTTCCTGTGGCATTTTCAAACCCAGATGCCGGCTCTCCAGATGCAGACTTTTCTGTACCGGAAAACATCCCAGCACCGGAAGGCCCAGTTCTTTCTCAATCACCGGCGTCATTGTCCGGCAGAACCCTTCCGATGTGCGGTTTAATATCACACCAATGATCCGGTGATCCCTGTCATACTGTAACATACCTGCCAGAAGTGCAACCATCGTGCGCCCCATCCCACGGGCATCCAGCACAAGCACAACCGGCAGATCCAGGGTCTGTGCCAGATGATAGGCGGAGCCCTCTTTTTGTGTGCCTCCTAGGCCATCGTATAATCCCATCGCTCCCTCGATCACCGAATAAGAGAAGCTCTCCCGGTCATATCCATACAGTTCCCGGATCTGATCTGCCTCTGAAAAAAACGTATCCAGATTGCGCGATGGTACACCAATCACCTGACGGTGAAACATGGGATCAATATAGTCTGGTCCGCTTTTGAACGCACGAACTGCAAGTTTTCTGTTTTTCATTGCTGCCAGCAGCGCACAGGTGATTGTCGTTTTTCCACTGCCGCTTTGCGGCGCTGCCAGTACCATTCCACTGTGTAACATAGTTCTCTCCTCATTATGCCATCGTCAGCACACAGATATATACGGGGTTCTCAGCCTGCATCAGATGATAGGTTCCCACGGTTTTTGCTCTGCTGACCTGCACCTGTATGATTTCTGTCTGCATTTTCCCTGCAGCAAGTTCTGTAATCTGAGCCACGGTTTCAAGACTTATGGCATTGACAACCACACGTGTCCGTGGATTCTTCTCCCAGATGACATGCAGAATATCCGCAAGGCGTCCACTGCTTCCCCCAATAAATACATGTGTCGGAGGTTCCAGTGGTTCCAATATTTCCGGTGCTTTCCCATCCACCGGAATCACATTTGCCAGATGAAATTTTTCCAGATTCCGGCGCAGAAGCTGCTGTGCTGTGGCTTTTTGCTCAATGGCGTACACACGAATCCCCGGACTGCACGTTGCACATTCCACTGCAATCGATCCGGTACCACTCCCCACATCGTATACCACAGCATCTTCTGTCAGGCCAAGTTTGCATAATGAAAGTGCACGCACTTCTTCCTTGGTCATTGGAACCGTTTTTTCCCCTTCCACGACACGCAAAAATGATTCATCGGACATCCCTGGAACAAGACGTCTTTTTTGCACATTTTCATTGCATAATAACAGGGTATACAGGCCCTCTTCTTTTGTATTTTTTGCCTCTTCGCACGATAATTCGCGGATTTTTTCTGCATCATAAGAAAGCTGAAACCCAGCAATCATGCGGGTTTGCGTCAATTTTTCTTCTTCTATCCAGCATCCAATTCGCCGAACATCCTCCACTCCGGAAACCAGCAAAAATGTTTTGGAAAAATGCCGGATCGCATCGAGAACGAGCGCTCTGGTTTCCGCGGTATCTTCTTTCCCATGAATACTTAAAATTTTTGCATCCTGCCAGGCAATTCCTGTTGCCGCAGAGAGGTAGGAAACGGATGAAATTCCTGGAAAAATACGAATTTTTTTGTAATTATTTTTATTTAATTCTGTTTTTATTTTTTCTGTTCCACTGTAAAATCCAGTATCTCCAGAAAATAATATGGAGACTTTCAGTTTCTGGCCATCCATTTTGGATTCCTTTTGTCTTAAAACCGGTAAAATATCTTTTGCGAGATAAAAAGGATAGGTTTCCTTACTGTTTTCCACCACTTTGAGCATCCGTTCTGCCCCAAAAACCACATCAGACTCTTCCAGCGCTCTTTTTGCTTCCTGTGTCAGTGTCGCTGCACTCATACCGATGCCAATCAGGGAAATTTCCACCTCCGGACGACCGGAAATCGTATGTCCAAGCAGACGGGAAAGTGTTTCGGTTACCTGTGCATAAGACATTCCCTGTTCCTGTTCCTGTTTCCCGATCACGCATGCCGTAATACCTGCTTTCTGCGCTGCCGCAAGTTTTTCCTGAAATCCGCTGTGCGCACCACTAGCTTTTGTAACCAGATAGCGGATCGAAAACTGATGGATCATTGCCAGATTCATTTCCTCCGAAAACGGGCCCTGCATCGCAAGAATCTGCTTTCCGCGGATACCCGCCTTTTCACAGAGACCGATACTCTCCAATCCGGGAAGCACACGCACAAACAAACGCTCCTTCAGGGGTGCAAATACCGCCAGCTCTTTGCTTCCGGTTGTCAGAAGAATGTTTCCGGATGTGTCCGTAAGTGCCTGGACACAGCTTTCATAATCGGCAAACACATGCACGGTTCCAGCGCGCTCTTTCATGCCTTCGTTTTCCGGTATGCTACAGATTCCATCGTCCATTCTCCGCTGGAGCCGCAGATATGGAATTCCACTTCCTTTTGTACTCTCCCGGATGTTGGCAGACACTTCTGTGGCAAACGGATGCGTAGCATCCACGACTGCCGCATAGTTGTTCTGTCCGTTTTTTTTCAGCAGGGCGCGCATTTCCTCTACGTCCAGTCTTCCTACACAGACCTTCACCCCGGCAAGTTCCGGCATGACCATCTGACCGTATTCGGTTGCTACATGCACATCACAGGCAATATGTGCCCGTGAAAGTTCCTGTGCGAGAAGACGACCTTCCGTTGTTCCCGCATAAATTAACACTTTCTCTGCCATCTTATTCCTCTTCCCCGTTTTCTGCTGCTATATATGGTATCCTCTCGGTGTCACAAGCTTTCCATCAATAATTTTTGTCTGGGAATTCCCGATAAATACTGTGGTAAACATGTTCACCGGTGTATGCACCAGTTCCGCCATGGTAAGGGTTACGGCATGCGTATCATCGCGTCCGATATTTTCCACATACCCACAGGCACGCTCCGGTTCCACCCCGTGTTCCATCAGAATTCTGCAGGCACGCTCCAGATAGTCTGCCCGTTTATGGCTCGACGGATTATAAATTGCCATTGCAAAATCTCCCTCCGCCGCTGCAATCAGCCGCTTTTTAATCCTCTCCCACGGGGTGAGAAGATCACTCAGGCTGATCACGCAAAAATCATGGTTGAGAGGAGCCCCAAGCACTGCCGCACCGCTGCTTGCTGCTGTTATTCCGGGAATTACTTCAATGATACAATCATCATATAATTTTCCGATTTCCAGCATCAGGGATGCCATCCCGTAAATTCCGGCATCTCCGCTGCAGATCAATGCCACTTTTTTGCCTTCTCTTGCCTTCTCGAAACACATCTGGCAGCGTTCCCGCTCCTGCCGCATCGGTGTAGACAATAATTCTTTGCACCCGAACCGTTCCCCAAGCAATTTCAGATATACGGTATAACCGATGATCACATCACTGGCTTCTAACACCTGCATGGCTTCCTGCGTCATCATATTTTCCTGTCCCGGTCCCATACCGACCACATAAATCCGGTGTTTCATTTCTTTCTCCTTCCTTTCGTTTCACACAAACTGCAATACGATTTTCTCCCGTTTTGCCACGGCAATTGTCACGCCATCCATAGCCTGCTTATGTATCAGCAAACTACCTCCGTCTGCTGCAGCGACCGCAGCACGCTCGCATACGTTATCCACTCCCACGGTTCGGGATACAAACGCGGATGCGGTGAAATCACCCGGCACTTTTTTCAGTTCTCCGGCAGAAAAAACGACAAACGGTACCCGCAAATGCTGTGCCAGCTCCTGCAAACCGGATTCTTTTTCCTTCACATCAACCGATGCCAGAGCGTAGATATCATCTGCGTCAACTTTTCCATTACTTATCAGCATTTCCACCATTTGTTTTATCTCGTTATAACTTTTATTTTTTCTGCATCCCATGCCAAGCACCGTTGTTTTCGGAGCTAAAATAAGCGTTTTACGGTATTCCTGTGGCTCTTTTTCCGTAATCCACACATCCACAGCATGTTCCGCCTGTGCTTCGTTCCACGAAATCAGCTTTACTTCCTTTGGCGGCTGTAATTCTGCCATCTCCTCCGGGGACATGCATGCCGGATCTACCGCCATCACAATGATTTCGCCCTGTAACAGTTTTCCAGACACATGCCGGATCGCTTCGGGGTTACACACCCGCAGGCCATTTTTTCTTGCAAACACATCAACGGCAAAAAGCCCATTCACGTCTGTTGCCGTCGTCACAACCGCAGCGGAATGCAATGCTTCTGCGATCTGCTGCGCCAGTTCATTGGCACCACCCAGATGTCCGGACAGCACCGGAATCACAAACTGTCCGGCCTCATCCAGCACCAGTACCGGACTGTCCACGGTTTTGTGGCGGATCAAAGGTGCGATGGCCCGTACGGCAATCCCGAGAGCTCCAATGAAAATCACGGGAAACTGTTGTGCAAAAGCCTCCTCCAGAAAATCCGGAAGTGACCGGTTTCCTCTTTCTCTTATCTGTATCTTTGAAACCGCAGGGTGACCACCGTAACGGCTCTGCCAAAATCCATACGAAACAGAAAGTGAAAGTTCTGTGATTCGTGCCGCAAGCTCTCTTCCACGTTCCGAAAACCAGGTCATATACAGGATCATTCCGGTAACTCCTTTCTCGCATGGATGTTACACATTACTCCCTCATTTTCTACAGTGTTTTGGGTTTTCGCCTTGCGGAATTCGGTTGTAAAATCCGGCGCATAGAGTCTGGAGCGCGTATAATGCTGATTTGATATTACATCTCCGACCAGCACCAGAGCGGTTTTTGTAATATTATGTTTCTTTGCCACCGCCGCCAGCTCCTGCACAGTACAGATATATGCTTCCTCGTCCGACCAGGTTGCCTTGTACACCAGTGCCGCAGGTGTATCCGGCTCATATCCACCATTTACAAGGCGCCGTGATAATTCCTCCAGCATTCCGGTACTCAGATAAATTGCCATGGAAGCATGGTGTGCGGCAAAACTCTCAATACTCTCCTTTTCCGGTACCGCCGTCCTTCCGGCCATCCGGGTGATGATCAGTGACTGGGACACATCCGGAAGGGTATATTCCAGATTCAGCGATGCCGCTGCTCCAAAACAGGCACTCACACCCGGACAACTCTCATACGCAATCCCCTTCTGATCGAGAATATCCATCTGTTCCCGCACCGCTCCGTATATACTGGGTTCTCCCGTATGAAGTCGAATCGTGATTAAATTATTCTTTTCTGCCTGTTCCATCACCGAAATAACCTCTTCAAGTGTCATTTTGGCGCTGTTATGAATCTCACAGCCCTCTTTTGCATAATCGAGAAGCTGTGGATTGACCAGCGAACCGGCATAGATGATGACATCTGCTTTCTGCAGCAGACGCATTCCCCGCACAGTAATCAGATCCGGTGCTCCGCTTCCTGCTCCGACAAAATAAATCATAGCAACCTCCTGAGTAATTCTTCTGCTTTTCCGGTCATCCCAAGCAGCCCGTAGGTATTGGAATAGACAATACACTCGATCTGTAACCGACCGGCCGCACGTTTTTTCAAATAGAAATCAATTTTTTCCATGATATCTTCCATAACATCTTCTTTTTTACCTTCGGCATCAATAAACGCAAGTGCTTCCTCGGTTGTGACGCAATCTAAAATCTTCTTTAAACATTCTAAAGATACATTTTCACGGATGCCGGCTGCCGCTAAAAGTTCCATCCGACAATCTCCCTCATGGGAATGGGTGTTCATAATGCCTCCCGCCACCTTAATCAGTTTTCCAATATGTCCGGTCAGAAGCATTGCACAAAATCCCAGTTCCGCCGCCATATCAATCGTCTCACCGATAAAATTACTGCATTTCACACTGCGGTCAAGATCATATCCATAGGTCTGCTGCATGAAATCCAGTCCATAATTTCCCGGTGAAACTGCCGCAATGGTCTGCCCTTCTGCACGCTGCTGGCGGAGTTCCACACGGATGGTCTCCTTAAGTGCCTGACTGCTCATCGGTTCCACAATTCCTGTCGTCCCCAGTATTGAGATTCCCCCGACAATCCCCAGTCTTGGATTAAACGTACGCTCTGCAAGTGCTTCCCCATCCGGCACAGAAATCAGAATATGCAGTGTTCCGTGAAAATCACAAATCCGGCACACTTCCTGCACTTCCCGGGTGATCATTTCCCGCGGCACATGATTGATTGCGGCATTGCCTACGGGCTGATCCAGTCCGGGTCTCGTCACACGGCCCACACCCTTTCCTCCGTCAATCTGGAGAAGTTCTTTTTCTCCATCCCCGCCGTTGTCCGCGGTGACCGTGGCACAGATTTTACTTCCACTGGTCACATCCGGATCATCGCCGCCATCCTTGACCACAGCGCAGGAAACCTGAGATTCCCCGCGCACGATATCCGTCACTTCCGCGGTGTACGGAATTCCTTTTGGAGTCTCAATCGTTATACAGTTTTTTATTTTTCCCGTCAGAAGCATATATGCCGCAGCCTTTGCAGCAGCGGCAGCACAGCTGCCGGTTGTAAATCCGTACCTCACACCAGATACGCCTCCTTCTTTCCTTTATACCGGCCGGATCTGATATAACAGTGCGTTTACGATTGCTGCCGCTACATTGCTGCCGCCTTTTCTACCGCGGTTGACAATATGCGGCACATCTGTTTTTAAAATCAGTTCTTTTGCCGCCTCTACATTTACAAATCCCACCGGAACTCCAATAATAAATGCAGGACGCCAATCACTTTTCTGCATCAGTTCATAGAGTGAAATCAATGCCGTCGGCGCATTTCCCACGGCAAAAATTACAGGTTTGTCAATATTTGCTGCATGTTCCATGCTGACCGTCGCACGTGTCACCTGCCGCGTCTTTGCCTCCCGCGCCACATCCTCATCTGCCATAAAACAATGCATCGTTCCTCCAAATTCCGCTAACCGTTTTTTGTTGATGCCTGCAAGCGCCATATTGGTATCCGTGACAATGTCAGCGCCACCTGCAATCAGTTCTTTGGCAATCTGCACGGCATGGGGAGAATACGTCATCGTCTTTGCATAATCAAAATCCGCACTTGTATGGATCACGCGCTTTGTCACCGGCTCCTGTTCCGGCGGAAGCACGATACCACGCTCCTTTAGTTCTTCCCCTATGATGGCAAAACTTCGTTTTTCGATCTCTCCCGGAAGAACATATTCAATGTTTTCCATAACGTTTTTCTTCCCCTTTCTTCTTTATATCCAGCAATGCCTCAATCAGTTGTACATTTTCCGGATGACCTTTTACGGCAATTCTGTAAAAGTCCTGTCCCAGTCCTGTATAGTTTGCGCAGTTTCGGATCAGAATTTCTCTTTCCAGCAATAATCTGTACAGTGGAATTTGTGTTTTCAGCAACAAAAAATTAGCTTCAGAAGGAAAAATTTTCATTTGATCTCCAAATATTTTTGTTAACTCGTGTTTTAAAAAGTGCTTTTCTTCCTGAATCAGCTCAATCGTATCCTTCAGATACTTTCTACGACTCCAACCAGGAAGCGAATCATTCAGAATGTCCATGCCGATCCGCTGCGCAACCACAGATACATTCCACTCCGGCAGCTGATGCGCAATTTTTTCACAGATATCTTTCTGCGCCAGCAGATACCCCAGCCGGATTCCCGGAATCGCATAGATCTTTGTATATGCCCGCACCACAATCAGATGCGGATATTTCCAGATCCAGGAAACATATCCTTCCATCCCCGTGAATGCAATGAAACATTCGTCCAGCACCACAGTGATGCGTCTCTTTTCACACACGTCAAGAAGCGTCTCCAAAAGAGACGCTTCCATTTTGTTCCCCACCGGATTCGCGGGGTTCGCCAAAAATAATAAACCGATTCCATCCAGCTGCCTGCACAATGACTCCATCTGTGCCATATCCATGGCAAAATTATTTTCTTCCCGCAACGGAATACTGCATATCTCGGCTCCCACTGTCTGAGCCGCCCAGGCATATCCCGAAAAAGAAGGAGCCAAAATGCCCACCCGCTTCGGGCGCAGTGCATGCACAATCGCAACAAATAATTCGGATGCTCCGTTGCCACACACTACTTCTTCTGCTGAAAAACCATAAAGTGCTGCAATCCGTTCCCGCAACAGCACATTGTCATACTGTGGATAACGGTTGCTGTGAACAGCCGCTTCCGCCATCCGTTTCTGCAATATCTCCGGCAGCGGCAGCGGATTGGTATTTACAGAAAAATCATATGTGATCTGATTTTGATAAATGTCTCCACCGTGTGCGGCCACCGTCATGCTGCGTGTTCTCCTTCTTTCATGTTTTCCCGTATCTGCATTACTGCTTTTCTTCCTATTTTACTACAGGAATTCTTTGATTCCAAGGAAAAATCACACAAACCATTTTTATTGTAGATCTCCAGCCAGCTCCTGCATCAGATGATGTACCGTAGTAATCTCATGAATCCGTCCCGTATTCGCCCCACAGAATACCAGACCGTTTTCCACATCCCCGCGCACGGCATCGATCAACGCTTTCGTAATACAGTAAGGAACTTTCTGCGGACTGCATTTTTCCAGACAGTTGTAACATTTACTGACTGGCAGCTTTGCGCGCTTTACACGGTCGATAAACTTATTGCGCAGTGCACGTCCCGGCATACCGACCGGGCTTTGGATAATCTCGATATTTTCCTCACTGGCGTGAATATACGCCTCCTTGTATGCCTCCGATGCATCACATTCTTCGGTTGCGACAAAGCGGCTGGCAATCTGCACACCATCCGCGCCGAGATCCAGCGCATGCGAAATATCTTTCTGATCAAATATCCCGCCGGCCACAATGACCGGAATATTTTTCTGATACCGCTGTTCGTATTCCTTTTTGCAGTCGATAATCTGCCGGATCTCTCCATCAAAATTAATGGCATCCATATGTGCCAGCTGTTCATTGGAAAACCCCAGATGCCCGCCGGCTTTCGGTCCCTCCACTACAATAAAGTCCGCCGTGCGGTCATAGCGGTGCGCCCACATCTTCAATATCAGCTGGGTTGCACGCTTCGAGGATACAATCGGAGCTATCTTTGTCCGGCAGGTTCTGCTGACAAGCTCCGGCAGATTCATGGGAAGCCCGGCTCCACTGATAATCACATCTGCCCCTGCCGCAACCGCTGCCTGGACATGCTCTTTGTAATGCTTTAATGCAACCATAATATTGACACCCACAAGTCCGTTTCCACAGGCAAGCTCCTTTGCTTTCCGGATATGTTTTTTGATGGCTTTTAAGTTACAGCCTGCCTGATCATTCTCGAAGCCTTCTTCATCGTAGCCGATCTGCGCAGTAGAAATGATACCGACACCGCCCTCCTTTGCCACAGCTCCCGCCAGATGACTTCTGCTGATTCCTACCCCCATGCCACCCTGGATAATCGGAATTTTTGCAATCAGATCCCCAATCTGCAGTTGTTTCAACTTTGATGTATATGTGCTTATCATGCACGTTTCCTCCATATTTCAAAATTGTTTGACTATCAAACAATTTTCAGTATATGGTAATGTGGTTTCTTTGTCAATATGTATTTGTTTTCATTTCTTTTATACGTAGTTTTATTTACTACTTACATATCTGATATTTCTTCTAAATGCAAAAACCGTGGGTTTCCGATTTCACTGAAATCCTGAAAACCCACGGTATCTGGCATGTCGTCTTATCCTTTGACAGCCCCCACAATTCCGTTTGCAAAACTTTTCTGCAGAACAAGGAAGAGGATGCCCGTCGGAAGAGAACAGATGAGTACTCCGAGCATAAGCACACCGTAATCAATGCTGTAGCCGCTGGAGAGGTTTGCAACCAGCATCGGCATGGTCTGGGAGGAATCATCCATCATAATAACCTTTGGCCATAAGTAATTGTTCCACGCATTCATAAACGTCACAGTCATCGCTGCTGCATAAGTAGACTTCATGGTTGGCATAAAGATCTTAAAGAAAATCTGAAGCTCTCCAAGTCCATCAATTCTGGCCGCTTCAATGATCTCTGTCGGGAAAGAGCGTGCGCTCTGCCGGAACATCATGATCAGAAACGGAGTGGACAGCGTCGGCAGTACATAAGCGATCCATGTACTCTGCAGGTGCAGTCCGGTAAACATTTTAAACAGCGGGATGAGTGTCGCTGCAAACGGAACCATCATTGCAAGAAGCAAAACAGACATCAAAACGTCTTTTGCCTTGTCATGGTAAATTTCAAATGCATATCCTGCAATGGAACAGATCAGCAGGGAAAGCACACTTAAAATTACCGAATAAAACATAGAATTGGAAAATGCCCTGCCAATCTGCTGACGTGCCAGAAGGTTTGTCAGATTGCTGGCCAGATTGGCCCCAATTGTTAATTTGCCACCGAGAATATCGGTACTGTTATTCGTTGCTGCTGCAATCATCCAATATAACGGGAATACCGAGATGAGGGATGCCAGAATCAGAACAATATACACCGCTGCATTTTTTACTTTTCTCATCTCTTATCACCTACTTTCATCTGAATAAAGGACAGGATCGCTACCAGAATAAAGATCACATAGGACATTGCTGCCGCATATCCGAACTGGGAATTATACTCAAAGGATGTCTTGAAGATATAGTGGGACATCGTAAGTGTTGAGTTCGCAGGTCCGCCGCCTGTCAGGTTTACAGATTCATCAAACAGCTGCAGGGTTCCATTGATGGACATGATCGTTGTCAGAAGGATTGTCGGCCGAAGCAGTGGCAGTGTAATGTGGAAAAATGTTTTCACCGGTCCCGCTCCGTCGATCGTTGCTGCCTCATACAGGGAACCGTCAATATTCTGTAACCCGGCCAGATAAAATACCATATTATACCCGGTCCATCTCCAGATCAGCGCAATAATCAAAATAACTTTTGCTGTACCTGTCTGTCCCAGCCAGTTGATACGGGAATGAATCAGGCCCAGATGTAACAGTACCGTGTTGACATATCCATCGTATGCAAATAATGTCTTAAAGATAATGGAGTAGGAAACCAGCGCGGTACAGCATGGCAAAAAGATTGCGGTACGGAACAGTCCCTTACATTTTAAATGCGGCTTATTCAAAAGCACGGCAAGTAAAATTGCAAGAATCAGCATTACCGGCACCTGAATAATCAGGTACACAAAGTTGTTGACCATTGCAGTTTTAAACACACCGTCTCCCAACAGACGCTTATAATTGCTCAGTCCCGACCAGACCAGATTGTTGCCGATTCCACTCTTAAAGGAGAGGATAAACGCCTGGATCATCGGGTAAAAACTCATCGCAAAGATCAGTATGGTAGCCGGAAGCAAAAATGCCCAGCCGGTCATATTTCTTCTTTTCGTCCCCGTAAATTTCTGTTTCATAAATAGATCCTTTCCTGCCTCTTATCCATGATACCGGCCGCGTTTCCACAGCCGGTATCTTTCAGACATTTTTACTGTCCGACATTAAACTCTACCGTGCTCTGTGCTTCTTTAATCGCGGAATCCATATCTGCTTTTCCGCCGATAATCTCTGACAGAGCCACTCCAAGTGCTTCTTTCTCCTCTTTCCAGTAAATTCCCTTGTTGATGGTTGGAATGTTACTTCCGTAAGATACGATCTTGGAGTAAATAGCCTCATTTCCAAAATACTCACTTGGCTTATTGTAAGCATCCGAATCTGCTGCCGGTAAATACGTTGCAATTGCACCGAGGTCTGTTAAAATCTGATCATAGAATTCTGTGCTTCCGTCCCATGTTGACTTGAAGAAATCAACTGCCAGATCATAATTTTTGCAGGTGGAAGAAATTGCCCATGTAGAACCACCCTGTGCACTGTAGTTTGTTGCTCCCTGATAATCATTCAGTTTTGGCATATTGGTTACCGCCCAGTTGCCTTTCTGTTCTTCCTGATCGGTAGACATAATCGTTGAGCAGATCCAGGAACCATTGATGGTACCTACAACCGTTCCGTTGTTGATGGAACCCTGATAACCGGACCAGTCGGTCTGTTCCTGTAAAATTCCTTTGTTTACCAGATCAATATATACATTCATAGCTTCCTTTAAGCCCTCATTGTCTGTCAGTGCAATCTTTCCATTTTCATCAAATACGGAGATTCCGGCAGACTGCAGAATCATATTGAGCAGATCCGGCTCACCCTGTACATTGGTCAGCATTGGCATACCTGTCTTTTTCTTGACGTCCTCACCGATTTTAATGAAATCATCCCATGTAATGTCCGTCAGATCATCCACGGTATATCCTGCCTCTTTCAGGTAATCGGTACGGTAACATGCGATTACGGTGTTGCTGTCATAAGGGATTCCGTAATTTTTTCCATCCACTACGGAGTTGGAAACCTTAGATGGTGCAAAATCATCAAAGTTAATGCCGGAATCGGTCAGATCTGCAAATACTTCCGGATAGTTCTGCAGATACTTGGAAAATACCTGATCATCCATCAGGAAAATATCCGGCAGAGAATCCAGCTCTCCGCTCATCGCATAGGTCTGTACCAGTGTCTGTACATCATTCGAAAGTGTCTCCTGCACATCAATCTTGACATCCGGATGATCTTTCTCATAAATAGCTGCCGCATCTTTCATTGCATCCATGTTAAATGCATCCCAGCACCATACCGTCAGGGTATTGCTGTCACCGCTTTTGGCTGCCTTTCCCTGTGTGGAATCCTTATCTGCGCTGTTGCCACCTCCTCCGCAGGCTACCAGTGAAAGTGCCATAGCACCCATAAGCAGTGTCGAAATAAGTTTTTTCTTCATAGTGTTTTCCTCCCAATAAGTTTGACTTGTTTTTAACATGGGTTAAGTTTAACACTGGCGCAACCGTTTTACTTAGAAGTAAGTTATTATAAATTTTCACAATTTTATGGGATTTTTTATAAGATTTGCATTTATTTACGATTTTAAAAATTTTTTAACCAAAAATGGAACCTGATGATGGATCAGATTCCATTTCATATTTTGATTCCTGTTTACTCCCGCGCAACCGCCTCCGCTTTCATCTGCACTCTCTCCAGACAGGAATCCATATTTCCATTGGAAAGTTCATTTTGAAACTCAGACTCTAAAATATCCTCTATTTCATATGTCTTGCTGCCATAATTGACCGTGGGCACCATCGACGCAAAACTGTTCAGTAAACGCGTAACACTCTGTCCTCCAAAAAAATCATCGGTATTGTGATAACTTTCAAGTACCGACAGATCTTTCAGCGATGGCATAATGCCGATCTGTTCTACAAGTGTGTTCATAAATTCCGCATCTTCTGCAAACATTTCGGTCATGAAATCTGCTGCCACATCTGCATGTGCAGAGTTTTTCAGGATATACCAGGCACTTCCACCTACATTCGATGCGGGAACAGCATCTTTATTGTTCTCCACCAGTGGAATACGGGTCACACGCCACAACCCGGACTGTGCCTGATTTTCCTTGATGGAAGAAAGTACCCAGCCGCCGCTGATGACAGAAGCCACATCTCCATTCTGGAAGGCGCTGATAAATTCATTCCACCCATTAACACTCATTCCAAGATTTTTCTTAAGAAGTTCTGTATAGATCTCCAGTGCCTGTCGCAGTGCCTGATTGTCCCGGATGTCTGCTGTCACACCATCCTCCCCGACATACCATCTGCCACAGCTTTGCATGATGATACGCACCAACGGCAGATCGGTCGGGTCAAGGGTAAGCATTGGTATTCCCGTCTTTTGATACACCTGCTGACCTATCTCCATATAACGCGACCAGGTCAGATTCTGCATGTCAGCCTCGGAAAATCCGGCCTGCTCTAAAATATCCAGCCGGTAAAATAGCGCCGCTGTTCCACAGTCAAACGGGATTCCATAGGACTTTCCATCGTGTTCTACCAGTTTGCGTTTATACTCCACATACTTGTCATAATCCACACGGTCATCCAGCGCAACAAATTCATCTTCATAATTTTGCAGCACATCCTGCACATCATAATCCTCAATCATGATCACATCGGGAAGCTGATCATACACCTGTGAGGACAACAGCAGTTTCACATCCGAGAGTATCTCCTCCCGTTCCTTCGTTGTCACTTCAATCTGTGGTGCCTGCGGATGTTTTTCCCGATAGCGCTCTGCTGCAAGTTTCGCAGCTTTGGCATTAAAGGTATCATCCCATGCCCATATCCGGATACTGTCGTCCTTCTTCTCCACAGACTCGGAAGTGACCTGCGTTCTGCTGCTGCCACAGGCGATCATACTTAACAATACCGCCACAAGCAGTGCAATTGCCGCAAACCTTTTTCTCATAACTTCTCCTTTCGCAATCGTCTGTCATATATTGGGAATACGAATTCGTACCGTAGTTCCATGCCCCGGCACGCTGTCAATATGAATGTAAAAATCCGGTTCCTCCCGTTTTCCATAAATCAGCACAAGCCTCTCCTGCACATTCTGTACCCCGATTCCGGAAAAATGTTCTTTCCGGTTTTTCACAATATTTTTCGGTTCTCCGGTTTCCATGCCAACTCCGTCATCCGCTACCTGAACCTCAAGCACCTCATTTGTCTCATCAAGTATCACACGCCGCATACGCACACAGATTGTTCCCTGTTCCCCGGAAGGAAACCCATGGAAAAATGCATTCTCCACAAATGGCTGCAACACCAGTTTTGGCAACCTGCAGTTATAACAATCCGGCTGAATTTCATATTCCACACGAATCTGATCTCCGTACCGTGTATGATTAATCAGAATATAATTTTCAATGTTGACCAGCTCCTGTTCCACAGAAACCATTTCCTCCGTGTTGCTGATCGTATTGCGCAACAGACTGATAAATGCATCAATGGTGCGCGTTGTTTTTTCGGTATCATTCTGATACACAAGCCACTTAATGCTTGCAAGTGTATTGTAAATATAATGGGGATTGATCTGCATCTGCAATGCCTTAATCTCCGCCCTGCGCTGCGCCCGCTGGGTATCAAGCAGTTCCCCGATATAATTTTGAATGTCATCGAGCATTTCATTGTAGGTGCTGGCGAGCTGCTGTACTTCACAGGTTCCTTCTACCGGAATATACTCACGGAACTCTTTTCTCCGGCTGATTGCCATTTTGCTGACCAGGTTCGATAAGGGATGCAGTGTTTTTTGAAGATAAAACAGACAAAGAAGCATGATAAACACTGCGGTCGCCGCACAGATCAGAATCAGTAACGGCATATTATACAGATCCTGAATCGCCATCTCATTATCAATCACACCATACATATGACAGCCCAGATACGACAGATTCTGGCTGAGCACCGTATACGTTTTCCCCGATCCTGTAATCTGGTATCTTCCATCCGGTTTTTTCGCAATGCTTTTGTACCAGTCTTCCTCAAGTTTCTTTCCGATATTGCTGCTTTTGTCCGCACACATGAGAGTTCCATCGGCATCCACCAGATACCAGCTCGTATGCTCAGACGTAAAATAATTATAAAACCGGCGGATATCATCCATTCCAAGTGTCACCAGAACTACTCCATACGTTTTCTGACTTTCCGGGAGATACAACGCTTTGGATGCAATGATCACATCGCTGTAACGACTCGTCATCGTATATGCTCCATGGGAATAGGTATAATGGATACTGTCCGGTTCTTTCAGCGCACGCACCACCGGCGCACTTGTTAAAATCTGATCGTTGGAAAGTACAACGGTCTCCGTCCGGGACAGATAATTAACACCGTTCATCCCCACCACAAGAATACTCAGGCGGTCAATATCCGTTGAGTTGGCAGCATTTAAATCCTGTTCCATCTGATAAATATTCTGGAATACCTGCGTATTATCGCTCTTTTCCTGTGAATCCAGAAATAAACGGAATGCCCAGCTTGAATCAATGGCATCCGTCATTTTCCGTAAACTCGTATGAAAATCATTCAGTTCATTTTCTACCTGGGAAAATACCTTTTCCTGTGACTGCCCGTATGTCTCCGTAAACACTTTACGCGACATGGATAGTACGACCGTACTCACGATCACGGCAATCAGACTGATTCCAAGCAGCACCATCGCAAGTATTCTTCCCGCCAGACTATTTTTCAATGCTGTCCCTCCTCCATTCCGATGGTGTCTTTCCCGTATATTTTTTGAATACGCGGCAGAAATAACTGTGTCCCGAATAACCAACCAGTGCACTGACCTGTGCTACCGGAACTGTAAGATCCTGCAGGATTTCGCAGGCTTTGTGAATGCGCACACGGTTCAGGTAGTCATTGAAGCCCTCGTTCATCTGCTGGTTAAAATAAGCCGACAGATAGTTATAGCTGAAACCAAACTTCTCCCCAAGATCTTCCAGTTTCAAATCCTCTGTATAATGCTGTTCCATATATGTAAGAATCTGATCCATTCTTGCATCTTCCTTCGTATTCTGTTTTGCAGAAATATCCGCTACTTCAGAAGCGATTCGCGCAACCGTTTGTTCATAAGACAGACGTTCCCCTGCCGCATCCACTTCCCACAGGAAGTGTTCCTGTACCCGTAATTTTTCGTCTTCTTCCAGCTGCAGCATATCCAAAAACACCATAAACATATTTTTGATCTGGTTTTTCATCCGGTAAACATCTGCCCTGCTTTCACAAAGCGCATGGTTATATCCGAGCAACTGATCAGCTGCCTGTCGGTATTGTCCTCCGAGCAGCAGACGGTTATAACGGGTAAAATCAAAGCGTTCTATCGTTCCGCCAATGCGGTCTTTTTCATTTTCCATGACAAACAGCTTTTTCCCCGGATAGTAAAAGGACAGATCTGCGCCACGTGCCAGCTCCCGTTGATAAATTTCACGCAGCTGTCCCATACTCTGGCATGGGGTACTGATAATACCGATTGTGTCTTCACACATCAGTCCAATCTCGCCATTTAATTTTTCCAGCTTAATCCGAAGCATACTCCGCTGGGACATTTCATAACCAAACAATACACAGATCTGTTCCTTTTTCATCAAAGCCACACAGCTTTGTACTCCGGAAAATTCACTTTTGGCACGCTGTATTTTTTCGCATAGAAGTTCTGCTGTTTCTGCCGCCCGTTCACTCCCATGCGCAATCGTAACCGCATACATGCAGTAATATGATGCGGCAAATACCTTTTGCAGTTCTTCTCCTGTTTTTGTTTCCCCGAGCAGCAATTCTTTGAGCAGTTCCTCCGTGGTTTCCCCGGTCATTGCATGATCCGGATGCCAGCCGGGAATCCGCGCTGCCGCTTTTTGAAGCACGCCAAGAAGCTCATGCGGTGTGAGGGTTGGCTTTAAGATATAATCCACCACCCCCTGCATGAGCGTCTGCTTTACATATTCAAAATTATCGTATCCACTGAGAATGATCATCTGGATGTGCGGATAGCGGTGATGTATCGCCACCGTAAAATCGACACCGTCCATCAGCGGCATTACAACGTCACTGATAACAATCTGTGGCTGAAGCTTTTCGATCTGATCCATGGCATCTTTGCCATTTGCAGCTTCCCCGACGATGGTAAATCCCTCTTCTTCCCAATGTATCATATAGCGCAGTCCTTGCCGCATGATAAATTCGTCATCGACAATCAGAACACGGATATTTTCTTCCCCCATAGTAAACATTCCCCCAAAAACGGTCTTATCCTCTATCGTGCATTTGCCGGCTCCACGTTGACCGACTTTCCTTTGATCTTTACATTTTTCATGGCTTTTAATACATCTTTTCCATACTCCTGCGGCACCTCGACAAATGTGTAATTATCATACATGTCAATTGCCCCCACAAGTTTGCCCGGAATCTTTGCCTCTCCGGCTACAGCCCCGAGAATATCTCCCGGGCGGATCCGCTGGCTCTTTCCGATGTTAATGAACAGACGTACCATCCCTTCCTCGGCTCCGGTATCTCCTGCTAATGCATCATCAAATTCGTGATCCTCCTTTGATAATTCCACTCCGCCGATTGCCTGTTTTAAAAACGCAGCTGCAATATCCATCGCTGTATAATCAGAGTTGTTCACCTGCTGCTCTATCAGTTCAATCATATCGCGCAGATCTCCGTCCTCGATAATCTGTCCGATGCCGTCAAGAATCTTATCCGCCTTGATCGCTGCCACATCATCCGAAGATGGGATTGGCTGCGCCTTGATCTTTGTCTTGCAATAGCGCTGGATCTCTTTGAGTTTGTATACTTCCTTGCCCTTAACGAAATTAAACGCTTTTCCGGTACGGCCGGCGCGTCCGGTTCTTCCGATCCGGTGCACATAATATTCATTGTCCTGTGGCAGGTCATAGTTGAATACCGCTTCAACATCATCCACATCAATTCCACGCGCTGCGACATCGGTTGCAATCAGGATATCTGTTTTCCCATTTCGGAATTTTTTCATCACTCGGTCACGCTGCACCTGTTTCATATCGCCATGAATTCCCTCTGCTGCATAGCCGCGCCCCTGTAATTCCGATGCCAGTTCATCCACCATGCGCTTGGTATTACAAAATACCAGCGAAAGCTTTGGATTATAATAATCCAGCAGGCGTGTCAGCACTTCCATCTTATCATTTCTGCGCACATCATAATAATACTGGTCAATATTCGGAACCGTCAGTTCTTTCTTCGTCACCTTGATCGTAGTCGCATCATGCTGGAATTTTCTTGTGATTTCCAGAATCGGCTTTGGCATAGTTGCCGAAAAAAGTACAGTCTGCCGGTCTTCATCCGGGATATAGGATAAAATTGTTTCTATATCCTCGCGGAATCCCATATTAAGCATCTCATCCGCTTCATCCAGCACAATCGTGTTAATATAATCACAGCGAATGGTTTTGCGGCGCAGATGATCCATCACACGCCCCGGTGTTCCGATGATGATGGTTGCCCCACCTTTTAATGCCTTGATCTGACGGGAAATATCCTGCCCTCCATAAATGGGAAGCACTTTGATCCCATGCATATATTTTGCAAGTTTCCGGATTTCTTCCGCGCTCTGGATGGCCAGTTCTCTTGTCGGAGAAAGTACGATTGCCTGCGTTTTTTTATTATTAGGGTCCACTTTCATCAAAAGAGGGATTCCGAAAGAAGCCGTCTTTCCGGTCCCGGTCTGTGCCTGACCAATCACATCTACCCCACTCATCACAACCGGAATCGCCTGTGACTGGATAGGTGTTGCCTCTTCAAATCCCATCTCTTTGATTGCCCGCAGAAGCTGCGGATATAACCCTAATTCTTCAAATTTAACTGTTTCCATTTTCATCCTTTTCTTTTTGCCAGGTTTCGACTGCCATGCCGTTACAATGCGGTTCCCATGGTCACGTCTTCAGTTTCATCAAGCCCCCCTACACAATAATTGTTCCGGCTGAATTTCTTCACCCGGTAAAGCATATTATCTGCTGCATGCAAAAAATCCCAGCTGCGGTTTCCCTTGCGCGGGATTCCCCAACAGATTCCCTGCGAAATCGTCACTACCGGAAGTGCCTTGGAAAACCGGTGTTCTATTTCTAATGCAAGTACACGTCTGCGCAACTCTTCTGCAAAAGAAACAGCCTGTTCCCGTGTCACATTCGCATAGATAATGACAAACTCATCCCCTCCATACCGTGCACAGAATCCTTCCGCTTCCTCCACCAGATTACGGATCGTATTTGCGATACTTACCAGACACCGGTCTCCTTCCTGATGTCCGTAATTATCATTATATTCCTTAAAATAATCAATATCGAGTATTTCCATCGCAACCGGAATATCATTCTCCTGCGAATAGGCAAACACCTCTTCTGCATAATCATTCAGACGGAACCTGTTTGCCATACGCGTCAACGGATCCTGCTCGGAACGCTCCTGTAATACAAGATTCTTTCGTTCCGCCTTCATTCTGGCTTTGCGCATATTTTCCAGATTTTTGCGCAACGTAATCATACTCGAAAGCATGTTGCGCGTCACTACTTCATTCCGTTCAGACAATTCATAGTAAAGCCCTGCCGCCTGCAGATATTCCGCATTCTGGTTATGCTTCCGGTAAAATTTCATCTTCAGGGACAGAACTTTCAGATGCAGATTAATGATCTTAAAATTCACCACCTGTGGTTCGATTACTTCAATGATACGCCAGAACGATTCATCCTGGTCCGTTTCCAGCAACACCAGACAGCAACGGTAATAATCCGAAAAAAAGTCCAGCACCGTCAGATTATCCGGAAGATTCTGATGGATCATCTGAATACTCTCATTCCGCTTCTGTACATCTCCCATCTTGTGATAATAAATTACATCCACGATGTCGATAAACAGCCGGTCTGTAAGGGCAACCTGTTCCCAGCCATCTTTATGCAGATACTCCAGATATGGTTTTGCTTCCTGTAGACGGTTCTGCAAAATCAGACATTCTGCCATATTTCCATAAAAAGCATACATATAAAAATTATACTTTTCATCCTTCTGTTTTGTCTGCAAAATCTGATAAGCTTCTAATAAAGAGTTCTCGGAATCCACATAATGCTCGCACTCCAGATACAATAACCCCATATTGATCAGAATCATAACCTTTTGCATCGGAAGATCATATGTGTCACTGTCCTTAAGACCGTTCATATAATAATCAAGTGCAATTGATGGATTTCCTCTGCTCATGGATGCGATTCCCAGATAATTGTAACAACGCACCACAAGTTCCCATTCCTCTGCACGGTCCAGATACGTCAGTGCCTCTGTCATCATATGGAAAAAATGTGCTCCGTCATTTAATCCATAATAGATTTCCCCACCATAAAAGAAACCGAATCCCATCAGCTTTGAATCATCTGTTTTTCGCCCATATGCAATAATATCCCTGCAGCATTCCAGTACAGTGTCTGCACTGGTTTCCCGATTCTCCAAAACGGTCTGTATCCACTTTTGAACCGTTGTATTATACTGGTTAAATTCCATATCTATCCCTCTTAAGCTGAGATACCTCTTGATTATGTACGGTTTTTTCGCATAAAGCTCAAAAACCGTTTACGCTTTATTGTATTAGAAAAAACTATGAATGTCAATCCAGCGTATCCATCGTCATCTGTGGAAGATACTCTTTGGGATCCACAGCTTTTCCGTCCTTCTTTAACTGAAAATATACATTGCTGCCTTCGGTTGTATAATATTTTGTCGGCTCACTGACATATCCCAGCACCTGACCAGCTTCCGGCGTATCCCCTTTTGCAAAATTCAGTTCCTTCAACTGTCCGTAAACCGCAGCATATCCGTCACCCAGATCCTGTATCACCGTACATCCGGTTTCTTCATTTTCCTGAATATCCGTTATTTTTCCCGTTGCCATTGCAAACACTTTATCATTGACATTGCCACTGATCACCATGGCCGGATTGCAGCGATACTGCTCTAACGTTGGAAAATAAATGGTGGAATCCATGCTGTAATCCAGCAGAACATCTCCCTCAATTGGCCAGACCGCAGAACTCTTGTCAAAATGCTGTGTCACGGTGGCTGCTGTCTCTACTGTTTTTTCTTCGTCCTGTTTCTTCTCTTCCTCCTGCTGTGTTTCTTCCTGTTTCATTTTTTCCTGCTCTGCCAGCTTTAACGCCTGTTCTTCCGCTTTTTTCGTTGCATCTTCCACACTTATTTCCGGTTTCACTTCATAGGAAGCCGGTGCCTCCTGCTGAGTCTGTGCCGCAATTTCCTGTTCTGCTTCCCTGCGTTCTTTTCCTTTATCCGTGGCATATACACTGACAAATCCAATCACTCCCGCTACCAGACACGCGACAGTGGCTATATACTGTTGTTTTCTCATTTGGCTTACCTCCATCATCATTTCGTTTTATGGTCTTTGATGATAGTATGGACTGCCCGCGCTGTTTTTATACAGCACTCCTGTGATCATAAATAATATTGGAGAGCTGTGCAAACTGCTCTAAAGAAAGTGCCTCTCCACGAATATTAACCGGTACGCCAAGTTCCTCAATACATGCCTGCAGTTCTTCTTTCGGAAGACCGAATGCACCATAATTGGCAAGCCCGTTTGCCAGTGTTTTCCTGCGCTGATTGAACGATGCCCGGATCACCTGAAACAGCAGTTTTTCACTTTTTACGGTAACCGGCGGCTCACTATGACGTGTCAGACGGATAACGGCACTGCCGACTTTCGGCTGCGGCATAAAACAGCTTGGCGGAACATTGACTACGATTTCCGGTTTTGCGTAATATTGCACCGCCAGGGAAAGTGCGCCATATTCCTTGCTTCCCGGTCCTTCCTGCATACGATCCGCTACTTCTTTCTGTACCATAATCGTGATACTGTCGATCGGCACATGGCTTTCAAACAATCCCATGATGATCGGAGTCGTAATGTAATACGGAAGATTTGCAACGACCTTGATCGGTTTCCCGTTATTTTTTTCTTCCGCAAGTTTTGAAATATTTACTTTTAAAATATCTTCATTCAATACATCAACATTATTATATTCCGCAAGCGTATCTTTTAGAATCGGAATCAGATTGGTATCTATTTCCACCGCCACTACTGCGCGTGCCGCCTCACAGAGATACTGTGTCATGGTTCCGATTCCCGGACCGATTTCCAGCACAAAATCATCCTTTGTGATCTGCGCAGCTTCTATAATTTCCTCTAAAATTCCTGTATCAATCAAAAAATTCTGTCCAAATTTTTTCTGAAAATTAAACTGGTATTTCTGCAATACTGCAATAGTATTCTTAGGATTTCCTAATGTAGCCATGTTATTCCTCTCTTTCTATAATCGAAAAAGAGCTGCCTCCGTGGTTTAAGAGACAGCTCTTCGTTTCGTTTTATTATGTGATTAGCCCTGAGCGATTGCTCCAGTTGGGCAAACACCAGCACATGTACCACAATCAACACAACTATTTGCATCGATCTCGTACTGAGAAGCACCTGCAGAGATTGCTCCTACAGGACACTCGCCTGCACATGTACCACAGCTAACGCATGAATCAGAAATAACGTATGCCATAATAAAATCCTCCTTATGAATAATGATCATTATTGCCTTATTGGCTTAATGGTATTCTAGTACAAACCCGTCCAAAGCGCAAGCATTTCGGCAAATGTATTTAATTTGATGCATGATCATAAGAAAAATTTTATCGTTCCAGATTTGCAAACTTCGTGTATTCCGGCAGCCATGCGAGGTTCACCGTACCGATCGGACCATTACGCTGTTTGGCGATAATGATTTCTGAAATTCCTTTCAGTTCAGTATCCTTGTTATAATAATCATCACGATAAATAAACATCACGACATCGGCATCCTGCTCGATCGCTCCGGATTCTCGCAGATCGGAGAGCATCGGACGATGATCCGGTCTCTGCTCTACTGCACGGGAAAGCTGGGACAAAGCAAGCACCGGTACATTCAGTTCACGGGCAAGTGCTTTCAGAGAACGGGAGATGTCCGAAATCTCCTGCTGCCGGCTGTCTGCACTCCTGCCGGACCCAGACATCAACTGCAGATAGTCAATGATGATAAGTTTCAGATCATGCTCCAGCTTATATTTACGGCATTTACTGCGCATCTCGGAAATACTGATTCCTGGCGTATCATCAATGATCAGTTCGGAATCCCCTATGATTCCGGCTCCTTCGACGAGTTTCGCCCAGTCAGCATCCGACAGATTACCGGTACGAAGTGCCTGTGCATCTACACGGGATTCCAGGGAGAACAGTCGGTTTACCAGCTGCTCCTTCGACATTTCCAATGAAAATATCGCCGTGCACATGTTTTCATGAAATGCCACATACTGTGCAATGTTTAAAACAAACGCTGTCTTACCCATAGACGGACGGGCTGCAATCAATACCAGATCCGATGGCTGTAATCCTGCTGTCCGGTAATCCAAATCAATAAACCCTGTCGGTATTCCCGTAACATTTCCGTCCTGCTGTGACGCTTTTTCAATCTTTTCCAGTGCGTTCATGACAACCTGACGAATCGGTACATAGTCTCCACCGGTACGGCTTGACAACAATGCAAAAATATCATGTTCGGTCTTATCCAGAACACTTTCGAGCGATTCTTTGCCCGCATAGCACTCATTCTCTATCTCTTCCGTGACCCGGATGAGTTTCCGCTTCATGGAATTTTCTTTTACAATATTACAATAATATTTGACATTCGCGGATGTCGGAACCGCACGCACCAATTCTCCAACGAATTCCAGACTGGAGACTTCCTGTGGTACATCCTTTTCCTTGAGTTTATTCTGCAGTGTAACCAGATCCACCGGCTGTCCGCTGCTGTACAATTCGATCATCGCATCAAAGAGAATTCCATACTGCTTGTGATAAAAATCTTCCTGCAGAAGGATCTCCATGGCTGTGACAATGGCATCCTGATCCATGATCATGGAACCAATGACCGACTGCTCGGCTTCCAGACTGTTCGGCATCACCCGCTTGATCAGCGTTTCTTCCAAGCGAACTTCCTCCTATTCCTCAACAACCTGAACACGCAGTGTTGCGGTTACCTTTGGATGAAGCTTCACCGGAATCTCATAAGTTCCAAGAGCCTTGATGGATTCGCCCAGCTGCATCTTCTTTTTATCCAGATCCAGCCCTGCCTGCTCTTTTGCAGCCTGTGCAATTTCCTTGGTGGAAACAGACCCGAAAATACGTCCGCCCTCACCGGATTTGATCTTTACAACAACTTTCTTTGTTCCGATCTCTTCCGCCAGTTCCTTTGCGTGCTCTAAATTTTCAGCTGCCACTTTGTCTGCATGCTGATTCTGCAATTTGAGGTCATTCAGATTCTTTGTCGTTGCCTCTACTCCAAGTTTCTTCGGCAGAATTGCATTGCGTGCATAACCGTCACTCACATTTACGATTTCGCCCTTTTTCCCAAGAGCTTTCACATCCTGTAATAAAATTACTTTCATTCCTGTATATCTCCTTCTTCAAGCATTTCATCAATCGTCCGCATAATGGCATGTTTTGCCTCGGAAATCGTACATCCCGTCAACTGTGCACCGGCCACATTCAAATGACCGCCGCCACCCATTCGTTCCATGATTAACTGTACATTGATCTCATCAATGGAACGCGAACTGATGTATATTTTTCCTGCGTACTCTGTCAGCACAAAAGATGCCTTGATTCCTATAATATTGAGCAGTTCATTTGCGGCCTGTGCACCGACAATTGTCGGACTTTCCACGTCCTCACTCGGACAGACAGAAATTGCAAATGCCCCACGGTAAACTTCCGCATGGCGCACAGCCTCTGCACGGGCCTTATAACATGCCATATCATTACGCAGCATCTTACGCACACGGGTCACTTCTGCCCCGGAACGTCTGAGGTATGCTGCCGCCTCAAATGTACGGACACCTGTTTTTGTCATAAAGTTATTGGTATCAATCAAAATACCTGCATAAATACAGTCAGCCTCTGCCGGAGAGAGCTTGAATCCCTCCTGGAAGTACTGTAAAACTTCTGCTACCATCTCACAGGCAGAAGACGCATACGGCTCAATATAGGACAGAAGCGGATTTTCAATCACTTCACTGCCCTGACGGTGATGATCAAATACAACGATTGTATCCGTACGTGTGAGCAGTTCCGGGCACTCCGTATAACTTGGCCGGTTGGTGTCTACCACCATAACCAGGGAATTACGGCTCACTTCTTCAATTGCAATCTCACTGTTGATAAACATGTCTTCCGGATAGCCTTTTTCCGGAGCAAAACATTCCATAAGCGGCCGAATCGAAGTTGTTGGCTCATTAATCACGATCTGTGCCTTTTTCCCGAGCACACGGGCTGCGCAGAAAATACCAATTCCCGCACCAAGGGAATCGACATCTGTCAGGCTGTGCCCCATGATAATCACGTTCTCACGGCTCTCAATAATTTCATGCAGCGCATGTGCCTTAACCCTCGCTTTTACGCGGGTGTTGCGCTCCACCTGTTTTGCCTTGCCTCCAAAATATGCAATGTCCTCACCATTTTTGACAACGACCTGATCCCCACCTCGTCCGAGTGCCAGATCAATTGCCGCACGTGCCTGCTCATAGTTCTCGTTATAAGAAGTCCCCTTGATCCCGACACCGATACTCAGCGTAACCGCCATCTCATTGCCAACTTTGACCGTCTTGACATCTTCAAGTACACTGAACCGGTCATCCATAAGCTTCTGTAAATATTTATACTTAAATACTACAAAATACTTGTCTTTTTCGATTTTGCGGACAAGCGCGTCCATCTTTGAGAAATACTGGTTCACTTTTCGATCGACAAGCGCAATCAGAAGCGAACGCTTCACATCCTCGATACTGTCAAGTGCTTCGTCATAGTTATCAATATAAACAAGTGCCGATACCTGCTTCTGATCCAGATTTTCCTGCTTGCAATGCTGCAGTTCGGTCTCATCAAACAGATACAGTGCCGTCAGGAATTCATCGGAATCCTTCACGTCAATTTCCTTGCTCTCCTCCATGATATCGTCAAAATAAATACGATTCAGGGAAATCCGGAAAATGCGCTCCTTTTTTTCAATCGTAATATTCTGTGCATCTTCGTGTTTCTGAAGAAACTCACGGGTAATATTGGAAAAAAGGGTTGTAATTGATTTATGATAGTTTCTCCCCACTCCCGTCAGCTCGGAAAAGCGTTCATTCACCCAAAGAATTTTTCCTGTATAGTCCAGCAGCGCATATGGAATTTCAAACTCATTCAAAAGTTTTTTCTGTACCGTTGCATACTGTGTGGCAAAATTGATAATCTCATTTGCAAGCCGCGGTCTGGTATTATAATACAGTCCCAGTTCCAGTACAAAATAGATAGCAATAAATACCGTCAGCAAAAAGCCTGCCGTCACATCGTAAAAATAAAGCCCCACATCTGCGAGTGTCATCGGGATCGTCAGCCACAATGGCCAGCAGAGATACGATCTCAGTTTTCCCTTAAACCGAACCTTTGATTTCATTTACGCTCCTGTTCTTTCCACATCATCGCCCAACTGTGGAATATACCCCCACATCAATAATCTATAGTATAACATTTTCCCTGTGTAAAATAAAGACCTTACTGAGATAACAAAAACTGCCCCATTTTCATGGAGCAGTTTCGTCCAATGCATCACAGATGTATCTGTGTTATCCGTTTTCTTTTGCAATTTCCACAATGGATTTGCTCAGTCCTGCAATCCCCTGAATATCCGATGGGATAATAATCTTGGTTGCCTGACCGTCTGCTGCCTTGGCAAATGCCTCCAGACTCTTAATCTGAAGTACCGCATTATCCGGAGCAGCTTCTTTGAGCATACGGAGACCATCTGCATTGGCCTGCTGGATCTTTAATGTAGCCTCTGCCTGACCTTCCGCCTCTTTGATGGTTGCTTCCTTCTGTGCCTCGGCGCGTAGGATTGCAGCCTGTTTTTCAGCCTCTGCATCGAGAATTGCAGACTCCTTATTTCCTTCTGCAACCAGAATTGTAGATTTTTTCTCACCTTCTGCACGCAGAATGGCTTCACGCCGCTCGCGCTCTGCCTTCATCTGTTTCTCCATGGCATCCTGAATTGCCTTTGGCGGAATAATGTTCTTTAACTCCACACGATTTACTTTGATACCCCACGGATCTGTTGCCACATCCAGCGTTGCACGCATCTTTGTGTTGATGGTCTCACGCGATGTCAGTGTCTCATCCAGTTCCAGATCACCAATGATATTACGAAGCGTCGTAGCAGTCAGATTTTCAATTGCCATGATTGGATTTTCCACACCGTATGCATACAGCTTTGGATCCGTGATCTGAAAATATACAACCGTATCAATCTGCATTGTTACGTTATCTTTTGTGATTACCGGCTGTGGTGGGAAATCGACCACCTGTTCCTTCAACAAAACCCTTTTTGCAATACGGTCAATAAACGGCACCTTAAAATGCAGCCCTACCGACCATGTGGTAAGATACCCTCCAAGTCTCTCCACAACTACCGCATGCGCCTGTGGAACAATTTTCACACAGTTCACAATAACGACCAATGCAATGATCACTACAATGAGAATTACAACAGGCATAACTTTTTCCTCCTTTACCTATACCTTTTCTACTATAAGTTTGACACCACTGATTGCCAGAATTTTTGCTTCTTCTCCCGGTTCAATGATCTCATTATCATTACGGGTACGCACCGTCCACTCCTGTCCATGAACAACTGCCATCCCGGTCTGATCCATATTACTGACGCGCTCGGAAATCCGTATATTTTCCCCAATCAGGCTATCCGCGTTTGTTCTTTGCATTTTAGCATTTACATATTTACGCGCCCACGGTCTTGTCGCAGCAAGCAAAAGAATGGATACCACTAAAAATACCAGAAACTGCACCACCGGATTTACCCCTGCCATTGCCATAACCAGTGCCGCAAGTGCACCTGCGGCAAACCATATGCACGTTAGTCCGATTGTTGCAAGTTCTCCCAGAACAAACACAATCAAAAGTACCATCCAAAGCAATTCATACGGATCCATCGCTCTTATAATTATCATAGACTCTCCCTCTTTTCTGCCACTTTTTTATTTTGGCGAATGCACAGAATACATACCGGCATTTTCCATCCGGATCACAAATGCTTTTGCAAATCCGGCTGCTTTTGCATAATGCTGAATCTGTGGCTGTTGCACCAGTTTTAAGTCCCATCCGTGCATCTGCACGATTTTTGACACGATGGAAAGACCAAGTCCGCTTCTCCCATCGCTTACCCTCGCTTTGTCCCCACGCGTAAAAGGATCAAACAAATGCTGCGCCTGTTCCTCTGGAATTAGAATTCCGCTGTCTGCCACCAATACATAAATCCGCTCCAGTTCCCTATAAGCAAACAGTCCGATTCTTGTTCCCTTTGGATTGTGCTGCATGGCATTTGTCAGAAGGTTTGTCACTACACGGGATAACTGAAGTTCATCCGCCCAGACCGGTATCGTTTTCTCCGGAATATCTGCTGTCAGTGTCATTCCGTTTTCTTCCATCTCTGCATACAGCATTGCCGCATTTTCTCTGAGAAGTTCACACAAATCAAGCGTTTTTCCATTTAATGCAAACCCTTCACTATCCAGTTTTACATATTCAAACAACAAATTGATCAGATTTCCGATCCGAACCGATTTATTCTGGATGGCGTTCAGATATTCCTGCTGTTTTTCCGGTTCCTGTACCATATGATCCGCCAATGCTTTTGCGTAACCGGATACGGTCGTGACCGGTGTCCGAAGATCATGTGCGATATCGGAAAGCATCAGATTCCGCTTGCGGTCAAACTCTCTCTGCTGCTGTTCGCGCTCCTCCTGGATCTGATGAAACTCCGCCATCACAATCCGCGCGAACGTTATCGCACCCAAAATATAAGGAAGCAGCATACACACCATTAACAGCAGAAGAACCACAAACAGCAGGATTGCTTTCCATCCTTCCATCTCCTGTACGACAACGGAACTCCTTGTCGCCGGAAGTACATTGCCCAGCCAGTCCTGTAACCTTTCCCCTGTCCACTGCATCATTCCCTGCAGCGGTGATGGCAAAAGCATCCGGACGGCATTTACTATCAGCAATAACAGAACACATATGATAAAAATAAACAGATCCGTCTTTCCAACGGATGACTGCCTCTGGTAATCCGGGAAAAAAACTTTCATCACCACAGGCATAACCGCCTGACTGATCAAAAAACTGATCAGCGACTGTGCAACTGTCACCAGTACAAGGATATAAATAAACCGTTTGATCAAAAATGCCTGTAAATCACGCATTGCTATTTCTCCAGCCGATAGCCCAATCCGCGGATGGTTCGAATATAAGCTGCCGGGTCTTCATCAAGTTTTGCCCTCAGCTTGCTGATGCAGACCATAATATTATTGTCTGCAACCACATAAGTGTCACCCCATCCCTGTTCATAGATCTGTTGTTTGGTAAACACTTTTCCCGGATGTTTCATAAATAACTCCATGATCCGGTACTCTACCGAAGTCAGTTCAATCGGTTCTCCGTTTTTTTTGAGTACGCATCCTTCCGGGTCCAGTTCCAGATCCCGGACTGTCAGTATATCGGATGACGGTTCCGCCGTTCCCAGCGCATAAAACCGACGGATATTTGAATTGACACGTGCTACTGCCTCCAACGGATTGAACGGTTTTGCCAGATAATCATCTGCCCCGAGATTTAACCCCAGAATCTTCTCGGAATCAGCATCCTTTGCCGAAAGAATCATAACGGGAATATTGCTTGTTTTGCGTAATTCCTGCAACACATGATATCCGTCCATCTCCGGCATCATAATATCCAGCAGACACAGATCCACATGTTCTTTCTTCAGCAGATCCAGTGCCTGTTTTCCGTTTTCCGCCTCAATAATCTGATAATTCTCATTTTCCAGATACAGCCGGAGAAGCGTTCGTATCTCCGGCTCATCATCTGCAATTAAAATCGTATAATTCATACATTCTCCTGCTGGAAAGGTGAATTCACCGGATCAGCCTGCTGTGTAAATCCGTTTGAACCAGCCGGGTTTGCATAACACAGTGCCTCATACAGTGCAGCATGTGTTGCATTCACATACGGTGAAACATAAAAGATTGCAAGAATTCCAAGTGTCAGTCCGGATAAAATATACCATCCGATAAAGGACAGATCCAGAACAAATGCTTTCCACTTCTGTCCCTGCATCATACGCTTGCTTTCCGCAAATGCCTGCTCTTTGGTCATCTGTGGGTTATCTGCCAGAAGGTACGGAATCATCATATATTCATATGCTTTTACAATACCCGGAATAACAAAAAGCAATGACCATAAAACGGTAAAGAGATCACGGAAAAACATCGTCTTTGCAACATTCCTGTAATTATTGTCAAATCCATATCCGATGTTTCCAATCTGTGCCGGCTCATTTAAATTGCGGATAAAGAATCTTCTGCATCCGACCTCTAACGGATTTACGATAAATACATCAATCAGAACTGCGATAACAAAAATCACAAGGAAAACCAAAAGGAAAATACCGGCTGCAATTGCAACTGCCATAACGCCTCCGGCTGCCCCCGTATTTGCTGCACTCAGTCCATCCTTAAATCCATCTTCAAACCCGGCCTCAAAATCTCCCAGCGTATCATCATCCCAATTATCCTCACTTCTGTAAGAACTGCTGGCCTGATTATCTGACCCATGTAAAGAACTTGTTGCACTGCTGACGCTGCTCGAAGCAGCTCCGCTTCCTCCGGCAATCAGTGTCAGCAACAGACTGATCAAAATACATTTCCAATAATTCCGTTTAAAAGTTACTTTCGCTCTTCCCTTTAATTGTGCGCGACTCCACATATCAAATTCCTCCATTTCCTTTTTGATGGTATCATCATAACACGGAATCCTTATCATAAAAATCGCTGCACCTTAACGTTACCTTAACAATATGTATTTAATTTGCCTGTTTCTTTTTCGGCAAAAGAAGGCTCAGCAGAAGAGAAACAACAAACACTCCTGCCACGGCATTTCCATTGAAGATATCTCCCACTTCTTTCGGAAATGCGGAAAAGAAGTTGCCGGATGTCTGTGTCAGACCAACTCCGATACAAAATGAAAGGGAAACAATAATCATTGTACGGTCATTGAATTCGCAATTTTTCAGCATTTTAATTCCCTCATACATGATCGAACCAAACATCATAACGGTACATCCGCCAAGCACTGCCTGCGGCAGAGAGTTAAAAAACGCTCCGAGTGGTGGAAACAAAGAAGCAAGAATTAAAATCAGTGCTCCGATAAAGACCGTAAACCGGTTGATCACCCTTGTCATGGTAACCAGTCCGACATTCTGGCTGAACGAAGTCAGCGGCAGGCATCCAAAGCATCCGGAAATTGCACTGGAAAATCCATCCACGGCAAGTGAGCCCTGAAGTTCCTCCATTTTAAGGTCACGTCCAAGTGCTCCGGTACACACAGCAGTTGTCGCACCAGTTGTCTCTGCTGCTGAAACCAGAAAGACAATCGCAATGGTTAAAAAGGATCCAAGGTTAAATACCGGCTTATGGCTGGTGAAAAACACAAGTTTTGGAATGCTGAAAAATCCTACCTGGTCAATGGTCTCCTGAATTCCGGAAAAATCCACCATAAGTGCAATCCCTGCAACCGTAAATATAATAGAAAGAATATATCCGAAAATAAGTCCCACCAGAATATTCAGATTCTTATAAACACCCTTTAACACATATCTGGCCACCAGACACACGATAAGGGTCAGGGCACCTACCAGCAGATGATACCATGCCCCGAAATCTTCTACTCCGCTTCCACCGCCCCAGGAATCCATTCCTACGGACAACAGGGATAATCCTATGGCAATTACCACGCACGCGGATACGACCGGTGTAAGAAAACGCTTCCAGTATTTTGCGCTTAATCCCACAAGTCCCTCAAAAATACCACCAAGAATAACCGCCCCGATCATTCCTTCATACCCAAGCTCCGGGTTGGTACAAATAATCAGCAGACTTCCGAGAAATGTAAAACTGACGCCCATTACGATCGGCAGTTTCGAGCCAATTTTCCAGACCGGATATAGCTGCATGCAGGTTCCGATTCCCGCAGCAAACATCGCACACTGCAGAATCTGTGTAATTTCCGCTGCCGTAAGGTGTTCCCCACTGCCCCTGACCAGAGCTGCACTGCAGACGATCAGGACAGGTGCCAGATTTGCTACAAACATGGCAAGCACATGTTGAAGGCCAAACGGAATCGCTTTTCGAAGCGGTACTCTTCCGTTGAGTTTATAAATATTTGCCGTACTCACGGTCGTCACTTTTTCTTCCTTATTATTGTTTTCCATCACGCATTCCCTTTCCTGCTTTTGTATAGACAAAGACAGTTTATCATCTTATTGCCCATAGTGTCAAACAGGATTTCCCGGTTGCAGTATAATTATCATCTGTGCTATACTATGAACAATTAGCGTGTGAAAGCGTACAAAAGAGGAGGATTTATTTATGACATCTGCACAAATATGCATCATGATTGCCATTATCGTATACCTTATTGGTATGATCTATATTGGTTTCCGATGTTCCAAGAAAAACAACAGTACTGACGATTTCTATCTGGGTGGCAGAAAACTCGGTCCTTTCGTAACCGCGATGAGTGCCGAAGCTTCCGACATGAGCAGCTGGCTCCTGATGGGGCTTCCGGGCGTTGCTTACCTCACCGGAATTTCAGACGCCGGGTGGACTGCCATCGGACTTGCGGTTGGTACATACATTAACTGGCTGATCGTTGCCAAACGTATCCGCCGCTATACGCACACCTGCAACAATTCCATTACCATCCCATCTTTCTTCAGCAACCGCTATCGCGATGAGAAAAAGATGCTGCAGGTCATTGCCGCTGTTTTCATTGTTATCTTTTTTATTCCTTATACAGCCTCGGGATTTGCCGCATGCGGAAAACTTTTTTCCAGCTTATTTGGCGTAAATTATCTGACCGCCATGATCATCAGCGCCATCGTAATTGTGGCATACACGACACTTGGCGGATTTCTTGCCGCTTCCACAACGGACTTTATCCAGAGTATCATCATGTCGATTGCCCTGATTGTAGTTCTGATCTTTGGTGTAGAAACTGCCGGCGGTATCGGTGCCGTTATCCACAACGCCTCCGAGCTTCCGGGATATCTTTCCATGACACTATCCTATGATGTAAACACCGGAAAGGCCGCTCCTTACAGCGCTCTGACCATTCTGTCCACTGCCGCATGGGGGCTTGGATATTTCGGTATGCCGCATATTCTGCTTCGTTTTATGGCAATCGAAGATGAGAAAAAACTGAAACTGTCCCGCCGGGTTGCAACCATCTGGGTCGTAATCTCCCTGTTCGTTGCCGTCTTTATCGGTGTGATCGGTTATACCATGAGCAAAGTAGGCGCACTGGAAACGCTGACCGGATCAAATTCCGAAACCATTATCGTAAAAATTTCCGCTCTGCTTTCCCAGCACGGTGTTGTATTTGCATTGCTTGCGGGTGTGATTCTCGCCGGCATTTTAGCTTCCACCATGTCCACTTCGGACTCTCAGCTGCTGGCAGCATCTTCTGCGGTTTCTTCCGACATTCTCGGCGCTTTCCGCAAAGATTCTTCCAACAAAAACGGAAGTATGGCAGCCGCAAGAATTACACTCCTTGTAATTTCTGTCGTTGCCGCATTCATTGCCAGAAATCCGGACAGTTCCGTATTTGCCATTGTTTCTTTCGCCTGGGCAGGATTCGGTGCCGCATTCGGACCGGTCGTTCTGTTCTCCCTGTTCTGGAAACGTACCAACAAATGGGGCGCACTTGCCGGTATGATCTGCGGAGGCTGCATGGTATTTATCTGGAAATACCTGATCCGCCCACTCGGTGGTATCTGGAACATCTATGAACTGCTTCCTGCATTCCTGATTGCCTGTGCCGCAATTGTAATTGTCAGCCTGCTGACACCAAAGCCATCCAAAGAAATTGAAGATGAATTTGACCGGGTTGCACAGATGAAATAAATCTTTTGATTTTGCATAACTGAAAATGTCGGTGGACATCCAACAGATATCCACCGACATTTTTTATGTTCTTATCTTCAATTATGCTGTGTGACCCTAGCGGATCTTTACCGATTTCACACTGCTGTATGGGCTGTAATACTTTGTTCCATCTACAGTAACGTAACTGCGTACTTTGTAATAATAGGTTCCCTTGGTGAGCTTTGCTCTTGTATAAGACTGCATCTCGCCATCTTTTGTAGCTGCGATCTTCTTATATCCGTAATCATAGGTTCCTTTGGAACGATAGATTTCATAGCCGGTAACGAAAGTGCCTGGAAGCCATGTGATACGGACTTTTGATCCGTGTGCACGCAATTTTGTGATGACCGGTTTTTCCGGCTTGATAATAAAGCTTGTCTTTGCAGATCCTGTATAATTACCGGTTCCCACTACTGTAACGGTAGCTTTTCCCGGTGCACCATTGTCACTGTAATTCAGATAGTAATCCGAACCCTCTTTTAAAATAATGTTATTTAATGTAACGGTAACTTCCGGTTTTACGGAAGATCCCTTATAACTTTGTGTTGCAATTTTGCTGATCACTGCATTTGCAAGATTATTGGATGAAACCGTTGTATTTCCGTTTCCATGATTTACAATACGGAAATAAACTGTTCTGCTTCCATAATAATTTCCGATTCCGTTAATTGTTACGGATGCAGTACCGATATTGCGGTTGTTGCTGTAAGTAAGTGTATAATCTCTTCCCTCGTACAGATAGCCGCCATTCAGCCATACCGATACAGACGGACGAATATCATATCCGGTGTATGTCTGATCAACGATTGTACCTACCGAAGCATTTGGAATATAGTACGAATATGTATTATTGCTGTTATTGGTTCCTGTTACCTGAACCGGAATCTGCAGAGGAATTCTTCCATCCGGACGATTCAGTGTAAGTGTTGTGGAACCTGCAGTATTTGCGATCAGTTTTGTTCCGCTGATATAGGCAACCGCAGTATTGGATACATACATATTCAGTCCCTGTACAATCGGACAGTTTGCATTGCTTGGCCAGTGATTAGATACTTTAATGTTTTCATAGCATCCGGATAAATCAATGGTCTGACCCGCAGACATCTGAATGTAATTTCCAATGGATGACGGAACAACAATCTGATCGGAGGTAATATTGCTTTCCGCAATCTGAATATTGTTTACCGTTGTCGTCTGGTTGTTCGGTGTTGTATAGGATGTTCTGGTTACCGTGTTGGCAAATTCCTCTACCCAGTAATGGTAGCCATTGTAATATACATGTCCGATTCCGACAGCAGTAAACTGGCTGTTTAACATATTTCTACGCTGTTCCTGTCCGGAATAATTTGCATTGTCTTCCCGCATTGCGTTGTGAAGTGCAGATGCTGAAGAGTAATTCACACCGATATTCTCTGCATAAACTCCCGCATAGACACCGTTTTCACTGTAAGCAGTATAATAATTTGTGCCATTTGGTCTGGTGTGTGAATACGAAAGTGCAATCTCTGCTGCACGTTTCATGGCTACCTGCTCCAGTGCATAGTCGTAAGTAAGCGGCTGCAGATTATTACAATATGTCTTCGTGTAATTGTTTGCATCCCAGTACCATGCATCGGATAAATTTCTGCGCATACTGTTGATCATGCCATAGACATTTCTGGCATCCGTCTGTCCGTATGTAACCTGAATACTTACGTTCCGTGTACCGGTTGTTGCAGCCATCACATTGCCCGCATACCCCAGTGGAAGCAGTGAAACAATCAGGACAAACGCAAGCAGACGCCTGAGTACATTGTGCGTTTTGGTTTTTCTCATAATCTTGATCCCTTCCTTTATTTTAAAATTTTGTTATCCCTATTGTACGCTTTTTAGCGGCTTCCCGCAATGATAATTTCATAAAGTTTGCTTGACAAGCATAACAGAAAAGCTATACTCTAATTAGCAAACAGGTGATTGCGCAACTCGTTTCTGCGGGCTGTCGTTTTGTCGGGGACACCGTTCGCAATTTCTAGTCTGCCTAAGAGGGAATCTTCGAAACGTTTATTACGCCCACTCCCCATTTGTCTTGATATTTACTTTATTTTCAATATGTCACTCTGTAACTGCGCAAATAGAACCGTGGGCGTGCTTATTCGAAGCTTCCCTCTAAGGCAGACACAAAATCGCTCAGACGGTGTCCCCGACAAAACGACAGCCCGCAGAAACGAGTTGCGCAATCACCAATCTAATTAGCAGATGGAGAAGGGAGAAATGACTGACTATGACATATCAGGAATTAGTTTCAAAATTAAAAGATACTTATCAGGAGAAAGATGCTTCCAAAATCAGTGAACATCTTGCCATCCAGTTTAACATACAGGGAGAAGCCGAAGGTGCCCTGTATCTGGAAATTGCAAACGGACAGCTTCATGTTGAACCATATGAATATTACGACCGTGACATTTTAGTCACAACTTCAGCTGCTGATCTGCTTGCACTCGCGCAGGGCAGCCTTGACATTCTCGAAGCTTACCAGAGTGGGAAAATTTCTGCGGAAGGAAATCTTGCAAAAGCATTGCTGTTAAATGAAATTGTCACCGGTTCATCCGAAGCTCCGTCACCAGCGGAATCTGCTCCTGTGAAAACTTCGGCACCAGCGGAATCTGCTCTTGTGGAAGCTCCGGCACCGGCTGAATCTGCTACTGTGGAAACTCCAGCTGGCGAAAATACTCCGGCTGCAAAACCATCCGTTAAAGCACCACGCATGTCCCGGAAGAAAAACAGAAAAAGACATAAATAATCTGTAAACTTCCTTGTGTTTTTCAGACAGCATGTTATGATAATTCATAACATAAGGTTTTTGATATAGGAAAGGAGTGAAATATATGTCTTTTTTAAACAACTTAGGACAAAAGATCAGTGATGTGAGCCAGACTACAATTAAAAAAACAAAAGATCTGGCAGATACTGCAAAATTAAATTTAAATATCTCCGAGGAAGAACGCAAGATTGATACTGCATACGAACAGATTGGAAAATGGTATGTGGAAAAACACCGCGAAGATGCCGAAGAAGATGTAAAAACCTGGCTGGATGCGATTGCCGTTTCCGAAGCCAGAATTAAGGAATGCCGTGAAAGCATTCACCAGATGAAAGGTGTAGCGATCTGCCCATCCTGCGGTGCAAGCGTGGATGCCGATGCTGCATTCTGCAGTGCCTGTGGACAGAAAATGCCGGAAAAGCCAAAGCCGGAACCGGTTAAGGAAGAGGACGTCGAGGTGATTCCTCCGGAACAGCCGTCTGAGGAACCAGCTTCTGAGACCGTGTCGGAAAATGCTTCCGAAACCCCGACTAAAGCCTCTGCACCAGATGCTTCAACCGAAGCTTAAAAACAGACATGGAAAACAAAAGGAGCTGTCGTGCCGCCGATATTCGCTGGTGCGATAGCTCCTTTTCTAATTTTATTAAGACGAGTTGCGCAATCTCTACTGTTTATATAAACGGGTTATAAAACCGGTTGCCATCATGATATGTAATCACAAGTGCAGCCACGGCAAATCCAAGCACCAGTGCAATACACAGATAATCATTGCGCTGTAGCTTTCTTCCCATATACCAGGTACGCTTTTTGTACTTCCCATACCCACGCAGCTCCATCGCATTACTGATTGTATCAATGCGGCCGATACTTGTAAAAATGAGCGGAAAGATGATAGATGCCGTACTCTTTATACGGCTCATCAGCTTTGCCTTCCCGGACATTTCTATTCCACGGGCCTCCTGCGCATTTTTAATTTTGTGGAAATCATCCTGCACATCCGGAATATAACGCAGTGCAATTGCCACCGCATATCCGATGTTGTAACTGATTCCAATACGATTTAACGATGCTGCAAACTCCGACGGATTGGTGGTCACGACAAAAATAAATACCGCCGGGATAATTGTAAAATATTTCAAAATAATGTTCAGCTCATAAAACAACTGCTCAGCGGTAATCGGATAATGCGCCGAAAGCTGCCAGAGTACATGCTTTGTACCATAAATTTTTGTTCCCTGATCCGGTGCAAAAATAAAAATGGCAAGCACATTGATGACCAGAAAGAACATAATGAACTTAAAAATAGAACCGACCTGTTTCCACTCTGTTTTTGAAATCTTAAACAGGATCAGACTAAGAACCAGCATCACGGCGAGTACACGGGTATCATAAGTAAGCATGCTTGTGATGGACCATGCCAGAAAATAGATCAGCTTTGTGACACCACACAGCCGGTCCATCCAGGTATCTTTTTGCTCATAGGTCAATAACTTTGCCATTACCGCACCGCCCTTTCGTAATTGATAAACCGCTGCACGAACTGGGAAGGATCTTCAATTCCGCATTTGACCGCCATCTCATAGAGAGATGTCTGCTTGAGATATGCCGGAGCCGTGATGGTTTCATCCGTCAGCACTTTCGCCGGCGTATCAATCGTCAGCAGCTGTCCATCCGCCACAACAATGGCGCGGTTGGTATATTCCAGCATCAGATGCATATCATGCGTAATCATGATAATGGTCGTTCCCTGTGTCTCATTGACCGTCTTTAAAAACTCCATAATTTCCGTATAATGGCGGTAATCCTGCCCCGCTGTCGGCTCATCCAGAATCAGGATCTCCGGCTTCATGACAAGAATGGATGCAATCGTCACACGCTTCTTCTGCCCGAAACTCAATGCTGAAACCGGCCAGTTCCGGAACTGATACAAACCACAGATTTTCAGTGTCTCATACACACGCTCACGAATTTCTTCTTCCGGAACCCCACGCACCATCAGACCAAGCGCCACTTCCTCATAAATCATGGGTTTTGAAATCATCTGATTCGGATTCTGCATGACGATTCCGATATGCTCCCCACGCTCTTTGACCGAAAGCGGTGAGATATCTTTTCCATTCAGTTCGATTTTTCCGTTGCTTGGCTCGAGGAACCCACAGATCAGATTGGAAAGGGTTGTCTTTCCGGCACCGTTTTTCCCGACAATGCTGATCATTTCCCCTTTTTTCACATCAAAGCTGATATCCGAAAGAATCGCCTTTCCCGGCTGATAAGAAAAATGCAGATGATCCACGTTGAGCACCTTTTCCTCTGCTTCCTGTTTCTGCGGAATCTTCGTTGTCTCAAACCATTCCCGGACCTGCGCTCTGTACGGCTCAAAATTCATGCTCTCCACATGCTGTGGATGATCTTCTGCCGCAATCGTACATCCGGCATGTTTCAGTGCCGTGACATAAAGCGGCTCGCGGATTCCCTGTTCCTTCAGGATATTTCCAGCCAGCAGATCATCCGGCTTCATATCCGCCACAATCGTTCCCTCGCCTACCACAACGATACGGTCCACGTCTTTATAAAGCACATCCTCAAGACGATGCTCGATGATCACGATGGTCTTCTTCTGTTCCTTCTGGATTCGGTCGATCAATGCAATGGCTTTCTTTCCGGTCACCGGATCGAGATTGGCCAGCGGCTCGTCAAACAGCAGAATATCCACATCATCGATCATAACCCCCGCCATGGAAACTCTCTGTTTCTGTCCGCCGGACATCTCCGATGGTGCATGATGCAACAGTTCTTTTACCTCTACAGTCTCTGCCACATCGTCTACTTTGCGAAACATCTCTTCCTGTGCCATACAGTCATTTTCCAGCACGAAAGCAATATCTTCCGCAACCGTCAGACCGATAAACTGTCCGTCCGTATCCTGCAACACGGTTCCGACCATCTTGGAAAGTCCGAAAATTCCAAGTTTTTTCGGATCTTTTCCCTCGATTTTTAAAGTTCCGGTACTGTCTCCTTCATACGAAAAAGGGATCAGTCCGTTGATGCAATTTGATAATGTCGACTTCCCTGATCCCGATGGTCCAATGATGAGCACCTTCTCTCCGGGATAAATTTTCAAATTGATATCCCGGAGTGTCGGCTCCATCTGTGACCGATATTTAAATGTAAAGTTTTCAAATTCAATAATCGGTTCCATACGTTTTTAGTCTTCCTTTGTAAGACTTGATGATTTTGCTCCAATCTTTGTATATCCCAGTCCGAGTAATGAACCAAGTACACCCACAATGATGATATTGGCTACAAACGCAAATACGCCCTGTGAGAATACTTTCTTTGCAGGCTCTGCATAAATGAGAATATCAAGCACCGGTGCAACAACGATCCATGCAATTGCATTTGCAACCACCTGAACGACATTAAAAAGAACTACTTTCTTCTTATTAAACCCACCGGCCTTAATCTCAAATCTCTTTGCGAATAAACCAACTAAAATTCCAAAGATCGCATCTGGGAATACCCAGCTCCACCATACACCACCGTAAAACAGTGCATCTCCGAGTGCATGTCCCAGCAGACCAATGATTCCTCCGACAACCGGTCCAAACACTGCTGCAAGAAATGCCAGCACTGCTGCACGTGGCTGCATGGATGTATTCGGGATAATTCCCAGCGGAATCTGCACTTCTGTCAAAACAATGAACAATGCGGTTCCGATACCGGTTGCTACAACTTCTTTGATTCCAAATTTTTTCATAACAAGTTCCTCCTTTGTTTTTTCAGTACCTTATTATTTATGATAACAGCCCAAATGTCAAGGTTTCGTGGCAAAATATTCTTTTACCAGCTTTACAACCACTCCGGAAAGCAAAAATACTGCAATCAGGTTCGGAATTGCCATGAGTCCGTTAAATGTTTCCGCAATGCTCCACATCAGGCCCAGATCCATGGTCGCACCCACAATGGCGACCAGTGCATACACCAGCATAAACGGCTTATTGACACGGGAGCCGAACAAAAACTCGATGCAGCGCGTCCCGTATAATCCCCATCCGATAATGGTGGAAAATGCAAAACAGCACATGGCAACCGCAGTAAAAACAGATACCCAGTTCCCGTATGTTGCGGTAAATCCACTGATGGTAAGTTCTGCTCCTGCCGCCTGTCCGTAACTGACCGGAACCTGGCTGCACAAAATAACCAGTGCTGTCAGCGTACAGATCACAATCGTGTCTACAAACACCTCGAAAATTCCAAAAAATCCCTGTTTGACCGGTTTTCTCGTATCTGCACAGGCATGTGCAATTGATCCCGTGCCAAGTCCGGCCTCATTTGAAAAAATTCCACGGGAGACACCTTTTTTCATACTTATAAAGAAGCTTCCCACTGCTCCACCGGTCACTGCTGCCGGGTGAAATGCTCCCTTCACAATCGAAGCCAATACAGCCGGGACATGACCGATATTAAATAAGATCACTCCCACTGCCAGAACAATATAGACCAGTGCCATAAACGGTACCAGCTTTTCTGTCACCTGTCCAATCCGCCTGATACCTCCAAGCAGAATGAGTGCGATCAGAACCGCCAGAATGATCCCGACTACAAGGTTAACGGTCGGTACCGCATCTTTTGAAATGACATGATAATTCATTAATGCCGTATTGATGGCTGTGGTAATCGTATTTACCTGTGTGGCATTCCCTGTTCCGAATACGGTCAGCACACCAAACGCGGAAAACAGATACGCCAGCCAGTGCCAGTGCTTTTTGAGTCCGTTCTTAATATAATACATCGGACCGCCGACCAGATCCCCATGCACATTTTTTTCGCGGAAATGCACCGCAAGCGTCACTTCTGAAAACTTGGTACACATACCGAGAATTGCGGAAATCCACATCCAGAACACTGCTCCCGGACCGCCGATGGCAATCGCCCCTGCCACACCGGCAATATTTCCCGTGCCGACCGTTGCCGCAAGTGCCGTACACACCGCCTGAAACGGTGTCATGGCTCCATCCGATGCCTCACGCTTCTTAAACATGCGGCCGAAGGTCACTTTCATCGCGTATGGGAACTTGCGGATCTGTAAGAACCGGGTCCGGAAACTCAATACCAGACCAACACCGATGATACAGATCATTGCAGGAACACCCCAGATGAAATTGTTGACCGCACTATTGATTGCTTCAATTGTGGATAACATACTTTTCTTTTCCTTCCTACGTGAATAAGCGCGTGTTTTTTGTAAAACACGCGCTTGCATTATAGCACAATTTTTGCATTTTCTCTACATCTGCGTAAAGAAACACATACTATCTTTTGTCCCTTTACAAAATCAGATAAAAATATATAATAACAGACAAAACATCATCCATACAATTTTAGAGGTAACACTATGCTGAAACATATTAAAAAAACTTTTCTTCCCGTCATGCTTTGTCTTGTCCTGTGCACCTGTACCGCATGTACTTCTCGTTCCAAAGAGGAAACAGAAACTTCCGAGACGGAGACAGACAGCGCGGTCTCTGCTTACCGGAACGTATTACGGAAAATCAGACAATACCATATGTGTCCGGGTTCTGACACCGAGTTTGCCTGGGAAAAATCACTGTCGATCTACTACGCAATTGTCGATGTCAACCAAGACGGCATAAAAGAGCTTCTGCTTGATTTTGATTATGATAGTGGTCCGGACGGCGGCATTACAGTGTACACCTATGATCCCAATGCACCTACTCTGGTTCATGAAATTGGTGGTTTCTTTACTTTTTCCCGTTTTTACGACAATGGAATTGTGGAAGAGGATATTTCCCACGGAAGTCCTTACGGTGGTCCTTATTCCACCGCTGGTGCAGCCGACCCCAACACTTTCTGGCCTTATCAGGTATGGTCCTATCAGGCCGATGATGCCTCCTACACCCAAATAGGTTTTGTGACCGACTGGAATAAAAAAGAATGAGCAGACAGCATTGACGGATTTTCCTCATTTCCGGATTCCGCTGATAAGGATCACGACGGTATCGTATATCTCCTGACAAATGCCAAAGGGAAAGAAACCGCCATAGATGCTGCTGACCTGAAAAAGTGGGTGGATTCCTACCGTAAAGGTGCAAAAGAAATTCCCATCACCTATCAAAGACTCAAATAATGGCAATTATGATTGTGTATCAGGATCACTGACTGCGTACCGCCCAGCGCATCTTCGTGGAGCGTGCCCGTCCGTTCTGCGCACACTCCTGCGCGGACGGACGCACCACATCCTTTGCATACTCCGAATAAATACCTGCGCGGTAGCCTTCTTTTAAAGCACGCTTTACCAGCTTGTCCTCCCCGGAATGGAATGTCAGAATCGCCACGCGGCCGCCCGGTTTTAAAGCACCCGGCAGCTTTTCCATAAATTCATAAAGCACCTCAAACTCGCGGTTGACATCAATGCGAAGTGCCTGAAACGTCCGCTGGCAGGTCTTTTTGATGGTTTCTTTTTTATCCTTTTCCGGCAGAAAATCGAGAGTGTCTTCAATAATCCTGCGCAGTTTTGTAGTTGTATCCACGCGGTGTCCTTTGCGGATCTCATCGGTGATCGCTTTTGCAAGTTCCTCACAGTACGGCTCATCCGAATTTTCATAAAGCATTCCGGCAAGCTCGTCACGGCTGATCGTATCCAGACGCTCCGCCGCACTGATTCCCACCTCCTGATTCAGTCGCAGATCAAGCGGTCCGTCCACTTTAAAGGAAAATCCGCGCTCCGGATTGTCGATCTGCATGGACGAAACGCCAAGATCTGCCAGAATAAAATCAAATCCACCCACTTCTTTTGCAATCTCATCAATCGTGCAGAAATTCTGCAGATGGATGGTCAGCATGTCCTCTCCGAATCCCTGGTCTGCCAGACGTTTTTTCGTCTTTGCCGACTCTGCCGGATCGACATCGGTCGCATGGATGTGTCCCTGTCCCTGTAATTGTTCAAGCATGGCTTTTGTGTGTCCACCGTAGCCGAGTGTTGCATCAAAACCGGTCTGTCCCGGTTTGATCTGCAGGAAATCAAGAATTTCTTTTACCATAATGGAGATATGCATGCCTGCCGGGGTGTTTCCTTTCTGGATGACATGCGCGATCGTGTCTTTGTATTTTTCCGGCTGCAGTTCTTTATATTTTTCTTCAAATTTCTTCGGGTATTTTCCTTTATAATGCACACGGCGCTTGTGCGGGGTCTGGTTTTCGTTTTCCATTTTTTATTCCTTTCCTTTGCTGTTCAGGTACAGCTCTTTTTGACATTTGCCATCCAAAACTTTATTTTTCAAATTGAAACCGTTTTTTATGAATACCGGTACAATTGTTTTTCTACCAGTTTACTTCCTTCATAAACAAGCCGAAGTGTAAAAAAGCGGTGCTCGTCTTCCTCGATCAGCAGTTTTAAAAAAATGGCATCTCCTTCCCAGGTCGGAAGCGCAAGCACTTCTTTTTTGTCCATCCACTGCAGATCGCCTTCATTGCACTCGATCAGCTCCCCGGTAAAACCATCCGCGGTAAACAGGCACATTTCTTCCGGCTCCGGCGCTTCATCACTGATGAATGTGATCAGCCCGCGGAACTGGTAGGAAGTCAGTGTCAGGCCGGTTTCTTCTTTTACTTCACGTAACAGGCAGTCCTCCGGTCCTTCCGTGCCTTCTGCATGTCCGCCTACACCAATCCACTTGTCTTTGTTGATGTCGTGCTGCTTTTTGGTGCGGTGGAGCATCAGGTATTTTCCGTCTTTTTCTATGTAACACAGGGTTGTCATTTTCATGGGATTTTCCTCGTTATTTCTCATATTTGTTCCATATGCTCCATGATAACAAAATTTGCCCCGTTTTTTCAATCGAACATTTCATATTTTGCCCCGTTTTTGATATATTTATTTTCTTTTTTTGCCCCGTTTTTAAATTCCAGCCGAGTTATGGTGCTCATTTGAGGTATTCTCCAATCCGGTCAATATTATAAAGCGGGATGTTTGTCATCCAGTCCTGCTCACGGAAATCTGACATGGACGTCCGCACCGCATGCTGCGGATGATACTTTTCACAAAAAGCCCGCAGACTTTTTGCCCGCAGATTTTCCTCTGCTTTCACCTCTACCGGAATGACCGATCCGGGTGCCTGCAGCATAAAATCAATTTCGCCCGTAGAATTTGCGGTTGTGTAATAATATGGTTCCACACCCAGTTCCGCTATCATCTGCTGCAGCACATACTGCTCCGTCAATGCCCCTTTAAACTCTGTAAAAATCCGATTTCCATCAATGATAACGCTTGCATCCAGATCTGCCATGGCAAGCAGAAGCCCGACATCAAGCATATAAATTTTGAACGCATCCAGATCCATATATGCTTTCAGCGGTAGGGACGGCTTTTTCACACGATGCACTTTGTGGATCAGGCCACAGTCCAAAAGCCACTGGATCGCCAGTTCAAAATCCTTCGCACGCGCTCCTTCCCGGACCTGTCCGTAAATGTATTTTTTATTTTCCTTGGCAAGCTGCATCGGAATGGAATTCCATACCAGATTAAGCCTTGGCACCAGAGAAATTTCTGCATGTTTGGAAAAATCCTGCTGATAATAATTCAGAAGATTTTTCTGGATTTCGCGCACTTTGTTGTAATCTTTATTCAGGACAAAGTTCTGTACTGCCTCCGGCATTCCTCCCACGTAATAATATTCCCGCAGCCGGTCGATATACTTTGTCTTAAACATTGTGACCATATCTGTGTCTGTGCTTTGCAACATGGTAACAAAACGTTCTTCGCCGAGTGCACATAAAAATTCCTGAAAACTAAGGGGATACAGATCCATGAAATCAACTTTCCCTACCGGAAAAGAAGTTCCTTTATGCATGGCAACACCAAGCAGGGATCCCGCCGCAACAATGGCATATTCCGGCGCATTTTCGCAAAAATATTTCAGGGAACCAAGTGCTTTCGGAACCTCCTGCACCTCATCAAAAATCAGAAGGGTATCCGTACAATTTATGGATACTCCGGTCTCCGCACTAATCGCAAGTATCATTCGCTCCACATCAATTTCGCCTTCAAAAAGCTGCTGCATTCTTGGATTGCTGTCGAAATTGACATAAGCGGTCTTTTCAAAACAGGTCTTTCCGAACTCTTTCATCAGCCATGTTTTTCCAACCTGTCTGGCTCCGCGGATGATCAGTGGTTTCCGGTATGGTTTTTCTTTCCATATTTTTAATTTTTCCAGTGCAAAACGTTTCATTGTGCGTCCTCCCTGTCAGTGGAATTTATATGTAGCATTCCTTATTACTTTATATGATATTCCTTTATGGCAGAGCCGTCAACATTTTTAAGGACGTATTTGTGTTGTAGTGCTACACTTTTCAGGACGTATTTGTGTGATAGTGCTACACTTTTCAGGATGTTACTTTTTGCATAAATGTGGAAGGTTTTTGTTGCATCTCAGGCATTTAAATGCTATACTTGTCACAAAGCAAATACATATTTTTCCATAGCTTGGGCGGATAGTACCTGGCGAGCCGTCTATATCATATACTTTATTTTATCATTTCAAATTATCCCGGAAAGTCTTGCTTTTAAAATTCAACTTTATTTTAACTTAATTTTGTTATAAGCAGGATTTGTATTGATATGGGATGTGTTGTCATACAGATTCTGTGGCTTACACAAGGAGAAGGTAATGCACATGATGACATTAGACTATACATTTGAACGACGGCTGGAAATGCAGCGCGCCGAAGCAATTGAGGATGGCGAAAGGATCGGGAAAGAGATCGGGAAAGAAGAAAAATTGTCAGAGCAGATTCGTAAAAAAATTCAAAAAGGCAAACCTCTGGATCAGATTGCGGACGAATTGGAGGAAGTGCCGGAAACCATTCGTCCTTTATACGAAAAAATTAAGCAGGAAATGCTGCAATAAAATAAGGCAGTTTTTATTTCATCACATATTTTAACGAGGCATCTGTATCCTCATTTTTTTCCATTACCAGCACCCAGTTATCCTCTAGGGTATCTGGGTCGAGCGGTATGATATCGTGGGCATTATCCCCAGCCTTTACTTTATATTCATAAGAAAGCGATTCATTATCCTTATCAAGAAATGTCACTCTGGTTTCCAGTAAAAACGACCACCAGAGACATGGATTCGGGCTGAAAGGTGTACAGCGGGTGATTGACCGCTATGATGGTGCGATTAAAATGTATTTTGATCTGCCTACGCTGACATTTCATACGATTCTGACGCTGCGTTCGGAAAAGTGCTGACATTTTATACGATTCTGACATGAAAGCCGGGACTATATACTTACAAAGTTTCTGCTTTTGCAAATAACCGGTATGCTCTTGCAATTTTATTTTCTATGTTCTATGATAGGCAGTTAGAAAGACAGGGGGATTTTATGCAGATCAGTATTCTTTTAATGGAACAGATTTTTGAGCTTTTTCTCATGATTCTGATGGGATTTATTATTGTAAAGGCGGGAATTGTCAAGGAAGAAGACAGTAAGGTTTTATCCAAAATCGTACTGTACCTGATCATTCCATGCGTGATTATAAACGCTTTTCAGGTGGACTATACTAAAAAAACCGTAAATGGTCTTCTGATCGCGCTTGCTGCATCCGTATTGCTTCAGGTGGTTCTCCTGCTTGTCGTTTTCGTGATGGGAAAACTGTTTTCCTTAAATGAAGTGGAAACAGCTTCTATCTATTACTCCAACTCCGGCAACCTGATTGTTCCTATCGTGACATTCGTTCTGGGACAGAAATGGGTACTTTACGGATGTGTCTTCATGAGCGTGCAGCTTGTTTTCCTCTGGACACACTGCAAGAAAATCATAAGCCGTGAGTCTTCCTATGACTGGAAAAAAATCATTCTTAACATCAATATGATTTCCATTGCCATTGGTGCCATTTTATTTTTCACCAGAATCCGGCTGCCGGAACTCATTACAAATACCATCTCCAGTGTTGGAAATATGATCGGGCCAGCCAGCATGATTGTAACCGGAATGCTTTTTGCCGGAATGGATTTAAAAGCGATTTTTGCAAATAAACGTGTATATTTCATATCGGCTCTCAGAATGCTTGTCATTCCTTTGATTGCACTATTTCTCATAAAAATCAGCCATCTTGCCACACTGTCTGCAGATGCTCAAAAGATCATGCTCATTGTATTTCTCGCAGTAATCACCCCATCTGCATCTACCGTTACACAGATGTGTCAGGTGTACGGAAACGATGCACACTATGCCAGCGCAATCAACGTAGTGACCACGCTGTGTGCCATTGTGACCATGCCTTTTATGGTGCTGTTGTTTTCCTGTATTTAACGGTATATTTTCGCTTTTTTCTGCAATACCGGATAAAATCATACCATAAAAAGACAAGCACAGCCCCGATAACGATCGCTTTTACCCCAAGCGGCATATGCCCGTCACCGAATCCAAACTCCACAATTAAAAAAACACTCAGTGCGATCCACAGTGCAAACCATACCCATCCAAACAGCTTCTGATTTTTGACCTTGCAAAACAGAAACTGAAAAACCGGATCGCCACTCACTTTATAAAACTCGCTGTACTCCGAAAAATCACCGACAAGTTCCTCCAATTGCGCAAAGCTATGTCCCTTTTTCTCTTCTTCTTTTACATAGTTGAGGTAAAAATCAATATTTTCGCCATCGTAGGCATGATCTGCTGCAAGCTTCCGGCACAGGTCGATGGAACCCTGTATTTCCTGCTGCTTATTTAACAACTCCTGCAGCTGCTGCCGGACAAGTTCCTCAGAAACTGCCGGATCATCCAGCATCAAGGCAATTTTTTCGATGGGCATATTCATTTTCCGATATAAAATGATCTGTTTTAACCGCCGGATATCCTGTTCACTGTAATTGCGGTATTTGCTCTGGTCATTCCGCTCCGGTTCGAGCAGCTCCTTTCTTTCATAAAAGCGGATATTGCTGATGGTTAATCCGGTCAGTTGCGCTGCCTGTCCTATTTTCATCTGTCCCGTTCCTTCCTTCTATATATTTGAAAATACAATTATCTCTTTCCCACCTCACGCCGTGCCTGGTCTGTAATTTCTTCTGGAAAATCCAGCAGTTCCATCAAATCTATGGCATTTGTTTTCCCGACGATCCCACGTCTGATTTTGTATGGAAAAACGATATCTTTTTCATGAACCTGACTGTCAAAATAATAAGTGTCGTATCGGTTTTTCAGGGCATACACCAGCTCCAGATCATGTGTAGCAATCAGGAGAAAGCCCTGTTTCTGCACCATATAGGATAAAATGGCATTGGATGCCACCAGACGCTCACGCGTGTTCGTCCCTTTTAAAATCTCGTCAATCACAAACAACATGGGCTCACCCGTTTTCAGTTCATCGAGCATGCGCTTTAAATATTTAATTTCACGCATGTAATAACTCTCTCCCTGCAGCACATCATCCCGAAGTGCCATCGAGGTCATCACCTGTATTGCAGGCATTTTCATATTTTTTGCAACACAGGTATTGATCGTCTGTGCCAGAATCACATTGATGGCAACCGCTTTCATAAATGTCGATTTGCCAGATGCATTTGCCCCGGTCAGTACCACACCTTTTTTCAGGACAAAATCATTCGGGATTGCATCTGCCATAAGAGGATGACAGATTTCCTCCACACTGATTGCGCCATCACTCTGCAATGACGGACAACACCATTGCGGCAGGCTTTTCCGAAAGGATGCGATCGCAATCTCCATATCGATTTCTCCTGCAAATGTATACAGTTGCATCGTCTCTTTTTTGCACGCGCGCAAAGTTTTTTGAATACGGTAAAATGCGACAACATCATGCAACGTAATTCCCGCAATATAATCCCAGAGGATCCCCGTCACATCCCCGGATATGCTCTGGTATTTTCTAGTCTGCCAGCGCAGCATCCGGTGGGATAATTTTTGAGTTTTCTCCAATGCATGCAAAATTTCCGGTCTGTCCGGTTCCAGTTTTTTTACAATCCAGTTGCAAAAATCAAAAAGTTCTTTCAAACTGGATACCATAAACAAATTTCCCTCATATTTGCATTTTGTATGCAGATAAATAAGCAGATTGACTACCGCCACAACAAGAAAACCAGTTGCCCACAAATTACTTCGCAGCAAAATTGCCCCGATCAGGCAAAACGCCAGCAGTCCCTGCAAAAAATACAATATTGCACTGGGAATGACCAGTGGGTTAATTTCTTCCGTCAGGAAAAACGGCAGATAACAGCTTTCTTTCTGCTTGCCGATACGCATGAGTTTTTCTTCTATCTCTGTGCGTATGGATTCCCGGCGCGAAAAAAACGAAATCCTCTTTTCCATATCCTCACAGGACTGCCGTGTCTGCATATTGTGCAGGCGATGGTACAGAATCTGCTCTCCCATATACGTCCGGGTATGATTGATCCGCGCAAATACACGATCCATCTCCAGGTCATTCCACGTAACGGTATCCACGCTTCCTGCACTTTGCCATTCTTCCTTCTTTACGTCCTGCACCACCAGCTCTTCATACATACGGATTTCGCGCATGCGCTTCTCCAGTGATTCCCACGCTTCCAGCTCCATTGGATTTTTCCCGAATTGTGCTTTTATTCTGTTTCTTCTTTTTTGCTTTTTTCCAATCACCCAGTTCATGATTTCCACCTCAATTTTTAAATTCTGGCAGAACTATAAACCATGAACCGGGGTGAGAGTCAAGGGATTTTTACCAAAAAGACCGTTTCTGTGCCGTATAAATGCAGCGGTTGCCATTAACCAGAAATGCCACCAGACAGACCGCAAAAAATGCAAGCCCATTTTCCACACCAAATACTTCCATTCCGATCAGAACCGGAGCCAGCAAAGTATTGGTTGCACTTCCAAACACCGCCGCGTATCCAAGTGCCGCGCAGACCATCGGTGGCAGTCCTGTCAGGCTTCCCAGTACAAAACCAAGCGATGCACCGATGGAAAAAAGCGGTGTCACCTCTCCGCCCTGAAACCCGATCGACAAAGTCAGTACCGTAAAGAACAGCTTCAAAATCCAGTCAAACGTATACAGTTCTCCTCCGGAAAATGCCTGCGCGATCAGATTGGTTCCAAGTCCGCAGTACCGTCCGTTCCACATCAGAAAAAGAAACACCGCCAGTGGGATCGACACAAAGCCGATTCTCTTGTATGGATTTTCCAGTACGTTTCCCATAAACTGTTTTACTTTTTGCAAAAGCACCGCAAACAGCCGTCCCGTCAGACCGAACAAAATTCCAAAAAGAATCAGATATGTCACCGTCTTTGTGTCCGTCAATGACAGGGTCTGCGAAAGAAGAACCGAAAATTTTTCCAGCCCCAGCGCATGCGAAGTTGCAGATGCCGTAAAAGACGCAATTGCCGCAGGAAGCAATGCGGAATATGCCATACTTCCACTCACCACTACTTCCATCGCAAAAAAGACTGCTGCAAACGGAGTCTGAAAGAGGCCTCCAAATCCGGCTGCCATTCCCGCAATCAATAATATCCTGCCGTTGTCCGGGAAGTGGAATCTGCGGGCAAACGCATGGGAAAGTGTGGCACCGATCTGCACGGCAACACCCTCGCGCCCCGCACTTCCGCCAAACAGATGTGTGATCCATGTACCGGCCATGACAAGTGGGATGAGTGCCAATGGAATCGACTCCCGCTTTCCCTGCCCGGCTTCCATGACAAGCGTCATTCCTTTTGCCGCCGTCTCATTGAAATGCCGGTATAACCAGACGATCCCAAGCCCTGCCAGCGGCAGAAACGGCAGCAATACAACTACATGCGCCGAACGAAAATCTGTAATAAAAAGTAAAACACGACCAAATACCGCGTCAATGGCACCAATTGCAATGCCAAGGAGCAGCGCAGATAACACATACAAAAATGTTTCTTTTGCTTTTTTCTTTAATCCCTGTAAATCATGTGACAGATTCATGGTTTTCCTCTTCTTTCATAATCCCTTTTTCGTCTCCTACATGCGACATATGAACAATTGATTTACTGCTACATCCATCCTGCATCAATCCTTCCCCTGCACATCCTCAAAATCTTGCAGCAAATAAAAAAGCCGATGGTCTCTGCGATCAAACAATCGTAGAAGTCATCAGCTTATCGTTCAGCAGTTCAGGGAAATTCCCTTGGGAGAACTTCATTCCCATTGACAGATTACTCCTTTTCCCATAAAAAATCAAGGAAAAAAAATTGGGAACCACATGTTACAATCTGCTGCTTTTGTAACTTACATCCCGGATTTTTCATTGCTACAATAAGGGTATCATGAATGTATGCAAAGGAGACGATTACAACTATGGCAAACAGAATTATGTTAAATGAAACATCTTATCACGGCGCAGGTGCAATTCAGGAGATTGCAACCGAGGCAAAAGCACACGGATTCCAGAAAGCTTTTGTCTGCTCTGATCCTGACCTGATCAAGTTTGGTGTAACAAAAAAGGTAACAGATGTACTGGACAAGAATGGTCTTGTGTATGAGATTTATTCCGATATCAAACCAAATCCAACCATCCAGAATGTCCAGCACGGTGTACAGGCATTCAAGGATTCCGGTGCCGACTACCTCATTGCAATCGGCGGCGGCTCTTCCATGGATACTTCCAAAGCCATCGGTATTATCATTGCCAATCCGGAATTTGAAGATGTGCGCAGCCTTGAGGGCGTAGCCCCGACCAAAAAACCATGTGTACCGATCATCGCTGTTCCGACCACCGCTGGTACCGCGGCAGAAGTTACCATCAACTACGTCATTACCGATGTGGAAAAGAAGCGTAAATTTGTATGTGTTGACCCACACGATATGCCAATTATCGCAATCGTAGATCCTGAGATGATGTCTTCCATGCCAAAGGGACTTACTGCTTCTACCGGTATGGATGCCCTGACACACGCCATCGAAGGATACACTACAAAAGCAGCCTGGGAAATGACAGATATGTTCCACCTCAAAGCCATTGAGCTGATCTCCAAATCCCTGCGCAGTGCCGTTGCAAACGAAAAAGAGGGACGCGAAGGCATGGCACTCGGCGAGTATATCGCGGGTATGGGATTTTCCAATGTCGGACTTGGAATCGCACATTCCATGGCACACACACTCGGTGCTGTCTATGACACTCCACACGGTGTTGCCTGTGCAATGATGCTCCCAATCGTTATGGAATACAATGCCGACTGCACCGGTGAAAAATACCGCGAGATTGCACGCGCCATGGGCGTCAAAGGTGTTGATGAAATGTCTGTGGACGAATACCGCAAGGCAGCAATTGATGCCGTACAGCAGCTTTCCGTCGATGTCGGAATTCCGACCAAACTGGAAGCACTGAAGGAAGAAGACTTACAGTTCCTTGCAGAATCCGCACATGCCGATGCCTGCGCACCTGGAAATCCAAAAGATGCCAGTGTGGAAGATCTGAAAGCGCTGTTCCGTAAACTAATGTAATTTCTTGCAATTCAATATAAAGTGGACTGTAAAAAAGTCACTGATGAAAGAGACGCCAGTTCCGGCAAATACCGGTTCTGGCGTTTCAAACGATAGACCAAGCGGATGCATTTTTTACAGTTTCTTCCTATATTAATCCCAGTTCTTGAAATACGTCCTGCAGCCGCACAGGCATGGATTCGGTCAGCGCATGTGCCAGCTCTTCTGGCGTACATTTCCGATACCCGAGCACCCACTGCACCGTCATATAAACCGAACCAAGGCAATACATTTCCAGTTCAAACTGCAATTCGGTGGAAATCTTTCTTCCTGTCCGGCTTTCGATCTGCTTTGTGTAAAACTCCTGAATCAGTTCAAAATCATGATCTCTCAGGCAATTCTGCTGATCATTTTTGAATGCCGCCCGAAAAAACAGCTGCTCCATCTGAATATATTCAAATTTGTTGACAAGGCTCTCGTAGACGGTTCTTCCTTCTCCCATGTGCTCAAATGATTCCAGCAAAATCTTATCAAAATACCAGTTGATCAGATCATATTTATCCTGAAAATTCCGATAAAATGTCTGACGCGTCAACCCACAGATTTCTACAATTTCTTTTACGGTTATTTTTTCTACCGGTGCAGTGCGCATACATTCTTTCATGGCATTCGCCAGCTTATAGCGCACACCGTCATTCTGCTTTTGTGGTTCCATGTTTCCCCCAGTCTGGCAAGTTTCTCTTTTGGTTTATTATTGTCTATTATACTATATCTGCATAAACTTTTCATCTGTTCGTTTTCCTTTAAATTGCTGTTTAACGGCGTGGTCTGGGACCTTTGGGGTTTGGCAGGAGGACAGATTTGCGGGCATCATTCTTTTACTTATAGTTTTCCAATCCACAGGAAGAAGGGGAACATTTCTTTCGGAAGAACAAATTTACAACTGCGCCGTAGTTCCATCATGTAACGTTAATAGCATAAAAGTAAAACCTTTGCCAAACCAACCTGAAATCAACATCGGCGCTGACTTGTAAATTTTTCTGTAGAAAGAGAATGTCCCCCTCCTTCCGTCGCATCGAGAAGCCTTATATTTAAAACAGTCTTCCCGCAAATCCGTCCCTCTGAAAAACAAAAGGCTCCAGACCCCGCCGTTAACCAGCACTTTAAATGATCAATGCAAAATATCCCCAATCCCATATAAGTTCCGCAAAACTATTCTCCAGATACTCGCGGATATCCTCATCCTCATACCCGGTCATACGAGAAATCACCACCATATACTCCCGCACCGTCTCATAGCCGAGTACCCCATCTGCCGGTATTCCATCTGTATCCTCCTCAAGACTCCATTTCAAAAACAGGCTCTGCCGGATTGCCGTATACGCAATCGCAATCCACTGCATCTGCAGCACCATGTGCTCCAGATTATCAGCTTCTTCCGGTTCCGTCTCAAAATTCTCTGGCAAAATCAGATCCGAAAACACTTCGTTTCTGAGGAAATTACGAAGCAACAGTTCATACGATGCAAATGCATTCCGGAACTGTCTCCACCGATCCCAAAGCTGTCCTGCCTCATTTTCCCCCTTAGTGGCATCCATATCTTCTCCCACATGGATTCCCTGCCTTCCGAAAATTTGGGAATAATATTCTGCCTGTGTAATCACAGGTGTCAAAAACTTCTCATACAGTCCCTCTTTCCGGTAATTGACCGCCAGATCCTGCAGAAGCTCATTGCATTCTTCCCAGGTTTCCAGCGAAGAGATTGTGCTCTTTGCCTGTGTGATTGCGGTGCGCAGTTGCTGCAGCGTCTCCGGAGAAAAATATTCTTCCACCAGTTCCGGTGTGATGAGCTGATTTTTATACAACTCCAGCAGAATATAAAAACTTTCCAGCAGAGCCTCCTCGATAGAAACCGTATGATCCCCCAGTAACGCCAGAATATGTTCCCGGATCAGAAATGCCATTTTATTTTCGTCTTTTTCCACACACATGGTATGTTCCGACACATTTGTCCACGTGTTTTCACTTGAAATGTCTGCATTGCTGTGCACGACCGATGGAAACGTAATCTCTTTATGCCGCCACAAATCAATCACCGCCGGACACCCCGGCATCAATGTATCTTCTTCATGATCTGCAAACCGGTGCACTTCCCGTGGAAATGTCGTGCAGGTTTCCGAGAGAATCGAATCCCCATACGCCAAAACCAGACGGCACAGTTTGTCTTTGGCAAGAAATGGGCATCGATGCTCCTCGTCCAGCCGGATAACCCGGATTCCATCTTTCATACAAGTATAAGTGCTGAGATTTTTCCCACAATTTTTTGAATCTCCAGATACCTGATCCAACGACTGGCTTTTTGCGCATCCCGGCATCGTATCCGGCGGAAGGACTTTCTTCCATCTGCGGTTCGTATCCGCATCCACCGCAATCTTCCACTCCTGACAGCAAGTAATCGGACACTGGCCGGCAATGCAGCTGAATTTATCATAATAATCCGGACGACTTTTCTTTCGTTCTGTTTTCATATATCCTCATTTCTACATATGCTTGTTCAGTACTCTCCATGCAATTGCATAGACAATAAGAAACAGACAGATCATACACGACATCAGCTTACTGATCATCGGATCATACAGTCCTCCAAATAGAAAGGCAAAATACATTACAATCAGAAGCACAAACGCTGCCATCCTTAACGCACGCGACCCAATCTCAATATTTCTCTCGTCCGTTACCTGCAGTCTTGCTTCCTTTAATTTCTCTTCGTCTTTCATCAGACGCTTATTGCGGATCAAAAAAACAATTCCAGAACATATAAGCCCCACACCGATCCCACAATATACACCCTGCATATAATCGTCTACTTTCATCTTTCCCCAAAATTCCATATAATAAGCGGCTGCCGCACTGATTATGCCAAGCAGAATCAGTCCCAACAAAGCTTTATTTTTCGCCTGCAGCTGCTTGCGGAATTCCTCATTGTTTGTCGCTTTACTTCCTGAAAATAAACAAAATCCCTTCATATGTTTTCATCCTCCTGATCAAATATAAATAATTCCTCAATGGTTACGTGAAAAAACTGTGCAAGTTTGTGTGCCAACACTAAAGAAGCTTTGTATCTGCCTCCCTCCAGGGATATGATCGTCTGTCTGGTCACATCCACAGCATCTGCAAGCTCGCTCTGGGTCACTCCCAGCTCCTTGCGCAGATCCTGAATTCTTGTTTTCATGCTTCCCCTCCTCACGGAAATTCTTGTCAAGTTTGCTTTACACCACAAAGTATAGTGCACTTTACATTGTATGTCAAGTGTATTTTACATTTTCATTTCAGAACGAAGCATAACTTTGAAAGTGTCTATTGAACAGTAACAGGCAATTGGTATAAACTGTGTATATATCGAAAATAAAGGAGAACCTATGAAATTAGAAAATTACGAAGTGCATCTGCCAAGCTATTCCATCGGCGATCACATCTACGATAAAATCGGACCGGTCTGTGAATCCTACGGAAAAACCGTGCTTCTGATCGGTGGCAGACGCGCACTTAAAGCAGCGGAAGGAAAGATCCGCACTTATGTAGCAAAAACAAACTTAGAAATCATCGGTGTCGAACTGTACGGCAGTGACTGTACCTACGAAACCGTGGAAAAACTGCGACAGCTTCCCGTCTATTACAAAGCCGATATGGTCTTTGGTGTGGGCGGTGGAAAAGCACTAGACACCGTAAAATGTCTGTGTATCACTGACGATAAGCCGGTCTTTACGTTCCCGACCATCGCCTCCAACTGTGCAGCATGTACTTCGGTATCCATCATGTACAACGAGGACGGCACATTCTTAAAACCAAACTTTTTTGTACGGCCTGCCATGCACGCATTTATCGACACGGAAATCATTGCCAAAGCTCCTGCACAGTATATGTGGGCGGGCATTGGCGATACCTATGCCAAATACTATGAGGCAACCATCTCTTCCCGTGGGGAACAGCTGGAACATTTCACCTCCCTTGGTGTGGCATTAAGTGTCATGTGCCGCAATCCGCTTCTGGAATACGGTGCCAAAGCACTTGAGGATCATAAAAAAGGATTATGTACCTACGATGTGGAGCAGGTTGTCCTTGCCATCGTCGTGACAACCGGAATTGCCTCCATTTTCCTGACGAAAGATTTCACCCCGGATTATAACAGCGGGCTGGCACATGCCATTTTTTATGCGCTGACCAGTTATCCGGTCATTGAAGAAAAGCATCTGCACGGAGAAGTCGTGGGATTCGGCGTTCTGTTTGCACTGCTTGTCGACCAGCAGTACGAAGAATTTGAAAAAATTTATACCTTAAACCAACAGCTGCAGCTTCCGACCTCCCTGGAACAGATTGAGATTACGGAAGAACAGTGGGAGGAAAGTATGGACCGCATCCCGGAAATGTCCGATATCAGACATTACCCATATAAAGTAACAAAAGAAATGCTGGCCCTTGCAATGAATCAGCTGAAAGAACGGGAGGGAGGCAGACTGATAAATGCATAAAAAATCTTCTGCCGGCACCGGCACCTATTCCATCATCTTTGGTGTTGCCTTTGTCTGGTTCACCACGCATTTCGGCGGCGGATTTGCCTCCGGTGCCCAGATTTATAGTTACTATGTACGGTTCGGCATCTGGTGTCTGATCATGCCTGCACTTGCCATGCTCTATAACGGTATCTTTTTTGCCTACGGCATGCGCTTTGCCAGGAAACACGACGTATACGATTACCGCTCGTACAACAATGCATTTTACGGAAAATTCGCCCCAGTTTTTTCCAACCTGTTTGAAGTGCTCTATATCTGCGTCATGTGTGTCGCTCCCGCTGTTGCCTTTGCAACCGGCGGTGCAACATTAAGCACACTGACAGGACTTCCGTATCTGCTGTGTACACTGATCATCGGCATTTTTATCTTTGTCGTTGCCATTTTCGGCACCGACCTGGTGCGCCGGGTAGCCTCCGTGCTTTCCATCTGCATCATTGCCGGACTTCTGATTGTATACATTCCGAATATCATCCACAGCTGGTCTGCCATCCGTGCAGCCGCACAGCAGATGACAACATCCACACAACCATTCGGGAAGGCACTTTACTCCGCATTCCTTTACGGAACGTTCCAGCTGGCAAACATTGCGGTATTTGTCCAACACGCCAAAGTATTCAAAAAACCGGGCGATGCCATCAAAAGCATGGGGCTCGGCTTTATCATCAACGCGCTGATGATGACGATGGTCTGTCTCGGAATTATGACCGTTTCCACAAGCCCGGATATGGCAGGTACCAGCGTACCGACACTGCTTATGGTGCAAAACGGTATTGGAAAAGGATTTATGACACCGTTAATTTCCATTCTGATTATCCTCGGTGCCGTATCCACCGCCGTAAATATGGTTGCCGCCATGGTGAAACGTGTATCCGACGGACTTAAAAAACGGACCCCGTCCGGCAAAAATGATGTATCTGCCGGGACACCAAAAGCAGAAACTCCGGACATAAACACCAGAAAACGCATCTCCTCCCGTGAGGTTATCATCGCACTGATCTGCTGTCTGATTGATTTTGGCATCGCACAGTTCGGGCTTCTGACACTGATCCAGAAAGCTTACAGTTTTCTGGCTTACCTTGCCATTCCGGTGATCCTTGTTCCATATATCATTCACATGATTGTGACACGAATGGATTCCAAATAAAGCAAATGTAGGAAAAAGGTCTTATTGACGAAAAACATCCTTAGATGATACGATACCTCCATATCAATAAAAAATATGGAGGTTTTATTTTATGAAAAAGTTAAAGAAACAATTTCTGGCAGCTGTGCTTACCGCAGTTATGGCAGTATGCGCTTTTGCCGGCACTACTCCTGTAGCGGCAGCAACCCTTTCTGCCAAGCAGTACATCAACAAAATGGCGAAAGCCACAGAAAAATTGAAATCCTATGAGATGAAAATGAACATGGATATGGACATGTCGGTTCAGGGAGAAACCACATCCACCAAAACCACGTCAACAACGATTGCTTTTGCCAGTCCGCTGAAAACCAAAACCGTTATGACGATGACAATCCCTTCCAACGGTAAGGACACAAAAATAAAAGTAATCTCCTACACAAAACAAAAAGGCAACAAACTGTTGCAGTACACCTCTACGGATAACAAAACCTATGAAAAATCAACACTGGATTTGTCTGACTACTCCGATATGCTCAGTTCTGTACAGACCACAGATATGTATTCGGATTTAAAAATTGTCAAAAACAGCGTAACCGTCAACGGAAAATCAACCGTACAGATTCAGGCACAGCTGAAGGGCGAAGATATTGCCGGTCTTCTTGCACAACTTGGACTTAACGGAGATAACACACAGGGAACATCTTCTGATTACAGTTCTCTTTCTCCGATTACCATCTCTCTCTGGATTGATAAGAAGACCTATTATCCGGTAAAACAGACGATCGACATGAAAGACTTCATGAACGAGTATCTTAGTTCTCTTGTAGCGGATTCCGATATGTCCTACTCCAAGATTAAGACATCTGTTACATACAAAAACTTCAACAAGGCAACTAAATTTTCACTTCCGAAAGCCTGCAAATAAATGAAAGAAATGAAAAAGTTGGAATAACGACCGATTCGTTATTCCAACTTTTTTACTTTCCCTGTGTACAATTCGCTGCATCAATTGCAATGACAAGCATCAGTGCCGGAATCTCATCTTCGGGATTTAAAATATTAATCGTATAGGTATCTCCCCAGTGGAACAGTTCCTTTGAAATATGCACGACTGAACTGCAGCCCGCATACACATCATAGTCCCAGGCGAGAAAATCTCCCTCACAACGCCATCCGTTATAATCAATTTCATAACGCGGTTTGAAAAACGTAAATTCCTTTTGAATATTTCCAAATTCACGTCCACCGATCACAATATCAAACGAAGGAAGAAGCGTAAAAAGACGCTGCTTGATCATACCGATTTCATTTCCGGAAACATCAAATACATGGATCTGGTGCCCCAGCCGAAACAATTCTGCTTTTACAAAATACTTTTTATTTCCCGCCTCATCATAGACATCATAGGTATCCGTCCATGAAAAAACACACTGTTTCATCAGTAATTTCATATTCTTTTTCCCTCTTTCTTCTTTTTTCCGATCTGTGGCAACGTAATATTTACCCCAAGTACCAGTTTCACAAGCCAGACAAAAAACAACAGAACAAGAATCGGTATTACACAGGAAGTCACAAGCATTACCGCAATCGCTTCTATAAATCGGTTCAGTGTATTTTCCAGATTTACTTTTGCTCCGGTGACGGTATCCTCAACTTTGTCCACCAGTCCCGACCAGAAACTACTCTTCCCACCGGTATCAGAACCACTGCTCTCCTGACTCTGTGTATCTGCCTCGCCTTTGATCTCATCCGTCGCCTGCTTTGCCGATGCAATGGTATTTTCCATGGAAGCTCCATATGTCGCATCAATCAGATCCGCAACCCTGACACTTACCGGAACTACCAGATAAACAGCCAGCCCAAACAAAACCAGCTTACAGGCAATGGTCCTGCCCAGATCTTTTTTGAATCCAAAACAAAGCGACAACAAAATACATCCGATCGGAATCAACAGTTTAAATGCTGCCAGCCCCGTAATGGTAACCAGATATTTTTCAAGATATATTGCACAGACAACTATCAGAAAATATGAACTCAGATCGGCCAGTTTATCCGCAATCGGAGTACCGACATCTCCCGGAATAAGCGTAATTGCGGCAGAAGCAGCTGTTGCCGCTGCCGTCAGTTCCAATGCAGTTGTCTTTTTGTCATCCAGTGACTGAATCGCATGTGCATTTATCTTCATAGTTGGAGATGAGGTGTATTTTGCAATCACACAAAATGACAGGACTGCACACAAAAGGGGAATCAAAATCGATACGATCCACCGGATTCTCTCCCTCTGTTCTGCCTGTTTGTGGTTTCCTGACTCGTCCATTGTTCTTCCTCTCTTTCTGGTCTACGATCCCGAAGGAAGCCGCACGATGCGGGTCTTTCCTTCCTTCTTTGTGTGCATCAGTATTGGCACGTGTTTTTTGCGGAGTGCATGCACCACCGGATAGGCTGCAAACAGATCTGCCGTAACATAAACCGCTTCCGGTTTATACTCGAGTATTTGTTTTACAAAATCTTTGATATACGTTTTCCAGTCTTCTTTTTCCATTGCAACTTCCGCATACACGCCCTGTACCTCCAGGTCCGGAAGGGATGGAAGTGTCATATGACAGATCTGTGCATCGGTCATATCCGGAATCTGCCTGAGCAAATGCTCTGTTTCTTCTCTCTCGCAATTTTTTGTCTCCTGTGTCTCTCCGGCATCCCACAGACACACAATCACCGGCTTTTGCTCATATTCTTCCAGACTGATCTCACATGCCCTGATGGCATCCGCCTCGTCTCCAACCGTCATAAGAAATCCGCCCTTGTGACAGAACCCTGCGCTGGCAAGCCCTGTAGCCTCCTGCAGTTCTTCATTTTCAAGCCCCAGCCATCGCTTTGGAAAACTGCATTTGTAATTCATGGAATCCGGTTTCTTCTGTGGCTGGATACAATATCCGCCACGATTTGACGGGAAAATAACAAACGCTGTATCCGTCTCCTTCAGCCGTTTCTGACACGGAACAAATTCCGGCAGCACCAGAATACGCGCATCACCGCCCTGTGTCTCCTGCATGGCAAGCACCTGATCAATTTTCTCATCCGCGCGCGCATCTGCGCGATAGCGTGCAAACTTGTTTTCAAGGACCATCCCTGCCACCTGCACGGCCCGCAAAAATCCGACGGACAAACCGCGAGCTCTTTCTTCCTCTGTCAATCCATCGGCCGCTTCTGTCTCATCCCATACCGGATTAAAATTGCCAATCAATGATGCAAGTTCATTTTTTTCCCCGGTATTATCATTGTTATCCAGCGGCTGCACAAATTCTTCATCAAACCGCTGCGCTAATGTCCCGCCTAGGATTTCGCCTCCGAGTTCTTCCCAGAGCAGACCAAAGGCGGCATACGGTACTCCATTTTCACGCACACGACTGTCTCTCTGGTGATGGTCATACCGCCCTCTGCCAATATCAAATACAATCCCGTCATATCCTTCCGGCACACGGTTTCCCCTTGTGATTGTAATCTGCGGATTCAGATACAACAATAATGCGGATGAAAATACATCATCCGCATGAAATTTTCCGCTATGTGTAAATGCTTTTGCATCCTGTTTTTTGATCTGTTCTGATAATTTCATCTTGTCTTTCTACTCTTTTTTATTTTCTGTAATTCCCCATTCTTTTTCCAGGTAGTCCCTGCCCATGCCTCCGCCGACATCCCCGCTCACATTGCGGAGTGCAGCCATACATACGCCTCCAAGCACACCAATTACAACAATCCCCAATAAAATCCACATAAAAATTCCCCCTCTCTGAAACTCATACGTTTTCTTCAATATATTACACCTGTCTTATGAAGTCAATAGACTACCCGATTTTCTCCACCTGAACTTTCTGGTTTACTAATCCACGACGGCTTGCAAGCACATAAATCTGCAGTCCAAGACCATCTTTTACAATAGTAAATGGCTCCTCACGAAGTACCTCTGCATACATACCTGCTTTTTCCAGTTCCTGCTTACGCATCTGTGCTTTTTCCAGTTTTTTCGCCAGCATTGCATCCACATTCTCTCCAAACGATCTGCGCGGATAAATCGCTGTCTCTTTCTTTATTATTTCGGTAAGTACTTTCACAAATCCAAAATGAATGCTATGATGCAGAATATGTGCCATCCACTTTGTCACAAGCGGCGATGAATGTCTGCGGTAAAACCGAATCATCCATACAAGCAGAAAATCTCCTGCTTTATGTGCCAGTTCTTCCATCACATCCAGCCCCTGTAAAAATGATTCTTTCGGCATCTCATGCGGTACCATATATTCTTCCGGTGCGGCACAATAGGAACAGAAATTGAGTGCCGGGACATCTGCCAGATGGACCAGACGCTTTTCCCCCTCGCTGCAATAGGCTTCTCCCAGATAGGTATACTTATCCCAGAGCACTGCAATCCGAAATTCCAGCTGGCGCAGGTTTTCATAGCGCGGTACCCAGAAATGGGCAATCTCTCCATAGTTATAAAGATTTACTTCCAGCTCCAGTTTTCGGTAAAACAATGTGATTACACTGTCCCCCTGCCGGACACCCAGCACATACCTGTCATTATCCCGGCCATAGGAAGCTTCGAGTTCTCCCTCGTAATCTTCTTTGTAAATTCCCGTCCAGACCGCCTCCCGGAACACAAGAAAACTTTCGATCGTATCATTCATCTGATAGACCAGACGAAGATCCTGTTCCGTTGTATTCGATGCACACTCTTTGGGCAGTAAAAGTTCAAATTCATTTTGTGCAAGTAGTTCCTGCAGCATTTCATAAGTGGTCACGATTTTATACTCCCTGACAGTTCATCCCTCATAGAATAAGGGGCTGTCGTACAAATCAGATCTGTTGTACCGACAACCCCTTATCCTGTTATAAATATTTTTCCATTACAATGGATAACATCCGTTCATTAAATATTCAGCAGATCGCTGTATGCTTTCAGTGCTCCGTCTGTCTCATGTGCAAGAACGCGCTTTGCAAGGACTTTGCCAAGCTGAACACCTTCCTGATCAAAGCTGTTGACATTCCATAAGAATCCCTGGAACATGATCTTGTTCTCAAAGTGTGCCAGTAATGCACCTAATGTCTTAGGATTTACCTGATCACCAATGATAATAGAAGATGGACGTCCGCCTTCGAAGTTCTTGTTGCGGTTATCATCCTCTTTACCGCATGCAAATGCAACGATCTGTGCCGCAACGTTTGCACAGAGTTTCTGCTGGCTTGTGCTTCCCTGAATATCAACATCGGTTCCAAGCTGATTGTTCTTAAAACCTACAAACTGCAGCGGTACGATATCGGTTCCCTGATGCAGTAACTGATAGAAGGAATGCTGTCCGTTTGTTCCCGGCTCGCCGAAAATAACAGGACCTGTCGGGTAATTTACAGGCTCTCCAAAACGGTTTACGGATTTACCGTTGGACTCCATATCTACCTGCTGTAAATGTGCCGGGAAACGATTGAGTGCCTGTGAATACGGAAGCACTGCAGTGCTCGGATATCCCAGTACGTTGCGCTCATATACACCAATCAGTGCATCCAGCATTTCAGGATTCTTTAATACATCTTTTTCTGCAGAAAGCTGATCCTCTGCTGCAGCGCCATCCAGGAACTGTGCAAATACATCCGGTCCGAATGCCAGGGATAATACAGCTCCACCAACGGCTGATGTAGAAGAATAACGTCCTCCGATGTAATCATCCATAAAGAATGCTGCCAGATAATCATCACTCTTTGCCAGAGGGGAAGTCTCACTGGTAACTGCGATCATATGCTTAGAAGCATCCAGTCCCGCTTTCTTTAATGCGTCCTTAACAAATGACTCATTTGTGAGTGTCTCAAGTGTTGTACCCGATTTGGAAACAAGTACAAAAATGGAATGGGCAACATCAACAGAATTCAATACCGCTGCTGCATCATCCGGATCTACATTGCTGATGAATTTTGCTTCCATCCTGAATGTGTTGTTTTTCTTTGCCCAATTCTCAAGTGCTAAATACATAGCGCGGGGACCCAGGTCACTTCCACCAATACCGATCTGGACAACTGTTGTGAATTTTTCACCAGCAGCGTTTGTGATCTCACCTGCGTGTACTTTGTTTGCAAAATCTGCAATTCTCTGCTGCTGCTCAACATAGAATTTACGCTTATCCACACCATCTGCTACAACGGCTTTTCCAAGCTGTCCACGGGTCAGCTGATGAAGAACCAGACGGTTCTCCCCGGTGTTAATCACTGCACCATTGTAAAGCTCCTCAAATTTTTCGGAAAGCTGGGCTTCTTCTGCAAGCTTAACCAAAGCTTCCAGTACATCATCATCCACCTGCTTTGCAGCATAGTTGTACACCAATCCCTCTGCCATTGGAATACTGTAATTTTTCACACGCTCTGCCCCGTTCTCGCCAGACATAACTTTTTTCAGATCTATGCGACCTGTTTTTGAAAGGTTCTGAAAAGAAGCAAGGGTATCCAAGTTGTCCCAAGTAACCATAATAGATTCCTCCTATATGTTCTTTGTTATTTTATTCCTCAACCTTACTGATTATACAATGTAATTTCCATGAATTCAAGTATGGATAGTATGTGAAAAATGCGCTTTTCTTTTTCTTATACTGTGATATAATTCTTATAGATGTTTTGGAACGGCATATGTTTATTGGGGGATTACATATGATTCATAAAAAAATAGGGGCATTTATATTTCAGGATGTACAAAATCCAAATGAGACAAAAACCACTGCTGTGACCCTGCGTCTGTACGCACTGATTCTCAGCGTTTATTTTCTTGTCCTTTTTTGTGTCTGCTGCTTTCTTCGGGATGTTCCTTCATCCCTGCTGACACTCATCTGTGGCATTTTATATGTATTTGCTTTCCGGATTACCTATCTGAACCACACACATTTTGCTTCCATTTTTTCACAATTACTGACGTTATTGTGGATTACTGTATTTATACAGAGATTCGGGTGGGACTGCGGCGTACAGCACTTCCTGTTTGTACTTCTCGTATTAAATTTTGCAGTCAGTTTCCACCGCATACGCACTAAAATTCTTGTTGGAATCTGCACATGTGCTTACCGCCTGCTTTTGTATTCCTATACACGGTATCATCTGCCGGTCATCCAGCTTTCCACAGATGCCAGTATCTGCATACAGACCATAGACACTTTGTTTATTTTTGCAGAACTGATCACCGTTATGATTATTTTCACCCAGAATTCCCAGCAGATGGAACACAAGCTTATACGTTACAATCTGGAACTGGAACATATCGCATCCACGGATCCCCTGACCGGGCTTTTCAACCGTTGGCAGATGTATAAGCGTCTGGAAACATGTATTTCCAGATACACTCAGCATAAATTACAGACCCTGACTGTTGCCATGGGGGATATCGACTTTTTCAAACGTGTAAATGATACTTACGGGCATGATGCCGGGGATGAAGTTCTCCGCACACTTTCCAGGTTGTTTTGCACGGTAATAGGCGAAAAAGGAGAAGTCTGCCGCTGGGGCGGAGAAGAATTCCTGTTTGTATTTCCCGGCATGGATATGGAGGAGGTTCAACTTTTGATGTCTGACCTTCTGGATGATATCCGGCACACCCCTGTATTATACGAACGGAAACTGATTCATGTAACCATGACATTCGGAGTCGAAGAATTTGGCAAAAATCATACCATGGAATCTGTCATCCAAGAAGCCGACCGCAAGCTTTATCTCGGCAAAGAGAGTGGGCGGAACCGGGTGATCTACTGATTTTATGCCATCTCACCCACCCGGTGGATTTCCGTTCTTTTTCTGAGGAAATCCAAAAATCTGTCACATACGACGGTATATACAGATCCCATCACATTGAATATAATTCGCAGTGCCACTGCCGTACCTGCACCGAATAACCCCGATGCGATCGGCAGTGCGCCAAACGTATTAAATACGGTCTGCCATGCATATCCCGCAGAATAACCCACACCAATTCCACCGATCATCCCGATATACGGATACATGGATTCCGGTAACACATGATACAAAACAAGGAAGATCATGCACCCCACAATATTAAACGGTCCCCTGCGTTTTGCACGCTCCACACTGTCCTCATGAAATGGAAGACATACAGACATGCAGGCGATTCCCGCCCACATGGCACGCGGCCATCCGAGCAGTGACACGATCAGCAGTGCCGAAGAAACAATCAGTGTCAGCTTAATATACCACCAGTTCCGCGCGGAACGTACATCAAATTCCCGGAACAGATCCAGGAATGTCCGGCGGTATGGGCGGTTTTTCTGATTCTTATAAAATACAGCCATGCAGATTCCCATACCAATCAGCAGACTGATCACACGCAGCACATAGGCATGCCCGCTCACATCATACCCCTGCAAAAGCAGATATCCAAGGACAAACGTGGACTGGTTTGACATAATCACATTATGGCATCCGAAAATCATGAGAATCAGAATACATGCCACATTCACAAAAAATGCCGGGATCGGATGCATCATATTGGTAATTCTCGGCCCTATGATCAAAATTCCAAAAATTCCCGCAATACAGAGCAATCCATGGCTGGTACGCACCCCGAAATCTGCCTGCCGGAGCACAAGTACCGCCAGCAGCACAACCACTCCCGGTGCGCTGTTATCTGCACCGAATATTTTACTGAACAGTGTAACCACAGCGACGCAGAATGCCATAACAAGATAGACTTTAAAATTATAGATCAGGATATGTCTGCGTTTTTCTTTTTTGTCTGTTGTGTTTTTGATCAGCTGTTTTGAGCCGACGGAACTCAGTTGTAATTCCTGGTAAAAAGTCATTTTTGCTTTTCCTCTTTTCTTTCCAATATAAAATACGCTGCGTTCCTGCTGACTGTCTGCCGCAGAAACGTAGCGTACTATACCTCGATTTTGTAAAAACGTCAAGGACACGTCCTGTTTTTTTTAGATTCTGTTTAGAATTATTTTAGATTTTGCCAAGTTTTTTTGCATATTCAAAAAGCTGCCGGTTTTTCTCATTATAAGGGCCAAATTCTGTCAATGCACAAATACAGGTTTTGCAACTGCCCAGCATTTGTTTTGCCCGCAAAAAGGTTTCTTCCGAAACCGGAAAGAATGCTTTTTCCGAAAAAACACAAGCGGCAAGTGCAGATGCCGCTGCGTACTCCACATCATTTTCCTGCAGAATGCCTGCTGCAAACGGAATATTCTGCCGCTGCAGGCGGTTGTAAACCGCAAGCCCTGTTCCACCACCGCCAATCACAAATACCTCCGGAATTCCTTCCGGTCTTTCCATAAAAACCTGTCCGGTCTGCGGTTCAAACTGCTGTGGCTTTACACCGTACAACTGCTGCACGTAGTTCCCGGAAAAGATTTCCTCTGGTGTCCCGACCCGGTCAATACGGTCCCCTTTCACACACGCAATGGTGTCCGAAATTTTCTGTGCCAGATCCAGTTCGTGCAATGACATGATAACTGCCAGATTTTTCTTCCGTGCCAGCATGCGGATGGTTGTAAGAATGTCTAGTTTAAATCCCATATCCAGATAGGAAGTCGGTTCATCAAGAATCAGAACCTGTGTGTCCTGGCAGATCGCCCGCGCCAGCATAAGTCTCTGCCTCTGCCCATCACTGATTCTCCGGAAATCCTGCTGCTGCACTTCCCCGGCATGCACCAGGGCAATCGCCTCGTCCACCTTTTTCCAGTCCTGTTGTGAGAGGATACCAAGCCTCCCCGTGTACGGGTAGCGCCCGGTTGCCACCACATCCCTGCCGCTTAACAGTTCCGTGTGGATGCGCTCCGTCATGACCATCGAAAGATGTCTGGAAATTTCACTGTCCGTCAGTTCCCTCATGGATTCTTTTCCCAGAAAAACACTGCCGCCAATGGTTTTAAGCTGTTTGGTGATGGTCTTTAAAATTGTCGATTTTCCGGAGCCGTTTGGTCCGATCAGTGTGAGGATTTCCCCTGGCCGGACACCCAGATTAATATTTTTAATCAGGGGAATCCGGTCGTATCCTACGGTCAGATCACGCATCGTAAGCTGCTCGGCATCGTTTGGTATATCTTGCGCAGGAAACTGCCCTGGCTCTTTTAGCATATTCTGCCCGTTATGTTGTTTTCCATTTTCTTCTTTCATCACTTTCCAATTATTTTCCATCTGCATTTTTGTGTCTGCTCATAGTAACTTTCTTCCTACCTTTGCGTCCTTATCCGTTTTGGCTTTCTGTCTGCACATTATTTGTCTTCCACGATTCATCACATCCGCTGCTTTCGCAACATTGCCGCAATTACCACCGGCACTAAAAATACCGCCGTCACCGAACTGATACTGATCTCCGTTGGTGCAAACACGGTTCGCGCAATCCCGTCACAGAACAGCGTAATCACTGCGCCGCCGAGAAAACATCCCGGAATTAGAATAATCGGTTTTGCCGTGTGGGTCGCCAGTTTAATCAGATGTGGCACCGCAATTCCGACAAACGAAATCGGTCCGGCAAACGCGGTCACACATGCCGACAGCAGACTTGACAGTAAAATCAGTGCAATGCGCAGCACTTTTACATTTACGCCCATATTTCTGGCATAAGATTCTCCCATCTGATAAGCACTGATTGGTTTTGCAAGCCCGAAGGTAATCACAACCGTGATTCCAACAATTATGACCATGATGCGGATGTGCTCCCAGCTCATACCGGAAAAACTTCCCATCGACCAGTTGTGAAGATTGACAATATTGGAATCGTCCGCAAACGTCACACAAAAATCCGTAATCGCCGAACAGATATAACCAATCAGGATACCGCACACTACAAGAAGCGACATATTCGATACCCGAAACGAAATCAGAAGGACAAATCCCATGGCAAGCAGTGAACCAGCAAATGCAGCTACCACCATTCCAAGGGAACTGACCATAATCCCTTTTTCCAGAAGAAAGATCATGGTCAGTGCCACGACAAGTTTGGCTCCGGAGGAAATCCCAAGCACATACGGTCCTGCAATCGGATTCTGGAAAAAACTCTGCAGCAGGAAACCGGATACGGAAAGTGCCCCTCCGAGCAGAACTGCAGCAATGATACGAGGCAGACGGATTTTCCAGACAATCTGATACAGTGTGGAATCCGGCTGATGTTTTGTCAGCACGCCCAGAAAATCAAAAAAAGACATTTCCACACTTCCGACACCGATATTCCAGAAAAACAAAACGACCAGCAATCCCATGATCACAAGAAAAGAAACCAGATAGCGGAGCGTTCTGTTTGTTTCTGTCCCGGAATTATTCTTTTTTTCTTTTATTTGTGATCTCATGTTCTGCTCCTCATGCATTACGACAATTGTTATTATTTGTACATCCGTACGCTCCGGCTCACTGCAATTGTTTCAGAAACCGGTACGTTCCATCCCCTTCTCCCGTCAGGATCTGATTCAGATCCTCGATAAAATCACAGGTTCCGGTAGACTGCTGGTAAAAATTGCTTCCCGTTGTATATACCTGTCCGCTTTTTACAGCCTGAAAATCCGCAAACAAGCTGTTTTTCTTTACCAGCTCATCGATGGACGTCAATTCCCCCTCAATGGTTCCGTTGTAGATCAGCACATCCGCATCAATCTCCGCAGAATAAAAATCTTCCATCTGCATTTTCATCGTGGAAAGTGCATTTTTTTCTTCATCGGTATAATTTCCGAGTGAATAGGTCCCGCCTGCAAGTCCGATCATCGCAGAGACATAGTCGTTTGGCTTGCGCACAGTGATCGTCCCGTCCGAGGAAACTGCAAAAAATGCCACCTTTTTCCCGGTACTCTTTTTTTCCATAATCGGTTTCACACGTTTTACCTGTTTATTAAAATAGTCATCTGCCTGCTGTTGTTTTCCAAACAGAATACCAAACAGTTTGATCCATTCCAGCCGTCCCAGCGGATGCTTTTCATAACTGGAACGCTCAACCATCACCCGGATGCCAAGTTCTTCGAGTTTTTCCTTTACTTCCGGATTGTGCGTGACCATCGTATTTTCAATGGCAAATGTGCAGCCACCCTGCAACAGCTGTTCGTAATCCGGCGCACTGTATTTTCCGGCATAAACCAAAGAACCGTCTGCCATGGCATCCTTCGCCTGCTGCACATACCAGTCGTCTTCCTTCAATGCGGTGTATGCAACGTGTGACAGCCCGCCGGTCTGACAGATCAGATCCATCACCGCAGACGATACAAGGTACACATGGTTTAACGGCTGCTGTAAAACGGTTACATCCTCCGGTACATCCGCTGGCACCGGAACCCCTTTCGGAATAAGCAAAAAACGACCGTTGTCCACGATCGTAATCAGCTTATAATTTCCATATTCATCGATCTGAAACTGATCGGCATAGGACAATTTTACCTGCCCGGTCTGTTTCAGCTCTTTAAAACTTACATCTTTTGCAAAAGAAAATGTCAGGGTGTAATCAATCTCATGCGGCTGGCTCATGGCTGTAGTGTCTCCTACTACATCCATCGTACACGGAACTCCGACAATTGGAAGTGTAAACGTTGAATTCCCGCCCTCGTTCTCATTTGTATATTTTTTTCCATCGACCAGCATGTAATCGTAATAGGTACTGCTCCAGACTATGGTTGCATATGCCTGTCCGTCCGTCACTTTTACTTTTGCTTCAGAATCTACGGAAGCTCTGCCGCTTCCGCCTTCCAGTTCTACATTTACGGTGTATTCTCCGTCTTCCAGCGATGTGTCCGGTTCCGCTTCGGCAGTCTGCGTTTCCGCGGCATGCTGCACCTGTTCTTTTTCTGCCGTAGAACCACAGCCGGACAAAACCGACACACACATACAAAGGGACACGATAATTACCGTTAATTTCCTGCTTTTCATACTTTTTCTCTTTGACCGGATGATTTCTCCGATCCATCCTATCTGTTTTCCTGTAACTTCTGACACATGTACATCATTTTCAAATACGATGTACCGGAATTGCCGCCGTCTGGCAGACAACTCACATTTTATTTTTTCTGTGCATCTGATACACTGACTTTATGATCATACCAGGTTCCCTTGGTTCCAAGAATTGCAAGGTCAAACTCTTTTCCAAGTTCTTCTACCGGCACGTCAAATCCGTAAACTTCCTCTGTCGTTCCATCGCTGTATTTTACTTTATCTGTCGTTGGCTGTAACAATTCTGCACCGTCTTTTTCTGCATCTTTTGCGCTTCCCAGAAACAGATTTACGATTTTCTTGGATACCAGACGAATATGAATGGTCATCTTTTTGTCTTTTACGGTAAGGGTTCCACATCCATTGTCTGCTTCATTGACATGAAACATCCCACTGTCGGTATTAAACTTTGCGGTATAAGTGCCGTCCTCCAGCGCGGATACCGCGCTGGAAGAAGCAGACTTGGAAACTTTTCCAAGTGACTCAATTGCTTTTTTTGTATGCTCTACATAAAGTTTCTGGACAGCTTCAATCTCACCAAGTCCTGCAATCTGTGTGTCAACACTGTCGAAATTGCCGCTTGCAGTGAACTGGCTCTTCCAGGAATCGTCATCGTCTCCTGCCATGTCATTGTTTGCATGATCTCCGGCAACAACCATGAGTGGACGAAGAATAACTTTCTTGTAACCTGCGTCCTTAACTGCCTTGATTACATTTTCACAGGAAGTCTCTTCCGGCTCCCCCTCTACGGTTCCGATAAAGACATTGTCATAACCAAGCTTATCCATCTGTGTAGACATCTGGCTGTAACTTACCTTTGCAGAATGGGAAGTACCGTGTCCCATGAATACAAATGCAGTACCGTCCTTCTTTGCAGCATCCAGTGAATCGTATCCTGCGGTTTTTACGGCTTCTGCTGTAATGTCTTCTGCAACTGCCTTCTTGTCATCGTTGATCACTGTTGCATCATCACCAACTTCGCCAAGCAGCGGTTCCGCAACGACAACTTTTTCAAACTTATCCTTATATGCATCCAGCTCTCCGACAAGTTCATCATACTCTGCCCCATGCATCAGGTGTGTCGGCTGGATCACCAGATTCTTTACCCCGTTATCAACCGCTCTCTGTAATGCCTGGTCTACGTTGTCGATCTTCTCGCCATCTCTTGCCTGTACGTGATTGATAATGATCTGTGCGGTAAATGCCCTGCGGACTGCCCAGTCCGGATTGGCTGCCTGAATGGCTTTTTCCACACCACTGATATCTGCAACACGGCTGTCATTAAAAGATGTACCAAAGCTTACGACAAGGATTTCGTTATCTCCGATATTATCCTGATTTAACGGATCATCCTTGGAAGCATCACCGGTATCTCTGCCGAAATAATCTGGATCTGCATTTTCACCGGAAACAAGTGCTTTCTGTGCATCTGTCAGCTTGTCCCATGCTTCTTTTGCAGCAGCACACTGCTCATCGGTTTTATCTGTTCTTTCCTGAACATAAATAGCATCAATCAATTCTGCTACCTCACCCGCAGCTGCCTGATCGTCTTTTGCAGACTCTGTGCCCTGCGAATTTTCTACCTGATTGTTGTCTTTGCTGTCTTTGTTTCCGCATCCGGCAAGCATGCCTGCAGCCAATACACATGTCAGAAACAATGCAAGTGTTTTCTTTCTCATAATTCTCTCCTTTTTGAAATACAGCATAGACTGCATTTCCTGCATACACCACATCCACCCTGGCGGATTTCTCATGCGATGTATTCTTTGGGTTGACGGGTTGCTTCATCTCATAAGATCACGCATCATCCAAAGTGCCAAAAGAAAAGCCCCACCCGGAACATTCCGAAAGGAGCAATCAACCCATGCAAAAAGGAACTGTCTGTGGACGGCTGCCCCACACAGTTTTCTGTAACATGCAGTACGATCAATGACTCGTGATCTGAAAGTAAAAACTTTCTGTACCAGATCATTGGCAGGTTTCCTGGCTCATAGATCATCATAACATGCTTCGCCTTCCCAATGCAGCTGCATCAGTGGCACCTGAAATGCAGCCTAAGCTGCATTTCCTACGTACACCGCATCCGCGCCAGCGGATTTCTCATGCGGTGTGCTCCTTCTTGAAATGCAGCCTAAGCTGCATTTCCTACGTACATCGCATCCGCGTCAGCGGATTTCTCATGCGATGTGCTTCTTGCAGTTACTCCCTAATCACAGTGACGAGTTCGTACAGGATTTGCACCTGTTTCCCTTTTACCCTGTGCATACAAGCCCATATATCCCATGCAAAGTGGCTTTATATGACAGGCACCAAAGATCTTCTTTATGAAACTTTCTACATATTAGCATATTGCGCGTTTATTTACAATGCGAAAAACGCTTTGTCCTTTAAATTCTTTTGACAGATTTCTGATTGTGATCATATTCTGTTCCATGTTTCATCCTCCTCTTGATTTGTAAAATCAGTATAAAGGAGAATTCTAAGGAATTTATAAGGATCTTTTTATTTTATCTGCAGCTTTAAAAATGCCTGTTTCTGCGACGGATCTTCCGGGCTTTCCACCGGTTCATCCGTCTGTGTTCCCAGTTCTTCGTAGGTCATGACCGCACCGCCAATGCCGATCTGCCGCTTCTGGCTTGTACCGTCGGTGAACGTTACGGTGCAGGTGATCACGGTGTCTTTGAACACCTTGTCATAGAGTTTTGCAAGTTCCCCTGGATCTGTGGCACTGCTGTGCATTGCAGTAATTTCGTCCTGTGATAACTCCTGCGTTCCGCATATATTGATCGTGGTATTCTCGCTGCTTTGTCTTTCATATGCCACCGTGTAGGATGAAAGTGCCCGCTCTTTTGCGCCCGATGGTACTTCTTTTACCATATAATCATCTGCATGTTTCTGGTAAATATCCAGCGTTGCTTCCGTTTCCCCACGCTCTGTAATCCCTGCTTCTGCTGTATCCCCTTCATAGGCTTCGGAATCAACGAGCATATCGTCCGTTTCTCCGGTATCTGTCACCTGAAAAAATCCATTTTTAATGTGGTAGCTGATGGTTTTAATGTCATCGCCCTTGACAGAGAGCGGCATTTCCATTTCCATAACAAATCCCATCTTTCCGGTTTTGCCATCATCCCATGCCGCATATCCAAATGTATTGCTCACAGATTCTTTGATGTAAACCGGTTTATCCTTTGTCAGTTCCGCCGCCTGTGCACAGATGACAAACGGATTTTTGGAAATGCTGACTGCTCCCGGTTCCTTTTGTACCGTCTGGTGTCCTGCTGCGATAGTTCCTGCCACAAGAAGTGCAGCACATGCAACTGCTGTAACTCCTATTTTCCATATTTTTTTCATATAATAATTCCTCCCTGCCTGTTTCACTGCAATCTCTGTATCTGCAATTTCCGGTGCAAGGGCCTGTTTTAAGATCTGATCCAGTCGTTCATCCGTCATATCCGATCGCCTCCAATTGTTCTTTTAACAATGCTTTTGCTTTACGCATCCGGGTTTTTACGGTACTTAATGGGATATGTAAGCATACCGCAATCTCCTGCATGGTCATTCCGGCGGAAAAATTCAGGTAAACCGGCATCCGGTACTTCTCCGGAAGTGCTGCCACAACTGCCTGAACTTCCTCGATTTCCGCCTGATCTAACACCTGCTGCTCGGGCGTTTTTTCGTCCTCACACGCGCCGGACAAACCGCCCTGTTCCATGTATTCTTCAAGACTGCTCTCTGGAAGAATGCGGTTTCGCACGGCGTATTTTTTCTTTTTGTTTTTCCACAGCAGGATTGCTGTCTGCATGGCATAACTTTTTATATTCTGCGCCGCATCAAGCTTTTTTTGCTTTTCCAACAGCTTTACCATGGTGTCCTGATACAGTTCGTTTCCACGCTCTGTACCCCCGGCATTCATCCTGCAGAACCGCAGAATGTCTTTTCCATGTTCGGTGACAAACTGCTCAAATTCGTGCTTATCCATCCCTGATCCTTTTTCTCTCTTAAATCGATTTAAGGGGTTTGCCCTTACACTTTTATATTGTCCTGAACTGGCAAAAAGGTTTTATTTATACTATAATAGTATCTTGAATCATCAAAAATGTCTCCATTTTATTTTTCAAACATACTTAATTAACGACAAATAGGAATTTCCATAATAGAACTTGCAGTTAAGAGGTGCCTGGAAAAGCAATTTTTGATCTATAGAGACTTTCCGGTATCTGAATGTTAAATTTTCAATATATAGGTACCGCAATGGTATCTTTTACATGAATTTTCTTCCGGGAGTGCCTTTAACTGCAGGTTCTGGTGCCTTTATATTTGTTCCACAGACATGATTTGCGGAAATATGTTTCTCAATTATATTTTCTCCAGCCAACAGGAAGAAGGGGGACATTTCTTTCGGAAGAACAAATTTACAACTGCGCCGTAGTTCCATCATGTAACG
>OBLI01000058.1_pt1 | contig 108183 bp, 77 predicted proteins | sample 1519701 | NCBI WGS metagenome assembly OBLI01 (sample SAMEA3663005, study PRJEB22513) | pig gut metagenome | biome: pig gut; feature: pig-associated habitat; material: faeces | place: France | collected 2012
TAATAAACCAGAACAGCTTGCATCTGTAATCCATGACGCATTTAACTAGGTCACTATGGTTATATGGGCTAGAAAAAACGCCGATTATCAGATGGGCTAACTGATGGGCTAACCAGAATTTGGACAACCAAAAAAGTAAGGAATACCAACAGGTTTTTCGTTTTTTGCAAGAAGTAGTACGGTTTGAAAGCCGCCCGTCGCGCACCTCAGTTCAGCAAGCGCTGATCCTCTCTTTTTCCTTTCGAAAAGCATTCAAAAGCCCCGAAATCAACCGATTTCGGGGCTTTCCCGTTTTTTCCGCCGTCTGAACCCTGAACGTCATCCAGAGAGAAGCAATACGCCCAGCGCGGCGGTGACGAGCAAGCGCTCCCTGACCTCAAGCGAAGCCGGTCTCCTTCCTCTTGCGGCTTGCGCCAATTTGTGATATCATAAGGTCCGCGAAAGGAGGCGTAGGCGGTGGATAAAAAGCTGGAGGTGCTCAGCCGCTATTTTGGCTACACCCAGTTCCGGGGGGCACAGGAAGAGCTGATCGATGCTGTGCTTTCCGGGCGGGACGTTTTGGGCGTTATGCCCACCGGCGGCGGAAAGAGCCTGTGCTATCAGATTCCCGCCCTGCTGCTGCCGGGCATCACGCTGGTGATCTCTCCCCTGATCAGCCTCATGCAGGATCAGGTGCCGGCCCTGAAAAGTGTCGGGGTCCCCGCCGCCTACCTCAACAGCTCTCTGAGTTTGGAGCAGCAGAGCCTTGTTCTCCGTAATCTGCGGCAGGGCCGCTACAAAATTCTCTACGCCGCCCCGGAGCGGCTGCTGGGCGAGGGATTTCTCGCCATGGCCCGGGAGGTGCCCATTTCGCTGGTAGCTGTGGACGAGGCTCACTGCATCAGCCAGTGGGGGCAGGATTTCCGGCCCAGCTACCTGAAAATCCCCGAATTCTTGCAGACGCTGCCCCAAAGACCGGTGGTGTCGGCTTACACCGCCACCGCTACTCCCACCGTCCGCCGGGACATTCAGAAATGCCTGAACCTCCGGAATCCGCTGGTAAAGGTCACGGGCTTTGACCGGCCCAATCTGCGCTTCGAGGTCCGCACCCCCGACAGCAAACGGGGAACGCTGCTGACTTTGCTTGCCCTGCGCAAGGACAAAAGCGGCATTGTCTACTGCTCTACCCGGAAAGAAGTGGATTCCGTCTGCTCCTTTCTGCTGGACAAGCACTTCGCCGCCGCCCGGTATCACGCGGGGCTGCCTGACGAGCTGCGCAGGAAAAATCAGGAGGATTTCCTCTACGACCGGAAAACTGTCATGGTGGCGACCAACGCCTTCGGCATGGGCATCGACAAATCCAACGTGTCCTACGTCATCCACTACAATATGCCGCAAAGCATGGAAAGCTACTATCAGGAAGCCGGGCGGGCAGGCCGGGACGGCGAGCCTGCCGAGTGCATTCTCTTGTTCGGGAAACGGGATATTGTCACCGCCAAATTTCTCATTGAGAAATCCTATGAGGAAAGTGAACTTTCTGAAGAAGACCGGGCGCTGCTGAAGCAGCAGGATATGAAACGGCTGTGGGCCATGGTGGACTACTGCCAGACCCCGGGCTGTCTGCGGCAGTACATTTTAAGCTATTTCGGTCAGTACAATACCCCGAAATGCGGCAACTGCGGAAACTGTGCCCCGCCGAAAAAAGATAAGCCTCCGGCTCTGCCGGAAACCCCCGGCACGCTGGGAACAAAGGATATCACCAAGGAAGCACAGATGGTGCTCTCCTGCGTCCGGCGGATTGCCACCGCACTGGGCCACAACAGCACCGTGACCATGACCGTGCTGGTGCTCCGGGGCAGTAAGGATAAGCGCCTGCTGGAAAACAAACTGGACGGTTTAAGCACCTACGGGCTGATGAACGCGTATTCCCGGGAGGAGCTGCGGGAGATCATTGCCCAGCTGGTGGAGCAGGGGTATTTGGACTGCGGCAGTGGTGAGATTCTGGAACCGACTCCGGCGGCGGCAGAGATTTTGTTCCGGGGACGGGCCGTCACCGTCACCATGGAAGAAAAGGCGCTGCGGGAGCGTTTCCCCCAGTCCGGCACGGTAATCGCCGACTCGAAGCTGCTTGCCGACCTGAAAGCCCTGCGAAAGCGTCTTGCGGAGAAAGAAAAGGTACCCGCTTTCGTCATATTTTCCAACGCCACGTTGGAGGACATGGCGAAAAAGCAGCCGAAAACCATGGACGAATTTCTCACCGTATCCGGCATAGGCCGGGTCAAGGCTCAGCGCTACGGCACCGCTTTTTTGAAGGAATTGGAAAAGCACCGCCCGTGACCGGAGAGGAAGTCTACAGGAAACCCAAGGGATTCCGCAAAATGTACCGGGGGCCCATCCGCCCCCGCCGGCTTTCTCAGCTCAGATCATCCAGCTTGCTGGAAATGGTATCGGACACCTTCCATGCCACATCCTCCATCTTGTTGGCAGCCTTCGCCGCAAGACGTCGGGTGGGGTTGGTTCTGGGCATCATCAGCACCGCCACGGCACCGGCTGCCGCGCCGATTCCCGCCGTCACTGCCCATCCTTTTACGGTCATAGCAATCCCTCCTTCCGTGCTTAGTATGCCCACATTACAATCGTTCCCTTCCGGGTGTATTTTTCCTTTTCATCCAGCATTTTTTGTGATACAATGAAAAAAAGACGCGGGAGGCGATCGTATGTCCATTGACGTATTGCAGGAAAAAATCCGAAAAACCAAATGCCCTGTCATGCTGGAACTGGCAGCATCCGTTTCCGAGCTGCCAGCGCATATTCTGTCGGGCGCTTCTTCAGAGGCCGAGGCCTACGGGCGTGTCTGCCGGGAACTGCTGGAAGCGCTGAAAGGCACCGTCCCGGCTGTCCGGGTCAGCTTCTCCAGCTTTGCCCTGCTGGGCCCGGAGGGATTGGTTCAGCTTGCCTCCATTCTTTCGTATGCCAAAAAACTGGGGTATTATGTCACGCTGGACGCACCGGAGATTTTGGGCGTTCGCGCTGCCGAACGGACTGCCGAAGTGGTTTTCGCCGATCACTCCCCTTTCCCCTGCGACAGTCTGATTCTCTTAAGCTATCTGGGCACCGACTGTGTAAAACCCTTTCTGAACAGCTGCAAAACTGCGAAAAAAGACATTTTTGTGGCAATACGGACTGCCAACCGCTCCGCACCGGAATTACAGGATCTGCTGGCCGGCGGGCGTCTGGTACACATTGCCGCCGCCGATCTCGCAAACCGCTGTGCCGAAGGATTCAGCGGAAAATACGGTTACTCCTCCGTGGGCATCCTGAGCGCCGCCAATGCCCCGGACAGCCTGCGCGCTCTCCGGTCAAAATACCCGCGCCTGTTCCTGCTTGTGGACGGCTTCAGCGCTGTGGGCGCCAATGCCAAAAACTGCGCCCTGGCCTTCGACAAACTCGGCCACGGGGCGATTGTCTGCGGCGGCGGCTCGATCCTGCGGGCCTGGCAGCAGGCAGAATCCGATGGGAGCGACTACCTCCAGCAGGCACAGCTGTGCGTGGAGCGGATGAAGCGGAATCTTCTGCGTTATATTACGATTTTGTGAGGGATTGCCGTGAGGAGAAATGATCGGGCCGTTACCGACCCTTCGGAAATGGTGGAAATCATGTCCCGTTGTGAGGTGCTGCATCTGGCCATTGCCGCCCAGCCAGCCCCCTACCTGCTGCCTGTCAACTTTGGAATGGAGCCGGACGGCATGACGCTTTATGTTCACGGCGCAGCGGACGGAACGAAATACGGTCTGCTGGCGCAAAACAATCAGGTCGGTTTTGAAATGGAGTGCACCAACGGTCTGGTGCTGGACGAGGCCGGCCACAGCTGCACCATGAACTATGAAAGCGTCATGGGCTGGGGCGTCGTCAGCGAGGTGACGGATCCGGGCGAAAAGCTGCACGCGCTGGACCGCATCATGGCGCAATACCATTCTGAGGATTTTGCCTACAATCCCGCGGTGGCAGACCGGACACGGATTCTGTGTCTGAAGGTTCAGGAACGCACCGGGAAGCGACGCGTAAAAATTCTGGGAGGAAGTAAACATGCTTAAAGTGTACGGAATGAAGATTTGCCCGGATACGGTGGAATGCTGCGAGGCGCTGACCCGGGCCGGAGTGGAATATGAATTTCTGGATTTTGCCGAGAAAACCGCGAATTTGAAAGCGTTTCTCAAGCTCAGGGACAGCAGTCCCCTGTTCGACTCCGTCCGACAGGAAGGCGGCATCGGCATCCCCTGCATTCAGCGGGAGGACGGCAGCATCACTTTTGACTGGGAAGAATCTATGTAAGGAAGCTCAGGGCATTCGCCCTGAGCTTTTTTCACTTGATCGGCGTGTTCCGGGAACGGTTCTGAGCGGTGGGTTCCGTGGTATTCTCCGTGGTACCTGTGGTGTCCTCCACCAGCGGGCCATTGCCGTGATTGATGGTCTCATCGGTTTCATGAGTGGTGGTTGGTTCGGTGGACGCATGGGTGGGCGCCGTGGTAGGCGCGGTCGTCATCTCCGTCGTGGGCAGCATCGTGGTCGGCGCAGTCATACCGGCATTCCGATTGGTGCAGCCGCAGCCGGTCAGCATTGCGGCGGTAAGGACAAAACTCATAAACAGTGACGCGAATGATTTCATTTCTTTCCCTCCAAAGTTTTGGTTTCAACGATAGTATTACCACCTGATTATCCTTTAGACTGGTAAATCTCTCCATATCTGAAACCCGATTTTTGGCTATGTATTCGATACAAAAATATAAATTCCCCATTGCATTTTCTGTCCGCGCAATGTATAATAAAAACTGTCAAAAACTAGAATAAAGGAGAATCCTTTTATGAAAAAGCTGGCTGTTAAAAAAGACGCGGAGTGTATGGCCTGTCTGCAGTGCATGAATGCCTGCTCTGAGGCCTTCTATAAGCAGGCTGACGTGACTCTGTCCTGCATCCAGATCGTCGCCAAGGGTACCGGTGCAAAGCCCAACACCTGCATCCAGTGCGGCAAGTGCTCCCGCACCTGTGAGCATGAGGCCATCACCCAGAACCCCAAGACCGGCGTGTACATGATCAACAAGAAGAAGTGCGTCGGCTGCGGCAAGTGTGTCGAGGCCTGCCCCATGAAGGTCATGGTCATAAAGGACACCGCTTCCAAGTGCATCGCCTGCGGCATCTGCGCCAAGGCCTGCCCCATGGAAATTCTGGAAATCGTGGAAAAGTAAGCTTCTCCCCTGAGGCGGGCAGCGGTCGCTGCCCGTTTTTTCTGCTCTGACGTTCTTCGACAGACTTTTTGATTTGGAGCGGATAAACTGTTATTTAGGAGGGGATTCTCATGAATCCTGAAAGAAATCGAAGAAAAACGCTTTGGATTCTTGTCGGAACCGTGCTGGCGCTGGTGCTGATCGCTGCCATTGCCGGTGGCCTGTACTGGAATCATATGCTGAGCCTGCTGGGAAACGCCGCGGAACACACCGTGCCTACCCTGTCTCAGGAGGAGCTGGATGCCATTGTGGGCACCGAGGAGACTGTACCTGCCACCACAACACCGGAGGACACCTGGCCTCAGGTCGTTTCCGATCAGAACATCACAAATATCATGCTGGTGGGCCAGAACTACCGGGAGGACGAGCCGAACAAACTGTCTGACACCATGCTCCTGTGCTCCATCAACCGGAAGACCCACACTTTGACCATGGTTTCCTTCCTGCGGGATCTGTACGTACCCCTGCCCGCCTATGCCGGACACAGCGGCGGAAGAAACCGAATCAACGTGTGTTATGCCCTGGGCAGCACCTGGAAGCGCTCCTCGGAGGGCGGCATGGAAATGCTGGCAAAATGCATCGAGCAGAATTTCGGCGTCCACATTGACCACACCATTGAGGTCAGCTTCGATACCTTCGCCGCCATCATCAACGCCATGGACGGGGTTGACGTAGTGCTGACAGAGGAAGAAGCGGAATATATGACCGATCACGTTGGCTACGTTGGAAGCTTTGAAGAAGGCCAGAACGCGCTTATGGGCTATGACGCGCTGGCCTATGCCCGGATACGGAAGATTGACGGTGACCGGCAGCGGGCGGCCCGTCAGCGCACAGTGGTGACTTCTCTGCTTGAGAAATGCAGGAATATGGGACTTCTAGAGCTCCATGACCTGGCAACCCAGATTCTGCCCCTGATCATCACCGATATGTCCAGTCAGGAAATCACGGATTACCTGTGGGAGCTGATTCCCATGGTCAAAGACATCAAGCTGGCGTCCCTGACAATTCCGGTGGACAACGACACTCTGCCTCACAGTATGTGGAGCAAAAATATAGACCTGTACGGCTACCCCTCCAGCGTTCTGGAGTGCAATCTCAAGCTGAATGCCGAGTATCTGCAGAATGCGCTGGGAATGGAGTAATATGGAAATTGCACTGGGCAAAAGGAGAATTTTAGCGAAGTAGCATGTCATTGCGAGCCAGTGCGCACACTGGCGTGGCAATCCGTTCCCCTTTTCACGTTCCGATAACGTACCCATTATCAAAGGAATACGGATTGCCACGTCGCTTCGCTCCTCGCAATGACATGGTTATTCGGAACCTTCACGAAAGAACAATTTAGTAGCGACTCGCCGCAAAATGAATCCCACCTTGCAACAGCGCAAGGTGGGATTTTTCTGTCAGTGGGCGAACTGGCTTTGATAGAGCTTTGCGTAGAAGCCCTGCTTTTTGAGCAGTTCCTCGTGTTTCCCCTGCTCCACAATGTGCCCGTCCTTCATCACAAGAATCACATCCGCTTCCCGGATGGTGGACAGCCGGTGGGCAACAATGAAGGAGGTACGGCCCCGCATCATGGTGTCGAAAGCCTTCTGAATCTTAATCTCCGTTCGGGTATCGATGGAGGAAGTGGCTTCGTCCAGGAACAGCATAGGCGGCAGGCACAGCATGACCCGGGCAATGCACAGTAGCTGCTTCTGGCCCTGAGACAGATTTCCGCCGTTTTCAGAAATCTCCGTGTCGTAGCCCTTGGGCAGACGGCGGATGAAGCTGTGGGCGTGGGCCTGTTTTGCCGCGGCGAGAATCTCTTCTTCCGTGGCGTCCGGCTTGCCCATGGCGATGTTCTCCCGGATGGTGCCCGCCTTGAGCCAGGTATCCTGAAGCACCATGCCCACACAGTGCCGCAGATCGTCCCGGCGCATATGGCAGGTATTCACGCCGTCCAGCAGAATCTCTCCCCCATCCGGGTCATAGAACCGCATGAGCAGGTTGATAAAGGTGGTCTTTCCGCAGCCTGTGGGGCCTACAATGGCGATGCGCTGGCCCGGCTTCACGCTGAGGTTAAAGTCGTCAATCAGGGGCTTTTCCGGGACATAGGAGAACTTCAGGTTGTGAATCTCCACGCTGCCCTGTACGGCTTCCGGGCGCTGGGGATTTTCCGGCTCGGGGCTGCGCTCCGGGGCTTCGATCAGCTCAAACACCCGCCCGGCACAGGCCAGCGCGTTTTGCAGCTCCGTTACCACGCCGGAAATCTCGTTGAAGGGTTTGGTGTACTGGTTGGCATAGTTCAGGAAGCTGGTCAGGTTGCCCACGGAAATGCCGCCGCCAATGGCAATCAGTGCGCCTGTCAGGCCCACTCCCGCATAGACCACAGAGTTGACAAACCGGGTGCAGGGATTGACCAGGGAGGAGAAGAAAATGGCTTTCAGGGACGCCTTTTGCAGCCGTCCGTTGATCTCGTCGAACTGCTCCATGGAAGCGTCCTCATGGCCGAAAGCGCGGACTACCTTGATATTGCCGATGGTTTCGTCAATCAGGCCCGTCTGCTCGCCCCGGGTGACGGTTTGCAGGCGGAACATGGAATAGGTTCGGGTAGCGATGAAGTTCGCCACCAGCAGGGACAGGGGCGTAATGCAGACAACCACCAGCGCAATGCCCCAATGGATGCGCAGCATGAAAAGCAGCGTGCCCAGAATGGTCATAATGCCGGTAAACAGCTGGGTAAAGCCCATGAGCAGACCGTCGGCAAAGGTGTCCACGTCCGCAATGACCCGGCTGACAATGTCGCCCTGGGGATGGGCGTCCAGATAGCTTAGGGGCAGCTTCTGAATGTGGCAGAAGGCCTCGTTGCGGATATCCCGGGTGACCTGATAGGTCATGCGGTTATTCAGTTCGCTCATGAGCCACTGGGAGAGGGCAGCCACACCTGCACAGATCAGCACGCCCCGCAGATGGACAGCCATGGCGGCAAAGTCCACCCTGCCCGCGTCAATGATGCAGTCAATGGCATTGCCCACCAGAATGGGGATATACAGGGTCATAACCACATAGATGGTCGCCAGAATCAGGGAGGCAATCAGACTTCCCCAGTAGCGGCGGATGCGGCGCAGAACCTTTTTCAGAACAGTCATCTGATTATTCATTGCCCGCCGCCTCCTTGGGGAACTGAGAGTAGTAGATTTCCTGATAGGTGGGACAGCTTTCCAGCAGGTCGTCATGGGTGCCTCTGCCCACCAAAAGCCCATCGTCCAGAACCAGAATTTCGTCGGCGTAGCGTACCGATGCCGCCCGTTGGGAGACGATGAAGGTAGTGGGCGGATTTTCCATGTTGCGGATAGCCATTCTCAGGTTGGCATCCGTGGCGTAGTCCAACGCGGAAGCGCTGTCGTCCAGAATCAGCACCGAGGGCTTGCGCACCAGCGCCCGGGCGATGGTCAGGCGCTGACGCTGACCGCCGGAGAAGTTGGCTCCCCCCTGCTCCACCGGGGCGTCCAATGCGCCGTCCTTGCCCTGCACCACTTCCTGCGCCTGAGCGGTTTTCAGAGCATCCCACAGCTCGTTGTCCGTGGCGTTCTCATTGCCCCACTTTAGATTCTGCCGGATGGTGCCCTTGAACAATACCGCCTTCTGGGGAACCACGCCGATTCTTTGCCGCAGGGAAATCATGTCGTAGTCCTGAACCTTTTTCCCGTCCAGCAGCACCGCGCCCTCTGAGACGTCATAGAGTCTTGGAATCAGATTCACCAGTGTGGTTTTGCCGGAGCCGGTGCCGCCGATGATGCCGATGGTCTGACCGGGCCTTGCGTGGAAGGAAATGTGCTCCAAAGAGGGGCTGGCGGAACCGGCGTAACGGGCCGTCACGTCCCGGAACTCCACATCGCCGGTGAGGGCATCCCCGATTTCAGCTCCGTTTTCCTGATCGCTTTCCAGCTTCAGCACAGAGGAAAGGCGGTTGCCGCAGGCTACAGCCTTTGCCAATGTGATAATCAGGTTGGCCATCTTAATCAGCTCTACCAAAATCTGGGACATATAGTTATACAGGGCAATCACAAGGCCCTGGGTCAGAATCCCGTGCTCCACCTTCACGGCGCCCACGTTCACCAGCAGCACCACTGCCAGATTGATAACCACATAGGTCACGGGGTTCATGAGCGCGGAAATCCGTCCGGCGGACAGCTGACGGGTTGTCAGGCCCTCGGTCTGGGCTTCAAAGCCCTCTACTTCGGTATCCTCCTTGCAGAAGGCCCGGAGGACACGGACGCCCGCCAGATTCTGACGGGTAGCGGAGGTCACGCCGTCCAGCGCGGACTGCACCCGCTTATACATGGGCATGGTAATGAGCATAATACCGAAGACGATGAGGCACAGCACAGGAATCACCCCGGCAAACACCAGCGCTGCCTGAAAATCAATGGTAAAGGCCATAATCATGGCACCGAACACCACAAAGGGCGACCGCAGCAGCAGCCGCAGGGTCAGGTTCACGCCGTTCTGCACCTGATTGATGTCCGAGGTCATGCGGGTCACCATGGTGGAGGTACCCAACTGGTCAATCTGGCTGTAGCTTAGGTGCAGAATGTGCTCCATCAGTACATGGCGCAGCCGTGTGGAGAAGCCCACCGCCGCCACGGCGGAGAAATACTGGGCGCACACCGCCATAATCAGACCAATGACACCCAAAGCCACCATCACCAGACACATTTTTACAATGTATCCGGTATCGCCGGTACTGATGCCCCTGTCCACGATGCGCGCCACCACCAGCGGCACCAGCAGCTCGAAGGTCGCTTCCAGCAGCTTAAACAGCGGGCCCAAGACGCACTGCTTTTCGTAGCCTTTCAGATATTTCAGAAGATTTTTCACATACGCCACCTCATTCCAGAGGGATTATAGCACTTATCGCCGGGAGGTGCAAGCATTTGGCACAAAAAGTCAGGCAGGATTGTGCTCCCGCCTGACTTTTCCTTAGTTCGCAAATTGGGGCGGGTTGTTTCTCATGGCCGCAAAGACGGTGTTGATCAGTTCACCCATCTCCTCATAGTTGCCATAGTATTCCATCTGCCAGCCATTGTCCATGATCTTCCGTTGGGCACCCAGAAGGATAAAGAGAACTTCCTTTCCGTCCTGCCGGGCGGTGCAGATCATATTCGCCGTTCCCCGGTAAAAGGCAAAGCCGCCGGTCACACGGACGTCGTAGAACTCCGGAATGGTCTGATTGTCAAACAAATAGTTGGTGGTTTGTACCGTGTAGTCCTCCCCGGTGTCCGGGAAGCGGAAGGTATAATCTCTCGTCCCCCAGATTTTGGAGAGACATGGGTCGGACAGGATTCGATTCACAAGGAAAATGGTGTCCATGCCGGTGGTGAACTGTCCCTCGGCGTAACCAAAGAGATCGGTGTAGTTCGTATCCATGCAGGCGTATTTGACGTACTCATTCATCTTTTCCACCATGGCTTCCTCGCTGCCCGCGTCAAACCGGGCAAGGGCATAGGCTGCGTCATCCGCGCCCCGTATCAGCATCAGGGTCAGCAGGTCTTCCACCGTCATCTGCTTCATGCGTTCCAGAGATAACTCTGGCTTCAAAAAGGGAAATGCCTGACGGTAAGTGTTTTCATCCTTCAAATACGCCGGAAGCCCGGTGGTATCCACCAATTCCTCCGGGGAGTGGTTCTCCATCACCACCAGCGCCAGCGCCAGCTTATTCAAATCCCCGGGGGCGGTTTTCATGAAGCGCTGGTAGGCGTAAAGAAACTTTCCGGCATTCAGGTCATAGGCATCCGCGTCCGTGGCGGTGGCTGGCTGGTAGAAGGTAATGTCCTCCACCTTTCGCTGGAGAAGCAGGACTCTGCGGGAAGCGGAATCTACGTCTGCAATGTAATAGTCGTTGGAACTGAGCACCAGATGCCTGCTTCTTTCTCCATCGGTAATTGGGATCGGCGACAGCGTACCAGTCGTCTCGCAAATCCACCATCCTTCCGTTCCATCGCGCATATCCGGTTCAACGATGGTCACCACCGCGCCCGGCCCCGTCAGGAGAATAGTCTGCTCATATTCCTCGCCGTTTTTGTCCTGCGCCGTCCGCTTCTTTACGCCATAGACCTTATCAATTTCCAATTGCAGCTTCCCGTTGGTATAGGCGTAAGAGCCATCCAGCGGTTGATAGTCCCCTTCCTCCGGCATGGTGGTTTCCGGCGCAGCTTCTGTGAATTCCGTTTGCGCAGCCGCTTTCTCCGGTTCCTCCTTCGGGTTGGTCAGGAAGCACACCGCCGCAATGACGGTAATCACCAGCACCGCGGCGATGACCCAGAAGCCGGCCTTTTTGAATTGCAGCACATTTTTGATTCTGGATTTCACGCTGTTCTCCCCGAAGGCCAGAGGGCACGCCGCCATGACCCGTCCGTGAGCGGCACAGGACAGCAGGGCATAGGAATAGGCCTTCCGCTCCCCTTCCCCCATGCCCGCCACGGCCCGCTCGTCACAGGCCATTTCCAAATCCCGGCAGAACAGCAGATAGGCGGCCCAAACCAGTGGATTAAACCAGTACACACAAAGCAGTAAGTACCCCAGCGGCTTCCACCAGTGGTCACGGTGACACAGATGTTCGTGCTCGTGCTTCAGCACATAGGACTGACTCTCAGGGGCCATATCCGAGGGAAGGTAGATTTTGGGTTTGACAATGCCCAAAATAAAAGGAGTTCGGATGCCATCGCACAGGTAGAGATTATCCCGCAGACGCAGGGATACCCGAACCCTTCGGGCAAGCCGGATATAGCTGACGGCGGCATACAGAAGCATTGCCGCCATGACGGCAATCCAAAGCAGCGCTGCAATGTGCAGCACAAGCTGCATGGGGTTGACGCTGGCTGTCACAGCGGGTGCCAGATTCTCCGTGATCACCGGGTTTACCGCCCGGTCGATCACAGCGATACCGCTGTCAATGGCCGGGGCCGGGGAATAGGCAATGTCCATAGGAATGGGCTTCGCTTTGGGAATCAGGCTCAGGGCGCTTTCCACGGAGACCGGCAGGATAAGCCGAAGGCCAACCAGCGCCCATAGCCAGAGCAGCAGGTTCTTGGGAACCTTGCGCAGAAGCAGTCGCAGAGCCAGAACAACCAGGATCAGGCAGCCCGCTGTGATGCTCCTGTTGGCAAGATACAGGAAAATTTCTGTCATTTCTTCCCGCCTCCCCCGTAAGCATCGATCATTTTCCGGATTTCAGAAATGTCCCTGTCTGTCAGATTTCCCCCATCGGCAAAAGCGGCGATGAAGGCCGGCAGAGAGCCGGAAAAGGTATCCTCCACGAACCGGCGGCTCTGCCGGGACTGGAATTCCTGCCGGGAGACGATGGAAGTCACAATTCCGTCCTGATTTTGAAAAAGCCCCCGGTCACAAAGCTTTTTCAGCACCGTATAGGTGGTGGATTTTTTCCACTCCAATTCCCTTGCGCACAGCTTCACCAGCTCGCCGGAGCTGAGGGGCTCATGCGCCCAGATCAGCTCCGCAAACCGGGTCTCTACCACGCCTAATCTGAAATCGTCCATGGATGTTCCTCCTCTGAATCGGTCTATTTATAATAGACCTTTTCTGTAGTCTATCACTAATAGACCAATTTGTCAACAAAAAATGTCCCGGAGCCCTTTCGCTCCGGAACAGTATGGTACGATATGACTATTTTCTTCTTTCTTGCATACGTTCCGCAACTCTGACAACCCGCGGCCTGTTGTACCGCTGCGCGACGATGCAGGCCAGTTCCGGTACGGCAGCCAACAGGGACGTTATGACGAACACCGGAAGCGCGCCGACCCACAGGGACGCGGCAATCGGCAGGAAGTTCAACACCAGTATCACCTCATGCACCACCTCTGCCTGACACATGGCCTGGGCAATGTCGCTCATGGATTTTCCCTGAAGGTCGAAATTCTCCGGCGAAAAGGTGGGAATCCGGCCCTTCCATTTTTTGACGCGCAGAAACCTGTAAAGTTTTTCTTCCCATGGTTGGAGCCGGTACCAGTCTTTCGTATAATCCGCCTTGTTTTTCATTCCCGCGTTCACGACGAAGCCCACCGCCAGCCGCATGATAAAGTGATAGGAAATTGTCCCAAACGTCACTGACAGAGTAAAGAAGCTGTCCGCGCCCGTTTTTCGGAAAAGCAGGGTACAAAGCGCTGTCAGCGCTGCCATGGATACCGCCGTGAAAGAGATTGTCTTTTTCATTCCCTACCCTCCAAAAAACATCGGGAAGCTCTGAACAAATCGGCAAGAGCTGACAGCGAGAGATTTTGATTCAGCGGAAGGTTTGAAAAACAGAGGAATACTGTATGTATTTCCTGTTTTTCAAACCGCACCGATGGAGCAAAAGATCCGCTGCTCAGCCGCAGGCGATTTGTTCAGAGGTTCCATAGGACTCCATGGAAACTCGCGTCCTTCCCACCCGGAGTCCTAACGGGTTTGCCTCCGCTTTTGCCGCACAGTGGCACGGGTGGACACCCCAATTGCATTACAGGCTGTTCTCTACCGCGCCGGGAAGGCAGTCATAAATGGAGCCGCCGATCGCTGCCTCAAAGCGTGCCTTAATTGCCAGAACCGCCTTCCACCGATCCACCGTTGCCGGGTGGGTGCCATAGCGGATGGCAACGTCCACGAAGCGTTTTTCCAGCAGGCAGAAGCCCGTGGGCAGCGCCAGCGCGTCACACAGCTGCACCAGATAATCATAATCGTCATACACGGCGTGTTTGACGAAATCTGCCATGAACGCCTTGTCCTCCGGCGGCATATCGAACACACCGATGGAAGACGAAATGTCCTTCACCATAAAGGCATGGGAAATGCAGATCTGGGCCGCTTTTTCCCATCCCCGCACCATACAATAACGATAACCGTCAATCAGGTGCCGCTCCGAGGTAACACCGGCATATCTGCCGATGTCGTGCAGAAGGCCGTAAATATAGGCCAGATCCGCATCCAGACTGGGGCAGCGGCTGGCAATATTCTGACAGGCCAGGGCAACGTAACGGCTGTGGTCTGCCCAGGGGCCAGGGTTGGCCCGCTCCGCCTGCGCCAAAGCATTTTCTGCGATTGGACGTGAAAGCAGCATGGTGATTCCTCCTGACTTCCGTCAGCAAAACGGCAAACTGTAACTGAGTTGAAAATTGAAAGTTGACAGTTGAAAGTTGTGGTATCCCTTCGGGATGATTTAAATTATCCCGACAAATCTTGACTACGACACATTTACAAGAGAATGTCCGGTTCTAAGACATAATGCTTCAATTGTCCCGCAGGGACTCCTTCACTTTCAACTTTCTGCTTTCAACTGTCAACTCTGACAATTACGCATGATCTGTCCGCTGAGTAAAGCCGATAAGCACATTCTCTTTTACTATGTTATCGTTTTTGGGGAGATATGTCAATCCCATCATCCGGCTTTCCCCGAATATCCCGGCGTCCCTGCCGCATAGGATACAGCACAGGGGAGGGATGTCCATGCTGATGAGCTGGATTTGGGCAGGCATCGCCGGTATCAGCATTCTGTGCGCGGCGATGAACGGACGCGGGGGAATTCTGGCTGCTGCGGTTTTGCAGGGGGCGCAGACCGGCGTGACCCTTGGAATGTCCATGGCGGGTTCCATCTGCCTGTGGACCGGCGCCGCCGCCGTGATGGAAGCCGCAGGAATCACCGGAATGCTGTCCAGACTTCTTCGTCCCGTACTTCACGGCGTTTTCCCTTCAACACGAAAAGACCCGATTCTTTCGGAGAAGCTCAGCGCCAATATCTGCGCGAATTTTCTGGGGCTGGGCAACGCGGCGACTCCCATGGGGATTCAGGCAGCAAAACGGCTGAAACGTGGTGACACAGCCACCGACGAGCTGTGTCGTCTGATCGTACTGAACACCGCCTCCATTCAGCTGATTCCTTCCAATGTGGCGGCTGTCCGGGCCGCGCTGGGGTGCAGCACCCCTTTCGACATTCTTCCGGCAGTATGGCTGACCAGTCTCCTGTCCGCCGGACTGGGTGTCACCGCCGCATGGCTGTTGGGAAAGGTCTGGAAGCGATGACGGATTACATTGTTCCTCTGATTTTGTTTGTATCCATGGCACTGGCGCTGGGGCGAAAAGAAAACGCTTATGACATTATGCTGTCCGGTGCGGCAGATGGTCTGCGGCTGATCGTTTCCATTCTGCCAGCACTGATTTTGCTGCTGTGCGCGGTGCATATGCTGCAAGCCTCCGGTGCGGCGGAGACCATCAGCGAACATTTGTCCCCGGTATTTTCCCGGTTCGGCATTCCGCCGGAAACAGCGCTGCTGGTGCTGGTGCGGCCCTTGAGCGGCAGCGCCGCGCTGGCGGTGGGTGCGGATTTAATGGCACGCTACGGCCCCGATTCCACCGTGGGCAGGACTGCCGCCGTGATGCTGGGCTCCACGGAAACCACATTCTACACCATCAGCGTCTATTTTGGCGCGGCAGGCATTCGAAAAACCCGGTACACCATTCCCGCCGCTTTGTTTGCCGATTTTGTCGGATTCTGCATGGCTTCCTGGACGGTGCGATGGTTCCTTCCAGCATAAACACCCTGCCGGGCAAACCGGCAGGGTGTTTATGTATCATGCGTTCAGCTCCAGCGACAATTCAATTTCGTCCTCATCCTCATTCCCGGTCTCGGAAAATCCAAGGGACTTGTACAGGGCAAGCGCTCTGGGGTTCTCCCGGTTGCAGGTCAGCACCACCCGATTGGAAGCGCCAAAGGGCTTCCCGGCAATGTAGGCAAGGCAGGCTTCCATGGCGGCCCTGCCATAGCCCCGGCCCTGCTGGGCTTCGTCGATCATCATGTGCCAGATGTCGTATTCTTCCAGATCGTAGTCATAAATCACCATGACATAGCCCACCATGGTCTGTCCATGGTAGATTCCAAAGGGCGTGCACTGGCTGTAGTAGACGTAGGCCTGTGCAAGGCTTCGGATGGGATGAGAGACAAATTTCTCCTGTTCCGGGGCCAAAGTCAGGTGAAAAGCATCCAGAAAATTGGATTCGTCAATTTTCTTAAGTGTTACCTCGTTCATAGAATTCCTCCTGAAAATGTGTGTCGGTTGATACGAATGAAGTATTCATAACAAACATCCCCTTTCATTGCGGAATATCTATGTAAACGCGGAAAACCGCGGAGTTTACGACAGTACCGGCAGCGCCACACAACCCACAATCCGGCTCTTATCAATCATTCCGTATTTCTCACTGCGACTGTCGGCAGAGTGGTTGCGGTTGTCGCCCATGACAAACACGCAGCCCTCCGGTACGGTATCGCTGACCACACTGCGCTCATCCCGGGGAAGCATCGGGTCCCCCTCTTCAAAATTCAGGTAGGGTTCCGCGAGGGTGACATTATCCACACTTACCTCGTTCAGGTCGTAGTCGATTTTCACCGTCTGGCCTTCTGTGGCGATGACCCGCTTGACAATATAGTCCCGGTTGAAAATGCCGTTTCCGGTGTGGATCACCACCACATCCCCCTGTTTCGGCTGATAACCCGGGCGCAGTACCAGCAGCAGCTGCCGGTCATGGAGGGTCGGGTACATGGAGCGGCCATCGACCACCGCAAGCTTGATAACAAAAGTATTGACAAGCAGCAGTACGACCATGACCGCGCAGAAAATGGGGAACCACCGGTCTGACTGCTTCTTTTCGTTTTGTTCAGGTTCATTCATAGGAATCTTCCTTTCTTCCCACGACAGGAAAAGCCTGCCGCGGCATGCACCGCGGCAGGCTCATAAAACGGAATTACTCCTCGTCTTCCAGAGAGAACTCCAGCGTCTCGCCGCAGTTGGGGCAGACGATGCTTCCCTTCTCCAGCACTTCCTCATCGAAGTCGATAATCTCGCCGCAGGCACACTCCACCTCATAGATGGTGCTGTTCTCGTCGCCGAAGTCGAAGCCCTCCTCGGGATCCTCCCCGTCCAGCTCATCCTCGTCGTCGTCCCAATCCAGCTCGTCATCGTCGTCGCTGAAGTCATAATCATCCTCGTCGTCGAGAATGTAGTCCTCAATGGCGTCCAGGTCTTCCTCGATCTCGTCCAGCTCGTCGGAGATGGCGATGGTGGTCTCCTCAATGTCGGTGACGCGCTTGGTCACATCTCCCAGCAGGTCCACGATAGCGGCGATCATCTTGCCCTCATCGGACTCGGTGTTCAGCTTCAGACCATCCATCAGGCCCTTGAGATAGGCGGACTTTTCAGAAATCGTCATAATAACCTCTCCTTAACGCAGGCGAAGCCTCAGGCCTTGGAACGGCCCAGATACTCGCCGGTACGGGTGTCAATCTGAATCTTATCGCCCTCGTTGATGAACAGGGGCACCTTCACATCAGCGCCGGTCTCCACAGTGGCGGGCTTGGTGACGTTGGTAGCGGTGTTGCCGGCGAAGCCGGGCTCGGTCTTGGTGACCACCAGATCAACAAAGTTGGGCACTTCCACGCCGAAGACCTTGCCCTTGTAGCTCATGATGGTGCAAACGTCGTTCTCCTTGACAAACTTGAAGGAATCATCCAGAGCGGAAGCGTCGATGGGCTCCAGCTCGTAGGTTTCCTGATCCATGAAGTAGTACAGGGAGCCGTCGTTGTAGGAATACTCCATCTTCTTGCGCTCAACAAAGGCGGTGGGGAACTTGGCAGTGGGGTTGAAGCTGGTCTCGGTCACGGCGCCGGTGATGACGTTCTTCATCTTGACGCGGACGAAAGCAGCACCCTTACCGGGCTTTACGTGCTGGAATTCGACAACCTGCATAACCTTGCCATCCATGTCAAAGGTAACGCCGTTTCTAAATTCACCTGCAGAAATCATGTGTTTATCCTCCTAAGACTACCTCTCCGTTTTGGGAGGCGATTTGTTTTCACAGCTTTAGCTCGTATATTGTACCGCAAAATTCGCTGTTATGCAATAGGGCACCGGAAAAAAAGTTAGACAATAATGAGTTTTTTGGGGCTTGCGGTTATGTCGATTGCGCCATCCTCTGTTAAAATGGTCACATCCTCGATGCGCACACCGAATTTTCCCGGCAGATAAATACCCGGCTCGGCAGAACACACAGCCATTGCGGGCAGCGGCTCCTGATTTCTGGTGTTCATATTGGGCGCCTCATGGATTTCCAGGCCTAAGCTGTGGCCGTAGCCATGACCGAAGTTTTCCCCGAAGCCAGCGTCTTCAATCACCTTCCGGGCAACGCCATCCACATAGGCGCCGGTGACACCGGCTTTGGTTGCTGCGATGGCGGAATTCTGGGCTTCCAGCACAATGCTGTAGACCTTTTTCATCTCCTCGGTGGCAAAGCCCACGGCAACAGTGCGGGTCATGTCCGCGCAGTAGCCCATGTAGGAAGCACCGAAGTCCATGGTCACAAAGTCTCCAGCCTGAATCTTCCGTTCCCCGGCAACGCCGTGGGGCAGGCTGGTGTTGGGGCCGGACACCACGATGGGGTCAAAGGCCAGGCCCGTGCCGCCGTTCTTATACATACAGTAAATCAGTTCCGCCTGCAGCTCCAGCTCGGACATACCCACCCGAATTCTGGGCAGAACCTCTTCAAAGGCCTTGTCAGTGATGGCCTGGGCCTTCTTCATCAGGTCGATCTCCCATTCTTCCTTGGAAGCCCGGAAATCGAAAATCGGCTTGTTGAAGGGAACCAGCTTAGCACTCAGGTTCTTTTCGTAGTCCATCAGTTCCTTCACGGTGAGGTAGTCTTCCTCATAGCCCAGAGTGGTTACGCCGAAGTCGGCGATGGCATCGTTGAGCCGCTGGAATGGGGTGTGCTGGCGGTCGGTCATCAGCACCTCGAAGCCCTTCAGGTTGCTCTCGGCGGATTCGATGTAGCGGCTGTCGGTGAAATAGCGGCAGCCGGCCCTGGTGACGATGGCCACGCCCTCGGCGATGTCGAATTCCGCGCCGTAGTGGCGGCTGTAGCGGGAGGTCAGCAGCAGGCCGTCCACTTCCCCGTTCAGCAGGGACAAATACTTTTCAAGGTTTTTCATTGCTTCATTCTCCTGTTCCTTGCGATAAGAATAAATGGCAGTTCCAGCACATGCCGGGCTTTCAGCCAAAAATTATGATTGGAAATGGCATCCACCAGAATGGAGGTCACGCCCGCGCAGTTGGCGCCCAACGTATCCGTATAAATCTGGTCGCCCACCAGCGCCGCTTCCGAAGCTGGAACACCATATCTGCTCAGGCACTCCCGGATTCCCTTTCCCGAGGGCTTTCTGGCATAGGTGATGCAGTCAAGGCCACGTTCCCGGCAGAATGTGGGCACGCGGTCCTTGTGGCTGTTGGAAACGATGCACAATCGGATGTCCTCCAATTTGTTCATTTTCTCCAACCAGGCCGCCATTTCGGGGGTGGGTACGTTGGTGGTATAGGGGACGATGGTATTGTCAAAATCCAGCATCAGCAGGCGGATATTCCGCGAGCGCAGCAGCTCCGGACTCAGGTCGGTCAAATTCTTCGCGATGATTTTCGGCAAAAAAGATAGGGGCATATTGTCCTCCCGGATTTCATAGGATAGTGTAAACGGAATGCTCCATCGAGGGATTATACCACGGAAAGGAGGATTTGTCCATGCCGATTGCGCGATATCTTGCCATGACCGGCGCGGAAATGGCAGGAAATGCTGCTTTTCCCGACTATGCGGCATGGATGGCCTGTCATTTTTCCCCGGGCGGAAAGGGGCTGTCCAATCTGCCGAAGGGTCTGCCGCCCGGTTCCCTGCTGATTCTCGACGACAGCACGCCCATTCAGGATCACGACCCCGAACGAATCGCGGCGGAGCTGGGCAGCTGTATGGAGCGGCTGCAATGCACGGGGCTGCTGCTGGATTTTCAGCGGCCCGGTGAGGAACAGGCGCGAACGTTGACCGAATACCTGTGCCAGGCGCTTCCCTTCCCCGTGGTGGTATCCGATTCTTACGCCGATGGTTTGGACTGCGGGGTCTTTGTATCGCCCGTCCCGCCGGATGAATCCATGGGCATGTGGCTCTCCCGGTGGAGCGGGCGGGAAATCTGGCTGGACACCACCATGGAAGGGCTGGAAATCGTTTTAACCGAAAAAGGCGCAAAAAATGTTCCCCTGCCCGTTTGGGATTGTCCGGAGGGTGGGTTGGAGGATACACGTCTGCACTGTCACTATCAAATATCCCTCGGCTGTGACAGCGCCGTGTTCACCCTCTGGCGGACGATGGAGGATATCGCCGCGCAATTGGAAGAAGCGGAACAGTTGGGTGTCACTGCTGCCGTGGGGCTGTATCAGGAATTCGGTCGCCCCCTTCCGGGTTTGGAAGAGGGCGCGGATTGATTATTTGCGCTTGTAGAGCAGCATTTCGTAGGAAATTCCGTTTTCCTCCCCGGATTGCAGGGTTTCCGCCGGATACCACTGGGAATCTTCGTCCAAATTCGTAAAAAAAGTGTCGGATTCCGGGGTAATATGCACCTTTGTCACGTATGCCCTGTCGCAATAGGGCAGCATCTGCCGGTAGATGCTGCCGCCGCCGATGACAAAGGCCCGTTCGTGATTCTTTGCCAGTTCCAGCACTTGCGCCGGGCTGTGGCAGACGATGAAGCCGGGAATTTCGATTTCCTGTCGGGTCAGGGCCGCGTTCACCCGGCCGGGCAGAGGCTTTCTGCCGGGAAAATCGTCAATGGTACGCCTGCCCGCAATGACAAGGCTGCCCCGGGTGGTCTCCCGGAAGAATTTCCGGTCGGCGGACAGGGCAATGGGCTGGGTGCCGTCCTTGCCGATGCCCCAGTCGTCATAAACCGCAACAATTAAGTCCATAAAGTACACCTTTCCAATACGGATTGCCACACCAGCGTGCGCGCTGGTTCGCAATGACAGAATACTATATCGCCATGGGGATTTCAAAGTTGAAGGGATGGAATTTGTAGTTTTCCATGGTGAAGGAATCCTTGGTGAAAGCATAGAAGTCCTTCACGGTTTCGTCTACATGGAAGGTGGGGGCGTCGTAGCCCTCCAGCTCCAGCATGGCCTTCACCGCCGGAATGTGCCGGTCGTAGATGTGGCAGTCGGCAATGACGTGGACAAGCTCGCCCACCTGAAGCCCGGACACCTGGGCCATCATGTGGGTCAGCACGGCGTACTGCACCACGTTCCAGTTATTGGCCGTCAGCATATCCTGAGAGCGCTGGTTCAGGATGGCATTGAGCTTGTTGCCCGTGACGTTGAAGGTCATGGAGTAAGCACAGGGGTACAGGTTCATCTCATGGAGGTCTTCGAAATTGTAAATATTGGTGAGAATCCGGCGGGAGGCGGGGTTGTGCTTGAGATCGTAGAGTACCCGGTCCACCTGATCGAAGTCGCCCTCCTTGTAGTGGTGCTTGATTCCCAGCTGGTAGCCGTATGCCTTGCCGATGGTGCCGTCCTCCCCTGCCCACTCGTCCCAGACGTGGCTGCCCAAGTCCGCGATGCGGTTACTTTTCTTCTGCCAGATCCACAGCAGCTCATCCACGGCGCTTTTCCAATAGGTGCGGCGCAGGGTCATGATGGGAAATTCCCTGGACAGGTCATAGCGGTTCACCACGCCGAAGGTCTTGATGGTGTGGGCGGGGGTACCGTCGGCCCAGTGGGGGCGCACGTCAAGGCCTTCGTCCGAATAGCCTTCCTCTAAGATTTTTCGGCAGGTTGCCTTGTATACTTCGTCGGCGTAGCTCATGGTCTTCCCTCCAGCATTGTTTTTGCCATCATACCACAGGGCGCGAAAAATGGCAAGCAAAAGAAAAACCTGTCATTGCGAACCAGCACGCACGCTGGTGTGGCAATCTCCTTCGATTTTGGGGATTGCCACACCAGTGACATCGGTCACTGGCTCGCAATGACAGTAGGTTTTATTCACGCCAGAATCGGCTTGAGGGCCTCGGCAAGCTTGTTCTTCTGGGCCTCGGCCTCAGCAAGGTCCTTACCCAGCGTGGTAAAGTAAGTCTTGATCTTTGGCTCGGTGCCGGAGGGACGGACAATGACGGTGGCGCCGCCTTCCAGCGCATAGACCAGCACGTTGGCTGCGGGCAGGCCGGTTTCGGCGGTGTTCTCGTAGTCCGTGACCTTCACAACCTTGTAGCCGCCGATTTCCACAGGGGGCTTGCAGCGCAGGGAGGCCATGATGCCAGCCATCTTGTCCATGCCGGAAAGGCCCGGGAACTCAAAGGAATCCACCTTGTTGAGGTACCGTCCGTACTTGGCATAGATTTCTTCCAGCCGCTCCTTGATGGAGGAGCCGATAGAGCGGTAGTAGGCCGCCATTTCGCAGATCAGCATGGAGCCGACAATGGCGTCCTTGTCCCGGACGTAGGAACCGGCAAGGTAGCCGTAGGATTCTTCGAAGCCCAGAATGAACCGCTCCACCTCGCCGTCTGCTTCCAGCCGGGCGATCTGGTCGCCGATCCACTTAAAACCGGTGAGGACGTTGCGCATTTCCACGCCGTAGTTGGCGGCGACGGCGTCCGCCAGAGGGGTGGACACCAGAGATTTGACAGCCACAGGCTTTCTGGGCATGGTGCCCTTCTCGATGCGGCCCGCGCAGATGTAATCCAGCAGCAGCACGCCCACCTCGTTGCCGGAGACCAGCTCATAGGAGCCGTCGGGACACTTAATCGCGATACCCACCCGATCGGCGTCGGGGTCGGTTGCCAGCATCAGGTCAGCGCCGGAGGACTTTGCCAGTTCCAGGCCAAGGCGCAGGGCCTCGAAAATTTCGGGGTTGGGATAGGGACAGGTGGGGAAATTGCCGTCGGGGTACTTCTGCTCGGGTACGATGGTGATGTCGTCAATGCCGATATCGTGCAGCACCCGGGTGACGGGCACCAGACCGGAGCCGTTCAGGGGGGAGTAAACCAGCTTGAGACCGGCGGTTTTGCACAGACCGGGCCGGACGGAGCAGGCCTTGATGGCGTCGTACAGCGCTTCCTTGCAGTCATCGCCTACGTACTCAATCAGGCCCTGAGCCAGACCATCCTCAAAGGACATGATCTTCGCGCCGGTGAGGATATCGGTCTTCTGAATCTCGGCGTAGACCACAGCGGCGGCATCGTCGGTCATTTGGCAGCCGTCGGGGCCGTAGGCCTTGTAGCCGTTGTACTTGGCGGGGTTATGGGAAGCGGTTATCATGATGCCGGCGTTGGCCTTGTAGTAGCGGGTAGCGAAGGACAGGGCGGGGACGGGCATGAGGGCGTCGTAAATGCGCACCTTGATGCCGTTGGCAGCCAGCACGCAGGCGGCGGTTCTGGCAAACACGTCGGAATTGATGCGGCTGTCGTAGGAGATGGCAACCAGCTGGCTGCCGCCCTGGGTTTTGACCCAGTTGGCAAGGCCCTGCGTGGCCTGACGAACCACATAAATGTTCATGCGGTTGGAGCCTGCGCCCAGCACGCCCCGCAGTCCGGCGGTGCCGAACTTCAGCGCCACAGCAAACCGCTCCTTAATCTGCTCGTCCTGACCGGCGATACTTTTCAGTTCCTCGGTCAGCGCGGGGTCCTCCAGATCGGCGGCGAGCCAGCGCTTGTAATCATCCATGTACATATTCAATCACCTTTTCCCTTGTTGTAAAAATGATATGCTTTTGCATATTTCAACTAAATACACTATAATCGATTTGGGATGATTTGTCAATGTTGTATTGTAATTACAAAAATCGGTAATGTCACACAAATGCGTAGGGCTTATGTCATGACATAAGCCCTACGAATTCTACGGTTTCGAGACGCGAAAATCCCGGCAGCGGGTCACGCTGCCGGGGATTCTCATTAGGATGTAATTTTGTGTTTTGTCAGGATTCAGCGGGCGATGCGCTTCTTGCCGAAGACGTAAGCCGCAGCCAGAGCGGTGCCGGTCAGGCCCATAACCATCATGGGAACAAAGATGGCGTCACCGGTCTTGGGGTTGGAAGCGTCAGCGGTGGAGCTGGACTTAGCCTTGGCGTTGCCGATCATAACGTTGATGTACACAGTGCCGGTCTGGCGCATGGTGCCGGCGTCGATGCTGTCGTGCTTGGCGGTGTCGTCCACGTAGTCGGAAACCCAGTTGCCCTCAGCAATGTACAGGCCATCGTAGCTGATGCCGTCGCTGTCCTTGGCGGTGTAGTAGTTCTTGACCACGTTCTTGACCTCGCTCAGGGTGACAATGCCATCCAGAGCGGCGCCCTTGGTGATCTCAACACGCTTGTCGGGGCTGCCGACCAGAGTGTCCTTGTAGATGTTCAGGTAAACGGGATAGGGGAACTTGTTGCTGCCGGTGCTGCCATTGGCACTGCTATTGCCAGAGGAGCCGCTGGTGGTGCCGCCAGTGGTGCCACCACTTGTGCCGGGAGTGCCGACACCGTTGGCATCATTCTCAGCCTTGTTGCTCAGAAGATCCTGATGGCCAATGATGGTCACAGACTCAACATTGCCGGGAACGCGGAAGTTGTTGCCAAGAGGGGTATCATCCTCGTCACGGGTATACATATAGATGTAGTTGCCGCTGTTGGCCTTCAAGCCATTGTTCTTGAAAACAGTGGGCAAATTCAGCACATCGTAGGTGTTCGCCTTGATGGTCTTCTCACCGTAAACAGTATCGCCGTCCACCATCAGAGTGACATCAATCTGCTTACGAACACGGACGAAGGTGTAATAGCCGGCCTCCAAGCTGCCAGTCAAATCACTCTCAGCAGCAGCAGCAGTCTCGTCAGCGCCAACCTTCCCCTCCGAACTAAAACTGACATAGTAAGTGTACTTCTGGAACTCAGAAATACCGTTCGTGTCATAAACGCCCTGTCCCAGGAACTCGGTCTTCTTCAGCAGATCGGCAACTGTCAGGGAGCCATTCACGTTCTTGCCGGAATAGGACTTGACGCTCTTGAACTGAGTCAGATCCTGATTGGCGGTGTACAGGTAGGCGTAAATCTTCAGAGACGCAGCGCCTTCCGCATCTGCTTCGCCCACAGGAGTCACAGGATCATCAGAGACAACAACCGCCCCATTGCTGCTGGCATCAGGACTGACAGCATCAGGGGTTTCATTAAAATCCTCAGACATGGGTTTCAAATCATCGCCAAAACCATCATCCGCCATAGCGAACGCGGGCACAGCGGAGACCAGCAGCATGATGACCAAAGCCATGCAAAGCAGCTTCTTCATTGTGTTTTTCATTTTTACTAACCTCCTAATGAAATTGGTTACAGTTTTAGAAATCTTTGCCGCCGGGTTCCCTGCTTCCGGCCTTCGCCGGGGGACAGGCGCTCCATTGGCATCTCTTTCATGCCCAAATGATACCATAAGTGGTTTCGCTTGTCAATAGGAAAATTACAAAAAATTACAAAACGATTTACATTTCTTAACAAACATTTCCCATAATTTGTGATTATTTGTCAGCTTTCTCCCATTTTCGACGCTTTTACCTGTTTTTATCACAACTTTTGTTACCTTATTTTCAGGACGTTAGGAAATTCTTAAGAATTAAACGGTTACAATTGATGCCATTTCGCGCCCCTTGCCTTCCCCCCAAGGGCAATGTCATCAACTTAAGGCACCATAGACAACACTTGTTGTCATTGCGAACCAGCGCGCACGCTGGTGTGTTGACCGAAGGGAATGCCTGTGGTGCAATCCGTTCCCCTTTTCATAGTTCGATAACGTACCCGGTACCAAGAAGAGTACGGATTGCCACGTCGCTGCGCTCCTCGCAATGACAGTGGTAGACGATACGCTAACGCTTGAGTTGATGCACTGCCCCCAAGAGGGGAAGGTTAATCCTCAGCCCTTTCTATAACTCTCCACTCTTCACTCTCCACATTCTTCTTGCTATTTCCTGTCGGATGCGGTAGAATGTTGGCGTATGATTTTTTTAAGAGAGGCGACGCAAATGGTCAATGCGGCATTCGACAACGAGAAATACTTACAGATGCAGTCTGAGCACATCCGGGAGCGGATTGCTCAGTTTGGCGGCAAGCTGTATCTGGAATTCGGCGGCAAATTGTACGACGACAACCACGCGTCCCGGGTGCTCCCCGGCTTTCAGCCGGACAGCAAGCTGCGGATGCTCCTGCAATTAAAGGATCAGGTGGAAATGGTCATTGCCATCAACGCCGACGACATTGAAAAGAACAAGGTTCGGGGGGATTTGGGCATCACCTACGACCGGGACGTGATTCGACTGATTGACGTGTTCCGGGGCTTCGGCCTGTATGTGTCCAGCGTGGTGCTGACCCGCTATCACGGGCAGTCTCTGGCAAAGGCCTTCCAATCCCGGCTGGAGGGGCTGGGCATCCGGGTGTACCACCACTACGAAATCGCCGGTTACCCCGCCGACACCGCCCACATTGTAAGCGAAGAGGGCTTCGGCAAGAATGACTACATCGAAACCAGCCGGTCACTGGTGGTAGTCACCGCCCCCGGCCCCGGCAGCGGCAAGCTGGCTACCTGCTTAAGCCAGCTCTACCATGAGCACATCCGGGGCAACACCGCGGGCTACGCGAAATTTGAGACCTTCCCCATCTGGAACCTGCCTCTGAACCACCCGGTGAACCTGGCCTATGAGGCGGCAACGGCAGACCTGAACGACGTGAACATGATCGACCCCTTCCATCTGGAGGCCTACGGCATTACCACCGTCAACTACAACCGGGACGTGGAAGCCTTCCCCGTGCTGGTGGCGATTTTCGAGAAGATTCTGGGGTACTGCCCCTACAAGTCCCCCACGGATATGGGCGTCAACATGGCGGGCAACTGCATTGTGGACGATGAGGGCACCTGCGCCGCCTCCCGGCAGGAGATCATCCGCCGGTACTATGAGGCCCTGTGCGACCAGAAAAAGGGCAAAAATGTGGAGGACGCGGTGCGAAAGCTGGATCTGTTGATGAAAAAAGCCGGTGTCTCCCCCGCCGACCGGAAAGTGGTTGCCCCGGCGCTCCGGCGGGCCGAGGAGACCGGCTCCCCCGCCGCCGCCATGGAACTGCCGGACGGGCGTATCGTCACCGGCAAGACCTCCGATCTGCTGGGCGCTTCCTCTGCCCTGCTTCTGAACGCTCTGAAAGCCCTCGGCGGGATGCCCAAGGACCTGCACCTCATCTCCCCCGTGGCGCTGGACCCCATTCAGCATCTGAAGGTGGACCATCTGGGCAACCGGAATCCCCGGCTCCACACCGATGAAACCCTGATTGCCCTGTCCATCAGCGCCGCCACCAACCCCATGGCGGAATACGCCATGGAGCAGCTGGACAAGCTGCGGGGCTGCGAGGTGCACTCGTCCGTGATTCTGTCCTCCGTGGATGAAAGAACCTTTAAGCGGCTGGGTGTAAATCTGACCTGCGAACCGAGATACATGGGCTAAGCGGCGAGTCGCCGGCCGCAGTGCGGCCAGCCAATGCGTGCGCAGGCTGGTATGATATCGATACACCATTGGGTACCGCTCGGTATCGTTCTATGGTACTGTAGAGGCGTATATTGTGCTTTAGTTAGGCAACTGCGTAGGGCTTATGTCATGCCCCCGCCGATCAGGTTGGTCATATGCCTTGCGTTGGTCCCACGGTAATTGTCTGGATGTCAGTCCACCGAACACCATTCATCGTAGGCTTTGGGAAATCAATACCGGGTCGGCGGGGTCATGACATAAGCCCTACGCACAGAATATAAGAATCCACCGGCTTTCCGCCGGTGGATTCTTCGTTATTACAGATTTTTCAGCACTTCCAGCAGGAATTTCCAGACCCGTTCGGTGGAAGCGATTTCCAGGCGCTCCCGGGTGGTGTGGATATCGTACATCTGAGGGCCGATGGACACGCAGTCCAAGCCGGGCAGCTTCTGACTGAACAGGCCGCATTCCAGCCCTGCGTGGATGGCTTCCACCTTCGGCTCCTGAGCAAACATTTCCCGGTACACGCGAACCATGGTATCCAGCAGGTGAGATTCCTTCCGGTACTCCCATGCCGGGTACTCGCCGTCCTGAGAATAGGTTCCGTCCAGCATCTCCGCCAGAGCCTTCAGCTGATCCAGCACCTCCTGCTTCTCCGAATTGACGCTGCTGCGCACGGAGAAGGTGGCGCTGAACCGGTCGCCCAGCTTGGCAATGCCCAGATTCAGGCTGGTCTGCACAAGGCCCTCAATGTCCGCGCTCCACTCCTGCACACCGTTGGGCGCGGAGCACAGGAGACTGATTACCTTGGCGGTAGACTCGGTGGACAGGCTGTTGCCGCCCAGCGCGTCCACGTCAAAGGCCTGCACCGTGGCGTCCGGCTCGTCGTAATTCGCCCGGACCTCCTCCTGAAGAGCTGCCGCAATATCGTTGATGCGCTCTAAGTTGATGCCCATGGCAACCAGCGTTGCCTGACAGGACCTGGGAATGGCGTTGTCCTTGGCGCCGCCGGAAAGAGAGGTCAGACACAGGGGCATGAGCTTCTGAATCCGGCTCATAAATTCGCCCATAATTTTGTTTGCATTGGCACGTTTCAGGTGGATATCCGCGCCGGAATGACCGCCCTGCAGGCCGTCCACCGTCAGCCGGATGCAGGGGCCATACACCGCCCGGCGCTCCACCGGCAGGGAAATGCAGGCGGTACAGCCGCCGGCACAGGACACGGTAAACACGCCTTCTGTCTCAGAATCCAGATTAATGAGGGTACGGCCTTTGAGCTGGGACAGGTCAATGGCGGTAGCGCCCAAAAGGCCAATCTCCTCCTCCGTGGTCATGACCACTTCCAGAGGCGGGTGAGGAATGGTGTCATCCGCCAGCAGCGCCATAGCCATGGCGGCGGCAATGCCGTCATCGCCGCCGAGGGTGGTGCCCTTTGCGTAGACACATGTATCATCGTGGGTCACGTCCAGACCCTCCGCCGCCATGTCAATGGGGCAGGATGCCTCTTTCTCACAGACCATGTCGATGTGGCCCTGCAAAATCACAGGAGGACGGTCCTCCATGCCGCAGGTGCCAGGGGCAAAGAGGATGACATTGTTCATCTCATCCTGATGATAGGTAAGGTTATGCGCTTTCGCAAATCCGACCAGATAGTCGGAGATCATCTTCGTATTTCGGGAGCCGTGGGGAATAGCGCAGATTTCTTCAAAATAACCAAACACTGCCGCAGGCTCCAGGCCAGCCAGCCTTTTTGCTTCCATAGCAATCGCTCCTTTACGTTCTTAATGACATCTCTGTTTGCGACGAATCTATTTTACCACAAAGCAAAAAATAAATCTACCCAAATGCGCTGTAGCTTCCCCGCCCCATTTTATGCGAACGTACAGTAAGCTATTTTTTCAGCAGAAATTTTTCCAGCTTCTCCAGATCGTTGTTGAGAATCAGGCCGTCGTCCACCCCCAGCTTCTCCAGAAGGGCCATGGCAAGGTTGAAATTACCTACCGCAGAGGGGTCATGGGCGTCCGTGTTGACAATGATGGACACCCCCGCTTCCATGCACAGAGGCACCATAACGGCGTAATTTTTCTCACAGCCGGGACGCATGGTGGGCTTGCGCAGAGAGCTGTTGTTTACCTCCAGCGCGGTTCCGGTGGCCTTGGCCCCGGCGACCAGCGCGGGATAATCCACGGGGTAGGTGTCGCAGTCCGGGTGGGAAATGAACTTCACTTTGGGGTTTTCCATACAGCGGATTACGTTGTCGGTGTTTTTCACCACCCCTGCGTCCTCGTAGCACAGGCCGTGGATGCCCGCCACCGCGTAGTCAAGGCAGTTCAGGTGCCGTTCATCCAAATCCACGGTGCCGTTGTTCAGAATGTTGACCTCGCTGCCGTAGAGCATCTCCACGCCATAGAGCATTCTGGGGGCGTCCGTAAGATTCCGAAAATAGATCGGCTCCACCGTTCCGGGAATCCCGGGGCCATGCTCGGTAACACCAATGAGTTTCAGTCCCCGCTCCGCCGCAGCCGCCGCCAGTTCCCGGATGGTTCCGAAGGCGTGGCCGCTCATAATCGAGTGCATATGCAAGTCTGCAATCAAAGGTTTCATATCGTTTCATCCTTTCTCAAAGCGAAAAAGACCACGGATTACTTCCGTGGTCTTGTCGGCATCCAAATTACACCAGGCTCAGGGACAGGGTCAGCAGAACCCAGGCCAGAGCGATCCACTTGGTAGCGGAAGCCAGGACGGCATCCAGATTGCCCTTCTTATTCTTGCTCAGATAAGTCTCGGAAGCGCCGGTGAACGTGCTGGAAAGGCCAGCCTCCTTACCGGACTGCATCAGGACGACAACAATCAGCGCCAGAGAGCACAGGGCCTCCAGAATGATCAGAACGGTCTTCAGAATCTCCATTTTCAGTAACCTCCTTCCGCCTGTATTCGCGGAAAAGCGAACAGTATTCGGTGAAAAGCACCGTAAACCTCATAATAGCCCGTATAGTATAGCATAAGGATATGCAAATTTCAAGGGCCCAATCTCAATTTTTTGCTTATTTCTGCACCCAATTGCCGGTGGCTAGGCAGTTCAGGTAGCTTTCGATGAAGGGGTCCAGCGCGCCGTCCATCACCGCATTGACATTAGAGGTCTCGCAGCCGGTGCGGGTATCCTTTACCAGCGTGTAGGGCATGAACACGTAATTGCGAATCTGGCTGCCCCACTCGATCTTCTGCTGGACGCCCTTGATGTCGGAAATCTTGTCCAGGTGCTCCCGCTCCTTGATCTCCACCAGCTTGGAGCGCAGCATCCGCAGACAGGTCTCCTTGTTCTGGAACTGGCTCCGCTCGGTCTGGCAGGACACCACGATGCCGGTGGCCTTGTGAATCAGGCGGACGGCGGAGGAGGTCTTGTTGATGTGCTGACCGCCGGCGCCGGAGGAGCGGTAGACCTGCATTTCATAGTCCTCGGGGCGGATATCCACGTCCTGAGAATCATCCTCGATTTCCGGAATGACCTCGATGGCGGAGAAGGAGGTCTGACGCCGGGCATTGGCATCAAAGGGAGACACACGAACCAGCCGGTGGACGCCGTTCTCCCCCTTCAGGAAGCCGTAGGCATTCTCGCCCTCGATAAGGATATCGGCAGACTTGAGGCCCGCTTCGTCGCCCTCCTGATAGTCCAGAATCTTATAGGTAAAGCCGTGGCGCTCTGCCCAGCGGGTGTACATCCGGTAGAGCATCTGGGCCCAGTCCTGAGCCTCGGTACCGCCGGCGCCGGCGTGGAAGCTCATAAGCGCGTTATTTTTGTCATAATGGCCGGTGAGCAGGGTTTCCAGGCGGCAGGTCTCCATCTCCTCCGCCAGGGTTTCATACCCGCCCTTCAGTTCCTCCAGCATGGAGTCATCGTCCTCTTCCTCCGCCATTTCACAGATGGTCATGAGATCGTCCCAGGCGGAGAGCATTTTTTCGTACCGTTCAATTTTATTTTCCGTCTGCCGGGTCTTGACCACGATCTTCTGGCTCTTTTCCGGGTCGTCCCAGAAGCCGGGGGCCTCCTGCATGGCGTGGAGCCGCTCCAGCTCATTTCGCAGGCCCTCCACATTCAGGGAATCCGCGAGGCCCTCCAGCGCCGGGCGGCAGTCGTTCAGTTTCTGCTTATACGCGTCAAATTCAATATTCATAGTCATACTCTCTCATTTCGTCAAATTACCGAATCCCAGTATACCAAAAAGTTCCGAAATTGCAAGCTTTTTTTGCCATCAGTCAAAATAATCCGATAAATCAATCTGCTTGCAGGTACGTTTGCAGAGCATCAGTAGCCGGGGCACAGGGATCAGCCAAAGCTTTGCCAGCCCCCGCCACAAATATACCGGTGGACGGGTCCTCCCCTTTTCCCGCAGATAGGAATGCAGGCTGCCCTTCAACGCTTGCAGGGTTCTCTCCGTGCTGCCCTCATTGCCGGACAAGTACCAGATCACGTCCAGATAGTTTTCGTCAAAGGGCTCCCGAAGCTGCGGCAGAGTGTCCAGAATTTTCCGACGGCGCTTTGCCGCGCTGTCCAAACAGTCCAGCACCAGCCGCTCCGCCGATTCCGGAGAGCTCATGACGCTGGACGCCCGCTTTCGGTAGTTGTAGACGACGCGGTCCATGCGCACCACCTTCCGGGGCTGCAAAAAGCCCTGATAGGTGAAATATTCATCATCAATTTTGTGCCCTTCCTCAAAGAACACACCGTCAAAAAGCGCCCGCCGGTACAGCTTGTTCCACAGCAGCGCACAGGAAAAATCCTTGGGAAACCGGAGAAGGTAGTCATAGCCCTCCAACGTTTCCTCTGAAATCCGCTGTTCCTCGGCCCGGTTTCGGTAAACCTCCCGGAAGGAGCCTTGCACCGCGTCTGCGCCATTTTCCAACAAAACCTTCATCAGAAAGCCGTAGGCGCCCGGTTCCAGATAGTCGTCGCTGTCCGCGAAGGCCAGATACTCCCCGGTGGCAAGCCGCAGACCGGCGTTTTTCGCGGCTGCCGCGCCGCCATTCTTCTGGTGGATCGCCCGCACCCGGCTGTCCAGTGCCGCATAACGGTCGCAAATCTCGCCGGAACCATCCGTGGAGCCGTCGTCGATGAGAATGACCTCCAAATTCCCATAGTCCTGAGACAAAATGCTGTCCACGCACTGAGGAAGGTAGCCCGCCACATTAAAAACAGGCACAATCACAGAAATGGTCTGATTCACGTCGCGTCCTCCTCCCGGTGCAGCCGGGACAGCAGCCACCAAAACGGTTTGCATAGTCCTGAGACAAAATGCTGTCCACGCACTGAGGAAGGTAGCCCGCCACATTAAAAACAGGCACAATCACAGAAATGGTCTGATTCACGTCGCGTCCTCCTCCCGGTGCAGCCGGGACAGCAGCCACCAAAACGGTTTGCAGGGATAGGCGGCCTCATAGGCCCACAGAGTCTTCCAGCCGGGCCGGAAGGTGCCGCACGCTCTCGTCAGCTTCAGGGCTGTGCGAAGCTTCTGCCGCAGTTCCTTGGCAAATACCACCGGCGCCTGCTCCAGCTGCTCGTAGCTGCTGAACAGGTACTGCTCCGCCGCCTTTTTCAGCAGCCGGTCATCCTTGCGGCTCCGGGCAAAGGCAATCTGCTGCTCGAAGGCCTCCAGCGTGTGCATCCGTTTGGGACTCCAGGGGGCCTTCATGATGCCGCCCGGATTCTGATAGTAGGCGTACAGCACCATGGGCGTCACACCGACGGCCCCCGCCTGATAGACTGCCTGATAGGTGGTAAATTCGTCCTCGTGGAGCTTTCCTACGGGGTAGCGCAGATTCTTAAAGAGGGACTTGTGATAGAGCTTATTCCAGGCCACCGCTGTCTGTCCGTTCTGGTAATCGCCGCAGTAGAAATCGGCGCTGGCAATGCGCATGGCAGTATTATAGGGCTGCTCCGGGAAGTCCTCGCCGGAGGTGCGAAAAAAATCGCAGACGCTGATTTTACAGAGGGTCTGCTCGGCCGTCTCGTAGAGCACCTTCAAAAAATCCGGATGTACCCAGTCGTCGCTGTCCACGAAGGCCAGCCAGCGGCTGTCGCTGCTGGCAAAGGCCCAGTCGATGCCGGAATTCCGGGCGGCGGACAGGCCCCCGTTTTCCTGATGAATCACATGGATACGGCTGTCCCGTTCCGCGTAGGCGTCGCACAGGGCGCCGCAGCTATCCGGACTGCCGTCGTCCACCAGAATCAGGTCAAAGTCCGGATAGCTCTGGCGCAGAATGCTGTCCACACAGCGGCTCAAAAACGACTCTACCTTGTATACCGGCACGATCACACTGATGTTTGCCATGTTACTTTCCTTTCAGAAGCGCCTTAACCGTTTCGTAGCCCTTTTCGCCCAGCAGACGGGTGCCGATGGCTACCCGGCGTTCACTTCGCCGCTCAGCTGCCAGCCGCTTCGTCTCAGCGTCCAGAAACTGCCGTTCCTCCTCCGTCTGCCAGGAGCCTGAAAACCAGTGAATCGCAACGGTTTTCCGGGTTTCTTGCAGCACCTTGGTGTCAAAATCCACCGGGCAGAAAACCTCCCGGGGGTAGATGGTCAGTCCCGCCACCGTTTGCAGCCGGTCATTGCAGACAAGGCCCTTTTGCAGGCATAAATCTGTCAAAACCTGCACGTTGGTGGTGGTATCCGGCGTGCCGTCCGGCAGCAGAAAGCTGGCGTGGTCATAGTGCTGAAGGAATTCCCGGAACAGAGGAAAATCCTTCTCACAGGCAAGCAGTCCCGTCTGCACCCGATCCGGGTGCTCAAAGCCCGCAAAGGCCTGATGCTTTAAAAACGGGTCGAGGGGCTTCACCAGCTCCACGTCTGTATCCATGTACACGCCGCCCTGCTGTGTCAGGGCGCAAAGCCGCACATAATCCGTGACGAACGCCCAGCGTCCGACTGCCATGGCCTGCTGAACGTAGTTCGGCGCGGCGGACAGGTCAAAACTCTCTTCATTCCACTCCACGATTTTCCAATCGGGGCAGTATTTTTTCCAGCTTTTCAAGCATTTTTCCGCCAGCTTCGGCTTGGGTTTTCCGCCGAACCAGCAGTAATGAATCACTTTTGGGATTGCCACGATTCATCCCTCCCGGTTATTTCCAGAGCTTTCGCACTTTCTCCGCCACAGACCAGAAGCGGCCCATGGCGTTGGGGTGAGCCGCTTCCAGCAGGCTCAGCCGTTCCCGGCGGGTCAGCTTCAGATTCTCCCGCCGCAGAAACCTCTGAACATCCGCCAAAATTCCGTTGGCCCGCTCCGGGCGTTTCAACTCATTGCGCACGCCGTAGCAGGCAGAGGCCGCCGCCTCCACATACCGCTCCACAAACCGCTGGGCAAGGGTGTGGAAGCCCACCGACTGAAAATAGCTGATCATGCTTTCCAGCGCCCAGAGATAATCCAGCCTTTTCAGGCTGAACTGGCTCTTTGTGGTGCTTTCCGGGTTTGTGCGGTAAAAATACAGCTGTGTTGGAAGCATTGCCAGCGTCTTTGCCGGAAGAAGCCACCGGGTCACCGCCTCGTTGTCCTCGTAGACCCGGCCCGTATGGAAGGGATATCCTTCCACCAGCTCCCGGCGGATCAGCTTGGCGCAGGCCACCCAGCCGGGGTACTGATCCCGGTCGTGAAGCTCCGTCAGGGTTTTTTCGTCCATGGTCAGAAGCGTATAGGAAAATTCCGCCGGCTGTTCATAGTCCTCAGGAGGTTCCGGCGCTTCCAGAAACTGGCACATGCTGATGCCCGCGCCGCTCTTCTCTGCCGCCCGGTGCAGGTGTTCCAGCATCTGTGGATGGATGGCGTCGTCGCTGTCCACATAGCACAGCCACTCTCCCTGGGTCATAGGCAGAGCGTGATTTCTCGCCGCCGCCTGACCCTGATTGGGCTGATGAATCACCCGCACCCGGTCATCCTTCTGGGCATATTCGTCGCAGATGGCGCCGCTCTGATCCGGACTTCCGTCCTCAATCAGCACCAGCTCAAAATCCGAATACGTCTGGTTCAGAATGCTGTCTACGCAGGCATTTAAATACTTTTCCGCCCGGTACACCGGGACAATGATACTGATTTCCGGCATTGTTCTCACCCTCATTTTCTGCGCTCCCGGCAGACGCGCTGCCACCACATCGCCGCCGGGTAAAACCGGCTCAGCATCTCATAATCCGGCCAGAATTCCAGAACCTGTTCCTGCCGGCAGCGCCGTATCACACTGCGAATCCGCTTTTTCATCCACCGCAGCTGAGGCTTCAGCTGGGATGCGTTGGGCGCTTCCAATGCAGCGTCATAATAGCGCACCGCGTTTTCCAGATACTCCCGAAGGCGGAACTGAATCAGCTCCTCATCCCCCATTTCCCGGAAAAAGGTCAGCTGCTGCTCAAAGGCCTCCCAGGCATCCAGCCGCTTCGGCACCCACGCCTTCCGGGAAATTCCCGCCGGATTGACAAAATAGGCGTACAGCGGCGCGGGAATCACCGCCAGATGTTCACAGGAAAACAGCAGCCGATAAGTCAGAAATTCATCTTCAATGTACTTTCCCGGCGGATACCGCTTCCCCTCGAACACCCGCCGGTGATACAGTTTTCCCCAGCAGACCGTAGCGTTGACGTGCCGCTGGATGTAGAAATCCTTGGGGGTCCAAAGCTCCGGTGTCAGGTCCTCCGTGTGAATCTCCGGGTCTTGCCCGCCTGTTTCTTGATAGCCGCAGATGCTGATATCCGCCCCCAACTCCTGCGCGGCGCGAAGCATCCGCTCCAGCGTCTGGGGATGAACCCAGTCGTCGTTGTCGTGAAAAAAGATCCACTGGCTGTCCGAGTGCTTGTACACCCAGTCCAGCCCGGTGTTTCTTGCCACGCAGACGCCCTCATTTTTCTTGTGAATCACATGAACCCGGGGGTCTTTTTCCGCATAGCCGTCGCAGATCTGCCCGCAGTTGTCAGGGCTGCCGTCGTCCACCAGAATCAGCTCCAGATCCCGGAAGGTCTGATTCAGAATTCCTTCGATACACCGGGGCAGATACTCCGGCATTTTATATACCGCCACAATCACGCTGATCTGTGCCACGGCAAAGCCCCCTTTCAAGTGGTTTCCATCAAAGATTCGAACATATCCTCTATTTCCTTCACCATGCGTTTTCCGTCAAAAAATACGCTTCGATTTTCCGCGCCGGCTTTCAGTTTTGCGTAGAAGGTATCGTCCGTCAGCATTTTCCGAATGCCTTCTTCCAGCGCGGTTACGCTGTTATCCGTAATCAGGCCGCAGTCTTCCTCTCCGAAGGCTTCCCCCACAGAAGGGACTGTGGACACCACCGGGATACCAAGGCACAGTGCCTCCATGGCAATCACCGGGAGGCCCTCGGTAAAGGAGGAATTCACTAAGAATTTACTGCGCTTCATATAGGGATAGGGATTGGCCTGATAGCCGGTAAAGGTCACACTGTCCTGAATGTCCAGGGCATTGGCCAGCCGGGGCAGGAAGTCCCGATCCGGGCCGTCGCCTACAATCACCAGCCGGTGCCGGATGCCCTGATCCAGCAGATGCCTGTGAATCACCAGCAGACGCTCAAAGCCTTTTTCCTCCGCCAGACGTCCCACGGCGCACACCAGCGGCAAATCATCAGGCAGCGCCACCGGCTGCCCGGAAAGACTGCGCACATTGTCGCTGTTCAGGGGATTGTAGTGGAGCTCCGTCTGCTGCGTCAGGCCGCTGAGCTCCCGGAAAGCGTTCCACGCAGCCCGGGAAACGCACACAATCCGGTCATAGCGGCGCAAAACGTCCTGCTCCTGCGTAGCTTCCTTCCGATACACCGGATTGGTGCCGGGGTCGCCGTGAATGTATTTTACGCATTTTGCGCCCCTGACGAAAGCGATTTCCCGTTCCATCCAAGCATTATAGGACACCACAATGTCCGGCTGCTCCGGCAGGCAGATTTCCAGCAGTCCCCTGCCCTCCCGGCGGTGCGCCTGGGCCACCGTGCATTTCTTTACAAAATTTTCCAGCTTCCGAACAGGATTGAAGGTTGGTTTCCGGCAGTCGTAGTCATGAATCACCGGAATTCCGGCATCCATGAATTTTGCTTCCCATGGGCCGTCGGGGGTCTGAACAAAGACGGACGCCTCGAACCGTTCCTTATCCAGCAGGCGAATCAGGTCAAACAGCGCCTGCTCCGCGCCGCCGCAGACCAGTTGATATTCTATAAATATGACCTTGATTTTCCTCATAGCGGTTTTCCTTCCCGGGTGCAGGGCCGCAAAACCGCGTCCGGAAACCGGATATGGCCCCAGTTGGCCTGATTCCACACAATGTCCTCCGGTTCCTGAACCTCGAAGTAAAAGGCGGGCAGCAGCAGCTCCTGATCGAAGCTGTTGCCGCAGTCGTCCTTTTCAAATAGAACCATATCCAGCCGGTAACGGCCGTTCGTCAGGCTGATGGGGTCCAGCTCCACCACATAATCCTGATCCGCATTTTCCTCACAGCGGCCTAAAAGCACGTCCGGCATGGTACCCACGGGGGTCTCGTCCCGGGTTCGCAGCTCCAGCCGCAGATGCAGGTCGTCAAAGGTCTTCTTCGTATGCACCCGGATTTTCATGCGAATTTTCTCCCCGGAACGGTACATGGAACTGTCCTTATCCAGGAGCTCCACACGGGTGATCTGGGCGTTTCCGGGGGTGTAGGGGGAACGGGAAGACGTTTCCGTCAGGTCAAATTCCGTCTGATTCTCCGACCACTGCTCGTGGGTGTTGCTCAGGTACAGCTCAATGGCCTGCTCCACGTCGCCCACGAAAATGATCCTGCCCTTGTCCATGACCACGCAGCGGTCACACAGGCGGCGAATGGTACTCATGTTGTGGGAGACATAGAGAACGGTTCTGCCCTCCTGCTTGGCTACGTCGCGCATTTTGTCGATACACTTGCGCTGGAAGGCCACGTCGCCCACTGCCAGCACCTCGTCCATAATCATGATTTCGCTGTCCAGGTGCGCCGCCACGGAGAAGGCCAGCTTCACAAACATACCGCTGGAATACCGCTTGACCGGGGTATCGATAAACTCCCGAACCTCGGAAAACTCGATGATATTTTCCATTTTTTCGTCGATTTCCGCCTTGGTCATGCCTAAGATCGCGCCGTTCATATAGACATTTTCCCGGCCCGTCATTTCACCGTTGAAGCCGGTGCCCACCTCCAGCATGGAGGCCACCCGCCCGTAGAGGTCAATTTCGCCTTCCGTGGGGGCCGTGACCCGGCACAGCAGCTTCAGCATGGTGCTTTTTCCTGCGCCGTTGCTGCCGATAATGCCCAGGGCCTCGCCCTTATACACCGTCAGGTCAATGCCGTTGAGGGCCATAAAGGTCTTGCCCACCAGTCGCTGGTCGGTGCCGATGAGGGTGTTGGGGTCCTCTTTGCCCCGGACTCTTGCCCACCAGCTTTGCAGATCCGCCGTCAGGGTGCCGCCGCCGATCTGTCCCAGCCGATAGCGCTTTTTTACGCCTTGCAGGCGCAGAGCAACTTCTTTTGTTTCCACTCCACACGCCTCCTTACACCGTATCCATAAAGGTCCGCTCGACCTTGTTAAAAATCATGATACCGAGCAGCGCCACCACAATGGTAACCGCCCAGGACAAGCCGTAAAAGCCCCAGTGCAGGCTTCCCTGCCCCAGAATGGCGTAGCGCATCAGCTCCACGGAGCTGGTCACGGGATTTAAAAGCAGTCCCGTGCGCACCCAGCCGACAGCGGCGGTGGACAGGGGGTAGACAATGGGCGTCAGGTACATCCACATCTGTACGCCGAACTCCACCAGCACCGTCAGATCCCGGTACTTGGTGGTCATACTGGAAATGATAATACCGCAGCCCATACCCAGAATGCCCAGATGCACCAGCTCCACCGGAATCATCAGCCATGCCGCCCAGTGGGGATGTACGGCACCCTGAACCAGAAAATAGGCAAGGAACAGGCACACCATAATCATCTGAATGAAGAAACGGATGATTGTGGAAATCACGTTGGAAATGGGGGTCACCAGCCTTGGAAAATAGACCTTGCCGAAAACACCCGCATTTTCCGTAAAGGTACTGGCGTTGGTGGTCAGACAGTTGGAAAAGAAGGCCCAGATGGCGTTGCTGCACAGGTAGAACAGGTACGTAGGCACGCCGTCGGTGCCGATGCCGGCAATTTCTCCGAAGACAAAGGCCTGCACCAGACTGCTGAGCAAAGGCGTCAGAAACAGCCACGCCGGGCCAAGAATGGTCTGCTTGTAGGAGACCACGAAATTGCGTTTGGTGAACAGGTAGATGAGGTCCCGGTAGTTCCAGACCTCTTTCAAATTCAGCTCCAGCCACTTGTGTTTGGCGGAAATATGGGTGTGATAGTCTGCCATAGCTTACCTCTTCCTCTTTCGTAATTGTACAAGGCTGTGTATCCAGCGCACCGGGGGCACCAAAATGCGGGGCATTCCGATGTAATCCGCAATCTGGGCGTCTGTGAGCCTGCCCGCCGCTTCCGTGGCATAGCCGTACCACATGGCCAGTTTTTTGTGTAGGGGGGTGTGGAGATATTCCGCCTTCTCCCGGAAAAAGATGCCGGTGCCCTGAAGATTGTTCCAGAACAGGTCGTCTCCGGCACTGGTCAGGCCGTCTTCCCTGTACTCGTAGATGGTCAGAATCTCATTATAGAAGCGAATTTTCCAGCCGTCGGCAACCATGCGGTTCCACGCCACGGCCTCCGTCATAAACCGCTCACCCTCGCAGACGGGGTAAGGGTACTGCCGGTGCACCTGCGTGTAAAACAGCATTGCCCGCTCCCCTTTTACCACACCGTAACGGTCCAGCGCGGTGCCGTCATAATAGGGTTCCGGCAGGGGCGCGTTGGGCGTCTTCCCCGGGGCGGTGCCCAGATTGCCGGAAACGGCGCAGAATTTCCCGTTTTGGGGAAGCTCCGATTCCCAGCGGGCAGCATTTTCCAGCGCGTCGGGAAGCAGGTAATCGTCGGAATCCACGGTGAAAAACATCTCCCCCGCCGCCAGCTCCAGACCATGATTGATGGCACAGCATTTGCCGCCGTTTTCCTGCCAGACGTAACGGACGGGAAAAGGATTTTCCTCCGCCTGCCATTTGTTAACCAGTTTCTCTGTCCCGTCGGTGGAGCCGTCGTCCACAATGAGCCACTCAAAGTCATGGAAGGTTTGCCGCTGTAAGGAGCGGTACAGTGCTTCCAGCGTGTAGGCCCGGTTATAGGTCGGGGTGAATACCGTGATTTTATATGCAAATTCCATTGTACACCTCAAGTCAGCAGGTGAATGTCAATCAAAAAGTTTAGAATTCTAGCGGTTTTCTCCAGATTCTTCTGGGCGAGTTTCAGCAGCAGTTTTCGCTTGGCGGGAACCTCTTGGGGGATTTCCAGGGGGGTGATCCGGTCAAGAACCGCCTGCATTTTTTTCCGGGCCGCTTCCATTTCCTCGCCGGATAAGCTCCGTAAGCAGCCCTGCATGGCCCCCAGACAGGTCAGCAGCAAGTCGGCTTTTGCTTCCCAGACAAGGCCCGGAAACCGCCCCTCAAAGTAGGCAAGCCGCTGCAATTTCGCGTCCAGTCCCTGCAAACGCCGCAGAGAATAGGGCTTGTGCATGGCGCTGCCCGGCTGCTGCCGGTAGGCGTACATACAGGCCGAGGAATGGGCCAGCTTCCTCGCATTGCCAAGAACCTGATAGGTAAAGAACTCATCGTCAATGAGGTTGCCCTCCGGGAAGCGGATATCACCGACACAGGAGCGGCGGTAGAGCTTGTTGGGAGGCGTCTGGCAGAACATCGCATCCTGAATGTGCAGGCCCAGGGCTTCCTCCGTATCGCAGACCAGTATTTCCGCGCCCGTTCCATCGTCCATCGGCAGGTTGTCGTTTTCCGTGAGGCCGATTACACACTCCGCTATATCTACCCCGTCCTTCATCAGACCGTACAGATGGGCGTACATATTGGGCTGCAGGTAGTCGTCGCTGTCCACGAAAGCAATCAGCTCCCCCGCGGCGGCGTCCAGCGCCGTATTCCGGGCCGCGCCGGCACCGGCGTTCTGCTTATGAAACACCCGGATGCGGCTGTCTTTCTCCGCCCAGCGGTCACAGATAGCCCCGCTGCCATCCGGGGAGCCGTCGTCCACCAGCAGGATCTCCAGATTGGGATAGGTCTGCGCCGCAATGCTTTGGATGCAGTGGTCAAGGTATTTTTCCACCCGGTACACCGGTACAACCACGCTGATCAGAGGCAAATCGGTCATAAATTCTCCTTACTAATGCTGCTCCTCCCGCTGGAATAGAGCCACAAACGCGCCGTAGGCCAGATGGAAGCTCCAAGGGGCATAGCAGATCATATTGGCAAGCACTTTATTTCTCACGCTCAGCAGATAGAAGGATTCCCGCTCCTTTTGGAGCATCTCCCGCACCCGCTGGCGATAGGTTCCGTATTGGTTTCGCCGGGGATTCACGTCCACCTGCGCGTAAGCAAACAGCAGATTCCGCAGCAGAGCCTGATGCACGTCGTCCTTCATTTCCGGAGCGGCCCGTTCCAAAAGCAGGCGGCGCACACGGATGGGGTCAAAGATATGGGCCTCGGTGATGCCCTTGCAGGAGGCGGAATCTTTACGCAGAATGTAATGATAAGGGCAGTTCCCCTCGAAAACCGCCGATTCTGCCTGGTCAAAGAGGTAATAATTCATGAGAAGGTCTTCGTTGTTGCGGATGGATGGATCCATCCAGTTTTCGAGACCTTCAAACAGCCTGCGGCGGTACAGCTTGGTGCACAGGCTCATGCTCACATCCCGGTTGTCCAACAGCTCCCAAAGACCGGTTCGGTGATCCTGCCGGTGGATTTTACCGGACTGGTGGACGTATTCAACCCGCCCGTCGGAATAATGGACCTGATGGCCGCAATGGGAGATATCCGCGCCGGTACTCATTGCATTCTCCAGAAGCCTTGCGTACATTTGCGGCTCCACATAATCGTCGCCGTCCATAAAGGCAATCCAGTCGCCCGTGGATTCTTGGACACCCCGGAGACGGGCGGAGGTGACGCCGCCGTTTTCTTTGAAGACTATGCAAATTTGGGAGGATTTCGCGGCATATTCCCGCATAACCTCCGGCGTATTGTCGGAAGAACCATCGTCCACCACGATGATCTCCAATTGTGGATAGGTCTGGGCAAGCAGGCTGTCAAGACTTCTGCTTAAGTATGGGCCAATATTATAGGCCGGTACGATCACCGATATGGTTTCCATGGTTCCACCTTCTTTTTAGCCGTAGCAGGTAAGATAGTCCTCCGCCATGTGCTCTGCGGAGAACTGCCGGCTTTGAGCTTTCGCATTCTCGCCCAGCCGCCGGCGCAAGGCCCCGTCCTCCACCATGCGGGCCAGCGCATCGCAAACGGCCCGTGGCTCCGGCTCCACCAGAATGCCGCTTTCCCCGTCGTGAATCATGTCCGGGATGCCGCCCACACGGGAGGCAACGATGGGCAGGCCCGTGCCCATGGCTTCGATGATGGTCATGGGATTTCCTTCATAGATGGACGGCAGGGTGAAGATGTCCGCGTCGTGCAGATAGGGATAGACGTTGGACTGCATTCCGCAGAACTCCACGGCGTCCGAAATTCCTTTTTCCTTCGCCAGCGCCTCCATACGTAAGCGCAGGTCGCCATCCCCTACCAGCCGCAGGTGGCATTCCGGGTGGGTTTCCCGCAGAAGCCGGAAAGCTTCCAGCAGCCCGGCGTGGTTCTTGGGCACATCGAACCGGCCGACGTGGAGGATGGTCACGGTTTCCCCCGTCTCATAGGTGGTTTTGGGAATGCACCGGGACAGGTCGATGCCGTTGTAAATCACGGGAATTCGTTCCGGCGGCAGGCCGTAGAAATCAGAAACGGAAGCCTGCACCTCCGGGGTCAGGGCCACGGGCACCGACCAAGCCTTGCGGAAATAGGTGCCGTTGATGATTTTCTGAATCCGGCCCTCCGCTTCCCGGTCGGCCAGGCTGTGCACCGTATGGACGCACTTCTTCACCCCGGACAGCCTTGCCGCAGCCACAGCGTACTTGATGACGTCCAGATGGGTATGCACCACATCCGGGCGCTCCTGCCCCATGAGCTTTGCCAATTTGGGCACCATTGACAAATCAAGGCCCAGCTTTTTGTCAAGATATACAATTCGAATCCCCGCTTCCTCCATGCGCTGGGCGATGGGCGTGCGCTCGGCATAAAGACTGACCACAAACACATCCTGCCCAGCGTTTTTCAGGGCATAGGTCAGATTTTCGCACATGATCTCCGCCCCGCCGAAGCAGAAATAGGGAATGACCTGCATGATTTTCATATGGTTTCCTCAGAGATAGCAGTCCAAAATGGCCTTTTTATAGGCTTCCGCGTCGTTGATGGAATCAAATTTCCGCTTGGCGTTTTCCGCCAGATATGCCCGGTGAGCAGGGTCAGAGAAAATTTTCAGCAAGTCCTGAGCCATCTGCTCGTCGTCGTCTGTCAGATAGCCGCTGACGCCGTCCTCCAGCAGATCCTTCATGCCGTCGGAGGGGGTGCTGACCACCGGGGTGCCCAGGTACATGGCTTCCAGCGCGCACATGGGGGTGCCCTCCCAGCGGGAGGTGAGGATCATGGCCTTGCTGTCCGCCACCATTTTGATGGGGTTGCTCTGGAAGCCCAGAAAGCGGACATTCTCCTCAATATTCAGGCTTTCGCACAGGGTCTGGGCTTCCTCCAGCAATTCTCCTGTGCCCACGATGGCCACATTTAAATCGGGCTTTTCCTGCTTTAACCGGGCACACAGCCGCATCAGCCGCTGGGGGTCCTTCTGGTAGGTCAGCCGGCCCACGTAAATCATATCATAGTCGTAGGTATGGGAATCCTGCGCTTTTTTGTCAAAAATCTGCTGAGTATCGATGATATTATACAAAACACTGCTTTTTTTCGCGAACAGCTTATGGAAGGCATAGCCGTCAAAGGAGCTCTGGGACACCCACAGGATGTGCTTTGCCTGAAAGCCTGCCAGCAGGTAGCCCACGGTTTTGGCTGACAATCCCCGGGCGTCGTAGGCGTTGTTATGGATATGGGACACCAGTGGGATTTTCCCGCAGCACAGGGCGCTGAAAAAGCCCGCCCGCATATCATGAGCGTGAATCAGATCCGGCTTCTGCTCCCGGATGACCCGGCGCAGCTCGGATACGCTCATATTCTTCATGGGCAGATAAGTCACATTCTGCTCGGCAAGCATCTGCCGTACGATGTCGCTGTCCGGGCTGCAATAGACCATCTCAATCTCGCCCCGGAAGGATTTGATGATCTGGCAGACCACCTTCTCCGCGCCGGAGTAGATGCGGGAATTGAGCACATGCATGACCTTCATTGATTGCCCTCCTGTTTTGACAACTCCCCGGCGGCTTCCCGCATATTCAGGCTGCGCATTCCGTAGGTTCCCTTCAATTCTTCATAGTAGGAAAAGATTTCGTCCAGCTGCTTCAGGTGCTCCTCCGTGCGCACACCCACGTTGTGGGGGTGCCACCACAGGTGGAAGGTCAGGCCGTTTTTCGCCGCATGGAGCATCTGCCGCTTGATGCGGCGGATCTTCAGGCGCTCCAAAGGAAGATGGGATCTGATGGGACGGAACATCCGTGAACCGGTGAGATTCCAGATGCCGCCCTCGCATTTGGGCGTATAGCCCCCCTGCCCCGTCAGCGGCAGGTACATGTCCAACGTCCGCAGAACTTTGAAGAGAAGGCCGCTTTTGACCTTGTTGTAAATCCAGTCGTTTTCCTCGTCCCGGTAGGCGGTAAAGCCCGCCTGACGTAAAATGTCGGTGTATTCCGGCTCGCATTGGTTTCTGGGCAGAATCACCGAGGTCAGGTCATAGCCGTGGTCGCCCGCGATGGCCTTTGCCGCCGCCATATCCTCGGCAAACTGCTCCGGGGTCTGGCCCGCTTCCCGGCAGTAATAGTGGCTGAAGGTGTGGCTGCCAATTTCCTGCCCCGGCACGGCGGCAATTGTTTGCAGCAGCGAGGGAGCGTAAAAACAGGGCGCTTCCTGCTCGTTCTTCCCGATTTTCTCAAATTCCGGGTAAGCATTCAGCTTTTCATTGATGTAACCCGGCTTGTTTTTCGGGAAATAGCGGCAAATCTCCTCATAGTTTTCCGCAAAAAGGAAGCCCACGGCGGCCCAGGTGGCGTGGATGCCGTGTTTCTGGAACAGCTCCAGGAGTTTAGGAATGGCCTTTCTGCCGCCCAGAACGTTATCCTGATAGGTTTCCAGCGGACAGACATCCAGCATCCCCCAGAACAATTCAAAATCCAGTGAAACAATCAGCGTTCCCGGCATACGATCACTCTCCAAAATAGATCTCTTTCATTCGCTCGTGGATGGTTTTTTCGTCAAACAGCCCAGACCGCTCCGCCGCTGCCTGCCCCAGCGCCTTCCGCTTCTCCGGGGCGGCATACACCTTGGACAGCATTTGCGCCAGCGCTTCCGGCGAATTCTGGCAGAACAGGCCTGACACGCCGTCCTCAATCAGGTCGGTATTTCCCCGGATTTTCGTGCAGACAATGGGCATAGCGCTGCTCATGGCCTCCATCAGGGCAACGGACAGTCCCTCCCGGAAGGTCATGAACACGAACAGGTCACAGCAGCGGTACAGTTCCGGCGCGTCCGTGCGGTAGCCGAGGAAATGGACGTGGTCGGAAATCCCCAGTTCGGCAGCGCTCTTTTCCAGAGACTGCCATAGTTCCCCCCGGCCCACGATCAGGTAGTGCATCCGGGCAAATTCCGGCCGGTCTTTCAGGGCGGCAAGGGCTTTGAGCACGGTAATGTGGTTTTTATTGGGCGTCATTTCCGCCACCGTGAGCATCAGAAAATCCTCGTCAGAAAAGCCCAGCGACGCCCGCTTGGCCTGACGGTCAGTTTGCAGATTGCGGAATTTCCCGGTGTCGATGCCCACGCCGGGAACGTATTCAATTTGTTTGGCAGGAAGGCGCTTCTGTGCCCGGGCGTAGTCCTCCCGATTGATGGTGATGAGCACATCCGTAACCGGGGCGAGCAGTCGCTCAGGGGGATAGAACAAAAGCCAATACTGCAAAGGCGCGCCGGTGAAAAAGTGGAAGCCGTGGGCCGTATAAATCACCCGTGTGCCTTTCTTCCGTGCGTCCAGCGCCGCCAGCCGGGCAATCAGCGCGCCCACAGGGGTGTGACAGTGGATAATGTCATAGTGCTCCCGGTCAATGATTTCCTTGAGCATCTTGTATGCTTTCAGGTTCTTCGGCTTCCAGGGCATCCGCTCAAAGGGGATATCGTAATAGGTATCGCAGTAGGGAATCACGCAGTCCGATGGGTTTTCATAGTCATTCCGGGAGGCCACGGCAGTCTCCCAGCCCGCCTCCTGAAACAGCTTCAAATAGGGAATATGAAACTGCATAATGTGGGTTTTTACCACCGTCGCAACGAACAGAACCTTTTTCTTCATACTGTCCCGCCTCACATAGGGAAAAATGGTCACAATTTCACGTATATTATACATCTTTTCTTATGGAATTGCAAGCACAAGTAAAGCGGCCGGGCTGAGAAGCCCGGCCGCTGAGGTTTAAATCAGCACTTTTCGCTGTTTTACCCGCAGAAGCATGAAAATGCCCAGAACCGCGCCCAGCGGCCAGCGGACAAACCACGCGTTTGGCAGCAGGAACACCACCGCCAGAACGGCGCAGAATGCCAGAGGATACACCGCCCACAGCTTCAGCGGGAAGGGATAGTCCTGTTTCCCCAAGCGGGATGCGTAAAGATGATGGAGCGTCAGCTGCAGGCCATGGGAAACCAGCGTCGCCACCGCCGCGCCCGCCATGCCCATGGCCTTAATGAGTACGTAATTGAGCACCAGATTCAGCAGCGACGAGGAAACGGTAATTACCGCCACCACCTCGGGCTTCTTGTGGTAATACTCAAAATTGACCGGGAAGGTGCACAGAAAGTTTACATAATATCCCGACACAAACAGGGGAATCAGCATGGTCGCCACCCAGAATTCCTTTGGTGCGTACACATGGTACACTTCCGGCGCCAGCAGCAGAAAGCCGCAGGCCAGTATGGTAAACACCTCCAGAAAATTCCGGGATTTTGCCAGCATGGATTCCCGTTCCCCCGTCTTCATCTCCTCGAAGAAATAGGCGCACCAGATGTTGTTCAGGGCCTGAAACAGGATAAACAGGAAATTGGCAAAGTTCCAGGCATTGCCGTAGTAGCCCACTGCGGCGGTATTCATCAGGGCGTTCAGCATCAAAGAGTCCATCTGATTGAGAATCAGGTCGGACAGGTTGTGAAATACGGCGGGAAGCGCCAGAATCAGGCAGAATTTCCAATATTCCTTATGATAAAAGGTTTTCCCCCGCAGCAGGATGGCGATGCAGATGCCGGTGCCCACCAGACCGTAGGACAGGGAATTGGCGATCACCCGGCCCATATACCGGGTCTCGTAGGGCATCTGCAGAATCAGGATAATTGCCAGCGCCAGCGGCACCAATGTCATCACGAGGGACAGAATCATGTTCCAGCCTGCCCGAAACTCGTAGACATTTTTCTTGTTCAAAAACTCCGTGCAGAAGGTGCCGAAGGCCTGAAACAGCACCAGCAGCACCAGCGCGGGCCGTAAATCCAGCAGGGCCGACACCGGTTTCAGAAACAGCAGCACGATGCCTGTGCAGATTCCGAAGGAAAGCACCGACAATGTCATGGCCGCAGACTGATAGCCCTTCTGCTGCGCCTGGGAATACTCCACCTTGGCGTTGGGCAAAGTGGTCTGGGTCTGCAGGGAAAACAGCACGGCAACAATGCTCACGGAGATGTTGTAGAGCTTCAGGCTGCCGTAGCCGCTGCCGCCCAGAAGACGGGCAAAGATCATACCCGTAAAGAAGGCGGAGCCTTTCAGCACCACGGTGCTGAGGATATTGAAAAAAGCGACGCGGTTTCGTTGTTTCATGGTTTCTCCAAATTACGCTCTGTGAAACACCGGGCGCAGCAGGTGGTACAGGTTCAGAATCAGCAGAAGATTCGTAACCCGCTGCTGGACACTCAGCCACGGGCAGGTCAGGATAAATTTCCAGTGTTTCGCCAGTTCCCAGCGGGCCTCACTGTACTGTACCCGGTAAGTTCTGCGGATATCCGGGGCGGCGTGGTCCAGCCGCAGCAGAATATGGTACAGGGAGTGCACCCGCAAAAATTCCGCCTGGGGGGCAAGCTTCGGATGATTCTTTCGGATATCCTCCAGAATAACCGCCGTATGCTGGGAATAATGGAAGGTTTTTTCTGTTATTCCCGCACCCTTGGAAATGCTGCCGGAGCGGTGGAAATAGTTGTAAAACGGGCGGTCACAGAGGACTGCCCGCCGGGCCTTCAGCGCCAGCCGGTAGGTCACCGGGATGTCCTCACAGGTTTTCCCCTCCGGGTAGCGGATGCCGTCAAACAATTCCCGGCGGTAGAGCTTGTCGCAGGCGCTGGAATCACAGTGGTCCCACAGGAAAATTCTGCCCGCCAGTTCTTCGCCGCTGATACATTCCTCCCGCTCCGGACACAGGCCACGGGTCTTCTCCCCCGTCCCGCCGTCCGCATCACAGCGTCCGGCGCAGACCAGCTGGGCGTCGTACTTCTCCATTCGAGCCAGCATTTCGGCGTACATCTCCGGCTCGATCCAGTCGTCGCTGTCCACAAAGCCGATATACTCGCCCGAGGCCAGATCCAGTCCGGCGTTGCGGGCGCTGCTGAGTCCCCCGTTTTCCTTGTGGATCACCCGGATTCTGGGGTCTTTTTCTGCATAAGCGTCGCAGATTCTGCCGGAATCATCGGCAGAGCCGTCGTCTACCAGAAGAATTTCCAGATTTTCACAGGTCTGGGCGAGGATGGAATCTACGCACCGGGGAAGCCAGGCCGCCACATTGTATACCGGCACGATGACGCTGATTCGCGGGCTTTGCTTCATGGTTCCCCCTCCTTCCCGGACAAAAGCCGGTAGATATCCAGCAGGTCGTGCAGATTCTTCTCCGGGTCATGGGTTTTCGCGGCGTGGCGGGAAGCCTCCGCCCCCAGCGTTTCCGCCCGGTCTTCCATTTCAAAAATCCGGCAGATGTCATAGGCCAGCATCTCCGGGTCGGCGGATGGGTAAAGGAATCCTTCCCTGCCGTGATTCAGCATGGTGCTGACACCGCCCACGTCCGCCGCCACGCAGGGCGCGCCCAAAAGCATGGCCTCGCCCAGAGAATTGGGGGAGTTGTCCACCGTGGAGGGCAGCGTAAACACATTCGCGCGCAGATATTGCTCCCGCATTCCCTCCGGTGTAAGCTTTCCCAGAAACGTGATTTTGTCCCCCAGCCGGTACCGCTTTGTCAGCTCCATCAGATATTTGTGGTAGCTGTCCCGGCGGAGCCTGCTTTTCAGGCTGCCGTCCAGAAAGCTGACCCCCGGTACTGCCAGCGTGGCATCCGGGTACTTACGCGCTACCTGCGCAAAGGCCTCCAGCAGATAATGGAAGCCCTTGATGGGATAGACGCAGCTGGAGGTAAAAATCCGGTGCTTTTCGCAATCAGCATAACGCCACCGGCCCGTATAGAAGGGTTCGCGCAGCGTCTCGTTGCAGAAATGATACTGCGCCTGTGGGGCCACGAATCCGGTACAGGCCCGATCCCAGTCGGTGCGCCCGATGATGTGATGGGTGATTTGCAGCGCCTTCGTCTCCATCTCCCCGCGAAGGGCATACTTTTTCTGCTGCTGCAGAATGTTGTCCTGCCGCAGAAAGTCCCGAAAAGTAAACCGCCGCTGAACGGCATAGGGAATGCCCTCCGTATAGTGCCGGGCGCAGGCAGTGCACAACCCCTGAATGCTGACCGCCGTCCGGTCCAGCAGCCCAGCCTTCTCGCAGGCCCGGAGCATTGCCAGCGTATGGGCATACTCCGTGCCCCAAATGTGAATCACATCCGGTTGGAAGTCCTGAAGCTCCTGCCGAAAAAAGGCTTCCATGGCGGGGTCATATTTATGCCTGTCCGGCCGGCGGAAGGTGGCGTAGCTGCATTTGTCATCCAGTTCGCCCCGGCCGGTTTCTTCCGGGTACAGCACCCGCATGGGGATGCCCGTGTTACGCAGATCGCTGAAGGCGTGATCCAGCCACCAGCCGCTGCCCGGCCTGCCGCCGGCAGCCTGCCGCACCTCGCTGGGCGCCACATTACACAGCCACAAAAGCCGCATCGGTTATCTCCCCTTCCGGTGTGTCAATTTCTCCTTACAGTCATAGAGCGCCTGTACGGTTTTAAAATAATACTTACTGAATTTTGGGCTTTTGGACAGGGAAACCCGCAGTTTCTGGAAGGTCAGGGCCATCATAAGCCTGTACTTTATCTGCTCACCTTTGGGGTAATAGGTATCCAGAAGCCGCTGCTGGTCCGCCCGGTTGCGCTGGATGTGCTTTTGATCCGCGCTTTCCCCGCCGCCCTGATAGTCGGCGATCACCGTGTCCAGGTACTTTGGCTCCACCTTTTTTTCGCAGACCAGATACCACAGCATCTCCCGGTCTGCCAGAATCCGGTAGGACAGGTCGTAGGGGCGCTGCTTAAGGACATCCGCCCGGTAAATGGTGGCCTGATGACAGATCATGGTGCGGTAGCAGGTCATCCGGGTCAGCTGCTTCGGGTAGGCCCGAACCTGTCCGGTCATCCGGTCAAAGCACTTGCCGTAGTACAGCGGCTCTCTTTGTTCGCCAATGCCCTCCGCAATGCTTTGCAGGACATCCGGGCTGTAGAACCAGTCGCCGCAGTTCATGAAAATCAGGTAGTCTCCCCTTGCTTCCGCAATGCCCTGATTCATGGCATCGTAGATGCCCGTATCCTGCCGGGTCACCACCCGGATTCTGGCATCCTTCGGGAGTTTTTCCAGACTTCCGTCTTTGGAGCCGCCGTCCTTGACGATGATTTCAAAATTCTCATAGGTCTGGCTCAGCGTGCGCGCCACCGTGTCAAGGAGTCCCTGTCCGGCGTTCAGGCACACTGTGATAATGCTGAACTGAATCATGGCCTATTTCCTTTCCCCCACAAACGTCAAATGGGCCTGCACCATTTTCTCAATCGTGCAGCCCTGAATTTTCCGCAGGGATGCCCGTCCCATGGCTTCCATGTCGGATGCCAATACCCTATTCAGCCGGTCGCTCAGGGCCTGAGCATCGTCAATGGGCACCAGATAGCCATTGACACCATTTTCCACCAGTTCCATTCCCGCCACGCACTGCTCCGTAGTCACCACCGGCAGTCCGCAGGCCATGGCCTCGTTCACCACCAAGCCCCAGATATCCTCCCGGGTGGGCAGGCAGAACACATCCGCCGCCCGGTAGAATTCCGTCAGCTGCTCCTTCGGACGGAAGCCAAGAAAATGGACCTGCCCCAATCCCAGCTCCTGACGCAAAGCCTGATAGTGCTCGGTGGCCTCGCCGCCTACGATGTAGATGCCAACCTCCGGGGGCAGCGTCTTTGCCGCGTGGAGCAGCACATCAAAGCCCTTACGCCAGATAAACTGCCCCACGGCGAGAATCATTTTTTCCTCCGGGATATTCAGTCGGCGGCGCAGCTCCCGTTTTTCTTCCCTCGTGGGCACGTCCGGCAGAATATCCGCCGCAAACAGGGAGGAAAAAGGGTATTCGGTAATTTTGTCTGGGTCAGCACCGTAATGGGTCAGGAATTCCGTAGGGTACCTGCCGGAACTGAGCCAGCCGCTGGGAAGCCGCACAAGGAACCGCTTGATGCGATACCGCAGTCCGTTGCTCTCCCGGATCAGGCCGCCGTCAATTTCCATGTAGAAGGGAATCCGAAGCAGCCGCATCCAGAGCATAGCGAGAATCACCGTCGGGGAGGAATACCCCGCCACGATGATGGCGTCATAGTCCCGCTTCAGCCACCGCAGGACACCAAAGCACACCGGTTTTCTGCCACGGCCCACCGCGCCGCCCAGCTGGACGCTGCGGAAGCCACCCTGGCCTTCCTCAAACCACTGCTCGTCCCGGTGGGTAAGCTGCCCCCTCCGGTCAGAGTACAGCACTGTAACCTGCGCCGACTTTCCCAGTTCGTCAAAGAAACGAACCCGGTAGGGGGAGGCGTAATTGGTCAGAAACAGGATTCGTTTCATCCGTTCACATCCTTATTTTCCAAAATCAATTTCTACAATCTGATGCCGGTTTTCCCGGCTTCCCTCCGGGGGCGGCGTCATATAGTCGCCGTAGTGGTTGGTCAGATACGCGTCATAGTCCTTGGGGCCCGGGAAGGTCACGCCCTCGAAGGTGTAGGGTGCCAGCGTCTCACACCACTCCTGCCGGAAAAAGGTGGGCCTTGGCCGCCCGCTCTGCTCCAGAAGCACGCCGCTCTCCGGGAAGGACACCGCCAGCGCGTCATAGGCCCGGGCCAGTTCCTTATGAGAAACGAACATCGCTTTTAACTGGTAGTACAGGTATCCGATCCGCTTCTTCCAGAGAATCCGCCCCTGCTCCATCCATGGCTGATAGCCGCATTTCATCAGCATCATCCGGGCCATGGGCATGAGCTTTCGCACCAGCGCCCGCTGCGCTTCCTGCCCGGCAGGCGCATTATCAAAGGGAAAAATGTCCACATAAAAGCCTTTTTCCCGCATTTTTGTATTTTTTTTGCCTTCAAGATACACGGTATTGCGCTTCATAACCTTGGCAAAGGGCAGGCCGTAGCCGGCGTCCAGATCCCAGGTTTCCAGACAGTATTCCGGTTTCAGTGCCGTGGGCGCAACGCGGCAGAATTTCTCGTAGTCTGCCCGGAGCATCCCCATGTCCATGTCGTCGTCCCAGGGAATGAAGCCCTGATGCCGGACAGCCCCCAGAAAGGTGCCGTCGGAAAGAAAGTAGCGGATGTCGTTTTCCTCGCAGACCCGTTTGATTTCCACAGCGATTTCCAGCAGGGTCAGCTGAACCTTCCGCAGCAGCTCCTGTTCCATTTACGCCTCCTTTTTCCTGAAAAGCGGCAGTCCCCGCTCGGTCAGCGCCATGACGGGGAACAGCCAGAAAAACACATCGGCAACCAGATTCTGGGTATTGAAGGACATGAGGAAAATCAGCAGCAGAACGAGATTTCCGAGAACGTTCCGCTCCTTTTTCCACAGCAGCGCAATCCAGGAAATCAGATGCAGCACGCCGCCGGCAATGCCCGCAATGGCGAACAGAATCAACGTAGAACTGGTATTGTGATTGGTTCCGTGAAGCACCGGGGCAATCTTCGCGCCCAGCAGCGGATGGTCAAGGAACATCCGAAGGTCGGTCATCAGGGCGCTGGTGCGGTCAACGGAGGAATCCGAAGGGGTGGTGAGCCGCAGGAACATATCGTACAGCTCATACAGCGGCGACAGGACAAAATCCGGCTTTTGGGATTCTATCAGCACCGCCGCCGCCACTGCCAGACCCGCCGCCACACAGCCAATTCCCACCCAGCGGCCTGCTTTTGTGCGGTAATATTTTTTGTCCAGATAGACAAACACCGCGAACAGGCCCAGTTCCGCGAAGCCGCCGATGGAGTAGGTGGAAAGCATGGTCACCGCCAGCAGAATGCTGAAAATCCAGCGGCTCCTCTCTTTTTCCCACTGCACATGGTAGTGGTTCAGATACAGCCCCAGCAGCAGGAAAAACTGGTACACCCCCGGCTCCCGGAAAATGCCGAAATTCCGGTGCCAGAACATATGATCCACCGCAAAGCACAGGCCGTAGTCAAAGAATACCATGCCCGCGTCATTGGTTCTGGTGGAGGGGCGGGGCACAATGCCTGCATAGCCCAGCTTCCGCAGGACATAGGTGCAGATCAGCGCGTATACGCTGAGCAGGGTCAGAGTTACCACATAGTACTTGGCCACCCGGCCCGTATCCGTAAAAAAGGTCAGAAACACCGGGAAAATCAGGCACAGAAGGATGCTGAAATACATCATCTGCCAGTCCCGTTTCAGGACCATCACCGCAATCAGCAGCAGCGCAAAGCCCAGTATCAGGCCCAGCCGCCTGTCCGTTACAATCTGCCGCAGATTCCGGCGGTTGTACAGGACAAATACCAGACCCAGCAGCCCCATAAGGGCCAGCATCAGAAACTGGGATTTGTAAAAGCCAACCACAATGGAGGTAATCAGCGTGTCCCTGGCCAGCAGCAGTATGGCAAACAGAAACAGGCCGAAGGCAGCGGCTGTCCAGCGGTTTTTTGGAAGTGGGTATTGCTTCACTTGGTTTCCTCCCCTGCTATCTTCATGATGGCATCGCGCAGATGCTCCGGGCCCCGCTGCACCGCCACGCCGCCGAAGGAGGCGGCCACCTCTTCACAGGCGGTGTCCTGATAGACGATGGTTTTGGTGCCGCAGCAGGCGGCTTCCAGCACCGTCATGCCGAAGGTCTCCTCGGTGCTGGGGCAGACGAACACATCCGCCTCGGAATAGGCCTGCACCAAAAGCCCAATATTGTCGGTTCTGGGCAGGCCCAGAATTTCCTTCGGAAGGGTTTCCAGCTGTTTTGGGTTCAGGCCAATGAGCACAATCTGAAACCGGGTATCCAGCATCTGCGACAGGGCCAGAAAATCCTTTAACCCCTTGCGTTCCTCCCAGACGCTGGCTACGCCCAGAATGACGAATTTGTCTTCCAGACCGTGGCTGCGGCGGAAGTTGCCGGGGGTAGGCCGGAAAATTTCCCGGTTCACCTGATTCTCCATGACCTCCACCGGGTAGTCTTTCAAAAAGCTCCGCTTCACCCGGCCCTCCAGCCAGTGGGAAGGCACCGTCAGGGTCAGGTTGGGAATACCGGTGAATAATTGGCGTTTCTTTTCATAATTACGCCGGCTGTTGTCCAGAAGGAGGCTTTCCGGATAGGTGCGCTTCTGGGGACAGCTTTGGCAGCCGGTCTGCCATTTCTCGCACTGAATGTAGTCAAAATACACGCAGTGGCCGGTAAAGGCCCAGCAGTCGTGGAGCGTCCAGACAATTTTCTTCCCGCAGGTGCGAAGATAGGAAAACAGCTCCCCGACATGGATGTAGTAGCCGTGGACATTGTGCAGCCAGATCACGTCCGGGTCGTATTCCCGCACCCATTTGAGGAAAGCACGGGTCACCCTCTTTGAGCCGAACCCGGTGTTGTCCAGCAGCCGGCTTTCCAGCGCGTGGCAGTTTACGTCAAAATCCGAACCGATTTTCACCGTCTGAATATCGTCACAGCCGGTTTTCATTCGTCCGTAGGCGAGGACGCAGGAGTGTCCCTGAGCAGTCAGTTCCCGGCATTCGTCCGCCGCGATGCGGCCGGTGCTGCCGTAGCCCGCCACGGTGTTGATAAACAGGTACTTCACTGCGCTCACCTCCTGAAAATCAATATTTTCTCCAGACCATCTTGTCCACCACGCCGGTGTAGGACTGGATGATCTTCACCACCTTGGTGGATACGTTTTCTTCAATGTAATCAGGCACCGGAATGCCGTAATCGCCGTTCCGGTTCATCTCCGCAGCGGTGTCCACCGCCTGCAAAAGATGCCCTTCGTCAATGCCCGCCAGCACAAAGCAGCCCTTGTCCAGCGCCTCGGGACGCTCCGTGGAGGTGCGGATGCACACCGCCGGGAAGGGATGGCCCACGGAGGTGAAGAAGCTACTTTCCTCCGGCAGGGTGCCGGAATCGGACACCACCGCAAAGGCGTTCATTTGCAGGCAGTTATAGTCGTGAAAGCCCAGCGGGGTGCTCTGAATCACCCGCCTGTCCAGCTGGAAGCCGGTGGCTTCCAGCCGCTTCTTGGAGCGGGGATGGCAGGAATACAAAATGGGCATATCGTATTTCTCCGCCATAGCGTTGATGGCGCTAAACAGGGAAAAGAAATTTTTCTCGGTGTCGATATTTTCCTCCCGGTGGGCCGATAGCAGGATGTATCTTCCCTTCTCAAGGCCCAGACGTTTATGCACATCGGATGCTTCGATTGCCGCAAGATTCGCGTGCAGCACCTCTGCCATGGGGGAACCGGTGACGTAGACCCGCTCCTTGGGCAGGCCGCACTCGTGGAGGTACTTCCGGGCGTGCTCGGAATAGGCCAGATTCACGTCGGAGATGATGTCCACAATCCGGCGGTTGGTCTCCTCCGGCAGGCACTCGTCCTTGCAGCGGTTGCCCGCCTCCATGTGGAAGATGGGAATGTGCAGCCGCTTGGCAGGGATGGCAGACAGGCAGGAGTTGGTGTCCCCCAGAATCAGCATGGCGTCGGGTTTGATCTGGGCCATGAGCTTGTAGGAACAGTTGATGATGTTTCCGACGGTAGCGCCCAAATCGTCGCCCACCGCGTTCATGTACACCTCCGGGTCGGCAAGGCCTAAATCCCGGAAGAAAATACCGTTGAGATTATAGTCGTAATTCTGCCCGGTGTGGGCCAGAATGCAGTCAAAATACTGCCGGCACTTGTTGATGACCGCCGCCAGCCGGATGATCTCCGGGCGGGTGCCCACAATGATTAGCAGCTTCAATTTGCCGTTATTTTTGAAAGATATGTCGGAATAGTCCAGCTTCATTTCCATTACTCTACCACCTCAAAGAAAGTGTCTGGGTGCGCGGGGTCAAAGCGCTCGTTGGCCCACATCAGGGTCACAAGGTTCTCTGTATCAGACAGGTTAATAATGTTGTGGGTATAGCCGGGCAGCATATGCACAGCCTGAATTTTGTCCCCGGAAACTTCAAAATTCAGCACTTCCTCCGTGCCGATCTTCCGCTGCTGGATAAGGCCTTTCCCAGAAACCACGATGAAAAATTCCCATTTCGTGTGGTGCCAGTGCTGGCCCTTGGTGATGCCGGGTCCCGAGATATTCACGCTGAACTGGCCGCAATTCTCGGTTTTCAGCAGCTCCGTAAAGCTGCCCCGGTTATCCACATTCATTTTCAGGGGGAAGATTGCCTTTTCTTTGGGCAGATAGGAAAGGTAGGTGGAGTACAGCTTTTTGGCAAAGCTGCCGTCCGGGATTTCCGGCATGAGGAGGGTCTGGGGTTGCGCCTTGAAGCTGTCCAGAAGGGAGACAATTTCCCCCAGCGTGACCTTATGGGATACGGGAGCGGCGCAGTAGCGGCCCCCATCCGTCAGGATGGTGGTAAGGCCATCAAATTCACAGTGGTGCTCTCTCCCCTCCAACGCGTCCAGCAGTTCCGTCACCAGATCGTCGATGTACAGCATTTCCAGTTCCACCGCCGGGTCGCTGACGGAAATGGGCAGGTCGTGGGCGTAGTTATGGCAGAAGGTGGCAACCACGCTGTTGTAATTGGGGCGGCACCACTTGCCGAACAGGTTGGGAAAGCGGTACACCAGCACCTTGGCGCCGGTTTCCTCGCCGTAACGGAAGAACAGCTCCTCCCCTGCCTTCTTAGACAGGCCGTAGCCGCCTTCCGCGTAGCGGCCCACCAAGGTGGCCTGAATGGAGGAGGACAGCATGACGGGGCAGGTGTTATTGTACTTTTTCAGGGTATCCAGCAGGGTCGAAGCAAAGCCGAAGTTTCCCTCCATGAATTCCTCCTGCTCCTTGGGGCGGTTTACCCCAGCAAGGTTGAACACAAAGTCTGCCTTTTGGCAGGCTTCCTCCAAAAGGGAGGCGGGAGAATCCTTATCATACAGGAAAATTTGCCCGATGGACAGGCCGGGCCGGGTTCTGTCCGTGCCGTTTTGCAGGCAATGAAGAGCCGAACTCAGGTTTTTCCCCACAAAACCCGCGGCGCCGGTGATCAGAATATTCATGGTCTGCCCTCCTGTTTCTTCAGCGCTCCTGCTTCATGGCTTCCAGCTCTTCCCGGATGTAGGCGAGGGACAGAAGCTTCTGCTTCACCTGCTCCACGTCCAGAAGCTGGGTATTGTTGGAATTGAACTCCGTCAGGACATTGCGCTCCACATCGCCTACCCGGAAGTATTTGTCGTAGTTTAAGTCCCGCTTGTCGCAGGGAACCCGGTAGAAGTCCCCCAGGTCAATGGCGTGGGCGCACTCCTCGTTGGTCAGCAGCGTCTCGTACATCTTCTCGCCGTGGCGGATGCCGATGACCTTGATTTCGTGACCGGGGTGGAACAGCTCCGTCACCGCCTGGGCCAGCACCGCGATGGTACAGGCCGGGGCCTTCTGCACCAGAATATCGCCGCTGGTACCGTGCTCGAAGGCAAACAGTACCAGATCCACCGCTTCCTCCAGCGACATGATGAACCGGGTCATATTCGGCTCGGTGATGGTGATGGGGTTGCCCGCTTTGATCTGATCGATCCACAGCGGAATCACGCTGCCCCGGGAGCACATGACGTTGCCGTAGCGGGTGCAGCAGATTTTGGTAGCCTCAGGGGACACGGTGCGGGACTTCGCCACGATCACCTTTTCCATCATGGCCTTGGAGGTGCCCATGGCATTGACGGGGTAGGCCGCCTTGTCGGTGGACAGGCAGATTACGGTTTTTACCCCTGCTTCAATGGCGGCGGTCAGCACATTGTCCGTGCCGAATACGTTGGTTTTCACTGCCTCCATGGGGAAGAACTCACAGGAGGGCACCTGCTTCAGGGCGGCGGCATGGAAGATGTAGTCCACACCGTGCATGGCGTTCTTCACGGACTGGATGTCCCGGACGTCTCCAATGAAGAATTTGATTTTATTCGCCGCTTCCGGCAGCTTGGCCTGAAATTCGTGGCGCATATCGTCCTGCTTTTTCTCGTCCCGGGAAAAAATGCGGATTTCAGCGATGTCCGTGTTCAGGAAGCGGTTCAGCACCGCATTGCCAAAGGAACCGGTGCCTCCGGTAATCATCAGGGTTTTATTGGCAAAAATGCTCATAGTCTTCTCTCCTAAGCCTGCCCCAGCAGCTCCCGGAACAGGGAAATATATTGCTTTGTACAGATTTCTTCCGTGTATTTTGTCTCATAAAGCCGCCGGCAGGTAAGGCGCATCTGCTGTAAGCTCTGTGGGTCCGCTTTCATTTCCCGGATGTACTGTGCCAGAAGTCCCCCCTCGCCGTTTCGGACCCAGCGGCCCGCGCCGGCTTCAATATCCCAGACAATGTCCCCCTCGTCCATGACCGCCAGCAGCGGGATACCCTGCATCATATAGCTGTAGGTTTTGCTGGGAACGCACAGGCCCGTGGCTCCGGGCACCAGCGTCACCAGCGCGCAGTCACTGATTTCCAGTGCGTCCTGGAAATCCTGCCCGTGGAGGAAGGGATAGACGGCAATGTTCTCAATACCCTCCGCTTGAACCGTCTGCTTCAGCGTCTCCATTTTGTTGCCGTGCCCGGCGAACAGGAAGAACACGTCCTCGTCCTTTAGTTCCCGTACCGCCTGCAAAATGGTCTGCATATCCTGCATGGTGCCCATGTTGCCGAAGTAGGACACGGTAAACCGGCCCTTCGTCACTTCCCGGAAGGGGTTATCCGCCCGTTTCCCGGTGATAGGGCCGTGGTCGGCGTACCAGTTTGGGATGACCTTTACGGCGTTTTCGGGATAGTTCCGGTGATTTAAAATGTAGGTCTTCATCTCGCTGGACAGGGCCACAATCCGGTCCGCCCGGCGGCAGATACAGCGGTTGATGTGATTCATCAGCCGGCAGATTGGGTTCCCCTCCCCCAGCGTCTGCGTCACCGTCGCCACCTCGGGGTACAGATCGTAGGCCACGAACACCAGCTTCGTTCCGAACAGTGCCTTTGCCCAGGAGACAATCCAAGGCAGAACCGGCGGGTTGGAATAGACCACAACGGCGCGATAGTTTTTGAATCTTGGCAGATTCAGCAGCACCATAAAGGTAAAGGAAAAATAGTTGACAATGCGCCCCAGAAAACCGGAGCGATCCATCTGAATGTATTTGAGGCGCTGGATGTGGATTCCCTCCACCGTCTCCCGGACGGGAATACCGGAACCGTCCAGATATTCTCTGGGATAGCCGCACAGCACGTCCACGGAGTACCCCGCCGCCTTCAGCGCCTTTGCCGTATCGAAGGGAAGCTGGGCCGAGGAAATATACTCGGGGTAAAAAAACTGGCAGGCAAACAGAATATCCTTTTTCTTTTTCATTGGCTGACCCCCTCCGTCTCCAAAATGGATTCGTCAAAGGTTTTTATGCAGTAGCTTTTGGGGTAATCGCTTAAGGCCCGGTCATAGCACAGGCTGCCGAAGGCCTTGTCTACCATGCCTGTCAGGGGCGCGAGCAGCTTCAGCGCCCAGCCAAGGCCACGAACCATCAGGAGCCCGTGACCGTTCGCGTGGGCGATGCGGCTGACCATATCGGAAGTCGAAACATATTCCGCGTTCTGTGGGCAATATAGACCGTCGGCCCCGTCCTCCACCAGCAGGCGGATAAACTCGCACAGATTGTCGATATACAGCATGGAACGTTGATTTTCCACCAGAGGAAAGACCGGCAGCTTTTTTGCCAGCTTCGAAAGGGTCTGGTAGTTGCCCTTGCAATCTTTTCCGTAAATCATGGGCGGGCGCAAAATAGCAACCTTGAAGTATTCGTCCCGGAGGGCGGCAAGCCCTTCCTCCGCCTTTGCTTTGCTGATGCCGTAATTGTCAACAGGGTGAAGGGGGGTATCCTTTGTAATGGTGACGGTTTTGCCCACCGGGGCATGAAGGCCGTACACACTCTCGGTGCTTAAGAAAAGGAATTGGCCCACGCCTTCCTCTTTGGCCTTTTGGGCCACTTCCACGGTGAGCCGGTGGTTCACCCGGTCATACAGCTCCGCCTGGGCAGGGTCAGCCTTGGATTGGGGCTGGTGGACGATGCCCGCAGCGTGAAGAACCGCGTCGTAACCCTGAAAGGAATGCTCCCGCCAGCCCTCAGCGCGCAGGCTGAGCGTTTCCACCTGATAATCCTCCGGCCGCTGCTCCAGCCAGGCCTTCACACGCAGGCCGATATAGCTTCCCGCGCCGGTAATCAGAATCCGCTTCATTGCTCCTTTTTCTCCTTCTCCAACTGACCGGTGCCGCCCTCCACCACGCCGTCGGACCGCAGCACGGACAGAATCGTACCGAAAAAGCACCGGCAGTCGAACAGGAAGCTGATTTTTTCCACGTACTCCCCGTCAAACCGGGCCTTTACGTCAATGGGCAATTCATCCCGTCCATTGATCTGTGCCCAGCCGGTGAGACCCGGACGCAGGTCGTTGGCGCCGTACTTGTCCCGCTCGGCAATCAGATCAAACTGGTTCCACAGAGCAGGCCGGGGGCCGATAATAGACATTTTACCTGTAAAAATCTGAAAAATCTGGGGAAGCTCGTCCAGCGAAGTCCTGCGCAGCACCTTTCCCACGCGGGTGATGTACTGCTCCGGATTTTCCAGCAGATGGGTGGGCACGTCCCTTGGCGTGCTGCACTTCATGGTGCGGAATTTCAAAATCTCAAAGTGGGTCTTGTGAATACCCACCCGCTTCTGCCGGAAGAATACCGGGCCGGGATCGTCCAGCTTGATGGCGAGACCGATGAGCAGGTACACGGGAGACAGAACCACGATGGCGCAGCCCGACAGGAGCACATCCAGCAGCCGTTTTCCATACTTCTGATACATGAAAAGCCCTCTTTTCCGGTTAAACTTCCAGCTTCTGCTTATAGGTTGGCACAATTTCCGCCACAATATCCTTCATATTGCTGACCTCTGCCTTGCAGGCCTTGTCAAGCATTTCCAGTTGCTGGCGGAATTTTTCATCGTCCATTTCGATGGGCTTGCCGATGTGAATGAGCTTGTTCGCCGTCTCCTGCATGCCCTCTTCCTTCATGAGCAGCTCCTCATAGAGCTTCTCGCCGGGCCGCAGGCCGGTGTACACGATCTTGATGTCCACATCCGGCTCATAGCCGCTGAGACGGATCATGTTTCGTGCCATGGTGTCGATCTTCACAGGCTCTCCCATGTCCAGCACGAAAATCTCGCCGCCTTTGGCGTAGTACCCCGCCTGAAGCACCAGACTCACAGCCTCGGGAATGGTCATAAAATAGCGGATAATGTCGGGGTGGGTCACGGTGACCGGGCCGCCCTCCTCGATCTGCTTTTTAAACAGCGGAATCACACTGCCATTGCTGCCCAGCACGTTTCCGAACCGCACCGCCACAAACTCGGTCTTCGACTCCCGGTTCATCATCTGCACCACCATCTCGCACAGGCGCTTGGAGGCGCCCATGATGTTGGTGGGGTTCACCGCCTTGTCCGTGGAGATCAGCACGAACCGCTTGACGCCGTACTTGGCGGCGGCCTTTGCCAGCTTATAGGTGCCGAAGACGTTATTTTTTATCGCCTCATTGGGGCTGTCTTCCATCAGGGGCACGTGCTTGTGGGCAGCGGCGTGGAAAATCAGATCCGGCTGATACCTGCCCACCACGGATTCCACCCGGTTGGTGTTGCGCACGGAACCGATGAGAACCACAAGGTTCAGCTCCGGGAAATTCCGCTTCAGCTCCATCTGAATATCGTAGGCATTGTTCTCGTAAATGTCAAAGATAATCAGCTGCTTCGGCCCCGCCCCGGCAATCTGCCGGCACAGCTCGCTGCCGATGCTTCCGCCGCCGCCGGTGACCAGCACCACTTTTCCGTGGATGTAACCGAAAATCTCCTCCAGATTGACCTGAATGGGGTCCCGGCCCAGCAGGTCCTGAGGATCCACCCGGCGCAGCTTGCTGACGCTGACGTCACCGTTGACCATCTGGAAAATACCCGGAAGCAGCTGAACCTCACAACCAGTGGTAGTGCAGATGTCCAGAATCTCCTTGCGGGTCTTTGCACTGCAGCTGGGAATGGCAAAAATGATCTTACTGATTTTATACTGCCTGACCATCTCCGGGATATCATAGCGATTGCCCACGATGGGTGCGCCGCACAGGCGTTTGTTCAGCTTCACCGGATTGTCGTCAATGACACAGGACAGGTGGTCCTTCACGAAGTCGCTGTTGTTGAACTCCAGCGCCAGCGCCCGGCCCGCGTCCCCAGCGCCGATGAGCATGACATTTTTCACCCCGGAGGCATGGGTCATATGGCTGATTTTTTTCTGGGCCGTTCTCCAAAGGCGGTAGGAAAACCGAATGGCAACGGTGCATACGAAGCTGATCAGATACCCAACCACCATACTGGCACGGGGCATCAGGAAACCGTCAAAGTGGAACAGTGTCACACCAAGCACCGCCAGTACCAGATAGGCGCCGATGATGCGAAAAACCTCGGAGGTGCTTACAAAGGCCCAGATACTGCTGTACAGCCGGAAGCACACAAACACCACCACGGTAATGGCGCACCAGGGGCCGATGGCGGAAAGGAAGCCCGCCAGATGCTCCGCGCGGATCTCCTGAAAGGAAAAGTCGTAGCGAAACCACAGGCCAAGAAAAAAAGAACCCATGGTGGTGACCACATCCAGTGCCATAATCAGCAGAACTTTGGACAATACCGTTATATTCAGGAAACCGGGTCTTCTGATTTTCATTTCCATTCATCCTTTATTTTGCCGGCACCTGGGCCGGCATCCCTATTTTCTGCACATTTCAGCTTATTATAACACATTATGCCGAATACAGCAAGCAATAGTTTCCGCACGGAGGATGGATACATGATGATACTTCACTTTTCATACTATTAACCATTTGGTTTTATCAGATAGACACCGCCTGAAGCCGTTGTCGTCTCGTTATGATCTTCATGTAGAAAACTCAATAAAAAACCCACATAATTTGCACACTTGTCAGAGCATGCAAATTATGTGGGTGTCACAGTACAGAAGCACTGTGAACTTTTCTGCGACTGTTACATCGCTTGTTTCACTGGACACGATGCCATTTTACAGCATATCCAGTCTTCCGATTTCCTCAGAGCTGCTGATTAAGCGCTCCCGATTGCGGCGCTATACCGTCTCCGGTACGTCTGTGATCTCAGCAACAAGCATCGCATCAGGCAGCTGGTTCCGTTCTTCACCATCCAGAGACACGGAAACGGTGCAGTCCGCATTCTGCGGGTCCACTGTAATGATGTAGGAGCCATTTTCAAGCTCTGTCAGATGGATCATGACCACGCTGTCTCCGGTTTGGAACATCAGCCACTCATAGCCAAGAGCGATCATCATGCGGACGGTTCCCGCATTCAGGTGCAGATGTCTCAGCTCATTGGTAACGGATACGCCGTCTTCATCCAAAGCCCAGATGTACAGGACGTTTCCTTGCACCGCATCCAGTCCACTGCCGCGGATGGCCACCATACGGCTGCCGCCCACTTCCTTCAGGGTCAGGATACTGTCGTGCAGTTCCACAGGACGCAGCGTCATGAACGCATACGGTACGAAGCGGAAGTCTGCATCGCTGACAATTCTGCCAAAGCCATACTTCTCTGCCACTTCTGCCGTCTCCGGTTGATAGAGGTTCCGGACATATGCCGAACCATACTCAGTACTGATGACGACCTTTCCGGGTACATGGATCAGCAGTGGCTTCTTTGCCGTACCGATATTGCCCAGGACATCCATATCCAGTGAGTTGGCCCAAATGTGTTCCGGTCTGCCTTCCCCTGCAAAGATATCACCGTTGACCTCCAGTTCTACATGCTGACCACGGATATGATCGATGGTCACGTCCTTGAGGAAGTTGATGTAGATGTCTCTGCCGTCTGCGGTAATGCGGTCAGTGTCAACAATCAGGGGGTTCACTTCCGTGCCGATATCCTTGTTAGCAGGAACCGTGATGATCAGATTGCCCGCCGTGATGTTAGCAGTGCCGTCGGCCTTGGTGCCGGCAGTGATCGCGCCGTCTGCGCTTAGATCCAGCTGCCCCTTTACAGTCAGGTCATCCACCCGGAGATCCCCGGAGTTGCTGATCTGCGCATCGCCGGAAACAGTACCGCTGATGCTGTTCACATCCGTCTCCACCTGCACATCGCCGCCAAGGGCGTTGATGTCCAGATTGTCGCCGGAAATCACGCTGTCGGAGGTAATGCCGCCGGTGCTGCCCAGTGCCAGCTTGGCATCTTCCGGATTGGTGATCGTGCCGATGTGCATATCGCCTCTCTCGGACAGGTTTACATCCCCCTCAGCGGAGACATTCGTCTTGCGGCCCACCTCGGTATCCAGAGCATTGCTGCCGGTACCGATGGCGCCGCCTGCGATGAGGTTCAGATCTCCGCCTGTCTTAATGGAAGGATCCTCTGCATTGGCTTTCTCAAGAGCCGCATCTGCTGCATCCTGAGCTGCCTTGGCTGCATCGTTCAGCATCTGTGCCTTCTTCGCTGCCTCGTCTGCGATGGCACACTGGGCCTCTGCCTCGGCCTTGGCCTGATCGGCAATTTCCTGTGCCTTGTCGGCAGCTGCCTGGGCAAGCTTCAGCTGATTCAGCAGAGCGTTCACGTTGGCATCGGGATTCTTCGCCAAAGCATCGTCAATCTTCTGCCGGATTTCTTCGGCACGCTCCGCAGCTTCCTTGGCAAGATTTTCCTTGTCTGCGGCAACCTTCTCAATGCCTGCTGCATATTCATCCAGAACATCTGCTTCCGACTGAGCTGCGTCTGCCAGGTTCTTGGCATCGTCAGCCTTCTTCTGGCTGTCTGCCGCATCTGCAATGGCGTCGTCATTGGTATCAGTGATGCCGCCATCCGCGGTGATATTGGCGTTGCCGCCGGAGACCACAGAATCGATGGCCAGATCGCCGTCAATTTCTTCCACGGTAACATCCCCGCCGCCAATTGCCTTCAGACTGCCGGAGCCGGTATCGCCTGCTGCGGTATCCAGTCTCAGAGGCTGCTCGGCTGTGCCGATGCTACCGCCCGCGTTCAGCGCGATATTATCGCCCGAAACCAGAGAACTGTCGTCCGCAGCCTGCATATCACCATTCGCGTTGACAGAAACGTTGCCGCCTGCCACAATGTTACCGATGGACATATCGCCGGTGCCGCCTGCGCTGCTGACGGTGTTGTCAACAGTCAGATTCTTATCGCCTGCGATATTCAGCTTGCCCGTCTGAGAATCTGCGGTAATGCTGAGGTTTTCCGTTGTGCTGACATTGACATCACTTTCTGCGGAAGCTGTCATGTGGTTGTCAATCAGTACAACAATGGGTGCATCCTCCGTACCGATATACCCATCCTCGGAAATGACGATGGCATTTTCCGCCGTAATATTGGGCGTTCCAGCTGCCTTTTCTGCATCCGTGCGCACATCGGTGACATTGCCGGGTGTCAGGATAGATACCATGCCTGCACCATCCAGAATTCCCAGGCCGGTATTTCCGGTCTGTTCTGCCAGGAAGATGTTGCCATCGGTACCGTTCTTGCCCTGGGCCACGGCATCCAAACGCTTGGTAGCTGCCAGGTCATCGAGACGGGCCCAGTCGTAGCTAAGGTCAACATCCATGACCCAGACGGTTGTTTTGTTTCCTCCCGCATCGATAACGGTCTTTCTGTACACACCGTTATCGCTGGTCAGGGTTACGGTCACGCCGGGTTCTTCCTCCACCTGCTCCACATTCACGGGGCTGTCCTGAGTGCCGATATTCTCGGATGCATGCAGGTTGACATTTTCGCCGGTGATATTGGCGCCGGAGCCTGCGGAGAGGATGCTGCCGTCCTGCACGTCAATGTTTACGTCTCCGCGCTCGGACTTGATGTTCTCTGCGGTGAGATCGCTGTCACCGGTAACGGTGAGGTTGATATCGCCGTCATTGTAAATCGTGGTGTTGCCGGTGCTGACGCCGATTTCCACATTGAAAGCTCTGGGGTTGGTGTCGCCGGTAGGAACGATGTCTGCTTCTGCGGGGATTCCGTTCTCGCGGATGGCCTGCTGGTAAAGTACCTCACGCTCTTCGTCAGTAAGCAGATCATTGACCAGCTGATCCAGATTAACGAAGGGGCTTCCCTCAACCTGGTCACTCAGCTGCGTATCCAGCAACAGTGCAAAGAGCTTCTTCTGACCATTTACGTCAGTTCCCATCATCGCACTGTAGACAGAATCCGCATTTTCGCTGTTCTTCAGGATAGAGGCAATGACCGATTCTGCCTTAGCGGGAGCCAGCAGGTTCTTCTTCTGCTTATCCGTAAGGCCTTCCAGCATTCCCAAGCTGTTCAGCAGCTCTTCCCGCTTCTCATCGCTGATGATTTCTGCCAATACCTTGCCGGTGAGTTCGTTACCCAGCATACCCATGACCACGGTCTTATCCAGAACGCTGTTCAGGGTATTGGTTCCATTAACGAACCGATCTGCCAGAGCTTCCGTCTCCGGGATTTCAAACTCGGTCTGGACCTTCTTATCCGTGATGTGGTTCAGCTTGTCGCCCTGCAGGTTCTCCTTGCCGGTGGCAGGATCCCGGGCCAGGAACTCGTTGATCTTCGGGTTATCCACGGTGGTGACGAAGTAGCCGGTCAGCAGGTTGTTCTCGCTGCTGAGCCAGGTCTCGTCGTACTTACCGGTTTCGGAATCGAAGGAAGTGGAATCCGCCAAGATCAGCTCCAGAGCATCGATGTAGGCATTGCCCACATTGGGCATCTTCATCGTCAGTGCTGCAGGGATGTCTACAACCAATCTGTTGTCCGCTTCGCCCACATTGCCAGCGGAAACGCTGAGCAGTGCGTTGGCATTGGTGTCACCCGCTGCGTACTTGATGAAGGCTCTGTTTCCATAGCCCTTTTCGTAGTCTTCAAAGCTCGTGCCGCCGTTCTCACGCATACCGAAGGTGCCGCCCACAGCTACGGTATTATAGCTCTTCTCAGACATCCAGTCGTCGAAGCGCATATCGCCGCCTGCGGTGAAGCCGGTAGTGGTATTCATGGTGCGAATCTTCGTGAGCGTGATGTCGCCGGTTATCGCTCTCGCGCTCAGTGTGCCGCCGGTGACCACCGTGTTGCCGGTGACCGACAGGTTCTTGTTGGCCGTCAGCCGGGTGGCGCTGTTTGTCAGGGTGGCATTTCCGGTAACCGAGATGTCACCGTTGGTGCTGGTTTCGGTTAGCCTACTGCCGGTGACCGTCTGGTCGCCGCTAACGGTAATGTTGCCGCCCGCAGTCTTCGTAACTTCGCTGTCGGTGATCTGCTCGTCGCCGTTAACGGAGATTGCGCCCTTGGCGCTGGCCTCTGTCAGTTTACTGCCAGTGACCGTCTGGCTGCCGCCTACGCTGATGTCGCCGTTGGCCTGCTTCGTAACCGTGCTCTGCCCGGTGATCTCCTCATCGCCGGTTACGGCGATGGCGCCGGTGCTGCTGGTTTCACTCAGCTCGCTGCCGGTGACCATCTGGCTGCCGCCCACGGTGATATTGCCGTTGGCGTTCTTCGTAACCTTGCTCTGCCCGGTGATCTGCTCATTGCCGGTTACGGCGATGGCGCCAGCGGTGCTGGTTTCGCTCAGCTCGCTGCCGGTGACCGTCTGGCTGCCGCCTACGGTAATGTCACCCTTGGCATTCTTTGTAACCACGCTGTTAGTGATTTGCTCATTGCCGGTTACGGCGATGGGACCATTGCCACTGGTTTCCGTCAGTTCGCTGTCCTTAACCGTCTGGTTGCCGCCTACGGTAATACCACTGTAGCCGGTCTTCTCGACCTCGCTGTCGGTAATCACCACATGGCCGGTTACGCCGATTGCGCCGGCGGTGCTGGTCTCGGCCAGCTTGCTACCGGTGACCGTCTGGTCGCCGCCTACGGTAATGTCTTCCTTGGCAGTCTTCGTAACCGTACTGTCTTCGGTGATCTGCTCGTTGCCGGTTACGGCGATTGCGCCAGCGGTGCTGGTCTCGGTCAGGATACTGTCCGCGACCGTCTGGTTGCCGCCTACGGTGATGTCACCCTTGGCATTCTTTGTAACCACGCTGTCAGTGATTTGCTCATTGCCGGTTACGGCGATGGGACCATTGCCACTGGTTTCCGTCAGTTCGCTGTCCTTAACAGTCTGGTTACCACCTACGTTGATGCCGCTATTGGCATTGACATCAAGGGTACTGCCGCCGGTAACGGTGAGGTCGCCGCTTTCGGTTGCCGTCTTGAGGATAGATACCGTACCGTCTGCGTCAATGTCCACAAGGCTGCTTCCGGTTACGGTAAGCTTGCCGGCAGCAACGTCGCCTGCCACATCCATGGTCATGGTAGATTGCTTGTTTTCCAGAGACTTCTCAACCGTAATGGTCTTCAGAGCCACATTGCCTGCGCTTATCGCGCCCTCAGCAACATTGGTCATAATGGTTGCGGTACCGCCGTTTTTCACGATCAGGTTCTTGTCGGAAGCGGTAACGCTGCCGTCAGCGGTCTTCAGTTCCCAGATCACGCCATCAACAATGATGTCGCCGTCCAGGCTGGTATCGCCCTCATCGACATAAACGTAGGTATCCTTTGCGATTACCTGTTCTCCGTCTTGGTTCAGGAATTCGATTTGCTCCGCCTCAATGTTCAGAGGCTTGCTCTGGGTGCCGATGGAACCGGCGCCGCCGGCTGCGATTACGGTTGCCTTTCCGCCGGCGATCACATTGGAGGCATGGGGATCAGATTTGCCGTTGAGGAGGGAACCCTTAGGATCGTTCACACGGATTTCCACATCCTGACCTGCGGTGATGTCCATGACCTCGTAATCCGTTCCGTCCTCCGCAGTTTCGATCTTCTGTGTTGCGGGTGCGCCCAGCATGGCGACAGAACCATCGGAACCGGCCACAACATAAGACGCGTTGCCATTCTTGTCGAAGGTCGGGAACTCAATGTAGGTGATATCGCTGGTGCTGCGGCTGCGGCTCACAAAGTCGGGGTCGGCCTTCTTGTAAATCCGAATCTCAACGTTTTTCTGAGCGTTGGAGTCATAATACTTCACCGTAATGACGCCGTTGGAAACGCTGATGTTCTTCTTTTCGATTGCCGTCCAGTTGGTCTCACCGTCCGCAGAATAGTAGAATGTGCCGTTGTATCTCCAGTCGCCGGTGCTGCTGATCTTGTTGATGTCATGAGCAATGTGATCCGTCAGACGCTCCAGCATAATCTCCTGTCCACCGAGGATTTCGATAACAGGCCCGTTCTGATTCTTCATGGGAGGAACCTCATACAGGATCTCCAGCGTCTCCGCTTCGGTCATGGTATGTCCGGTTTTCTCACAATAGAAGACATTGTCGATCGTCAGAACATAGATACGATTGTCCTTGTCAACATAGATCGTCTCGCCGTTTTCGTTAACACCCGTCAGGTTCTTCTCCACTGCCAGCTTACCGAGTTTGGAAGCAATCAGCTTTGTGGAGGTGTAAACACTGCCATCAAACTTGGAAGCAAAGTCTTCGCCGATGTTGACGATCAGACCGCTTTTGGTCAGATACATCGTACCCGTGATATGGTAAGCGTCGTTCTTCGTCTTTACCACATCATTTTCAGGCAGACTGATGGTCTTCAGGCCGATATCTTTAATCGGACCGGTGAAGATGATGGTATTGCCCGCACTGCCGAAACGCAGAACCGGTACCAAAGTGGTGGAGCTGTGTATGCTGTTATCGATGAAGCTCTGTTTGGTTTCCGGATCGTACTCGTGCTCCGTGCCGTCAGATGCAAACGTCGCGTAATGCGTTGTACCAACCAGTTCCTTCCTGACCTGCTTTTCAGCCGAGTACGCATCATCTTTGTAAGCCGCAAACTCCCTGCCTTCTGCATAAATCAGCTGCCAGGTGTTATTCTTGTAAATGATGTCGTACTCCTCACACAGGGAGCCGTCCAGATAATAGAGCTTCACCCGCGTGTCTGCCTTCTTCTCATCAAAGGCTGTCTTCTCCACCAGAAGTTGCTGATCGTTGTAGATCAGAGAGACGGTTTCTTGTTCGGTTTCAGAGGTTTCATGCTGATAATTCAGGAACAACTTGCCGGTCAGAACCCAGTTGATGGAGATATTCTCGTCAAGGACGAAAATATCATTTCCGCTGTCGTCCTTCCGCCACTCTTTGTTTTCATCCAGTGCGTGAGCATAAAAATCTGTCGTGTCGGCGATCTGATAGTAGAGGGTCTTACCTTCCCTGCTGAACCTCTCGAAGCTCTTGGTCAGGGACGTGATCACCTCGACATCCACCATTACCGGTTGCAGAGTCGATATGTTACTACTATCGAATTCCGCACTATCATCCTCATATTTGTACTTGGTGGTTCCATCCTCTGTGTACTGGATTACTCTCTTACCATCACTTGTGACAAAAATCAAGTTTCCATCAGCATTTTTCTCCTGCTGCTTTTCCATGCTGGAAACATGAATCGTTGTCTCGGACGCGTCTGTCTTGTCGTAACGATTGCCGTCTTTATCCTCCCAATAGCCTTCCTCATCACCTGCGATGGGCTTGGTATCAGACTGGTGTTTTTCCTTAACGATGGAAATGCTGGTGCCATTCACTGCAGCGTACAGCACATACTCTACATCCACCGTCTGGCCAGAAAGCACGTTACCACTTCCGTCCATGGCCTGCTCCTTGAACGTGTACGCCTTGTACTCGATACCGCCGTCCTCATTCAGCATGCCAAGCTTATAGTACTTAACACCGAGGATTTCCTTGTCGGGCGCCTTGTTTGCAAAGCAAGCAAAGCCTACATCGCTATTATCAAGCTTGAATTTGGCTCCGTTCAGCAGAAGCAGACTATAGCCCAGATCAACCTCGTTGAAAATATCCTTCTCGCTCAGAATGACCGGCTTTCCATTGCTGTCCAAGCTGTCAACGTAGATGGTATTGCCGTCTTTGTCCTTCGATTCGTAGAAGGTCAGGCCATCCTCGGTTGTATACTTCACGCCGCTGAATTCGCTTTCATTGGAGATGGAAGCGGAGACTTCGGTGAATGTGTAGGACTGGATGGTAAGGGTCTTCTGGATCGCCTGGAAGGTTCTGTTGGTCCACGCATAGTGAGGCCGCCAGGTAATGTGCCGCACCTCGGTGATGCCGTAAGTATTGTTGGCAAAGTTGGGTTCCAGCCACACTCCTTTGTCCCTGACATAGACTCTGTCCTGGGCTTGTGTCGAGTAAGTCTCTTTCCAGAAGACATTATTCAGCTCCGAATACTTCGAGTCGACAACTGTCTTACCGAAAGGCGTATCCTGCACATCAACCTTTTTGCCGTTGATATAGTAGGTGTAGTTACTGCCACTACGCTCAACCTTTACAGTATAACTGGTTCCCAGGAAGTTTGTGAACGTAAAGTGATTCCCGTCTGCCAGGATTCTGACTTTGTCCAACAGCTTGTTTGTGGCAAGCAGAGCGTCACCCTTGGAACGATTGTCCCGATAATAGCCATCGTTGGTCTTAAACTCACCATCCTCATACATCAGGTTCTGGAACTCTTCCCTGTTTGTCACCTCTTGGGAAGAAACACCCTTCACCGTGTCCACCGTGTAGAACTTGACGTAGCGGTTGTTCGGGTTGGTTTCGCGCTCAATCAGGTAGTAGGTAATGCCCTGAGCCTCGGAATTGACAACATTGGTGAAGCTGGGATACAGGCCGTCCACATAGTAGTAATACTTTGTACCGATTTGTGTCGCGAGTTTCAGCGTGGTCTCCCACTCTACCAATTGTCCGTTAACCTTCTTGGTCAGTCGAACTGTCATGCCATCGAACAGGCCAACAGTTTTCAGCCATTCCTCTGTGACCGCCTGAGTCAGAACCTCGAAGGAAGCATCCTCTTCAACCGTCAGCTTTCCGGTCTTCAGATTGATGGAAATGCCGCCGCTGAGCTTGATCTCAACCACATTATTGTCATCGTCATAGATGAACTTGTAGTTGCCCACGTCAGATACGATATCATTCTCCCCATCTTTCTCCACAATCCGGGCAATGTTGCCGTTCTTGTCCGCATAGATAAGGGACCCGTTCGGCAGCTGATAGAGATACAGGTCCTCTGCCGAATCGTAGGAGATCTGATACCGCTCCAGCATGTCCAGACCGGTGAGCACGTAAGAATTGGTCAGCATGACCTTGTCGCTTTCACTCACAACATAATCCAGAGTGCCGGGGACGGGGATGGTAACGGTGGTTGTGCCGGTCACCCAGTAGATGTTTTTGCCCTGCTCCAGTGCCAGATAGACATTGCCCTCGCTGGAATGAATACCGCTCAGATCAACGTTGATATCTTCGCCGGAAGCGACTGGATTCTCGGGAAGCGCATCAACCCAGCGAATCGTCACACCGGTGATATCCATATAGATATCGCCGCTGGCAGCCACATTCACCGTACCGGGCGTGGTGTCGGAGAACACCCAGGGGCTGAATGCCATGTTTTCACTGCCCACACTGGCAGCTCCGCTTACAACCAGAGTATGCACCCACAGGGGGCTGACCTTGCCTGCTACAGACGCGATTTCTTTTTCAGCCGTCAGAGCGCCGCCCGTCTTCCCTGTCCAAACGATATTGGCAGTGCCATTGTAGACAGGGATCAGGCCGGTGAGGTTTACACCGCCTGTACCGGAGCTGGTCACATTGAACTCAGGTGAATACTCGGTATGGTTAGGCTGCTCGCTGTAACGCTTACCATTGATGAAAATTTTGGGATAGACAAATCCGGTATTGACATAGGTCATGGACTTGAATTCCAGGTCGTAATCCGTGCTGTTGGTAACCGTCAGCGAAGGAATCATGGACTGATCGTAAACCGTCATGCCGGTGACCGTGCCGTAAAGGTAGGCGTAGCCAGGCAGATAGTTCGCGATATTGCCGAAGGTGTATTTGTTGCCCGCCAGCAGCCAGATTTCCGCCTCATTGCGGATGCCGATCGCACGGACGCCGCCTCTTTCGGAGATATCAATATACACGCCGGCAGCCGCATCACCCAGATACAGGGTAATGTTGGTGATGGTTACACTGCTGTTGTGGCTGAAGCTGGAGTCCTTATCCTCCGTATGCTTGCGGATAAAGCCGCCGGTATGCTCCTCGTGCAGAACACGGGCAGCGCTGAAGCAGCTATTGTCAATCCGGAGATTGGCGCCCTTGTAGGTGAGATTGGAAACCGTTACAACGGCAGATTCCGCAGTAACGACCTTGCTCTTGGCAAAGGCATCACCAATCGCGTTCAGCTGAACACGGGCATCGGTATGGATATTGGCATCCAGATAGTCAGGAGAAGTGGAAGCGTTGATAATCGCTCCGTCATGACCGATAATCGTGATACCGCTGACGCTGACGCTGGAATTCAGCTTAGTATCCAGATCATTCATGGAGTCAATATTCGCGCCAAGGCCGCTGCCCTTTGCATAACCATAGCTGTAAACATCCAGCTTGTTGATGGCGGAATTAATGTAGACGTATCTACCCTCAATCACGCCGTTGGGATTGGAGATATTCACCTGGGAAGTCAGAACAATTTTTGCTGTGTTCTTCACATCCGGGGCCACTCCCAAGCCGGAGCAGTCTGCGGAGCCATAGGTATCCACGCCGTTCTGAGAGGCATTGCTGCGAATCTTAACGGTACCAAAGCGGTTGGTGATGCTCTTGAAGCCCGTAACCTGAACCTTTGCGGTATTTTTCAGGGTCAAGCTCGTTTCAACATCGCCCAGAGATACCACACCGCCGGATGTGATCTTCGCATAGGTGATAATGCTGTCGTCCTCACCAACGTTGCTGGAGATTGTGAGATCGCCGAAGTTTGCGGAAAGCTCGGTTTCTTCTTCGATGGTGATAATGCTGCTGCGAACCAGCTCATTGATTGCTTTCAACGTGCCGCTTGCGAAGAAGCCGCCGCCGTCTGCAATCGTTCTTGCCAGCATAGAGGCATTGGATGCAGTGGTGATGGTGAGGGCACCTTCTGCATGAATTGCAGCATTGATCGTAATATTGTTGTTGGTATGAATGTGGTTTTCGCCCTTGGTGATATCTGCGGATACGGCGAAACCGATGGAAGTACCCTGGGCATCGCTCTTCGCGTTCGTTGCTTCCTCAGAAGTAATCAGCACGTCTCCCTCCGCATTCAGCTTGGCGCCGCCGGTGACATTGGCAGCGGTTGTATACCAGCTCTTGGTCGGGAGGGTGGTAGAATTAATTCCAACAGCGGAAACTTCCAGGCCCTTCATAATCTTGGAAACCGCTTCGCCTGCGTTGTAAGCTCTGAGGATAATATCCTCTAGGGCCGCAACGGAACCACCGTTGATGGAAGCCTTAACTGTCTGGCTGTTCTTTTCGCCTTCGCCAGAGCCAATCTTTGCTTCGGATTTGGTGACAATGCCACTCGCAAGGCCAACACCGCCGGCCTTATGTGCCTCGGAATTGGAGCTCGTATTGCCGATGGCCTCCATCTTAAAGGTGCAGTCAACATCCAGGTTGGCGTTAACCAGATCAGCGGTCACCGAATCCTTCGTAGAAGATTCGGCGGTCATGCTGCCGATGGTTGCCAAACCGACACTGTAAGGCAGTGCGGCTTTGGCAAACGCTTCTGTCACAGACTTTGCCCGGGCAGTAAAGTCGCCGCCCACTGTCATTACCTTGCTGCTTTTGCCTGTGACTGTCAGCTTGTTCTCGGTGGTAGAGGATGCTTTCGCAGAGTTGACACTTCCTCCGACAATGCTCAGGTCCGTACCGGAGGCAGCGCCGGTTTGTGCATCGGCCTTGCCATAGATGCCCTCCTTTACGAACTCGGAATTGATATTGACGCCGCCGCCAATGGTCAAGTCTCCGCCGTAGTTGAACTGCGTATCCTGCTTTGCCTTCAAGTCCGCATTGATCACATTCACTGCGATACCCACGACTTCGATGGTAACCTTTGCGGTCTTGCCAAGGGCCTTAGCGCTGACACGGCCCAGATTGGAAATGTTCACGCTTCCGCGGATGTTTCCGCCCCTTGCTGCGCCAAACACCGTCTTGCCAGAGCTTTCTGTGGTTGCGTAGGCCACGTTGCCGCCGGCAGAAATGAGTCCTGCCTTCAGAGCGCCGGCAGAGCCGGTCTGCGCATTGGATTCTGCCTTATACTCGTTGCTGAGGGTCACGGAATTTGCATCAATTTCATCCGCGTCCATGTAGGCATCCATGCTGCCCTTTGCATTGGCACGGGCAACCAGGACGGTAGCATTGTACATGCCAATTTCGCTTCCAGTGTCAACATCAGCCTTGGCAAAGAGTGTGCCGTGCATTTCCACAATCACATTTTTTGCGGCATTGATGATACCACTCAGGATGCCAGCCTTAGCCCGTGCTTCCATGTTGGCATTTGCAGAGGATTCCGCGCCGCCGATCATGGTAATGGACAAGCTTTTGTCAGTACCGCCGCTGCCCACCAGGGCAGTTGCGCCGCAGTTGGCGCTATCGTTGAACTTGGAAACCACACGGATGTCGCCATTCTTACCGGTAACCGTGGGAGATTTGCCCTTGGAGCCGATATGGGCTGTGTGGGTTGCGGAAACGGTGGATACAACATTGTTTGCGGCAATCTTAATGTTGTCAACAGAGAGGGATGCGGACAGGACCTTGGCATCGGATTGCGCAGTGCCTTCGCACAGGATATCGATGCTGATGGGTGTTTCCTCGTCTTCACTGTCAGGCTCTCCCGCGTCTGCCTCCACTTCGCCGTCGCCTTCAATGCCTGCGCAGGCATTGCTGCGGGCTACAGCAATGGCCGTGTTAACAGTGACGCTGCCGCCGAAATTGACAGAAATGCCATTTGCAGACTGCTTGCTCACTGCGTTGGCCAGGGTCTTATACCGATTCGTCAGGCTCAGCTTCCGGGTTGTGATCTTCTTGCCTCTGGTGGTAATCAGATCCGCCCTGGAGGTACCGCCGGCATAAGCATGGACCGTGGTAACCGTACCGGAGAAATAGCTGACATTGTTTGCACTGTAGACGCCGGCATCCGCGAAGGAATAGGTTCTTGCGGTGATGCCGAAATCACCGTTGATAACGCCGGAAATGCTGGAGGCAAGGGCTTCATTGACTGCATCGAAGTTTGCGACGCAGACATTGGCGTTGCCGCCCACCACGGAAATACTAATTCCGGTACCGGAAGACGCGCCGACTCTGGCAATGGCACCACTATTGTCGCGGTTGCCGTCCAGGGTGTCGATGCCCTTGTTCAGGTTGGAGCTTACGGTCACATTTCCGTTCGTGGTATTCAGCGTGCAGTCACGGATGAAGGTATTCTGCAGCACCCGGTTCACTGCGACAGCGATGTTTGCGGTCACATCGATTCCGGTAAACTTGGCTTCAGGTGTGATGATGTTTGCCTTTGCCAGAGCATAGCCATTGGCCGTTACGCTCACATCACCAGTGGAAGTAATCGCATGACTGCCGCTGATGCCCGTGTTCGCGCGGGTAGTGGTATAGGCTGCCGCGGTATTCAGGCCGATATTCTCGTAACCGGCTTTTACGCCGCCTGCTGCCGGGGTCACTTCGGTATCTGCAACAGAGTTATAGGTATTGGTGATGGTCACGCTGTCGCACACGATGTCCCCGTTGGCCTTCATAACGGCCTCAAAGGTACCGGATGCGAAGGTGAAGCCAAGCATCACACCCATGCTCATAATCGAGATATCCAGGTTATCGATCTGCGCGTAGGCTGTGGAGTCTGCGGTATTGGAGACCGTCACAGCTCCTGCGCTTCCGGCGAAGCCGGCAACCGCGCTGCTGGTGGCATCGGACAGAGCCACAGCGCCGTTTCCGGTGACCGTCGTCATACCGACAGACGCGGAGTAAATACGGGCTTCTGCCGCGTTATTGTACACAGCTTCAACATTCTGATCGTCCTCGTCATTCTCCTCGTCACCCTCCTGTTCGACCTTCAGGGTTTCGGGATCTACAGCGGACAGAACGGATCTAACTGTCAAGCCGTTATCAACCGTCAGTACAGCGTTGGTGTCCATGTTGGCCTTCTGATGGGAACCGACCCAGGCAAATGCCAGGGACGCGGATGCTGCCGAAACCGCAAACGCCGCGTTGACAACCAGGGTATGTGCCTTGGCGCCGCCGTAAGCCAATACCTCGATGCACTTTGCGCCCAGCGTTCCGCTGGGGCCCAGAATCTCAGCATTGTTCACAGCCTTGTTGAAGGACAGGGCCAGGTTGACTGCATAGGCAGCCACGCCGGCTGTGCCGGTAATGGCGATGGTCTGGCAATAGCTGTCGTTGGGCTTCGTCTCGGTGCCGGCGTTGACAGATACGTCGCCGGCTGCGCTAAACGCAGAACCCGTCAGATCCAGGATGGCCTTGTTGGTAGAACCAATGTAAGCCACATCCACGGTAGCGCCCACAGCAACCGCGCCGCCTACGAGGCTGGTAGAGAACACCACGACGTCGCCATCGATGGCCGCGGTCACCGTGATATCACCGTTGGTGCTGTCGGTGCTGGTATTATCGCCGGTGATGATATGGATACCACGGATCGCCGCGATGTTTCTGATGAAGCCCAGGCCCAGGGACACGCTGCCGTTGACAGCAATGCCGCCGGCTGCGATACCCGCACCGTTGACGGACGTATCGCCCTTGGCTTTTGCGGAAACATCGATGCTCTTTACGGTGATCCTGCCGGTAACGTCTGTGATATCGGAATCGCTGCTGTGGCCGACGTAGGATTCGGCATCCAGCTTGTTGACCACTACCACCACGGATGTGCCCACGGCGACAGCGCCGCCGGCAATGGAGATCATAAATGCGTTGGCATTGGCCTCGAAATCATGCTTAACCGTCAAAGCTGCCTTGGCAGAATCAATGACGACATTCTTATCGATATAGCTGCGAACCTTGGTATGGTTCACTGCCAGGCCCACGCCGGCATTGACACCCACTGCACCTGCTGCCAGACCGCCCACTGCTACGGTGGAATTGGTCTTGCCTGTGGTGATGACATCCAGCTTGGTAAGGTTGGTGCTGGTAATGTTGGCATTTCCGAAGATGGAAGCCTCTGCCTCACCCTGGAAGTAAGTCGCTGCCAGAGAAACGTTGACACCTGCGATGCCGGCTGCAAGACCGGTATTCACCACGAGTACATCACCGTAATTCATCTTGGACTCGACAGTCAGAGTTTTGGCGTTGGTCACATCACCTGCCAGAATTGCCTTGGCGGTGGAGAACACGGTCATAACCGCTCCGCTGACACCAACGCCCGCAATGCCGCCGCCCATGGTGACGGAGATCAGACGCATGGTGTTCTTGCCGGTAGTGGAAATGTTCTGCTTCTCCAGTAGTTCCTTCGTGTTCTTGGGTTCATCGTTGCCTTCGGTCTCCGAATTGTCCTCGGTCTCGGAGTCATCTTCTTCAACCAAATGGTCGTAAGCGTGCTCAGAAGGACCAAAGCTCTCAATTTTGGTGATTTCCTCGTTATCCTTGATGGCCGCGCCTGCGCTTGCCAGGATGCGGATATCACCGCCGGCGTTCAGGGTAGCGTTGTCGGCAACCAGAGCCTGAACATTGGAATTGAGAATGGCGACTGTGAGGCCCACGCCCACGCCTGCTGCGCCGCCGATGGCTACGGTACCAGAGATGATATTGGTGTTCAGGGTATCGGAAGCCTGAACCTGAATATCAGCAGCTGTGGTAACGGTAGTGCCGGAGGAAACATAGGCAGAAGTGGTATCGGACAGGCCGGTGATGGGCTTTGCCGTCACCTTGTTGTTCTCAGCAGTCTGCTCATACAGGGAAGAATCAAAGGTATTTGCGCTGGTCAGATCGGTTTCAACATATTTGTCGTTTTCACTGTCGTAGAGGTAGCGCTGGGTATTCTTGTACTTGCCGGCTGCCTCATCGTCAGTGATGGGAACATATTTTCCATCGACCAGAATGTAGAGCTTACCGTCGCCCTTGACAGGAGCGGTCGGATCGGAATTCTCATCGGTCTGACCGTAGTTGCCGTAGTCTTCCGTTCCCAGTTTCTGCCCATCACCCGCCAGGAGGGTATCCAGAGAATCGGTGGGCTGATACTGCCGGGCTGCGGAATGGGAATTGTTGAATGCGCCATTCACCTGAGCCTGAGGATTCATTGTACCATCCTCACTGCCGGAATACAGGGTATCATGGGCATCCTGGCTCAGCATATTGCCTGCCACAATGGCGGTCAGGGTTGCGCCCACACCAGCCGCACCGGAACCGGCTATGGTAGCAGTGACGCTGAGCACATCCCGGACGGACTTAGCCAGAATCTCCGCGTTATTCACATCGACACTGCCGTTGCCGAGGCCCGCATTGATGGTATTGAAGCTGACGCTCACCAAAGCGGTAACGCCCACAGCTGCAGTACCGGAGCCGGCAATGGAGGTGACAATCGCACGAAGGGTGTAATCGTCCTTTGCCTCAACCTTGAGGTCACCATCTGCATAGATATTGACGTTGGAATCGGTGTAAGCCTTGGTCTTAACCTGTGTGACAATCACATCCAGGGTGCCGCCAACGGATGCCGCGCCACTGCCGGAAATACCGGCTGCGTCCGCGTCCACAGTTTCCCGGGAGTTTGCCAGGATGGAAACATTGCCGCCGATGTGGGCATCGGAAGTACCTGCATTGGTTCCACTGCGCAAGAATGCGTAGGTTTCATTCTGGAAGTAGGTAACGATTGCCACTGCGGATACAGCGGCGCTGCCGGAAGCAGCAGCTGCAGCTGCAATGTTGTACAGCTCGCTGTCAGCAGCTGCCTTCACATTCAGGTCTCCGTCTGCCTGGACATTGCCACCCAAAGCAGCCGTGGTCTTGTTCACAAAGACCAGTGTGCTGACGTCGCCTGCCACGCCGGCAGAGCCGGAAATGCCAAAGGCAATAGCCAACAGCATAACCTTATCCTTGTTACCACCGTTCAGGCCGGCGATAACGGATATGGTTCCGTCCGCGTAAATGCTGCCGTTGGAGCCGATGGAGGCTTCCACTTCCTTGCTGAATACCAGCGTTGCCACGGTAGCGCCGACACCGACGCTGCCGGAGGCGGACAGAGCGCCTGCCAGAGCCAGTAGGAACGAGTCATCGTCTGCTTCTACGGATACATCGCCGGACTCGCCGTCCACAGTTTCCGTATCGGAAGCGTCAGAACCGACGGCTTCGATGGAGACATGGTCGCCCACGGTTGCTTTGACTCTGTTCGCCACAACCAGGGTATTCACAACGCCAGTAACCGCGACATTGCCGCTGGCTGCGCCGGAAACTGCCACGGTGATGATGTCTTCCATAGCCGTTGCGCTGACGGAAACACCACGACGGCGCTTATCCCGGTTGGGAACCCGGATGCCAATGCCGGAAGCAGAATTGCGGGTAGTAATTCTTGCGTAGTTGCCGACATAGGCTTCGACGGTGTTCTGGAACACCGCTGTATCAACGGTCGCGCCAATGGCATTGCTGCCGCTGGCACTGACGCTGCCGGCAATAATATAGTTGTGGGAATCCAGATTAGCAATGACGCCCACTGCGTCGCCACCATTCAGGGTGGTGTACTGGTCTGCCTTTCCATCTGCCACAATGGCCTGGATTTTGCTTTCACCCACGGTGACGGGCAGCATACCGGTCAGAGCATTCGTTCCGCCGGCACCGGCCGTCAGGATCAGGGAGAGCATCCAGTCCTCGCCCAGTGCCTGAACCAGCGCTGCGCCGGTCTTGGCATCCAGGGTAGAACCCTTGCCCACCTGAGCAAGGACGTCACGGGTGACCACTTCCACGCTGATGGTTGCGCTGCCGGCATTTTGCGCCGCGCCTGCCGCCGCCAAAGCGATGGAGAGAATCCAGCTGTCGCCCTTTGCCAGGACGCTGACATCCTTATAGCCCTGCAGGGTAACTTTCTCTCCCACAAGTGCCTTGGTATTCGCATCGGATACCAGAACATTGGCCACTGCCGCGGCTGCGGTTCCGCTCGTGGAAATACCAGCAGAAATCAGCACTGCGATGAGCTTCTGAATATACTCAGCATTTACTTTGACAGAGCCCTGTTTGCTGATCAGCTGGGCACTGTTGCCGATGCTGGCAATGGTATCGCTGTCACAGACGATGGTGGTTAGGCCAATACCCGCTGCCACTGTGCCAGCCGTGCCGGCAATGGCTGCGGTGATGTGAAGGAGCCAGTTGTCGCCGATGGCTTCCACGTTAATGTCGCCCAGCGCATTGATTTTGGTTCCCTCGCCTACGTCTGCCTTGGATTCGTTGTCCATGACGATCACATTCAGCACGCCGCCGACACTGTTGCCAGTGGGATTGGTACCCACGCTGGCTGCTGCTGTGAGGTTCATGAAGTCAGTATTGGACTTTGCAATCTGATTGTAGCTGCCGTCTGCATCAATTTCCGTTAACTTGCCAATAAACGCATAGGTCATATCATTATTGGCAATGGTAGCAGCATTCAGGCCCACGCCTGCCTTCGAGGGGCTGACGGAAAGGGCGCCGCCAATCAGACGGGCATTGGTGTCGGTCTCCGCGTTGACCACAACGTCACCGGACATATCGATATCGCAGTTGTCACCGATCATAGCCTTCACCAGGTTGGTGAAGTAAGCCATGGCGATGGAACCAGCAACGGATGCAGTGCTTGTTGCGTCTGCGGGAGAGATGACGCTGCCCGCAATGGCTTCCACATAGTAGTTGGTAGAGGCCAGGAAATTCATCAGATCGATGGCATCCAGGATGTTCTCGGAGGTGATGTTGATGGAAACGGAGTAAGACTCAGATGCACTATCCTTGTTCAGGTCCAGAATGCCCTTATTACCGGCAGAAGAGGAGGGGCTGCCGTTGGACACGCTGGAATCGGAAATCAGAGTGGTGATACCAGGGGCCAAATCAAAGTCGCTCATATCCACGCGGAGCTTCTTTGCCTCCACTGTCAGGCTCTTGCCTGCGATGGTAGAATTGCTGCCGACTGCGGAAATCACGTTGTTCTGGCCATAAATCGTTGCGATGCTTGCGCCCACACCGATTGCGGTACCGGAGCTGATGCTGACAGCACCTGCGCGGACGGCCAACTTGGACTTATCCGTTGCGCTAAGGGTGATATCCTTTGCAGCGCTGATGGATTTGCCCTCGAGGCCTGCCATATTGAAGGTTGCTTCCGTAACAGCCTTGGACACCAGAACGGCAATGGCGCCGCTGATGGTAGCCTTGCTGCCGACACCGGTAACACTGCCTGCCACTGCCTGGGCACCCAGTGCGCCCCGGTACTCGTTGTCCATATTCTGGGTCAGGTGTGCTTCGATGGTCACGTTGCCTGCATCCTCAGTGTCAATGGTATTGCCCGCAATGCCAATATGGTCGGCATCGGTAACAATACTGCCGCTGACGTTGGAGACAGCCTGATTGTTGTTGACGCTGACTGCAACAGCGGCCGCAATGGCTGCAAGCGCGCTGCCCATGGTCATCGTCGCACCGGAACCTCTGGTACGGAAGTTTCCGTTGTTGTCAGCAAGGATGCTGACGTTACCTGCGGTCACGTTGCCGGAGATGGTATTGACCGCCTTATGGTTGGTAATGTTCAGAGCAACTGCTGCAGCAACCTGAATCGACTGGGCCTGGGGCATGGTCGTATTCACGTTCGTGGTTGCCCCTTCTTGCCCGGTGGGGTTCGCCTTATCCACCGCATCCTGTGTCTTGGTGGTGTCGGGCGTGGTTCCCGTACCGGCATTCTGGCTGCGCAGAGCATTGGTAGAGGTGGGCAGATTGTTGCTGGTAGAAGTCTGCGCACCTTCGCCGCCTGTGCCGTTGTCGTTGGCATTCTCGGTCAGCTTTTCGTTGACCTTGCCTGCAGTCTGGTTCTGATTGTTGTTGGACTTCAGGTCTTCTTCTGTCCAGGTGCCCTGGGTGACCTTATTGGTATTCTCCTCGACTTTATCCGTACCTGTACGGAACTTGCTGAGAATACGCTCCATGTCAGCGCCCATTGCAGTGGCCAGACCAAAGCTGTCATCCTCGTTGAAGGTCTGTGCGGTAAACCGTGCCAAACCGTTGACAATCAGATTGCCTGCCATGTCCACATTGACATCGCTGTCAACAATGTTGATGGCAACAGCCGCACCCACAGCCGCCTTTGCGCCGGTGGCGAAAGCGCTGGCCTTCGTCATGGTTGCGCCGGTCTGAATGGCCTGCACCCGCAGACTCAGCAGATCCTGGGCAGCTGCCTTCGCCTCTGCCAACTGCTCTTCTTCTGTCTTTTTGCTGTCCTTGGCGGGAGCAAACTTCTCCTCATCAAAGGAGCCGACGTCCAAATCGTTGGAAGCGGTGGTCACCTGCGTGCCGGAACCGATGAAGCCCCGAACGGTGTTTTCGCTCAGATTCAGCGCCACAGAAGCATCGATGGAATAGGTCTTGGTGGTGTCGCCGGTCTGTTCGGTTTCACCGGAAGCACCGGTATTGTCCGTACCGGAAAGCGGGTCGGTACCGGCAACAGAAATGGTAGTAATATCGTTGGTTCCTTCTGCGGAGATATCCAAAGTGCCGGTATCCACAACTCGGTTTTCGCCAATGCCGGCCTCGGAAATCATTTCGCCGTAGTTCATGGCAAAGGCCGCACCGACACCAACACTGCTGCCAAAGGCAGTAGTAGTGGGGGCCGCATTGATGAGTTGCTTCTCACCGGGGTTCAGCTGCCGGAAAGCTGCTGTGACGGTAATCTTCTGCCCTTCCGGAATTTCGTCCGGGAGATAGAAGGTGAAGATGTTGCCTGTGGGGTTCTCCTTGGACGTAATCTGCACAGTCTGGCCACTATTACCAATATAGTAGTAGAGGCTATCCAATGTGTAGCCGTCTATCGGATTGACCGTAACCAGGAGCTGCTCGCCGGCATGGGCCCGGGTCGCAGAGGTTTTCTCACCAAGGTGGGAAACCACCGGTGCCGTGCCGCCTGCGGCGTTGCTGACAGCTGTGGTAATGTCATGAACCGTTCTGGTATCCTCAAAGAGTGCCACAGCGGTAATCACCGCATTTTCAGGCAGATCCTTTACAAAGGTTGTGTACTGATTACCCGTCAGCTGGAAGGAAGTCCCAGTGCCATCTCCTACATTGATGGTCGTAGTTGCACCGGTATCGCTGCGGGTCAGGGTAATGGACTGAACCTTGTAGTTTGGATCAGGGGTGACCGAAACCGTATAGTTGTCCGTGCCCTTGGCAAAGTGCGTAATCTGACCGTGGTTGGTGCCGCCGATCATCAGAGAGCCGTCGTCGTTGGCACTGTGGCTGGGATACTGGGTAGCGTTTCCGCCATTGGACTGGTCAGAGCTGCCGCTGGCTGCCAGGTTGCGGTCCGCTGTGCCCTTGGGGCCAACGGCTGCGGAGGCAACGGTATCCACCTTCTGAACGGCTTCGCTGTGGATTGCCATATCGCCGCTTACGGTAATGGCGCGGTTGGCAGTAGTAGATTCGATCAGTGCCCTTGTTGTGCCATTGACCACTGCAACTGCGACGCTGCCCGCAACACCCACATGGCTGGCGCCTGCGCCAGCGATGGCATGGGTGATGAAGGTGTGGGTGGGAGTGGTTTCAGAGGGTTCAGCCTTCAGCTCCAGCCATGCGGACAGGGTATCCAGCGCGGCAGTAGACAAGGCCTTGCCCATTCCCTTCAAGGCGTTAATGGCATTTGCCTTCATCGTTTCTGCCATATCGCCTTTGAAGAAATTCTTCAGTGCGGTCACATCAACGATACCAGCGAATACCTCGTTGGCAATATTGGTGGCCATCTTATCCAGCTGAGAGCCGGGAGTCAAGGTGTTTGTGTAGGGATTGTCTTCCATCGGTTTACCGGCAAACATCGCCTGAACCTTGGAAAGCACCATGTTCAGGACGGCGTTGATTACCTCAGTCTTGACTGCTTCCGTAGCAGTCGTGCCAAGGTTGGCAAGCCGGTTTTCAATTCTCTGCACGATATCGGTGGCAATCAGACTCTCCAGGCCGGTGCCGCTGAGAAGAGTATTCACGGCGTCGCCAATCATCTTGGCAACTGCACCGTTCTCGCCGAAGAAGCTTTCGTGGAAAGCGTCCCACAGTTCCCCTAAGGTTCCCTTCAGATCCAGTTCTTCGGTCAGCTCGTCAAAGAGTTCGGTGAAGGCCTGGCGCAGAAGCTTTTCAATGATGGTAGTATCCTGAGTGTTCTGGCGGGTTTCAACCGTCTTGACCAGTTCTTTGTACATCAGAGCGGTTACTTCCAGATCGCCGGTGGTGATGGCAGCATCGCCAACAATCGCCAGGTTATCATAGGTAACCACATTGATGGCTACGGCAACGCCCACGCCAATCTTGGAATTGGTTGCGCTGGCATTTGCGTAGATTGCGGAAATGGTGTTGTTCTCGGTGTTAACCGCAACCTTGCCGGAATCGGGGGTCACGATGGTCACACCGTCTTCGATGGCAGCCACGGAGGCATTCTTGTGCACATTCAGAACGAATGCTGCCGCAACCTGGATGCTGCCCTCAGTGGTCTGTGCCATCTGACGGCCTGCAACCATGGTGCTCAGTGCTTCCTCGGAAAGGTTACCGGATCCGGTGGAACCTGCCAAACCGATACCATTTTTAATGGCACGGTCGGCCTGTTTGTCTGCTTCGGATTTCGATTCAGATGTAGATGCAGTCGAGTCTCCCTCCCCTTGCGAGGGTGAGTCTCCTGACCCCGAGCCTTCAGAACCGGAGCCGGAGCTGCCGGAACCTGAATTGCCGGAGGTCGAGGGAGTGGTGGATTCGGAAGTGGAGGTTGCACCGTTGGCACCGGCACGGGAGGTGGACTTCATGGTGCTGCGGCCGACGGCACGCACTTTGACATTTCTTGCTTTGGCGCTGCTGCGAAGACTTGCCTTGGCACTGTCGTTCAGCACGGACAGTGCGAAGGAACCGCCCATGCCCACCTGTCCGCCTGCGGCGGCAGCGTTGGCAGTCATTTCGCGGAACATCGCGTTCTGGGCAGAAACTTCCAGATCTCCCTGAACGTCCAGTGTGTCGGGCAGCTTACCAAGGGTTGCTTCCGTCAGGACACCGCCAACGATGAGTCCCAAAACGGGAGTCACGGAGATGCCGCCGGCGGAACCCGCTTTGGCCTCCAGGGTTTCGGTGCCGGAGTGGGCTGCGGTGACTGCAACGGCATTGAGCTTGGTAGCCTCAGTCTTGCGGGTCAGGTTCAGGTTATCATCCACACGGGCGATAACATCCACGCCGGTGATGGCCAGGGCGATGCCTGCGCCGACACCCATAACGGCGATGGAAGTGGTACCGCTGGTGCCGGAACCTTCCGCTGCAGTGAGAATGTCTTCTACGCTGGAAGCAGTAACCTTCAGGTCACCACCGGTAAGCGTAATCTGTGTAGTACCTGCTTCCAGGTAGGCCTGGGTCTTGGCGGTGAGGACATGAACGGTGATGGCACCGGCCACGCCGAAATTCCCCTGAGAGTAACCTGCCTTGGAGGTGGCGCTGGAGATCAGCTTACTGCTGTCGCTGCCGGAGGCTGCGTTTACAACCAGGCCGCCGGACTGTACGTTGGTATTCTTAATGTAGGCACTGTTGGAATGGTTGGTAACTGCCACATCCACGCCAACGCCAGCGGAGAAGGTCTTGTTGCCGGGTGCGGCGAAGCCCATCTTGTCGCTGACAAAGTCAGCCGTAATCTTGATGGTGCTTACATCATCGCCATAGGTATTTGCCAGTTTGTAGGAATAATTTCCATTGGCATCCTTGGTGATAATCTCAACCAGTTCCGCGCTGCCGGAAGTGATGTGAATCTTCAGAGAGTTTTCCTTCAGCATATAGCCGGAGTCGGGAGTGACCACAAAGCTGAGGGTCTCCCCCAGATTCACTTTCTGTCTGGTGGTGACGACACCGTGGAGATCGGGTTCCACCGTTACTGCGTGGGTACCGGTGAGTGCTTCGCCCTCAACAGCGGTTACCTGAATGTCGCCACTGTAGCCGACGGGAACCTTAAAGGAGTATGTGCCGTCATTATTCTCGGTAACCGTAATGGTCTCGGTACCGGCCTTTACTGTGACCGTCAGTTGCTTTTCGCCAGTCAGTGCGTACTGCGTCATGCTCAGGACAACGGTTTCACCGGCAACGGGCTCGGCATTGGATGCCGTCAGATAGCTGTCAGTCTTCACCGCAATATCCTTTTTCTCGAAAGTAACCGTGAAGGTAACTTCTGCAGCGGGCATGACAAAGGTGAACTTGTTATCGCCAATGGGAGTAGCAGTAATGGTGGAATCTGTAAAAACTATCACTGCCTTCTGCCCATCCATGGGTTTGGTGGCAATGGTCACGGTATCGCCGGCATTGGCTTTTTCCGCGACTGCCAGTCTTTCTTCTTGATAGCTTGCATTTGTAATAGAACCTGTGATGCGATACCGGTCAGCCACAAACCCGGCTTCCACGGTAATGAGCATATTCTGGGAAATCGGAAGTGTCGCCTGATAGGTGTTGTCTGTTCCGGGAGTCACCGTGACGGTATGGCTCTTGCCGTTTGCGTCCAGATAGCTCACTTTCAGGCCGTTGGTTTTGAGGAGGTAGCCGACCCGGGGGGTCACTTTGAAGGTCAGCGTATTCTCCTGTCCGAGAACGACATCAGCAGCCGAACTCTCCAGTTTTACTTCACCGTTGACCATGTTGGAGATGACAAGCTTCACTTCGTTGCTTTCCGCTCCCAGGTGCTGGGTGGAGGCGCTGACAGTCTTATCGGTGTCCAGGCCATCGGCCGTATCTACGGGAGGAATATTGGGGTCCATGGCCTGGGTCTGCTTGACAGAGCTTGCATCGGCCAGTGTGGTGGACTGGGTCAATGCAGTGGCATCAATGGTCACCGTGCCCAGGGCTGTGATGGAGCCGGTGGAGTCGGAGTAGGCCTCGTTGTCGTTGTCAACAACTGCCACTGCAACGGCACCGACCAGCCGTCCGCCTACGGAACCGGAACTGCTGCCGGAACCGCTGCCGGTGGATGCGCCAGGGGTAAATTCAGCTTCAAATCTCACGTCGCCCTCAGGCATCGTGAAGATGTAATCGCCCTCACTGTTTGCCTTAATCTGGGTAGTCACTTTACGGCCTTCCAGAGTGGCAATCAGGTACAGATTTTTCAGGGTATGATTTACGCCGGGGGTAACACGGACAAGAACTTCCTGTCCGGCGTCTGCGGTTTTGGTATCGGTGGAGATATAACCGCTGCCTGTTCCGATATAGGTTGTTTCACCGACGTTGTAAGTGGTTCCGTATTCGGGTGCCACAAAGCTGCTGCTGTTGGCGGCTGCCGCATCCAGCTTATCGGTCAGAGGACCGTTGCTGACGGTGCCGGTGCCTTCCTTGAGAGCGGCTTCCCCTGCGTTGAGCTTCCGGAAGATGGCCACGATGGTGGCATCGGTTTTGGGCATCTGGAAGGTAACATCGGTGGTTGTCAGATTGCGGGGGAGAATGTCAATTGTTTTGACTTCCTTGGTATCGGGATCGGTATATGTGATAGTCAGGGTCTCAACCGTATAACCGGGATTGGGATTGACTTTAATTAATGTAGTGCCATCGCCCTTGCCCTTCTGGGGAGCGGTGACGGTTCCGTTGGTAGTAGGCTCAACTGTAAGGTTGTAGGAGCCGCCGGAGATGTTGTCATCCACTGAGCTGAAAAAGCCAACAATCTTATTCTTGATAATGCCCACCGGGCCACTCTCGCCCAGCAGGAATTTCTTGGCAGTACCAACAACGGTGGAGACGATGTTGAGAACCTGACCCATGGTCTGGCTCTTGGGAGCAGCAGCAGGATCCAAAGAAGCGTCGGCTTTGGTAATGACCACTTGCTCAGAGTTACTGAGAATGCTGACATTGCCTTTGGAAGCAATCAGAGAACCGGTGCCCCGGAGGGCTGCTTTCACATTCTCCAATACGACCGCGACTGCAAAGAAGCCACCGAAGGTAACATTGCTTGTAGAAACGGTAGTTCCTTCTCCCTGGGTCAGCGGCGCTTTTTCGTATGCGCCGGTTTGGATATTGGACTTCGTGCTGGCGTCGAGGGTAATGTCACCATTATGAGAAGTTACATTGCCATCGACAAGAACGCTTGTATCACCAACAACAACTGTGACTGCCAGTGTGATCGGCAGCGCGCCTGTATAGGACATGCAGGTTGTCTGGATATCGGTCGACGCTTTCAGGGATACGGCCCCATTTGCCAGGATCGTACCGGTCTTGCCGACGTTGACTTCGGTGTCGGATACCAGCACCATAACGGCCAGGGGGACAAAAGCGGCGGATAGAGCAGAATTGCTTGCATCCTGCCGGAAGGTGTTGATTGCCTCAGCAGATACGCTGCCGGCGGCATTGATAATGCCATCCACAATAATGTGGCTGCTGCCTACCTTGACGCCGAGAGGGCTGAGGGCACCAACAACGAGAAGTGCCTGGTTCTGGGTGCTGGTTGCTGAAAGAATCACAGAACCATTGGCGTTTACCATTGCGTTGGGATGGATGCGGATTTCTGTTCCGGTGATAACGTCTGCAAGCCCCAGAGCCACATCCACGTCCAGACCCACATTTTCGGTAATCGCATCGATTACGGGGGTAAGGTTGGAATCGGAATCTGCTGCGGTCATGGTGATGTTTTTGCCGAACAGATGACCGTCTTCCAGAACGATAATCTTCTTGCCCTGGAGCAGAACATTCATGGAAGAAGCATTCAGATACTTGATGGTGATTTCATCCGCAACCACCTTCAGATTGGACAGGAACAGTTCCTGCCCATCCACGCCGGTAACAGTCAGATGCGTCTTAGCCAGATCAATGTTCTTAAGGATGTAGTCATGGAACGCATCGCTGGCTTCGTACTGGTAGGTCTGACCTTCATCCGAGGTAATCAGGTCATCTTCCGTAACCTCCGTCGTGGCCTTACCGGAGAGATTATCGGTAAAGTTTTCCACTTGGGCAGGATTGATTTGCAGGGAATTGCTGCTGTCAGTCACCAAAGTCAGGCTGTCTTTGCTGACTTCATGCTTAGCACCCTTCTGGAGGCTGCCGGTAAGGTGGAGCCGGTCATTGCCATCGCCGCCGTCATACGCAACGGTGCCAACGGTCTTGGCTACATCCGTGTGAACCTGCAGGACATCGTCACCGGAGCCGGTGTTCACGGTTGCCGCGCTCTTATCCGTAGTCTCTTTCCCAGAGCCGGTCAGGGATACGAAATCCCTTCCTCCGCCGGTATTGATGGTAACGGTGGATGTATCCGCTTCGGCGCTGTTGGCGATATCCACAGCTACGTTGTCATCCTTAACGGTGCCGTTGTAGGTAAGCTCCGCATCATCGACCGTGATGGTCTTTCCCTGAGACAGGTACAGGCCGGTCATGATCACATTGATGTGAGCGATGAGGATATTGCCGTTGATAATGGCATTACCCTTGGAATTGGTATTGTTTACTGTGGACTTGTCAATAATACCGTCCTCAGCCTCAGGCTCGGAATAGGAGTCATCCGCCAGAACATACAGAACGAAGTTATCGGGAACAGTATAGCTACTGGTTTCGCTGGCCCCTATGTTGATATCTCCGTTATACTCACCGGAGGCAACACGGATGGTGACAGAGGAGGTATTCTCCTGGATCTTGCTCAAGGCTTCAGAAACCGCTTTCTGAATGGCGTTGTCCGATTCTGTAACCGTGGTTTTGATCAGGGTTTCTCCATTTCTTACGACCGTGCTTTCGGCTTCGTCCAGCACCAGGCCTTCCTTGGGTACGGTAATTGGCTGCATGGTGTCGGTTATGTAGGCTGACGATTCCTCGGGCTCCAGGTCATCGGGAATCTGTTCGCCCGTGCCGGATACCTTGTAGGTTTCCGTAAGGGTAATGGAAGGCGCGTCATTGGTAAACTCGGTATCGCTGTCCTTAAAAACTTCGTCTACCTGATTGCCTTCCTTCCCGGATTCTACAACCTCCACAATGGTCGCACTGCCTGCCGGCGGTGTCATTGCTTTGGAGATGTCCACATCATCCGCACCGACGTCCAAGTCCGGAGCTGAAATTTCTGTAATCTCAGTGGACGTATTGCCGCCTTCTGTTTCCTCTGCAAATGCTGTTATCGGAACGCAAAGCGCAAGTACCAGATACAGTATTGCAAGAGAAAGTGCTAAAGACGTTCTCCGCCGAATCGGTTCGCCTGTTCGAGACACTATCATGCTGCTCACCTCACTTTCTGCATAAATTTTTATTTGGATTGTTTACTTTCACCGGATTGTTCATTTTCAACAACCACCTTTATTCCCAACTCGCTGAGAAGCTGTTCAGCTGCTGCCGTCGCGTCTGCATCGTCATTACGCTGCATCACGGTAATCAGGTCGGTCAAACCCTCCTCCAGCTTCTCCATCTGCAAATAGCTGACACCCCTGTTGTAGTAGCACAGGGAAGTCAATTCACCTCGTTCTATGGACTGTGAGTAACACGCCACTGCCTCTTCATTGTCTCCAAGAGACGCACTGCAAAGGCCCATATAATACAGCACACCTTCCGGCGCTTCCCCAAGCTCCTCGATCGCAAGGAACTGCTCTCTGGCTCCGGAGAAATCCTCCCTCGCCATTTTAGCAAGCCCAATCCATTGGTGAAGCTCTGCTTTGCTCATCAGTCCTTCTGTGTCGCCGCCCGGCAACGTGGATTGCGAGTCAGTCTTATTCATCGCTGCCAGCGCCTTTTCACCATCGGTGATGACAGTTTCGTAATCTCCCGTAATGTATGCACACAGCACACATTGGCTATACAGCAACGCCTTCTGGGCGTACCCTGCCGTCAGGGCGTTGTGGAAAGATCGGATTGCCCGTTCATATTCCTCTGCTTCCATGCAGCAGGTACCCAGCATGGCGTTTCGTTCTCCGGTGGGGTCCGTTCCTCCTTCTGCAAAGAAGCGGTCCAAATCCTTTTTGGCCTCGGCCGTCTTACCCAACAGAAGATAGCAGCGCGCCCGGGATGCCAGCAATTCCGGATCCACAGATGTCGCTTGCTCAATGCCCACCGTATAACAGGCAACTGCATTTTCATATTCCCCCGCGCTTTCGTACAGCGTTCCAATGGAAGCTCGGATCGCAGGGTCATCTCCGGCAAGCTCTTCATAGTGCCGTATGTCCGCAACCGCCTGATCCATGTCATCCAGAATCGCATACATCTGCGCCCGAAGGAGATACGCATCTGCCAAACCAGGAACCAGTTCCAGCGCCTTGTCAAAGCTGGTAATGGCCGATTGTGAATCCTCTGTCAGAGCGTACAGGCTTCCCAGCCGAAGGTATAAAACGCCAAGTGCATTTTGGGATTCCCCCGAGTACAGGTCAATACAGCCCTGCATATACTGGATTGCTTCGCCGTATTCTTTTCTCGCAATTGCCAGAGAGGCATACATTTCATAATCATCAAACGATTTGGGCTTTCCTACAGCATATCTCAGAATATTCCAGGCTCTTTTCAGACTGCTTTCACTGAGATACTCTGTATTCTCCTCTGTTACGGCAGCAGCGTGCTCCAGTACCGTTCCCAGATATTCCATCTGCTCGAAACGAATCTGGACTGCCCAGCTCATAGCCATGCTTGCGATAAGCAGAAATGCCATGCACCCCGCAAGAATCCGCTTCCACAATTTTCCGGGAGGCTTCTTCCTGACCTGCTGAATCGGCTGAATTGGCTGATTCGCAGGTCCTTCAGAATCTGGCATTCACATCACCTTACCTTCTGTATTCCATTTTCCGGCAAACACACAATTCCGAATAGAAGCGCAGCATAGTATCACGCCATTCCGGACAAATCGGTGTTGCAAAAGCGTATAGATTTACATTTAAAGCTTACCAAAAAAGTTTATTTTTGTCAATCCCCATATGCGTTTTTCTTCCATAGAAATTGTCGATAGTGCAATGATGTGTGACAAAGAGGCACGCAAGTCGTGAACAGGGACAAAAAGTCCACCTTACTCTGATTTTCACAAGAAATACGATCAGATTATGTATTTTGATATATCACATTTCAAAAATGTGTTCCCTTTGACTTTTCCAGTCATATCGTTTATAATATAGAAAAATAAGATTCTTGTGGCTCCGGGGCAGCGCAGGTCGGCTCTTGAGCTTAAAAAGGGAATGGGGTGCAAGGCCCCGCGCGGAAACGGCGCTGTAAGTGCTGATGTGTCCGGTTCGTCGGCGGAAAGCCGGTCATTGGGGAAACCTGAGAAGGCAGGACTGGATCACGCTTGAGGCACAAGTCAGAAGACCTACAGGAATGATAAACACAGGGGGACACTCCTGTTTATTTGTGTTGCGTAAAAACGTTCGCGGCAGCTTTTTTCAGGCTGCCGCGTTTTTTTGATTGGAGGCTGCACCTTCCCGAATGACATACCTTCCAATGGATCGACAGTGAAATGGAGCCGTGAACCTATGAACCTGAACACACAGCATCTTCTGTACCTGATGGAGATCGAGCGGACCCGCTCCATTTCTCAGGCTGCCGCAAATCTATACATGGGGCAGCCCAACCTGAGCCGTATCCTGCGGGATACGGAAGCCGCCCTGGGCTTTTCCGTCTTTGAGCGCACCCGAAAAGGCGTCCGCCCCACGCAGAAAGGAGAGCAGTTTCTCTCCCACGCCCGAAATATCCTTCGGGAAGCGGAATTTGTGGAGCGGCTGGGGCCAAACAATGCCCAGCCCAACCGTTTCCGCGTGTTCCTGCCCAGATCTTATCGCTTTCTGGAACTGACAAAGCAGTATCTGTGCGGCTGCGCATCAGAACAGGGTATGGATGCCATGATCCGGGAGTGTCACCCCCGTCAGGCGCTGGAGATGCTGAGCAGCGGACTGGTGGAAGCAGCTGTGATCCGCTATGGTATCGAATATCAGGATTATTTTTCCGAGCAGGCACAGACACGGAAGCTTTCCCTGCGGCTACTGAACCAGGAGGAATACCAAATCGTCCTCTCCCAAAGGCATCCGCTGGCTGGTAATCCCCAGATATCAAAAGCGGAACTGCATCTATATCCGGAGCTTCGGCATCGGGATACCTTTTACCCGGAAACAGACGACAGAAACGGCCTGTATACCGTAGACCGCCTTACCCAGCTTCAGCTTTTGCAGGGGCTGCCAAATGCGTATCTTTGGCAGGAGGCGCTGCCGGAGCCGCTGCTGAGCGCTGCAAAGCTGGTACAGCGTCCCTGCGCGGAGGGCGGCATGAACTATCAGAATGCGCTGGTATACAAACCCCAGTGCGCAATATTCAAACTGGAAAGCGGTTTTCTGGATTGGATACAGAAAAAAGGACAGCAAAACAGCGAATCAGCATAAAAATTTCAAGCGGAAGGAGAACATGATATGAGCAAAGTGATTTTCCAGATTGAGGGCGGCAGTCCTGTAGCCATCGAGTGCAACCCCGGCGACAATCTGCTGGAAGCCGCCCGCCGGGCCAACGTAGCCATCGACGCGCCCTGCTCCGGCAACGGTTCCTGTGGCAAGTGCCGGGTGAAACTGATGGAGGGCACGCTGGACTCCCTGCAAAGCCGCCATATTTCCCAGGCGGAATGGGACGAGGGCTGGCGGCTGAGCTGCTGCTCCAAGGTAAGCGGCGACTGCACCGTGCTGGTGCCGGACATTGCCAGCGCTTACCAGTCCCGGATGAAAACCGCCGACCTCAGCAGTCCCAAGGAGATTGCTATCTTTGAACGCACCGAAGCCCGTCTCCGGGCCAGCGGCATCCATTTCACCAACCCCTTCCGCAGCGTGGTGATCTCCATGGCGGAGCCTTCTTTGGAGGACACCATGCCAGACATTGAACGGCTGACCTGGGCCGTTGAGGAGACCCTCGGCGTCCAAAAGGTGGAGGTACCCTTCTGTGTGATGGTGAAGCTGGCGGCGACCCTGCGGGAATTCCAGTGGACGGTCTGCGTCAAGGGCGAATTGGCAGGCGATACCTTCCGCTGCATGGAGGTCTGTGGCCCAGAGGATACACAGATTGTAGGCTGTGCCATCGACATCGGCACCACCACGGTTGCCATGGTGCTGACCGACCTTGTCACCGGCAAGCTGCTGGCAAAAGGCTCCTCCGGCAACGGTCAGATCCGCTACGGTGCGGATGTGATCAACCGCATCATCGAGCAGAGCAAGCCCGGCGGGCGGAAGCGGCTTCAGGACGCTGTTGTCAAGGAGACCCTGACGCCCATTCTGGCCAACCTCTGCAAGACGGCCCATATCAACGCCAGAAGCATTCTTCGGCTAAGCATCGGCGCCAACACCACCATGAATCATCTGTTGGTGGGCGTGGATGCCAACCCGGTGCGGATGGATCCTTATATCCCCAGCTTCTTCCTATGGGAGGGTCTTCTGGCAGGGGACCTGAAGCTGCCCGCCAACCCCCTGGCCCCAGTGGTCATTGCCCCCAACATCGGCTCCTATGTAGGCGGCGATATCACCGCCGGTACTCTAGCGTCGGATATCTGGGACAAAGACGAAATGAGTCTGTTCATTGACCTTGGCACCAACGGCGAGATCGTCTTCGGCAACCGGGATTTTCTCATGAGCTGCGCCTGCTCCGCCGGGCCTGCCTTTGAGGGCGGCGACATCTCCTGCGGTATGCGCGCCACCGACGGCGCCATCGAAGCCTGTACCATTGACAACACCACCATGGAGCCGACCCTGTCCATCGTAGGCGATCCCGGTCAAAAGCCCGTGGGCATCTGCGGCTCCGGCATCATCGATATCATCTCCGAGCTGTACCGCTGCCGGATCATCAACGCCAAGGGCCTGTTCATCCGGGAGGGCAGCCGCATTAAGCGGGACTCCCACGGCATGGGCCGCTATGTTATCGCCACGGCAGAGGAATCGGAGACTAGCCGGGAGGTATCCATCAACGAGGTGGATATCGACAACTTCATCCGGGCAAAGGGTGCCATTTTCTCTGCCATTGACACGCTGCTCAAATCCGTGGACATGACCCCCGAATGCATTGACCGGGTGTATGTCGCCGGCGGCATCGGCAGCGGCATCAATATGAAAAACGCCGTGAACATCGGTATGTTCCCGGACGTGGAGCTGGAACGGTTCCAGTACATCGGCAACTCCTCCCTGTCCGGCGCGTACGCCATGGTCATGAGCGACGATGCCGTTGCCAAAACGGCCGAGGTCGCCGCCAACATGACCTATCTGGAGTTGAGCACCCACCCGGGCTACATGGATGCTTTTGTCGCCGCCTGCTTCATCCCCCATACCGACCACAGTCTGTTCCCCAACAGTATTCAGGCGTAAACAGGAATATCGTATCACAAAATTAAGATTTCCCTGATCGTGTGCGGTGTGTTATAGTATCAGTGCAGACAGGTGTGTTGTAGGATGCACACCGGTTTACCCCCTAACCAGATGCCAGAGCCGGCCAGCATAGGCTCTGGTATCCTCCTTTTTGTTCGGATAATCAGAATCCTGATATGATATATCCCGTTTGGAATTTCCATTTTTCTGCTTTTCCTGTTATACTGTTATCAAAGGAAACCACCTTCTAATCCTTTTCTTTTCACGAGCGCAATGCTGCCGCCCTTCCAATCCGGGCGGCAGCATTGCGCTTACTCTTATTCTGTCAGGAGAAGAAGTCATGGATTCTCTGCCCCGGCTCCACTACAAGAAAGCCCGTATCCCACTGCCCGTCGATGAGCTTTTCCAGCAGAGCATTACTGCCGGAGACATAGTCGAGATTGCAGTGCAGAGCGTCCGCGCATTTCTGGGCTTTTTCCACATAATCCTCGGTGTGGCAGTCGAAAACACCTGTATCTACAATATCCATCTGGCTGTGGTTGGCAAACCACTTGGGGTAACAGGCATCTACCTTCCACCGGGGGCATTGCTGGCACAGTCGTTTGCCGCTGCTGTCCGGCTCCTGCTCGGTTATGTAAAGATGGCCCATTTCCTTTGGGTTGGTGCTGTGCCCTTCTTCCCCGTTCAGGAGCATGGACACACAATCATCCACCCTTGGAATGACCAGTCTGCGAGAAGCTTCTACCTGATTCCAAGAACCGCCGCAAAAGCCCATGGCTACCAGCACCGTATCGATGTCCTTCGGCATTTTTTCTGCAGCCTGTACGATTTGAAGCTTCATCCGTCCCGGGTCATCGGTATCCGTGTAGTGCAGGACAAAAACGGGATAATCCGTCCCTAGCCGCCGCTGGGCCGCCTGAACATACACCACCACGGACTCACAAGCCAATACACCTACTCCCACAGTGCATCCCCCCATAATCAGCAGACTCTCCTATCAGAATATGCAGGATGTAGAACCGATGTGCGGGATACTTACAGGGAAGCGTTTTCAGGCAGCAGCGTCTCAGCGGGTTCTTCTGCATTCGCGTTCCACTGGCCCCTGCGGTAACACAGGATGGAGATGACCGTAGCCACCGTCCAGCCGATGGGCCAGGCGCACCAGATGCCCGTGGAGCCAAGGGCTGTCGCAGACAGGACAAAGGCCAGCACCACCCGAAGAACCAAATCGGTAAAGGTTGCTGTCATAAACTGCCGCATTTTCCCCGTACCCCGCAGGATGCCGTCCGCCACCAGCTTGGCAGATACCACAAAGTAGAAGGGCGACAGAATCCGCAGGAAGGTCATGCCGCTGCCAAGAGCCGCTTCCGTGGCGTCCTCCATGAAGAATTTCATCAGCGCCCGTCCTCCGGTGCAGTACAGCACCACCAGCGGCACACAGATCAGCCACACCATTTTCAGCCCGGCCCGGAAGCCCTCCCGGATTCGCGGCAGCTTTCCCGCTCCCAGATTCTGCGCAGAGTAGTTGGAAATGCCGTTGCCGATGGTGGTAAAAGAGGTGATGACCAGATTGTTCAGCTTCACCGAGGCGGAATAACCCGCCATAATATCCGTGCCGAAGCGGTTGATAACGCTCTGAATGAGGATGTTGCCCACGGAGATAAAGCTCTGCTGCAAAACGCTGGGGATGGCAATGACCACGAACCGGCCCAGCAGCTGCCCGGAAAACAGCGCTGTCTTTTCTTCGCTGGGGATCTGCTTCAGACGGCGAAATACCACGCTCACCGCCAGCACGCAGCTGATGCCCTGACACAGGAAGGTGGCCCAGGCAACGCCTGCCACGCCCATCTGAAACGCTGTGACGAACAGAATATCCACGGCAATGTTGCTCAGAGAGGACACCGCCAGAAACACGAAGGGGGTCTTGCTGTCTCCCAGCGCGGAGAAAATACCCGTAGACAGATTGTAGAAAAACACGAAGGGCAGGCCCCAGACGTAGATATCCAGATACAGGGCCGAATCCGCGAACACTTCCTCCGGCGTGTTGATGAGCCGCAGAAGGCTGTCACAGCCAAGGATGCCCACCAGCATCAGCAGCAAGCACACCGCGCCGCTGGACAGCATGGCGGTGGACACCGCCGTTTTCATACTGCCGTAGGCCTTCGCGCCAAAGAGCTGAGATACCAGCACGGAGCAGCCAATGTTGCAGCCAAAGGCAAAGGCAAGGAAAATCAGGGTGATCTCATAGCTGTTGCCCACAGCGGCAAGAGCGTTCTGCCCGATGAACTTGCCGGCCACCCAGCTGTCAGCAATGTTGTAAAGCTGCTGGAATACGATGCTGCCGAACAGGGGCAGACAGAATTTCCAGAGCACCGCCGATGGCTTTCCCACTGTCAGATCACGATTCATAAACGTTCACCATTCTCTTTCTCAGGATTGATTTTCAGACCGAATGGTATTATAATTCAAAAAGAATCATATGTAAAATATATCTTTCTTATAATGTAATATTAAATTGATATGGTGAATCCCATGAATATCAGCTATGAAGCTTATCGTGTTTTTTACTACACGGCAAAAACCCGGAGTTTTACCCAAGCAGCAAACGCGCTGGGAAACAGCCAGCCCAATATTAGCCGGATCATCAAGAATCTGGAGCGGGAGCTGGGCTGCATTCTGTTCCTTCGGAACAACCGCCATGTGGAGCTTACCGCCGAGGGACAGACGCTGTACCGCCATGTGTCCGCTGCCTTTGAGCAGCTTCAGGCCGGGGAGGAGGCCCTGCGCAGAGGCGGCGGGCTGGACGGAGGGATTCTGCGGATCACGGCCACCGAGGTCGCCCTGCGGGTCTTCCTGCTGCCGGTGCTGTCGCAGTTCCGGGCCCGGTATCCCGGCGTTCATATCAAGCTGCTGAACAGCTCCACCCCGGCCGCCATTGAGGAGCTGAATAAGGGCCTTGCGGATCTGGCATTCGTCACGACCCCCGCTGACATAACCCAGAAGCTTCGGAGCACCCCGCTGGCCGACGTACAGGAGGTTGCCGTATGCGGCGGTGCTTATCGATCCCTGACGGGCTGCAAGGTCACGCTGGAAGCGCTTTCCGGGTATCCCCTGATCTCACTGGGGGAGCATGGAAGTACCTATCGGCTCTACAGGCAATTTTTCGCGAATCATCATGTGCCGTTTGAGCCGGATATTGAGGCAGCTACCGCAGACCAGATACTTCCCATGGTGAAAGCGAATCTGGGAATCGGCTTTGTTCCGGCGTCTTTCCTGTCGGAAGCGGATTGGGGGCAGTCCATCTATCCCATCGACCTGGCACAGAAGCTCCCGCCGCGCAAGGTCTGTCTGGTGGAATCCGCCCAATATTCTGCCGCTGCCGCCGCAAAAGAGCTGAAGAAAATCTGTTTCGCGCATTCCGCGGCTGTAGACTTGTTCCCTTGAAAGACTGACGAACCGGTGGATGTTCTGTATGATTTGAAGAATCAATAGATCTCGCTGTCCAGTACAATAATTTCATTAAGCGGTATCCATAGGTCATCGTTCAGAACCAACAAACGCTGATATCTGTCGATTTTCTTTACCCCGTCGCTTACCGTGACATAGGCGCCGCCGGACTTCCGCTCGTCGGGAACGAAATAGGTCACAGACACTTCCGGGTGTTCAGAAAGGTGTTCCACCAAAAGCCGCTGCCTGCGGTCAAGTTCCTCTCGGCTGTCCTCAGTCAGTTCAATGCGCTGCTCGGTGAGCCGCCCCATTTCCCGTATGGCGGCATCGAAACCGGCGAGGGCCGCAAAGGGGCTGAACTGAGCCGCCCGGTCCGTCATGGACATCCGCGGCCGGGTTTGGGAGACATGGTGCGGCAGGTTGATGATATCATCGTATTGGTGATTATTTGTATTTGCCACCCTCCCACTTCCCTAATTACTCCATTTCTATAATTGAGCAAATTTGTGATACTGCACAATTTCGTTTTCTATGCAAGGATTATAGCAAAGTATTTGTCTTTTATATATGGACAAATAGTGCCTTGTTTTGTGCAAACTGAGAAATATGCTCATTAATAGTCTATTTGTTATAATACCGCATCTCCCAATTATTTATATAGCGGCTGTGCATCATCCTGTCTTCCTACCTCAATGCGAATTGTAGGCTGCTATTCCCCCCATTCTCCCGATACCTCTGTTCTGTCCGCACCAGCCCCGCTTTTCTGAGGTCGCCTATAGCCCTTCTGGTAGTGGATTCGGAGAGCTTCAGATCTTTGGAAATGGTTGGAATCGACGGCCAGCAGATGCCGTCTTTGTTGGCGCGGTCGGAGAGGTAGATGTACACGGAGATTGCCCTATGAGGTAGATCCATTCGGTATAATTCTGTGAAATTACGCATATTGTTTCCTCCTATTCAGGTGGGGCAGCACTGCCCTACCTGTTTTGTTATGTTTTGAGTTCCGTTTTTTCCGGCATAGAAGCCGCTTTCAGGTTTGGTTTTGCTGGCAGGGTTTCCTCGGAATATACCAGTGGATACTCCGAAAGAATGGCTTTCTCCAGTTCTGCTTTCCCGGCGTAATGCACCGGGCGGCTGCCGCGATCCTCCATCTGCAATGGCTTTTCAAATCGGATGCCCCACTCAAAGAACAGCTTCAGCTTGGTTTTCATGGGATGGGTGCCGGTTTTCATCACCACAAAACTGCCCTTGGGCATGGATTTCAGCTCGTCCGGGGACATGAGGGGACGCTCCATCATTTGCAGGGATTGGGAATTATTGTCCTTGCCCTGGGTCACGGAGCCGGACAGAACTGTGCGGCTGCCGAGGTTTTCGGAGAGGGCTGCCGCGGTCTGGCTGTTGGGAGCGAAGCCGCCGAAGATGGTGTCCTGGCAGTTGTCCGCCAGAATTTCCGCCCCCTCTTTACCGTAGTTTTTCTCTAACTGAGCAAGGCTCTGGATGATGGGCACCAGCGTCAGCCGCCGGGAACGGCCTGCGGAGAACAGGGGCAGGATATCAAAGGGCGGCATGGTTCCCAGCTCATCGCAGAAGAATACCGCCCGGTTGGGCAGCTTCCCGCCATGCTCGTTAGCCACGGAAAACAGTTCCCGGGCCAGGTTCTGAATCATCAGACTGGCAACAAAATTCTTTGTTGCGTCCTCCTCCGGGAGGATTAGAAAGATGGCGCATTTCTCTCGGACGAACAGCTCCGCGTCGATGCCCCCATCGAAACACAGCACCTGTTCCAGCTCCGTGTCCAGAAAGGCATTCAGCTTGGACAGCACCGTGGACATGATGGAATTCATCGCCTGATCCGATGCCGTCAACGCAGAACCTGCCAGCCATTTGGCTTTGTGTTCTGCGGGCAGAAGCTGCATCAGCTCCTGAAACTGATTCCCGCCCCGCTGTCCCTGCATCAGGAGTTCCTGCACCAGCTTGAACACAGAAGCGATGTGTCGTGTTTCGTAGCCGTCTGTTTCCTCCGGGGGCAGAAACTCCGACAGCAGCAGAACTGCCGAGGCAAGAAGTCCCTCTGCGGCATCGTAAAAGTAAGCGTTTTGTCCGTGGTCGCTGCCCTCTCCCTCCGGGCTGATGATTGTCTTCGCCAGAATCTTGGCGTATTTCTCCGCCTTCGCCTTGGCAGAAATCTCCTGTGGATTCTCCCGGTGTTCATCCATGTAGCGGTTGATCAGGGTCAGCAGATTGTTGCCGTCTGACCGGGTAGGCTCTCGCAAATCCACTACGGAAATGCGGTAGCCGTAGATGTCTCGGGCGATGGCGCCATAGTTTCTAGCCAGATCGCCCTTGGTATCCAGTGCCAGAAAGCTCATGCCGCTGGCGCAGGCATATTCCAGATTGGGGTACAGAAAATATGCAGTTTTACCCACGCCGGAGGCGCCGATCATCAGCACATGAACATCGTCCGAATCTACCAGAGCTGTGGTTTTCCTGCCGCCCTGACAGCCAAGCACAATGCCTTGGGGAAGCGGCTTCCCGTTGACTGTGGGCTGCTTTCCTTCCCTTGCCGCAATGCGCCATGCTTCTGGGGTGAACAGCACATGATGATAAATCCTCCAGATCTCCTTCCGGGTTGCCCACCGGGCAGTACCGTGCTGACCGTTGCCCACGGTCTTGTCCTTGATGCCGTTGAGATCGTGTTTCTGGGAGGCGTAGGTCACAAAAAACAGCACCGCAATGATGCTGCCCACGGAGAGAATCAGCATGGGAATTCCATTCATTTCGCTTCCTCCTTCCGCAGAAATAATAAATCCTCGTTCCAGTCCTTTCGGGTGGGAACGAGGATTTTATTGCAGATATTCTTATCACCGAGCGCCATAGAAATCCGTCGTGCCGCTTTCTGCCCCGGTTCGTCATTGTCGAAACAGATATTCACTTTGCGGATGTAGGGACAGTCCTTCATCGTTTGCCACAGCACACTGTCAGACACGCCGCAGGCGGCGGCGAAGCTATATGACTTCCAGCTCTGCTTATGCATGGTAATGAAAGACAGCATATCAATAGGGGCTTCAAAGAGAAACAGGGTATCCCCGCCGCCAATCCAGTGGAAACTGTACTCCGGCTCGCTGCTCGGTGCGTTCCCCTTGAAGCCGCCCTGGGCTGCGGTACTGTGCTTGTGGATATGCCGGGGCTTTCCTTCCCGGTCTGTTCCCACAAACACAGCATTGTGATAGTCCGCAGACTCATACACCAGTCCCCGGTAGGCAAAGGCATCCAGCACATCCTTGTCGATGCCCCGGTGCCGCAGGAGATAGCCATAGACCCTGCGCATATTCTCATGCTTTGGGGGCAATTCCAGCGGCTGTCTGGCAAATGGCTCCACGGTTCCCTGCACCGTGGCAACGCCCATGGAGAGCATGAGCTGCACCGCTTGCGGGTAGTCCATGCCGTAAAACCGGCAGGCAAAGTCTATGGCATCACCCCCAACCTGCTCATACTGATGGAACCACAGGTTGCCCCGGATGGTCACCTTCTGCCCATGATCCAGCCACATATTTTCCGAGCCGGACTTCTTCACTTCCTCTCCGCATTGCCGCAGGAACGCCGCCAGATCCGTCCGTCTGGCCTGCTCCCGCTGCTGCTCTGTAAACGGTATGAAATTTGCCATGTTTCCTCCAATCGTTTCATCAAGTTAGGGATAAATACTTTTCAGTTTTTTGAAACAGGATATCTCACTTTTCCTATCTGCTGTAACTTCTTCAGGTGAAGAGTTCCAACTGGTGTCACCATGACAGGGAGCTGGTATCACCATAAGATTAGACTGCCCCCTTGGCGGCAGCCTGTTTGAAAATCAATCCCGAATGCCCATAGCCTGCTTCTTCTCGCTGATTTCCCGGCGCTGCTTGCGGTCCATCTGCTGCCGTTGGTTCTGCTCCCGCTGCTGATCCTGTTCCTGAAACAGCCGCGCCAGCTGGGCCATAAGGGCGCTGACGGAGCGGGCAACACTGGGGAGATACACTGGCTCTACGGGATTGATTCTTTCGGATTCATCTACCGTCTCAGTGGGGCGTTGTTCTTCCAAAATGGCAGAATCGTTATCCCCGTCATCCTCTTTTTCTTGTTGCCGCATCGGATATGGGGGACGAAATTCGTTTTTGCTGAACGGTTGCTCCTCCTCTGTCCTCAACTGCTGTCCCGCATTTGTCTTCTGCCAAACCTGCGGCGTTATTTTCATTGCCTCCTGAATCACCGCATTGCGGATGGACTTGAATTCCTTATTCTGCTCCAGAGGAACCCTGTCCGGAAAGGTATCTGTATAGGTGCGCAGCACGTCCTCCCGCTGTTCATACCACAGATCATACAGCTTTCGGATACTCTCATCCCCCGCAAGCTCCGCTACGATCTGGTCAACAATGGCTTTCACATCCGGCTTGAGGTAGCCATACACTTTCTTCCCGGTGGTGCGGGAGAGTCGATCACTGAGCTGGATCAGTAGTTCCTCAATCCGGGGATTCTGATACGACCCGGCGTTGATCTGCGCCACGATCTCCGAGATATTTTCCCTGCTTTGCAGGCGCAGCTGATCCCGGTATTCGGTCTGCTGCTGGTAGGTGAACAGCAGTTCCTGTGAGAAAATCTCCCTTGCAAACGCAGAGCGCATGTTCTCCATGCCCTGCTTCCTCAGATGTCCCTCCCCCGGCACTGTGGAGTAGGCGATCAGGTGGACATGGGGGTGGTGGCCCTCGTTGTGAAAGGCGGCGTACCACCGCAGGTGATCCATGGGAATCTTGAGATTCTCGGACAGGGTTTGGGTCTGTCCCCGCAGAAAATCCCGCCAGCGGGTGCCGTTGTCAAAGCCCAGCCGGGTAGCATCCTCCCGTTTCAGGGACAGGATTGCCGTGTACACGTTGCCAGTATAGGCGTTTAGTTCCTGAGAAACTTTACTCAGCTGCACTTCCACGCCCTCGTCCGTAAACAGCCCGTGACTTCCGAAACGTTCCGCCCGGGGACGGGTGGCGATGTAGTCGGCGTAGGTTTTCGTATCTGCTACCGCATCCAGATTCTCCTCAACCGCCATGGAGATAAACTCAGACGCACTACCCACCGTTTGCTCTCTCTGGAAATCTTCATATTCCGGGCTTCCCTTTGACTCCGGGAAATCCCGCAAAATCTTCTCAACGAGAGTCTGCTGTTTCTTGGTTGCCGGGGCATGGCGGTGGGTATCGTCGAGCTTCTCTACCCCCTCCCGGGTAGCAATATATCGGGCATATCCACCCACGGATTTGCCGCCGCCTCCCGGCTTCAGGTACTTGAATTTGGTTACCAGTCTCGGCATTTATCTACCGTTTCTGGAAGTCAAAGGCATCCTCAAAAGAATAAACACCATTGGTTCTTTTGACCTGAGCCACACAGGTGCCCCGGAGCTTTTCCAACTGCTCGCGGCTGATATTGCAGGTGGCTGCCACCACATTCATGGTGATGGCCTGCTCCACCGCCAGTTTGAACAGAATGCGGCTGATTTTGTGCGTGCTGTCCGCCATGATGCCTTTCAGCGTGGACGTGATTACTCTGGGGAAATAGTCCTGAGACTGCTGTGCGTAAAGGTAGCCCGCATAGAACTGAATTGCCTTTTCAATAAACTCACTTCGGCTCCCACAATTATCCTTTGCGTACAGGTCATCTGCCATATACAGCACGGACGGTTTCAGCCATAGCTGGAAACGGCGTTTTACCTCCTTATCAGGCAATTGCTCCAAATGATCGATCATGTATCCTCCAAAACTCCATAAGCGCCGGTCTTATCACGGGAAAACCCGTTGCGGCAGTAGCAGAATCCTCTTTACCGGCACCGTAATCCGGCACCTACGCTTCAAAACCGGCACCTATGGAAATACTTTCATTTTGTTTGGGAACTCACGTCTTTCATCCGTAACTCCCCGCAAAAAGCGGCGGGCGCTGCCCGCCGCTGTGTCTTGGAACGGTGCCGCAGCACCGTTCCTTTCTCCTGCTTGTTTTTCGACCCACCGCTTTTACCGGCTCCGATGCATGAAACCAGCCACAGCTACGCCGACCGCCGCCAGAGAAGCCAGCGCAATCATCAGCTTCTTTTTCACTGCTTTCACCTCCAAATCAAAAAAATCACTCCCTTACTTGGGCACTTACTTTCGCTTTACGCTGCTGCCGTCCAGCTTAGGAAAGCGGCATTCCGTATAGCTCAGACCGTATTTCTCCACTGCCCGGTTCAGCACCTGAAACATCTCCCGTTCCAGATTCCAGGCATCGTAGCGCACCGGGTCGGGAAGATTCTCATAGCAGATCCACTCGGGGCTGAAGGGCGTGTCCTTTACCATCAGGTCGTATCCGAGACTGTATTTACCGTTGTCCCAGTACACCACCGCTTCTAAGCGCACAGCGCCTGCCGTGAGAATCGCCACCACACGAAAATGGTTGCTCCCCTCCAGCCGTTCCAGCATCCGGGCCAGATTCTTCGCGGAGAACCTCTGCTCGAATCGGTAGCCCGTACCCAACTCCTTTTTCAGACGTTTTTGCTTCGACAAACTGATTCCTCCTAGAAAAAACGCATACCCTCCATTCTCTGCTGCGCCAGATCCATGCTGTCGCTCACCGCCTGATCCAGCACAGCCGTATCCAGCCCGCAGTCCGCATAGCCCTGTCGCACGATGTCATAGTAGCTCTTGCTGGGGTTTCCGAAATCCATCCGGGGATCCATAATGTAGACCATGCCGGTGATGGCGCTTCCATCGCTCATCTTCACAGGAATCTGTTCCTTGTTGTAGTAGCAGTAGCCCTTCGGGTTATACCCCTCGTACAAATCCAAACGGGATTCATCCCGTTTCTGAATTTTCCAAACGCCGACGGGTACGGATGACCCTTCCTTGGGCGCAATGGTCGCATGGGCACCGTGAAGGGAACCTTTGAACTGCAGTTCATAATTCTCCACCACACCCGTTCCTACAAATTCAGATTCCGGGCAGCGTCCCCGCATTTGGTTCTTATTCAGATTGCTGCCGTAGGCAACGTATAACTTTGCCATGATTCCTCCTAACAT